>Ga0326727_10013743_pt1 | contig 17876 bp, 14 predicted proteins | sample MB2enrmetagenome_FD_207643 | JGI IMG/M metagenome (GOLD analysis project Ga0326727, IMG submission 207643) | Lab enriched peat soil microbial communities from McLean, Ithaca, NY, United States - MB29MY | ecosystem: Environmental > Terrestrial > Soil > Wetlands > Peat | place: USA: New York...
ATCATCCTTATAACTTCGTTTCTGTCTCCTCCTGTCTTCTCTTTTTCGGAGCGTGTCGGCCCAGGCGGGAGTTTGGCGTTCCGATTCTCGCACTGATTGGCGTGGACATTTTTCTGACCACGCACCGCTATGGCTACTCGCTCACCAGCGGTCACGCCGTCACCTGGCTCTGGTATCTGGGAGCGACGATGCTGGGCGCCGCGATTTTGGGTAACTCGATTTCGACGCGGCGGGTGCTTGGAGCTTCGCTGCTGGCATCGGTGTCGTTCTTCATAGCGAGCAATTTGATAGTGTGGGCAGAATGGGGCATGTATGCAAAGACCGGGGGTGGACTTGGCGCCTGCTACATTGCCGCGCTGCCATTTTTCCACAACAGCATGATCTCGGAGACGGTATGCAGCGTGCTGATTTTTGCTGTCTTCCGCTATCGCGAAACATTCGTGCCCAGCAGACGCATAGAGGCAGTCTGCTCCTGATTCCGGCGCATTTCTTGAGAGGTAGAAACATGGCGCAATCCAAAGAGCTCTACGATGCAATTCTCAGCGGCGATGCAAAAAAGGCATTCGCCGCCACGCAGGCCGCGCTGGCAGCGGGCACCGAGCCGATGCAACTGATCGTCGAGTCAATGGTGCCGGCAATGGATGAAGTTGGCCGGCTGTTTGAGGCCGAGGAGTACTTTGTCCCCGAGCTCCTGCTGGCCGGGCGCGCCATGAAGAGCGCGATGGAGCTGATTCGTCCGCTGCTGGTGGCGTCCGGACAGAAAATGGCAGTCCGCGTGATCATCGGGACGGTGAAGGGCGACTTGCACGATATCGGCAAGAACATTGTCGCTTCCATGCTGGAGGGCAGCGGATTCGAAGTGATCGATCTGGGGGCCGATGTGTCGCCGGAGAACTTTGTGGCCGCGGTGAAGGAGCGCCAGCCCCATATCGTCTGCATGTCGGCGCTGCTGACCGTGACCATGCCGGCGATGAAGACGACCATCGACGCGCTCGAGTCCGCAGGCGTGCGCACACAGGTGAAGGTGCTGATTGGCGGCGCTCCGGTGACCAGCCAGTATGCCAAAGAGATTGGCGCCGATGGATACAGCGAAAACGCAAGCGGCGCCGTGGGATTGGTAAAAAGCCTGCTGGCAACAGCGTGAGACGATGATTGCCCAGACAATCCTGAAGTACTCCAGCCTGGCGATTCCAAGCCCGGATGGCTTGTTGTATGGCGTCAGCCCGCGTCCTCTTGCATGCGGGCTGGGGTTGACGATCGGCGGAGGTATTGTCTTCCCCGAAATCAACTTCACCCTGCCCGCGATGAATATCGAGGAGGGCACGTGGGCCGAAGTGGTGGCTCACTATGAGGAGATGGCGACGCAGATTCTGCGCCGGGCGGTCTCGCTTGGCGTTCCCGGAATCGTGCTGGAGTTTGAGCTTCTGCCGCCCATGACAGAGCGGCCGGAGTGGGGCGCGGAGATTACCGCGGTTTTGAAACGGCACCTCACGGCCTGCCACGAGAAGCACCATCTGGCTTGCGCACTGCGCGTCACTCCCACAGACATCCGCGATCAGCAGAAGCCCCCGATGATGCGCAGCGGCAAACCGTGGGAGCGGCTCAAGGGCTCTCTGGAACTGTGCGCGGAAGCCGGAGCCGACGTCCTCTCCATCGAGTCGATCGGGGGCAAGGAAGTCCATGACCAGGCGCTGATGTACGGGGACTTTTCGGGCATTGTCTTTGCGCTGGGCGTGCTTGCTCCCAGAGACATGTCCTGGCTGTGGGAGCAGATTGGCGAGATTTGCGCGGCGCATCCGGGCACGATCAGCGGCGCCGACTCCGCCTGCGGCTTTGCCAATACCGCCATGCAGCTCGCCCACCAGAAGATGCTTCCCGAGGTGTTGGCCGCGGTTGTGCGGGCCATGAGCGCGGTGCGCAGCCTGGCGGCCTTCGAGCAGGGCGCGCAGGGGCCATCGAAGGACTGCGCCTACGAGGGGCCGGTCATCAAAGCGATTACCGGTTGCCCGATTTCAATGGAGGGCAAGTCGGCTAGTTGCGCGCACTTCAGCCCGCTGGGCAACATCGCAGCCGCAATGTGCGATTTGTGGAGCAATGAGTCGGTGCAAAATGTTCGCCTGCTCTCAGGGAACGCTCCGGAAGCATTTACCGAGCTGCTGGCCTACGATTGCCGGTTGATGAATACGGCGGCCACGGAAGGCGGCGCGCTGCAGATGCGCAACTGGCTGACCGCATCCGATGAGTGGCTGAGCCCGCAGGCGGCGGTGCTGTCGCCGGACGCCACTATCCGGATTGCCGGCGCGATTGTGGCCGCGAACACGCCCTATCATCGCGTGATTGCCGCGGGCCGCGCCGCCGTTGAAGTGCTGAACGACGGCACTTCGCAGCAGAAGCTTCACCTGTCGCGGAAGGAGCAGCAGTGGCTGACGCGCATCGACGACGCGCTGGGCGCATTTCCAGCGGACGAAGGGGCGCTGATGCTGGAGATGGAATCGCAATATGGTAGCCTCTACGACAAAGCTAGCTATGGTCTGTAATCAGGGCCGGACGCGCTTCTTATAGTTGTGGCGGGCAAAGCAGGCTTGCCAAATCGTGAGGATTGCCGCGCCGCTTCGGGTAAAGGAGAACCGCTCTAACCATGCGATTCAAAGCGATCATTTGCCAGGTGCTCACGCGGGAGATGGAGGACGTTGTCTCGCGGTCGCCCCACTCGATTGACGTGGAGGCGCTGGCGATGGGGCTGCACGATCTGGGCGTGGGGATGCGGCCACACCTGCAGGAGCGGATCGATGCGGCGGACAATGAGGGTTACGATGCCATTCTGCTGGGTTATGCGCTTTGCGGACGGGGCACCGAAGGACTGCGCGCGGGAAAGACGCAGCTCGTCATTCCCCGGGTTCACGACTGTATCGGCTTGCTGATGGGGAGCCACCAGGCCTATCAGGCATATTTCGAAGACCATCCCGGCGTCTACTATCGCTCTCCGGGCTGGATCGAGTTTCAAACGCCGGGGATGATGCTGGAGCCGGCATTTGCCTCCGCGAAAGGCCCACTTGGCGAGCGCCGCACCCGCGAAGAACTCATCGCCCGATACGGCGAGGAGAACGGCATCTATCTCTTTGACCAATTCAACGCCTTCCGCCAGCACTACTCCGGCCTGACTTACATCTCCACGGGTGTTGCCTCCGACGATGCCAGCCGCATTCGAGCTCGCGCAGAGGCGGAGAAAGAGGGATGGGCATTTGAAGAGGTCAAGGGATCTCTCTCGCTGCTGGAGCGCCTGGTGAACGGCGAGTGGGATGCGGCCGGCTTTCTGGTAGTGACGCCCGGCGCAAGTATCCGGGCAACACTGGGCGATGGAATCATGGATGCCAAATGAGCGTGGACGCGGCATGAGCACGGAAGAAGTGCGGATTCGACTGGAGCCGCTCGCGGTGGAGGTGGACGTGCCGCGCGGCACCTTGCTGCTTTCCTCGCTCTCCGGGCATGGCGTTGAGTTTCCCTGCGGAGGAACGGGCGGCTGCGGCGGTTGCGGGGTGCGCGTGCTGGTCGGGGCGCTCGAAGTAACAGACGCGGACCGCACCGCCTTCTCAGCCGAACAACTTGCCGCCGGCTGGCGGCTTGCCTGCCAAGCACGCGCTGAAGTGCCGCTGGTGCTGGAGTGCGGGCAATGGCACATGGATGTGCTCACGGACAATGCCGGCCTAGCTGGCGCGGGAAAGCGTGGTTTGGGTATTGCCATCGACCTGGGCACCACCACCATAGCCGCGCAGATCGTCGATATGGCTTCAGGCAGCGTTCTGGGAGTGGAAACCGAGCTCAACCCGCAGGCCAGATTCGGGTCGGACGTGATGAGCAGAATCCGCGCGGCTCTTTCCGGCGACGATCTGACTAGTGTGGTGCGCATCGCACTGGGGCAGATGATCGCGCGCCTGGCGAGGGGTCGCGAAGAGGAGATTGCCGAGGTCGTGCTGGTGGGCAATACGGTGATGCACCACCTGTTTTCAGGGCGCGACGTGGAACCGCTTTCTCATGCGCCGTTTGTCTCGCCTCATCTGGGCGCGCAAAGCTTTGAGGCGCGGGAGCTGGGATGGCCGCTCGGCGCAGGCTGCACCATTCGCTTTGCGCATTGCCTGGGCGGCTTTGTCGGGTCGGACATTCTGGCCGGAATCATTGCTGCCGGAATCGCTCGGAGCGACGAGCTGATGGCGCTGGTGGACCTGGGCACCAACGGCGAAATCGCCATCGGCAACCGTCACGGGATTGTTTGTGCGTCCACGGCGGCGGGCCCGGCCTTTGAAGCCGGTTCCATTCGCATGGGAATGCGCGCGGCTACGGGCGCCATCTCCTACGTGTCGCTCAGTGGCGGCGAGATGAAGGCCACGGTGATTGGAAATGTGGAACCCAGGGGCATCTGCGGCAGCGGGCTTGTGGACGCGGTTGCAGCGGGGCTCAGGAGCGGCAAGATTCTGGCCTCGGGGCGCATTGCCGATGGCACAAAACTCTTCGCGGTCGCCGGGCCGGTGGTTCTCTACCAGGCCGATATTCGCGAATTGCAATTGGCGAAGGCTGCGATTGCTTCAGGATTCAAGCTGCTGCTCAAGCGCCTGGGCGCGAGCGTTGGCGACCTCAAGAGCGTTTACCTTGCGGGCGCATTCGGCAACTATGTGCAGATTGAGAGCGCCATCCGCATTGGCCTGATTGGAGCGCCGCGCGAGCTGGTTCACGCTGCCGGAAACACGGCGCTGCGCGGATCGAAGATGCTGCTGCTGGCGGCCGAGGAACCTGCCTTGCCCGCCATCGAGCATGTGAGTCTGGCCGCCGACCCCGGCTTTCAGGATGAGTTTGCGAACTGCATGAGCTTTCCCGGGTGCGACGACGCTTGAACTGCCGCGTGCGGCACATCGCGCATCCTGTATTATTCTGCGAGAACGGAAACCAAGAACCATGCCTCATCCTCAAATCAAGTTCGGAACCGACGGGTGGCGCGGCATCATCGCCGACGACTTCACCTTTGCCAATGTGCGCACCGCCGCTGAAGCCATCGCGGCCTACATACACGCCAAGGAAGATCCCGCCAAGGGACTGTGCATCGGCTACGACACGCGCTTCCTCTCAAAGGCGTTTGCACGCGCCTGCGCCGAGGTTGCCGCAGCTACCGGCATTCCGGTGATGCTGGCGCAGGCAATCACGCCTACTCCGGCGCTCAGCTTCGGCGTGCGCGAGCGCGGCGCGGCGGGCGGCATCATGATTACCTCATCGCACAATCCGGCGCAGTGGAACGGCGTGAAGTACAAGGCCTGGTACGGAGGATCGGGCAAGCCGTCAATCATCGCCGAAATCGAGTCCTATCTGGGCCAACCGGCGCCTCGCGCCGCGACGCCGGCGACGATTCAGGAAGTGGATTTTCTGCCTTCGTATCTGAAGGCCATCGAGAGCTTTGCCGATCTCGACCTGATTTCGAAATCGAGGATGAAGTTCTGCATCGACTCGATGTACGGCGCCGGCGGCACCATCATCGCCGATATCTTTGCCCGCATCGGCGTGGCGCACGTGCAGATTCGGTCGAATCCCGACCCGCTGTTTCCGGGCATCAATCCCGAGCCCATCGAGCCGCACATCCGCGCCCTGGGCGAGGCGGTGGTGGAGAACGGCTGCCAGGCCGGCCTGTGCACGGACGGCGACGCGGACCGCATCGGCGCGACGGATGAGGATGGGAACTTCGTCGATCCGCACAAGATCTACTCGGTACTGTTGAGTTGGGTGCTGCGGCGCAAGGGCTGGCCCGGCGCCGTGACCCGCGCCTTCAACACCACCAAAATGCTCGACCGCATCTGCAATAAATACGGCCGCGAGTTGATCGAGCACGGCATCGGCTTCAAGTTTGTCTGCGACCTGATGCTGGAGCGGGAGATCGTGATGGGCGGCGAGGAGTCGGGCGGCATCGGCTTCCAGCGCCACCTGCCCGAGCGCGACGGCCTGCTGAACGCCTTGCTGCTGGCCAATGTGATGGCCGAGGAAGGCAAGACCATGGGGCAACTGGTAGCCGACCTGCAGGCCGAGTACGGCGAACACCAGTACGGCCGCGTCGATCTCACCATCCCCGACGACGTCAAGAACGGGGCGATTGCGCGGGCGCGGGCTCTTGAAACGGGCGATTCGGCGTTTGCCGGGATGCCCATCCTGCGCCAGGAGAACTTGGACGGGGTCAAGTTCTACCTCGACAACCCCGAAGCGAAGACCAAGCCCAACGCGGCTGAAACCTGGCTGCTGCTGCGCGCCAGCGGAACGGAACCGCTGCTGCGGATCTATACCGAGTCGTGCTCCAAGGAGTCGGTGGCGAAGCTGCTGGAATCCGCGCGAAGATTTGCGCTGGGCGGGTGAGAACTGCGGAACGGCAGCTTTGAAAGCTAAATCCAGCAGGTTGAGGCTAGCGAGGATGGCTATATAATCTGGCGCAAGGAGAAACGCAGGTGAGGCCCTCATCTGAAAAGCTGTTGGAAATGATGTCAGATAAGACGGATGAGGAACTTTACGATATTCTGCACGTCCACCCGGAGGATTACACCTCTGAAACTATCGAAGCCGCTAGGAGAGCGTTCGACGATAGGCAACTGGGCGCGCCAAGGCTAGGCAGTGTTGCGGCGGCCGTCGAGAAGGTACGGGAGAAGGAAGACGCTCATCTAAGCTGGCCTCTCAGGATGCTGGCCTTTTTTGTATCGACAGCGATTTTCTTCATTCCTGTGCTCTTGGCGCATCGGCACTTCGTGGAGAAGGGCGAAAAATGCAAAGCCCGAGAGTGGGCGAGGTGGGCGTTCTACGGTTTTCTGTTTTATTGTCTGCTCGGTGTGCTCCTTAGGGCATTAACATCAACGGGGTACTGACCCCCCTACCTCTTGATCCTTGGGTCGGCTCACTGATTCGCTGCCGGGTGCCCCAGGTCTCGATTTTGAAACCAGGGAAACCACAAATCCCCGCTCCCCAACCTACCGGACCCCTCCTGCGCGTCTATACCGGGTCCTGCTCCGAAGGGTCAGTCGCCAACCTCCTGGAATCCGCGCGGAAATTCGCGCTGAGAGAGCGAGGGCGGAGGCTAGCACCTGAGTCCCTGATCAGACCGATGTGAATTCCTATTTCACTTGGGCGAAGGCCGCGCGGGAATCGCCGTTATTTCTTGCGGGTCTTCTGGTCAGCGATTAGTCTTCAGCTATGCTGAAAGACGGCAGGCCCAAAAGGAACATTCAGAAGAGCGCTTCGTTTCGCATTCTTGCTGCGGGCGGCAAACTTAAGCTGAGGAGCCCGGACCCAAAGCACTTTTACATGGCTGGCCTTTTCGACACTGTCTTCGAACACCATCGTGCAATCGGCGCTCTTCTGATGTTCGGGCTATCCAGCAGCGCGTTGGCCTTGCTACGCACGCTGATCGAAACAGGCTACCGTCTTATCTGGATGGACACATGTGCTTCCGATCAAGCAGTGAAGAGAATCACTGGCTTTTCGCGGAGGGGCTTTCCGGACATTGCACGGATCATTTCCGATCTCGTACGGAGCAGCAGAATTTCCGAGTTCAAGACACGGCTGCCCAATCTGGAGATACTGAACGACTTCACTCATTCGGGAGCAACCCACATCATCAGACGGTTCCAGCGGGTTGGGAAAAAGGAAGCTTGTTTCGAGCAGGATGCATTCTTCTGCGTTCATTGCTCCGACTATCTCCTGTTTCTGGTTGGGACCCTCTTTTACACGGCCTACGGAGAGCCAGAGTATGCGCAGACGATAATGCAAGAATATTTCAAGTTGCTCACAACCTACGAACCGCCATCGCCCATATAGGGCGCACCCTTCAGCTCACAAGCACCAGCGCCGCGCTGCCGGCTGGAATGCGGACACGCGGAACGCCGTTTCTTATCGCGACCGGTTCTACGACTCGCGGACTCCAAGCCGCATGCTCCCCAATCTCAGCGCCGGCCAGGGTCACACCCTCGGTCGAGTCCAGCGCCGGCGCCTGCAACCTCCAGGCGGCCGCGGTGCGCGCCTTGGCCGGCATCCTGAGCGACACGTCGACAGCTTTGAACTCGTCTTTATTGAAGATGGCAACCTTGAAGCCGGACTTGTGCCGTGCCGCGTAGGCGGTAGCGTTCACGCCCTCCATCTTCCCGTCTACCTGCATCATGGCGCAGCCCGCAAACTGGTTTGCCAGCAACATTCCGTAAAAAATCGGCATGGCCTTTACCATTGCGCCCGGCTCGCTGAAAATCGGCGTGTAAAAGCCTATGCGCATAACCTGCGGAGTCTTCGCCACGTCCATTCCCGGCGTGTGATCGCCCAGCCCGGCGGAAAGGAAGGCGCTGCTGCCGCCGTGCAGATTTACCCCGACGCAGCCCAAGCTGGCCAGTTGCAGCATGTAATCTCCGGCCCACAGGGCAGCTGCAAAGGCGTTGCTCATGCCCGGCTTGCCGCCGCGATAGCAGGAGTTGCCTTCGGTCATCCGGTACACCTGCCCATGGGCACGGGCGACGGCTTCGATCTTCTGCATCTGGCCGGCAATGTTTGGATTCCCCGCCAGCAGCCGCGTGGTGGTTACGCGCGGATCGTTGGGCGGTCCTTCGGCGTAGTAGTGCCCGGTGAGAGCCGCCAGACGCGCGCTCACCGGGGCAGGAACCTCGGCGCCAAAGCGTGTCACCCAATCCGATGAGGCGCCCACGTCGGGTCCCCCAAAGCGCGCTGCAGGCACGCGCGCGGCAATCGCCTGGGCGAAGCTTGCCCACTCGCGCAGGTAATCGGCAAAGCCCCACCCCGGCGGACGCGTGCCGTTGTTGGCGTCCTGATAGTAGTCGGGCTCATTGCCGATCTGAAAAAACTCCAGCCGCTCGCCGATAGCGTGCGCCACATAGGACGCCTCGGTTGCGTCCCTCTCCGGAGTGCTGTTGCCAAAGTTCAGCCCATAGATCAGCTTCCAGCCCGTGGCCTGCAAAAATCCGGCCAGCGCGTCGATTGCCTCCGGCCTGATCGCAAACAAACGGTGGGGCATCCAGTTCTCCTCGAGCTTGCCCGGCGGAATCCTCAACTTCGGCTCCGGGGTAGAAGCATCGGCCTGGAACCAGCAGAATTCGCTGGTGTTGCCCCCGATGCGAAGAACTCCATGGGGGCTGAGGAGCCGGAAGTGGGCCACCAGGTCGCGATTCGCGGCGGAGAAAAACCGCTGGTCGGTCAGTTGCGCAAGCTCATAGCTTAAGCCGTTGTACGTAAGCGGCACCGGCAGCGGCAACGGGCCTTCAGACAGAGTCAACTCCGCCTCAACGCCTGGCCCGCCCTGTGCCCAACTCGCTGGAGTACATGCGGTGGCCGCAGCCGCTGCGCTTGCCCGAAGCAAAAACGTACGACGTTCCATGGAAATAACTCCTGCACAAGATATTAGCTCCGATATATGAGTTATATGAGTCATCTCCGGCGCAGCGGGATTAGATTGGGTGGCCTAGGTTCGGCACAGCTTCATAGCGCCTCCCCCGGGACATCGACAACTTCAGTCTCTTATGGCCTTTTACAGCCTGGCGGGTGTCTGGTTTATGTCTCTCCGGGTTCGGAAGACCTCGAAGCTCGCTCGGCGTCGGTTCGGTTGGCCAGCTTGAAGTAGCCATTTGTCTGATCCCAAATGGCCAGTTGGCCTTCGGAGCCATAGCTGCTATTCCACCACCGCGACCTTGGCTCGCTTGCCCAGCCGCACGACGATCCGCGCCGGCAGCGCTGCCACCGGAACGAGCACGCTCTCCGCCACTTCGCCGTCGAGCTTGACGGCCCTCTCGGCGATTTTGCGGTTGGCCTCGGCTCCGCTGACAGCCAGGCCGGTCTGCACAAGCAGCTTGGGCAGGCGAATCTGGTTCGGCTCAGGGCCGGCCACATCGGCATAGGCGACGGCCACTTCTTCCAGATCCTCGCTCTCGCCCTTCTGCTGGAACATGCGCGCCCAGTTTTCGCCGGCGGTTTGAGCCGCGGCTTCGCCGTGGAAGCCGGCAGTGATGGCGCGCGCCAGGCGCTTCTTCACTTTCATCGGATGCTGAGTGCCGGCCTTCACCTGGGCTTCGAGCGCGTCTACTTCGCTCTGGCGGAGGTCGGTGAGGAAGACCCAGTACTTCCACATCAGCTCGTCGGAGATGGACATGAGCTTGCCGTACATCTCGGCCGGCGGCTCGTTGATGCCGATGGCATTGCCGAGCGATTTCGACATCTTCTGCACACCGTCGAGGCCTTGGAGAATCGGCGTCATGAGCACGATCTGCGGCTTCTGGCCGTAGTGGCGCTGCAGCTCGCGGCCACAGAGAAGGTTGAACTTCTGGTCCGTGCCGCCCAGCTCCACGTCGCACCCGAGAGCCACGGAGTCGTAGCCCTGCATTACCGGATAGAGCAGCTCGTGGAGGCTGATGGGCTGCTCGGCCTGGAAGCGCTTGTTGAATTCGTCGCGCTCCAGCATCTGCGAGACGGTGAAGTGCGAGGTGACGCGGATGGTGCCCTCGTAGCCCAGCTTGCCCAGCCATTCGGAGTTGTAGCGGACCTCGGTCGCCTTTTCGTCGAGAATCTTGAAGACCTGGGCCTTGTAGGTCTCGGCGTTCTCGTCGATCTGCCGGCGCGTGAGCGGCTTGCGGGTGACGTTGCGGCCGGTGGGGTCGCCGATGAGCGAGGTAAAATCGCCGACCAGAAAAATGACTGTATGCCCGAGCTGCTGAAAGTGACGCAGCTTGCGCATCAGTACGGTGTGGCCGAGGTGCAGGTCAGGAGCGGTGGGATCAAAGCCGGCCTTCACGCGCAAGGGGCGGCCGGTTTTGCGGCTGTCTTCAAGGCGTTCGCGCAGCTCGCTGACGCGGATAATCTCCGCCGCGCCCTTCTCGAGCAGGTCCATCTGTTCGGCAACAGGTAGAAATCCTTGCATGTCTCAATAAGTATAAGGTCCCCAAGTATAAGGCCACTGGGGGAACATGAAGTTCGCGGGGCGAGGCACACCGGCAGCGTGACCTTCATGCGTTCCTATGCGTCTACAGGCCGCTGGTTTCGCTGACCGAAGCTTCTTCCGCCACGGCTGTCAGAGCCGCCACGTCCAGAGCCTTCGACATCTTCCGCGTCATCACCTGAAAGTGATAACCCATGACGGCGAGGGTCATGGCGACGCCGAAGCAGCGGCGATAACGCGTGGCTGCTGAGGCTAGGAACTTCCAGTAGCTCCAGCGTTGGCGCCCGAAGATGCCCTGGCGGATGATCGAATTGACGAGGGCGCGCAGGTTGTCTCGCGTTATCCATGGCTGACTCTTCACGCGCTCTCCCCCCGCCTGTTCGCCGGGCTGCGGCTGGGTGCGGTTCAGGTAGAGCTTGACGCGCTCATAGTAGGCCTCGCAGGAGTATATCCGCTTGAGCACCGAGCGGTAGCCTTCGACCAGCTTTGCCGCATCCATGTGGGGCAGGAAGTTGAGCTTGCTGTCGGTATTGTTGCCGCCGCCTGAATCCACAATCCGGCCTTCCTGGTGCAGCCGCCGGAAGAGCTGGGTGCCGGGCATGGCCTGCAACAGGCCGACCATGGCGATGGGAATGCCGCTTTTCTGGATGAACTCAACCATGCGGTCGAAGATGTCTTCGCGATCGGTGTCGAAGCCGAGGATGAAGCCGCCCATCACCTGCATGCCGTAGCTCTGGATGACAGCCACGCTATCCAGCAGGCTGCGGCGCGTGTTCTGGAGCTTGTTGCAGGCGACCAGGCCCGATTCATCCGGCGTCTCGATGCCCAGAAAGACAGATTTAAATCCCGCGTCCTTCATGAGCTGCATCAGTTCCGGATCGTCGGCAAGGTTCAGCGAGGCCTCGGTAAGGAAGTCGAATTCGATCTTGTACTCCCTGCGCCACTCGGCCAGCGCCCGGAGCAGATCCTTGGCTCGAGGTTTGTTGCCGATGAAGTTGTCGTCGACGATAAACACCGTGTCGCGCCATCCCGCGACGCGCAACTGGTCCAACTCGGCCAGCACCTGGGCCACAGCCTTGGTGCGCGGGCGGCGGCCGTAGATTTCGATAATGTCGCAGAACTCGCAGTTGAACGGGCAGCCGCGCGAGTACTGCACGGTCATGGTGGAATAGCGCTTCATCTTGATCAGGCTCAGGTCGGGCAAGGGGCTGGTTGCCATCTCCGGCCGATCTTGGGCTTGATACACGGGCTTCGCCTGCCCCTGTTCAAGATCCATCGCCAGGCCGGCAATCAAGCTTTCAGCCTCGCCGATGACCACGTGGTCCGCCTTGAGCTCGGCCGCAGGCAGGCTGCTGGTAATCGGTCCGCCGACCACGGTGCGAAGTCCGCGGGCGCGGCAACGCTCGACAACACTCAAAAGCGACTCGCGCTGGATGTGCATACCACTGAGGAGCACCACGTCGGCCCAGGCCAGGTCGCGGTCGCGCAAGCGCTCAACGTTGGTGTCTACCAGCCGCCTCTTCCAGGAGCGCGGCAGCAGGGCGGCCACCGTCATGAGCCCCAGTGGAGGCTGCGCAGCCCGCTTGCCCAGGAACTTGAGCGCATGTTTGAAGCTCCAGAATGTGTCGGGGAATTCGGGGTAGATCAACAAGGCGTTCATAAGCCACCTCTCAACAGAAAGAGTAGGAAGAGTGGCTGCTATGCGAGCACAATCAGAAGTTTCAGGCCGCGTTTCCCGAATGGAAACAGTTGCGGCCCCGCTCGGTGCGGCGGACTGATTCCATGTCCATTTTCTCACTGTGGGTTTGGAGCGCTGTATAAAAGGGAACATCTTGCCGTGAAACCTTATACCTGCGCCGCGATCAGCCGAGCGCCCATTTCCCGACTTTGGGAGAGGGGAAACCACAACCCTTCACTCGCCGCTATCGGCTTGCCACCACCGAGCGCGATCCACCGTTTCGGCTTCTTTGCCTTAGACTTATTAGATGGAAGAGTTTTCTCGCATTCAGCGCCTCCCGCCTTACGTTTTCAATATCACCGGGGAGATGAAAGTCTCTGCCCGCCGCCGCGGCGAAGACATCATCGACTTCGGCATGGGCAACCCTGACGGGGCCACGCCCAAACACATCGTGGACAAGCTGGTGGAGTCGGTCCTCAAACCGCCCACTCACCGCTACTCGGTCTCGAAGGGTATTCCGCGCCTGCGCCGGGCGATTACGAACTGGTACAAGGCCCGCTACAACGTCGATCTCGATCCCGACAAAGAGGCCATTGTCACCATCGGGTCGAAGGAGGGGATTGCGCACCTCTGCCTGGCCATCCTCGACTCCCGCGATACGGTGCTGGTGCCCAACCCCAGCTACCCGATTCATATTTACGGCCCGGTGATCGCCGGCGCTCACATTGTCAGCGTGCCGGTGCACGACCAGGAGCAATTTCTCCGGCAACTCGAGGACCTGATACCGCGCATGACGCCGCGGCCCAAAGCGCTCATCGTCAACTTCCCTTCGAACCCGACCACGGAATGTGTCGATCTGCCCTTCCTGGCGAGACTGGTGGAGCTGGCCCGCGAGTACGGCTTCCACCTGATCCACGACCTGGCCTACGCCGATATCGCCTTCGACGGCTACAAGCCGCCCAGCGTGCTCGAAGTTCCCGGCGCCAAGGACGTAGCGGTTGAGTTCTTCACCTTGTCGAAGAGTTACAACATGCCCGGCTGGCGCGTGGGCTTCATGGTCGGGAACCCGGTGCTGGTGTCTGCGCTGGCGCGGCTAAAAAGCTACTTCGACTACGGGACGTTTACGCCAATCCAGGTGGCGTCGATCGCCGCACTCGAAGGGCCACAGGAGTGCGTGCACGAGATCTGCGACAATTATCGCAAGCGGCGTGACGTGCTAGTGGAAGGTCTCAACAAGCTGGGCTGGCCGGTGGCGTTGCCGAAAGCGACCATGTTCGTCTGGGCGCGGATTCCGGAAGCCTTCCAGGCCCTTGGCTCTTTGGAGTTCTCCAAGCTGCTGCTGACAGAAGCCAAGACGGCGGTTTCGCCGGGGATTGGGTTTGGCGACTACGGTGATGGGCATGTGCGGTTTTCGTTGATTGAGAACGAAGAGCGGACACGGCAAGCGCTGCGGGGGATCAAACAGATGTTTGCCAAGGGAGTCTTGGTGGGGTAGTAATTATCCCAGGTTTCAAAAGCGCGACCTGGGGCAACCGACTTATCTTGCGAAAGATGAACTCCCGTCGGCGCTCAATGGCGGTTGAAAGCCGGCAGCTAACGGCTGCAAATAGCCTCGAAAAACGCATAAATACGCGCATTCTTCATAGAATTTCGATTTATGCACCAACCTTGGTGAAATCCACAGGTTTCGCGTCTTTTTGCACTTGCTTCCACAGATTCAACACGCCTAAGCTCACCCTCAGTTGATGACCTGGCAGGGAATTGGAAACGCAGTTCCGGCCTGACAGGACGATGCAGGATGCGGTTGAATTTGGCAGTTCATCGTCGGCTTGCCGGTGGTGGAAGGGCCAAACGAGATTGAGAGAATGCATACGAGAGTCAGATGGGAATGTGCAAAGCCCGATTGGATGCGAAGATTCATCCGCAGCCTAGCTGAGGATGCAAAGTTCGAGGAGAACCGGGAGTCATCATCGACCCAGCCGTAGATGCAGGATTCGGGGCAACCCGAAGACGCAGGGACGGCAGAGCCGGAGGGTGCGGGGTCCGAGGCAACTCGGAGACCCATCAGCCGGAGCCGAAGGAGCGAGGATTCGGGGCGACCCGGAGACTCAAACCCAAGGCAAAGCCGGAAGGTGAAAGGGGCGGGGCAACCCGCAACCACACTGGGAGGCGCTGCTGGAGAGCGAAGCCGAGGGGCAACCCGAGGCTTAAGCGCCGGGAGCGCCGAAGGACTTGAGATTCGGGGCAACTCGAAGCTCGGTCGCCGGCACAGCCGGAAGATGCAGGGTGCGGGGCAACTCGCAGCCTCATCGGCAGGCGCCACTGGAAGAGTGAAGATTCGGGGCAACCCGGGGATTTATAGCCAGTAGCGCTGAAGGACGCGAGCTTCGGGGCAACCTGAAGATCGGTCGCCGGCAAGGCCGGAAGATGCAGGAGCCGGGGCAACCTGGAACCTCATCGAGAGGCGCGACTGGCGGAGCGAAGCCGAGGGGCAACCTGGAGCTTTACCGTGAGTGGCGCTGAAAGGATGTGAGATTCGGGGCAACCTGAAGATCCATCGCCGGCAAGGCCCGAAGATGCGGTGTGCGGGGAAACTCGCAGCCTCATCGGGAGGCACGACTGGAAGAGCTAGGCTGCGGGGCGACCCGAGGCTTGAGCGCCGGACGTGTCGAAGGATGCGAGATTCGGGGCAACTCGAAGATCCATCGCGGGTCCAGCCTTAGAGATGCGGGAACCGGGGCAACCCGGGGACCCATCGCAGGGCTGAACGGGTTGATGCATGGTCCGAGTAACTTGTGAGTTCACCCTATTGAGGCGCCAGAGACTTCGGTCTCTGGCGTCTTCGTTTGTGGTGGCTTTTGCGGCTGCGGGAATGGGCTGATTTTTGATCCAGAGCTCCGAAAAAGCACGCCTCAGGGCCAAAAGGTCACATTGATTCTACCCGACTTGATGCCGGGGTTAAAACCCCGGCCTACCGGACGCGGACGGTCGCCCCAACGATTTCTTTCGCATTCTGTTTCGCTCAAGTGCTGCTTGCCGCGTCGTAAACTGATTGCGGAGTTATCCTTATGATCTTTGGTGTTTTGGGAAGAGCGGGACCGATTTCCGTTCTCGCGTTGCTTCTTGCCGCGTGCCTACAGATGCACGCACAGGGACCCTTCAGTGCGCCATCAGAGAACAGCGCATTTTCGATTCCGCAGGCGCAGTTGATTCAGCCCGAGGAGTTGAACCGGCTGCTGCACACCGGGGGCGGGGAGAAGCCGCTGGTGTTGCAGGTGGGCTCGCGCGTGCTGTTTGCCCAGGCTCACATCGCGGGGGCGGAATACTGCGGACCGGGTTCGCAGGCCGAGGGGCTCCAGCAGCTTCAAAACAGGGTTGCGCCGCTCTCCCGCACAACGTTCATCGTGATCTATTGCGGCTGTTGCCCGTGGAATCGCTGCCCCAACGCTGGGCCTGCGTTCAGGCTGCTTCACGGTCTGGGATTTACCCGTTTGAAGGTTCTCTACCTGGCCGACAACTTCGGAACTGGATGGGTAGACAAGGGGTACCCGGTTGAGCGCAGCAAATAGCAGGGATTCGATGGAAAAGGCGGCTGCCGCGCTGGGCGCAGCATGCGAAGTACGGCCCGGGATGCGCCGCTTGCTTCTTACCAGTTTGTTTCTAGGGGCCATTTTCGTTGCTGGCGTACCTGTCGCTTTCGCCGTCGAGTCCCTGGTCAACAAAAAGGCGCCGGAGTTTGCGCGCAGGGACCTGAGCGGCACGAGCCTCGATCTGCGCAGCTTCCGGGGCAAGGTAGTCCTGCTCAACTTCTGGGCTACCTGGTGCGCGCCGTGCAAGTTGGAGATGCCGGTCTTCACCGCATGGCAGCGGCACTACGGCCCACAGGGTCTCCAGATCATCGGAATCTCAATGGACGATGGTCCCGAAGGGGTGCGCAGCCTGGTCGCAAAGCTGAAGTTGAACTATCCCGTAGTCATGGGCGACGCCAGGCTCGGAGAACGCTATGGCGGCGTGCTCGGACTGCCAATGACCTACCTGATTGACAGGAATGGCGTGGTGCGGGCGCAGTTTCAAGGTGAGACCGATCTGAACACAATGGAGAAGGAACTGAAGCTGTTCCTGGTTCGTCGGTGAAACCGGGCATCGCGTTGATGCGTGAGCTTGCCAGCCGTTCCGCGACGAAGATTATTTGGACGGCGCGAGCGGTTGCGACTTGGACATGCCGCGAATGTAAATAATCAGGTTCCATACCAAAGTGTCGTTTGCACGGCCGGCAGCCTCAGGAGGCATCTTGTCCTTGCCGTTGCGAATGATGTCGAACAGTTGCCCATCCTGCATGCCCGCCAGCGACTTCGGATTCGTGAAGTCGGGCATCGTCAGTTCCATGCTCTTGGCCACATCGGTCTGGCCATTTCCACGGTCTCCATGGCACAGCGCACAGTCGATTTGATAGAGACTCTTGGCCTTGGCTTGCGAGTCAGCGGTCGGCTTGACAGGATTCGAAGCAGTAGTAACCGGCGCGGGTGCGGGGACGGGCTCCTGTGCAGGTGCGGGAGCAGGCTCCTGTGCGGGAGCTGGAGCGGGAGCAGGAGCTGGAGCAGGAGTTGGGGTGGGCTCTTGCGGTCTGCCTCCTTGGGTCGGCATTGGATTAAACGCGAATAAAACCGCTGCGGAAAAGAGCAGAATCGACTTCAACATAGCAGCCTCCTCAAAACAGACGCCGGAAACAGGCATCCTTTCGAGTTGATTGAATTTCTGGCACGAATTATAGGCTCAATTTGCGGGAAGGGCCAACGGGAAAGCGCATCCTGTACGGTTTTCCAGCCCATGAGACAGAGTGGAATCGGGTTTTCCAGCCGAGGACCCAGGTCTCAGAAGCGAGACCTTGGGCACCCAGTATCGTACAAAATCAAGCGGACATAGAGCTAGTGCATTGCGGATGCGCCTGGGCCTGTGCCGGGCCGGTTCTTGCTGAGCAGGAAGGCCAGCACCACCAGCCCCATCGACATCCACGACAGCTCCATGTACACGTCCTGATAACCCTGCATCTGGGCCTGCCGGTTGAGCTGGGAATAGATGTTGGCCAGCGCCATGCTCATTCCGTTGGGATCGCCAAAGCGGCCGCTAAAGAAGCCGGCCAGGGCTTGCGAATGCTGTTGGAAAGCGATGGAGCCCGGCTGCATTGCGCTCTGCAGATGCTGCTGGTGCCATTCGGCCCGATGGGTGACCTGTGCGTTGGTGATGGCGATGAGGATG
>Ga0326727_10013744_pt1 | contig 17875 bp, 13 predicted proteins | sample MB2enrmetagenome_FD_207643 | JGI IMG/M metagenome (GOLD analysis project Ga0326727, IMG submission 207643) | Lab enriched peat soil microbial communities from McLean, Ithaca, NY, United States - MB29MY | ecosystem: Environmental > Terrestrial > Soil > Wetlands > Peat | place: USA: New York...
CCGCAATTGGCCGAGCTGGCAAATGTCTTTCCAAAGACGGTCAGCGCCAAAGACGCGCCGTGCAAAGAAGTCGTACGGCGCGAAGGGTTCGACCTCAACTATTTCCCGATTTTGAAGTGCTGGCCTCACGACGGCGGCCGCTTCATTACGCTGCCATGCGTACACACCCGCGACCCTGGAAGAGGAGGGGGCACCGGCAGGCGCAACATCGGCATGTATCGCATGCAGGTCTACGACGGCCAGACTACGGGCATGCACTGGCAGCGGCAGAAGGTCGCGGCCGAGCACTATCGCAATGCCCTGCGGGCGGCGGCGCTTTGGACGGGAGACGAGGCCGGATCGGGAAGCGCAGCTGTGGCGATGATGGCTGAGAGCGCCGGCGGCGCAGTCAGCGTTCCCGATAGCCCCATAGGCGGGCTGCCGCAGGTCTCTCTTGGAAATCTGAAGGGCTCGCGTCTCGAGGTCGCCGTAGCCATCGGAACCGATCCGGCGACTACCTTCTCCGCCATTGTTCCGGCGCCGCCCGAGGTCGAAGAGTTTCTCATCGCCGGCTTCCTGCGCGGCAAACCCGTGGAGATCGTCAAGTGCGAGACCGTCGATCTCGAGGTGCCAGCAAACGCTGAGATCGTTCTCGAGGGTTACGTCGAACTCGGCGAACTGCGCCCCGAGGGCCCCTTCGGCGACCATACCGGCTTCTACACCCTGCAGGATGAGTACCCTGTCTTCCATCTCACCTGCATCACGCATCGTAAAGACCCCATCTACGCGGCGACTATCGTGGGCAAGCCGCCCATGGAAGACGCGTGGATGGGTAAGGCCGTCGAGCGCATCTTTCTGCCGGCAATGAAGATGACCATCCCCGAGCTGGTCGATATCAATCTGCCCGTCGAGGCCGTCTTCCACAATCTCATGATCGTGTCGATCAGGAAAAGTTATCCCGGCCAGGCGCGCAAGGTGATGAACGCGATCTGGTCGCTCGGCCAGGCCATGTTTACCAAGTGCATCATCGTGGTCGACGAGGACTGCGACGTGCAGAACATCGGCGAAGTCGTGCTGCGCGTGGCCAACAACATCGATCCCGAGCGCGATATCCAGTTCACTCTGGGGCCCATTGACTCGCTCGACCACGCCTCGCGCCTCCCCAACTACGGGTCAAAGATGGGAGTGGATGCAACGCGCAAGTGGAAGGCCGAGGGATTCGAGCGGCCCTGGCCGGCAATGATCGAGATGGACCGCGCCACCAAAGCCAAAATTGACGACTTATGGGCCAGACTCGGCCTGTGAATCGCCGCCGCCAATCGGCGCCGACGGGTGAAGACATGAAAGCGGTTTTCAATACGAACCAGGGCCTCTCGGCTGCGCTGCTCACTGTTGCTCTCATTGCGGCTGCTTCGCTTGCGGCGCAAACCCCGGCCTCGCAGTCTCCAGCGCAACCGTCTCCGGCCGCGCAAACGTCGCAGCCGACGGCACAGGCAACCCCCGCGCAGCAACCTGTTGAAGAGCCCGCCAAAAAGGCCCTCAAAGATCACGCCGAGTACGACGCATACGCATCTGCGGTCAAGATCAAGGATCCGGCTGAGCGCGCGACCGCGCTTGAGGCCTTCGCGCAAAAGTATCCGCGCAGCGTGGCCTTGGCGCAGGCGCTTACCGAGGCCCTCGCCGCCTGGCAGGAGGCCGGGAACCGCGACCAGGTTGTGGACGCCGCCAGGCGCCTGCTTGTCGCCCAGCCGGCCAACATTCGCGCCATGGCCATTGTCGTCGCGCTCGATCGCGCAAAAGCCGCGCAACTGGACCACGTGGATGCGGGATTGCTCAATGAGATCTGCCAGTTCTCAACCGGCGGCCTCAACCAGTTGCCGATATGGCAAAAGCCAGCCGGCATGACCGATGCGCAGTTTACGGCACTGAGGAACAGCATGACCGTCATCTTCAACGCTGGCGCGGGAACCTGCGCGCTCAGCCAGAACGACCTGGCCAAGGCGCGTGAAACTCTGGCCCAGGCGGTGGCCATCGACAGCACCGACCTCCAGAGCCTCTGGCAGCTTTCCATCACCGATCTCGAGTCGAGGCCGGTGGATGCGAACGGCTTCTGGTACTGCGCCCGGGCAATCGCCATCGCGAAACGGGGCCAGAACCAGCCTGCCGCCGATACCGCCATCAACTATTGCAACCAGAAGTACACGGCCTACCACGGCGCGCCCGATGGATGGGATCCGATTCTGGTGGCCGCGCAATCGCAGGATGCTCCGCCGCCAGGATTTGCCAAGCTCATTACGCCGTCAGAGAATCCCAACTCGATGAACACGCCTACCGAGCCGGCCAGGAATCTCCTTCCGCAGCCTGCCACGCCCGCTGCGCAGCCTGCGACGCAAACACCGCCGCAGCCGTAACTGGTTGAGCCGACGCACCCAGAGCCACGCCGGCCGCACGGCCGCGCCCTATCCCCTACACTGAATTCTGTCTGCCATGACTGCGTACTGCGAAGTCGCGTTGCCGGTACCGCTCGATCGCACGTTCACCTATGCGGTGCTGCAGGGACAGGCTCCGCAACGCGGGGTGCGGGTCATCGCTCCCTTCCGCAACGAGAAGCTGATCGGCGTGGTGACCGCGCTGGACGTAAAGCCTGAGGGGGATTTCGAGACGCGATATCTCGAAGCCGTTCTTGACGATGAGCCGCTGGTGAGCGAGCAACTGCTTGAGCTGGCCGGGTGGATCGCGGGGTATTACCTGGCTCCGCTGGGCGAGGTGCTGCGGGGAATGCTTCCGCTGGTGGCCGAGGTGAGCCGCACAGTGTATTACCGCATTACCGATGCGGGCCGGGATGCGCTGGCCACGATGGCGGAGAGGGAAGAGAGCGCCTCGGGGGCTAAAGCCCCGAAAGCTAATCGCGGGTTTGATGCCAGGGCTGAAGCCCTGGCCTACCCTGAGGAAGGCAAGGACGAAGGAAAACCAAATGCAGGTCCTTCGGCTTCGTCCGCCGCAGCGGACTCCGCTCAGAATGACATACGAAAAGGGAGGGTGAGACACCCGAAGGCTCAAGAGCAAGAGATGCAGTTTCGCGTTCTCAAGCGCCTGGCTGAGGGCGAGCCGGTGAAGGTTTCCACACTGCGCACCGCTACCGCGGTTTCAATCCTTCAGCTTACGAGTCTGGTAAGAAAAAAGTGGATTGCGCGTGAGACGGCCGCGGCCGAGCGCGATGCGCGGCGCATGGAGCGGTTCGCGGTTTTGATTGAAGAGGCGCGGCTGCCCAAACTCACCGAGAAGCAGCAGGGAATCCTGGCCGAGCTGGCGGCCTGCGGTGGCGAGATCTCGCTCGCCGATCTCAGGAAAAAAGACCTGCCGTCATCGACGCTGCAAACGCTCGTACGGCGTGGGCTGGTGCGCATCGAGGAGCGGCCGGCCATCTTTCATCTGGGCGGGTTGACGCCTGCCTCCGATGCCCCGCTTGAGCTGAACGGCGCGCAGCGGCAGGCGCTCGGCACGGTGACCGCCGCACTCGGGGCATTCCATGCCTTTTTACTCTTTGGAGTAACGGGCTCGGGGAAAACCGCCGTCTACCTCGCCGCCATGCAGAAGGCGCTCGAGCGGGGCTTCTCGTCGATTCTGCTTGTGCCCGAGATCGGGCTGACCCCGCAAATGGCGGGGCTGCTCGACCGCGCCTTCGGGCAAAAGGTGGCGTTGCTGCACTCGGCGCTTACCCCCGAGGAGCGCAGCGAGCAGTGGCGGCGCATCCGGCGGGGCGATGCGCCCATCGTGGTGGGCACGCGATCGGCCATCTTTGCGCCGGCTCCGAACCTGGGCCTCATCCTGGTGGACGAGGAGCACGACCAGAGCTACAAGCAGGAGGAGACTCCCCGGTACAACGCGCGCGACGTTGCGGTGATGCGGGCCAAACTTGCCGGCGCGGTTGCGGTGCTGGGCTCGGCGACTCCGTCGCTTGAGAGCTGGCAGAATGTGGCGGCGGGTAAGTACACGCGGATCGAACTGCGTGAGCGGGTGATGAACCGCCCGCTGCCCGGGATCGAGCTCGTCGATATGCGTCGCGAGTTTCAGCAGACGGGCCAGGAGCGGCTTTTCTCTCGCGCGCTGGTTGAGGAGATCAAGGCTGCTCTGGAGCGCGGCGAACAGGCGCTGGTGTTGCTCAACCGCCGCGGCTACTCCTTCGCCGTCATCTGCCGCGCCTGCGGCGAAAAACTCGACTGCCAGAACTGCGCGATCGCACTCACGCACCACAAGCCCTCCAATGAAGATGGCCTGGCCCGCGAGGGTCAACGACTGGAATGCCACTACTGCGGATTCAAGCGCACCGTGCCGGCGCGTTGTCCCAAGTGCGACAGCGAACATCTGTATTACCTCGGAGCGGGTTCGCAGCAGGGCGAGGAGCGGCTGCAGGAGATCTTTCCCGGCGCCCGGATCGGGCGAATGGACCGCGACACGGTGCGCGGCCGGCACGATCTCGAACGGCTGCTGGCGCGGCTGCACTCGGGCGAGATCAACCTGCTCGTGGGCACGCAAATGATCGCCAAAGGGCACGACATCCATGGCGTTACGCTGGTGGGCGTGGTGGGCTGCGATCATGCGCTCTCGATGCCCGATTTTCGTGCCGCCGAACGCGTCTTCCAACTCATCTCGCAGGTGAGCGGACGCGCCGGCCGCGGCGAACTCCCCGGCCGCGTCGTGGTGCAGACCTACTATCCCGATCACTACGCGATTCTCGCTGCCACGGCGAACGACTACGCTGCGTTTGCCGAGCGGGAGTTGAAGTACCGGCGCTGGATGCACTATCCGCCGTTCGGCGCGCTGGCCAATGTGCTGGTGCGCTCGGCAAAGCTCGAAGAGGCTGCCGGATGGGCTGCAACCCTGGGCAAATATCTCGTCCAAAATCAGAACAGCGGAGCTGTGCGGGTGCTGGGGCCGTGCACAGCGCCCATCGCGCGCATCAAGGGTGTCTACCGTTTCCACCTCATTCTCAAGGCCGCATCGCGAAAGGCGCTGAACGCGGCGCTCCGAGGGTTGATGGCCTATTCAGAGAAGGCTGAGATTCCGCGCCGCAACTTGGTGGTGGATGTGGATCCGCAGAGACTGATGTAGCGAGTCGGCAAATTAGTGATGAAGATTCGGCGGGAAGGCGAGGGTTTCCGGCCTTTCGCCGGAGATGCGAAAGAATCGGGGTCCCGACAGGCGGCCGGGGATGGAGCGCGCAGTGCCCGAACCGATTGCGGCTCAGGATTCCAGGCTGTGGAGCTCTTTCCCGGGCTTGAAGCGCACGGCCTTGCCGGGGGCAATGCTGACCTCAGTACCGGTGCGGGGATTGCGGCCGATGCCGGTCTTGCGGGCCCGGACGCTGAACACGCCGAAGCCGCGCAGTTCAATGCGCTCTCCGGCAGCCAACGCCTGTTTCAGGCCCTCGAACACCGTATCCACCGCTGCTTCAGCCTTCGTGCGCGGCAAGCCGGTGCGCTCAATCACTTGATGAACGATGTCCTGCTTGATCAATGGAGTTTCCTCGCTCTTGCGTTTTCAAAACCCGGTAAAACCTGCCGAAAGCCTTTCCTTTGAGATGCTGAACGCCAGCCGAGGTTTCCCCCGGGGCGTTCGTGCCCTGGCTCCAGTCTGGCTTCTGTGACCTCGCGTTCCGCCAACTCTCAAAGACAGCCTGGCCTGAACTGCTATTGACTCTACCACGACCTACATCGGTCATAATACAGATTTTGCGCGCAATTGTGGAAGTTACGAACCGGGCAGGGGCCGCAACCGGCCTGCGGAGGCAGAACCGGGCCGGTTTCGGCCCTATATTCCACAGGCTGCGGGGCGAACTGCCGTTGTGATTTCACCCCCGCTTTCGTAAGATGAATCAGCAAGTCGGAACAAACGCAGGGGTTCTGGCGCGAGGGCGACCTGGCCCTCCCACGGGAGAAGCATGTCGATCAAGAGCGACCGTTGGATCAGGGAGCAGGCAATCAACCACCGCATGATCGAGCCTTTCAGCGAAAAGCAGGTGGCTGCCGGTGTCATCTCTTACGGTCTCTCCTCGTACGGCTACGACCTGCGGGTGTCTGACGAGTTCAAAATCTTCACCAATGTGAACAGCGCCATCATCGACCCCAAAGCCTTCGACGAGCGGTCTTTCGTCAACGTCCAGGCCGGGTCGGTCATTATTCCACCCAATTCGTTTGCATTGGCGCGTTCTGTCGAGTACTTTCGTATCCCCAGAGACGTTTTGACAATCTGCGTTGGCAAGTCAACCTATGCGCGTTGCGGCATTATTGTGAACGTGACGCCGTTTGAACCGGAGTGGGAGGGGTTCGTGACGCTTGAAATCTCGAACACCACGCCGCTTCCGGCCAGGGTGTACGCCAACGAAGGGCTTTGCCAGATCCTGTTTTTCCAATCCGACGAGGCCTGCGAAGTCAGTTACGCCGATCGCAAAGGCAAATATCAGAAGCAGCAGGGAATTGTACTTCCCAAACTCTGAGGGCGTGCGCCGGCGGCAGATCGGCTGTGTGATAAGCGCGCGGAGAACAGGATAAGTGCGACGGTGGAGGATCTCGGATCCGCCCCGAACAGGTGCGGCTGCTTTTGAATCGCTGGCGTGGGGGCGAGACGATGTCGAAGAATTCCAAATCCGACCTGATCAGGATCGGCGTGGTGTCTGTCGAGCCTATCCGGCTGGCTGGGCTCAAAAGCATCTTCGACCTGCCTGCCGAACAGGGGCAGCCCCAGCTCTTGGCGGTCGAGGGCGCCATGCCCGAACTGCTCGCCGATCTAAGCCTGGAATACCTCGTCGTCGATCTTCATGCCTTGCCGGACGGGCTTCAGGCCCTGGACTCGATCCGCAGGCTGCGCCCCAAACTTCGGCTCATCGTGATTGGGCCTGAACGCGACGACGAACTGGTGCTCAGCTCGATTGTGGCAGGCGCGCGCGCTTACCTCGATCTCACTGCCGGCCCCGAAGTGGTGCGCCGGGCTGTGAATGTCGTCACGTCAGATTCGATCTGGGCGCCGCGACGCCTGCTTTCGCGGCTCATTGACCGCCTGCTCAATGTTTCCCATTCCAGCCTTACCAATGCCGACCCCCAGCTCACCGCCCGCGAGCAGCAGGTGCTGAAGCTGATCCTGATGGCTCGCTCCAACCGCGAGATCGCGACCGAACTCGGTATTGAGGAGCGTACGGTTAAAGCCTACGTGGGACGGCTGTTACGCAAGACCGGCGCCGACAACCGCATCAAGCTTTCCATGTCGGCACTCAACCGGTCCCTGCTGACCCGCGAGTCTCCGGCTGCCTCGCCTGAGCCGGGCGATGGGCGTAAATCTACTAACTAAATAGTAAACATGATGGTTACTTAAAGGCATTGACCTTAAGTACTCTTGTGTGTTTCTTTAGTTATCCACAATCCTGTTTACAGAAACAACGCAGATCTGGGGAAAGGAGTTCCCAGGCGCCATGATTCCATGTGGCCTGAGAACTCCTCTTTTTTCCCCGTATATACCCCGCCTGAAGTGATTCTCCACGAAACATTTGGGAAGATTCCCGGTTTATAGGGATTGCCGGCTGTGGCGCAGCCGCTGGCGGAGGCGCGGGTTTGCGCGGCGGCCCTTGGCGCGTCGATCTTTGCGTAGGGAGAAAACCAACAAAGAACGCGCCACAGGCATCCGAATTGACAAGAGGTATGGTGGACCGAACGCTGGTGCGCTGTGTTGGAATGAATCCAGGCCATTACGATTGATTTCGACTGAGATCGATCGTCAGGCTGCAGAGGTGCACCGCACCGGCCCGGTACAGAGGGCTTGGTTCGGCGTCGGAATGCAATCGGCACCCGCAAGCCAAAAACTGAAAAGCATTCACTTTTCCGGCAATCGACCCCGCCGGAGCGGAAAGGAATTGGAGATGAAGAAGAGATTTGTGGCGATTTGCCTGTGCGTGATGCTCAGTTGTTCAGCCTTTGCAGCGTCTTCCCGGGATAATCTTCAGGCTCGAATCGACTCGGCGAAGGCGGTTCTTGACCAGATCATGGGGGCGCAGGATCGCACTATTCCGATGGATATTCTGGAGTCAGCCACCTGTGTCGGAGTAGTGCCGGGCCTGGTCAAGGGCGCGTTTGTCTTTGGCGCGCAGTACGGGCAGGGCGTGGTGACCTGCCGCACCGGCCATGGCTGGAGCGCCCCGGTCTTCATCCGCATGGCTGGCGGCTCGTTCGGCTTCCAGATCGGCGGCCAGTCCACCGATCTCATCCTGGTGGCCGTCAATGACCGCGGCTTTCAGGACCTGTTGAAGAGCAAGTTCAAGATCGGCGGCGACGCCTCGGCCGCGGCGGGGCCCGTGGGCCGCGCCGGCCAGGCCTCCACCGATTGGAAGATGAGCGCCGAACTGCTGAGCTACTCGCGCAACAAGGGACTGTTTGCCGGTATCGACCTCGACGGCACCAGCGTGAGCCAGAACCACGAGGATACCGAAATCTACTTCGGCGCGCCGCAGGACTTTCCAAACGTGTTGCGCGGCAACGTGCCCGTGCCTCCGGGCGCGGTGGATTTTGTCAAGGACGTGGCCCACCACTTCGTTCAGGCAAAGAACCAGTAAAGGCAGTGGTCAGTGATCAGTGGTCAGTGGCTGGAGACGTTTTGAGGTTGTCTCGAGTTTTGAAAGGGCACGGCTTCAGCCGTGCCGATAAAGCCGAAAAAATGAACCCGGGCTTCAGCCTCTGAGGGATGGGTCCCGGCGATTCTGACTTTCGCCACAGGCTGCTAGGGCCCGCATCGGGGCGCTACACTGATTGTTGCCATCATCGATGCGGGAGAATATTGAGTACTGGCTGGTTGTAGCCGTGGCGCGCGCGCTGGGCGCCCTGCCGCGCCGCTTGGCCCGGCTGTGGGCCGGCGGTCTGGCCTTCGCGGTCTACTGGGTCTTCGGCCGGCTGCGGCGCGTGGGAGAGACCAATCTAAATCTGGCCCTTCCTGAACTCTCATCCCAGGCCAGGAAAGAGATTTTGCGCGGGGTCTACATCCACCTTGGCTGGCAGCTCGTCGAGTTCTGCCGCATGACCCTCTACACGCGCGAAAATACGCGCGGCTGGCTTCGCACCGAAGGGCTGGAGCACTACGAGGCCGCTCGAGCCCGCGGCAAGGGCGTGCTGATCGTGACTGCGCATCTGGGAGCCTGGGAACTCTCCAGCTTCTACGCCTCGCTGATGGGCCACCCCATGGGCATGGTGATCCGGCACCTGGATAACCGCAAACTCGACGCCTACGTGAACCACATCCGCTGCCTGCACGGCAATTACGTGCTGAACAAAGACGATTTCGGCCGCGGTCTGCTTACCGCCATGCGAGAAGGCGGTACCGTGGGAATCCTGATGGACACCAACATGACTCCGCCCCAGGGGGTCTTTGCAGATTTCTTCGGGGTTCCCGCCTGTACCGCGACCGGCCCCGCGCACGTGGCCCGCAAAACCGGCGCCGCAGTGCTGCCGGGGTTCATGCTTTGGGATAAGGCCAGGAAGCAATACGTGCTGCACTTCGGGCCGGAGATCGGGATTCCCCATACCGGGACGGCAAGCGACGACATCCTGAACGGTACGCGCCTCTGCAACGACGTGATTGAGAGCTGGATACGCCGCTACCCCGACCAGTGGCTCTGGATTCACCGCCGCTGGAAGACCCGCCCGCCGGGCGCGCCGGGGCTCTACTAGAGCAAGCGATTCCCCACAAATCCATTGCCGGACCAGGTGCTTCCCGCAGTCGCCAAAGAAATAAAGCGCAAGTCATGGGGAATATTCCTTATACTCATCCCGCAGCCCTGGCGGCACATTATCACGCTGTCTGTTACTGGAGCAGGTTCCCGGATCTTGAATTAGACCTGAGTCAATGCGCTTGAATCCGGGGCGGAATGGCCGTGCAAGGAGTAAAGCGATGGTACTCGGCGAGTTGATACAAAAGCTGGGCGGACGGCTGGTCAAGGGCAGTGAAGAGACTGAGATCCTCTCGGTCACGTCTGTTGAGAAGGCATCGACCTTTGATCTGGTCTTTGCCACTGACGAGTTGACGGTCCAGGCGGCGTTGAAGAGCGGCGCAACGGCGGTGGTTCTGAATTCGGGCGCGGCGCTGCCTGAAGCCGAGGGATCGCGGGTTGAAATCGTAGAGTGCGAAGAGCCGAGGCTTTGGTTTTCCCGCGCGGCAAGGCTGCTGGCGTCGCCGCAGTCGGCGTTGGGTGTCCATCCCAGCGCGGTGGTAGGCTCGCAGGTCATGTTCGGTTCCGGCGTCACCATCTCGCCGCATGCGGTGATTGGCGACAACGCCGATATCGGAGGCGGCACACGCATTGGCTCGGGCGCAGTGGTGGGCGTAGGCGTCACCATCGGTTCCAGCTGCCGCATCTATCCGCGCGTTGTTCTTTATCCCGGCACGACCGTTGGCGATCGCGTGATCATCCACGCGGGCGCGGTGCTGGGCGCTGACGGCTTCGGTTATGTGCGCGATCCGCTGACCGGCGAATACACGCAGTTTCCGCAGCAGGGGAAACTGGTGATTGAAGACGACGTGGAGATCGGCGCCAACACCACCATCGATCGCGGAGCGCTGGGGGAGACCCGCGTCCGGCGGGGAACGAAGATCGACAACCTGGTTCACATCGCCCATAACTGCGACATCGGCGAGGACGTGGTGATTGTCGCGCTCACCGGCATCTCCGGCTCGTCAACGGTGGGCCGCGGCGCGGTCATTGCCGGGCAGGTGGGGATCGGCGACCACGCCCACGTCGGTCCTGGAGTGGTGCTCGGCGGCCAGGCGGGCGTTTTCAGCGGCAAGACCGTGGAGGGCGACCGCCCGGGCGAGGTGTTTTATGGCACGCCGGCCCGGCCGCTCAGGCAGGTCCTGCGTGAACAGGCGGCGTTGGCGAAACTGGCCAGAACCGAGCCAGGTGCGAGCGGCCAGGAATCCGGTCTCTGACCGGACACGGACCGCGTTTGAATGGCCATCGTCGTTGTTGGCGGGGATTCCGGGGTCGGGCAGCCGACGCGGCCGATCTTCCACCTGAGGCGGTTCGATCGCATTTTCAGCTGAGACGATGAGTTGGATGCGGAAGCGGCCGGAGATGACGCCTACTAAGGGTTGACTTGGTGCACTTGTGCGACTGGTCAGCATGCTGGGGCTGCCCGGGCGACGCCTCCTGGGCCAGTCCATTGAATGAAGAGGCTGGAGTATATTTCGATAAGCCCTAATCATTCTCCGAAGCGTTTGGCGAAAAGTTGCAGACCTCGAAAGACAAGGTAGCCGGCCAGGACCAGAAACAGCTTATAGAAAAAGAAACATGCCGTGGCCATGATAATTAATAGCAGCAGTTCCATCGGCTTGGCATAACGGATCGGCCATACTGTCATCGTAGCGGTGCGCTTCTTGGCTTCGGAAAGATCGAGGCCGTACCACTGCGTTGCAACCTCCGGACGCTTGAGGAGTACTTCTTGTAGTCTGACCCTGCTGCGCGCTGCGGCTTCCTTGACGATGATCATCGGCACAACCGTGGCCGAAGCAACCACGATCAGCATCCCAAACGCCATCATGGTGTTTGGGAAATGAAGGGCCCCGCCAGTGTCGAAAAGATCGAACTGAGAAGAACTGGAAGGCCTGAATATCGTCATCAGGTCATCGACAAATCCGATCCCAAGACTGCGCGCGACGATGTCGAGCATTGAATTTGCCTTAGGGTCATCGACGAAGATGTAGTAGAGCCTGGTCATGAAGAATTGGAAGAAATAGGCGAGCGAAGCCAGAAGAATGTTCTCGATCACCGGACCGAAGCGCTCGAAGCCGAATCGAGTATCGTCCTCGGTAAGGTCGGGGTAGATTGCGGTCTGTGCCCCGAATCTCGTGTAGTCATGGACCCAGTTTGCGAATGTGAAGATAATCAGAATGTAATAGCCAAAACAAGCAATCGCTGCGGCCTGCGAAGTGAGCGCCAGGAACCCGAAGCAGTCTAGTTCTGGTTGCCCGACGTTTGGAGCCTGGAGCACGACGGCGCGCATCCAGCTGGGCTCGCCCGTTTGACCAGGGTGGAAGCACAACGACCACGCCTGAGCCCAGCTAACGATGAGCCCAATCAGCGCAACTCCGGCTGCCAGGGACGCGGTTTTGCCGGCTCGACCCCGCCAACTTGTCAGGAGCTCAGATGCGTCTGCCAGGTTCCCGTCGGCGTCGCGAATCATCTGGCCATTCGCGAGGGTCGTAATTACCTCAGGGATCGCGGAAAATGTCGAGAAACTGAAAAACAGCGAGAACGGGATGAAAAAGCAAAACGTCGAGGACCAATTGAATTCGTTGATCCAGCCGAGAGACTTTCCCCCGGATTGAAAAATCGCTAGGTGAAAGGCAAAACTTAGCAGGACAAGGGCCATGCCCCACATGACGCAAGCTATGAGAGGAATTGCCGGCGACATCTCCTCGATAGATTGAACGAACCTCACGGTAAGCGGCAGTTTTTTTGTCGGGCTGGTTACAACAGCAGGCATGTTCATGGCGCCTCCATTCTTTGGTCAGGGCAAGCGATTCGGATTCTTGAGATACGAAATCGCCGCGTGCGCAGTAAGGTCCTCGGGAACTCGTATGTATTCAGTCCGGGATTCATCCGTGTCCCTCGTGATTGTCTTCAAGAAAAGCAGTTGTCCCTTGAAGTGCACCGACACCGTCGAAGTCTCCCAGATTCCGGGGGCCGCTTCGGTTCGAGCAATGCGTATCGAGCTGCCCTTGTTGACGCGGGTGAAACCGAGGAACATTGAGAGATCGTTTTGTTCTGAGCCACTGGCTGCAAGCAGCCGCTTGTTCTTCGTGTCGAGAACGATCGTGCCGCTCATGCCGGCCACGATGCACCGTTCAATACTGAAACCGCAGCTTCCCTGAAGCGGCTTAAAGCGTACGGTGCCCACATCGCCCGATTGAGTGAGGCAGTCAAAGGTGACTCCGCCCGGAAGATCCGCGAAAAGCGAGTTGATCTGCCGATTATCGTTCTGCATGGCGGCGCGGTTTTTTTCGGTGAACGATGGATCGGAGGTATTCCGCTCGAGGCTGTTCTGTTGGGCGTCGAGTTCGCTCGCTGACAACGGCACGCCATTACGAGCGAAGACCCAGGTTATGAGGCCGTCATTGGTCTGGATACGCCGCGCATCGATCTGGATGCCGTCCTGCGTAAACCGCGCGTGGTACATCCAGCGCCCCTGAGCCGGAGCCAGCTCCAGCTCGTGCTGTACCACCTCTTGAACCGCACTGACGCCGCTGCCGGCCACGCATTGAGAGTGGGCGTAAAGCGTGAACAATAGCGACGCGACGAGGACAATCCTGTGAAAAGAGAAAGGACTCCCCGCAAAGTGGAGCATCGCAGGCAACCTCTCAATTCAGAATTCACGCGTAGCTGGGGACGGGAAAAGTATAGCGCAAGTTATTGCGACGTCAAGGGCTCTCACAGGCCGGTGGCGAACATGTACAGGCCGAGGCTTCGTGCGACCGCCGAGCGCAGTCGATATTCAGCTCTTAGAACGGCTTCTCTGTCAAAAACGGCTCGGCCTTCAGCGAGCCGTCGCGCTGCTTGATGAGCATTTGCACTTTGCCCTCGGCCTCGTCGAGTTCCTTCTTGCACGCGGCCGACAGGCCTACGCCCTCTTCGAACAGTTTGATCGATTCTTCGAGCGCCAGGTCGCCTTTCTCCAACTGATCGACGATCGTCTCGAGCTTCTTGAGCGATTCTTCAAACGAGGGCATGGCGATTACTCCTGACTGAGGGTTCCCGGCGGCAGCACGCTGCCAATCACTTCGGCTGCAGCCACGTACCGGCCGAACGGTGCGCTCACCTGCACGCCGTCGACGTAGGGCCGCACAGCCGCAAGAATCTCCTGCGCGATCCTGATGCCCTCCTGGCTCGCGGCTTCCGGCGAGTCGGCCTGGGCCATGCGCAGCATTGTCTCTTCAGGCATTGAGACGCGTAGATCGTTTTTCATGAATTCGGCGTTGCGCAGGCTGGTGAGCGGCCATATGCCGGCAATCACCGGGATGCGATGGCCCTTGATGCGCTCCAAAAAGCTCTCCAGCAGCCGCGGGTCAAACACCGGCTGGGTGATGGCGTACTCGGCGCCGGCTTCCACTTTGTAGCAGAACCGCCGCAACTCGTTCTCGATGTCGGGTGCTCCCGGATTGGCGGCAACCCCGATCGTAAAGTTGGTGCTGGCGCCTATGGCGTTGGAGCCAATATCGAGCCCGTGATTCAGCCGTTCCACGATGTTGACCAGACCGATGGAATCCACGTCAAAGACGGTAGTAGCGTCAGGATAGTTTCCCAGTCTGGGCGGGTCTCCGGTGAGGCAGAGAATATTGCGCAGCCCGATGGACGATGCACCCAGCAAATCCGACTGGATGGAGAGCAGATTGCGGTCGCGGCAGGTGTAATGGAGAACCGTCTCAATCCCGGTATGCTGCTGGATCTGGATGCACAGGCTTTGCGCGCTCATGCGGGCCGAGGCGCGCGGCGTATTGCCGACGATGATGGCATGAACGCCCAGCCTGGCCAGAAAGGCAGCGCCTTCAATCTCGCTCGAGCAATCGATGCCCCTGGGCGGCACGATGTCCACCAGGGTCAGGAATTGTTTTGCCGCAAGCAGCGCGCCCAGGCGCGAGCGCTCGGCAAGCGGAGCCGGAGGCGTTTCAGCTTCAGCCTCGGGTGCGGCTCCGCCAATCTCGATGCGTGTCTGGGCATCGAGAGCGCGCATGGCCGAGCGCATGGCACGAATGTGATTGGGGGTGGTTCCGCAGCAGCCGCCCACTATCTGCGCCCCGGCCGCGATTGCCTTGCGTGCAAAGCTGGCCATGTACTCGGGCGAGCAGAGGTAGATATTGCGGCCTTCCACGGCGCGGGGCAGGCCTGCATTGGGCATTGCGGCCAGCGGCAGCGCGGTCGCGCCGCGCATGGCTTCAATGGCGGTCAGCACGTTGGTGGGTCCCATGGAGCAGTTGACGCCGATCGCATCTGCGCCCCACCCGGCAAGCAATGCCGCAGCATGCGCCGGCGACGAACCGTCAAGGCAGTTGCCTTCCTCGTCCACGGTTACCATCACCAGCACCGGCAAATCGGACGCAACCTCGCGCGCCGCCTTCAGGGCCTGGTGCGCCTCGTTCAGGGCCGGCATGGTTTCAATCATCAGCAGGTCGACCCCGGCCTTTTCGCCGGTCTTGCCGCTGTCTCCGGCCAACACGCCGATCTGCTCGGCAAACGCGGCGCGAGCTTCGTCCAAACCCGTTTTGCCCAGCGGCTCGAGCCGCACACCCAGCGGCCCCACCGAACCGGCCACCCAGGCCTCGCCGGCCTGCTTCTCGCGCAGGTGTTCCACGGCCTGGCGCGCAAGCTTCACACCCGCCGCATTGATCTCGCGCACCTTGTCGCCAAGGCCGTGCCGGGTGAGCCTGAACCGGTTAGCGCCGAAGGTGTTGGTCTCCACAACCTCGGCGCCCGCCTGCAGATATTCCTCGTGTACCGAAAGAATCAGTGCCGGGTTCGACAGGTTCAATTCGTCGTAGCAGCGGTTGATGAAGATACCGCGCGAATTGAGCAAAGTGCCCATGGCGCCGTCGGCAAGCACCGGACGGTCAGCAAAGATTTCGCTGAAGGGTCTCATGCAGTTCCCATGCTAACGCAATGGACTGTTTGCCGTATGCCCGAGAGGGCCGTCAGCCGCATTTACGCCCGCCGCCCGGCGCGCCGTGGCCGGGGTGTGCTTTGTTATACTTCGGAGGTTAACACTTGGCTTGAAACTGATTTCGGCCTCAAGGTTTTAGGCCTGCGCGTAGTCGGTCTGGGGCCGTCGGACACAGCATCAAAGCGGATTTCTTCCGTTCTTTCAGGGCAATTCCAGGATTGCCCGTTTTCGCCCCGGCGGCCATCCCGCTCGGGACCCGCCCCGCAGGTCATTCTGACTTGAAGGGCATGGAAACTCTGGAGTTGCTGGATCGAGGTAGAGGGTTTTGAAGAAGAGAAGTCTTGGTATAAGCGCGATTGCCGCTCTGGCGATAGCGACTGCGCTGGCAGGTTGTGGCAGCACTTATTATTTTGCAGGCCGCCAGTTGCCCCCCAGCGGCCTCACTCATCGCGTTCTCATCGCGATCCAGAATCCTTCGGCTTTGGCCAAGGGCTCGCTGGCCATTGTCGACGCTTATTACGACATTCGCAGCGCCTATAACGGCACCCCGACCAGCTTTTCCATTAGCGGCTACGGAGGCGCGCTGCCCATCTCCATTCAGAACATGCCCGAAGAGCAGCGCGGGGCAGTCTATGGGTCGGGTGACGGATCCTTCACGTTTGTCGACTACCAGAAAGAGAAGACTGCCGGCTCGGTGTCGGGGCTCTCCGGTCCTTCATCCAGCATCTTCGCAACCCGCAATGGTTACTATGTCGTTGCCGCCAACCAGCAGGCGCATTTATTAAGTATCGTGAGCCAGAGTGGCGGAGGAGGAGTTTCGTTTAGCCTGCCCGGCGTTTATCGCGTGAGTGTGAATCCCGGCGGTTCGGCGGTGCTCGCATTTGTGCAGAACTCCGATTACGCCTACTATCCCGTGCAACTGACGGCGCAGCAGGGAACCGCGTACTCAGGCGGTCCCTCCACCTGGCCCACGGCAGCCGTGGACTGCGAGCCGCAGAATGCGCCGGCCTGGTGTCTCTTCCAGGCGCAGAGCCCCGATGCATTGGACGCGACCGGGACCTACTATGGCCAGCCCCTCAAGTTCGACCGCCCGGTGAAGGCAGTGTGGTCGGCCGATGGCAGCACCGCCTATGTGCTCAACTGCGGCCCCGAATGCGGAGGGGTTGCTTCGTCGTATTCCGTGCTGCCGGTGGCGCCGTTGATTTTCACGCTCGGCAAGAACTCGGGATTGCTGCCCTGCAATTCCGCTCCCTGCGCCAACTCTGAAACGTCGGCCATGACCACGGTTTCGATTCCCGGCGGCGCGAATAACGCCCTGGTCGATTCGTCCACGATGTACGTGGTCGGCCAGCAGCCGCAAATCGTAAATGGGCTGACTCTGTTTGGCGGGAACCTGACCGTGGTGAACCTGGCCAACAATACGGCGTCGGCGCCGGTAGCCATCAGCGACGGACAGCCTGGCTCGACCAGCCGCATGGTCGAAGCCGACGACAACACCTTGTGGATCGCGATGACCGGATGCACCAACGGGGTTCGGTATAACACGAATTCCGCCACCGGGTACGGCTGCCTGACGATGTACAACACATCCACCCAATCGGTCACGCTGCTGGAGCCGTATCTTGGCGACGCCACCGGCATTGCCGCGGTGACGGGTTTGCATAAGATCTACACCGCAATCGGAGGGCAGGTGTATATCTACTCCACCAGGGATGGTTCCTCGATCGACAACCAGTACGTGACGGTGACCGGCACAGCCTACGACGTGGCCTACTTGGATGCCGTAACCGACGGCGATAACACCGTCTACTAATTCAAATGTCTGCCGAGTTTCGCGCCGACGTTCTGGCCATCGCCGCGCATCGCGACGACGTGGAACAGACTTGCGGCGGGACCCTGCTGCGCATGGCGTCGCGCGGGTTGCGCACCGCGATCCTCGATCTCACTCAGGGCGAAGCGGGAACGCGGGGAACCGCCGAAGATCGTGCGCGCGAGGCTGAAGAAGCTGCGCAGATCCTGGGCGTGGGCTGGCGGCAGGCGCTCGGGTTTCCCGACGGCGCAATCGAAAACACGCTTGAGAATCGCATCGCCATTGCGCGCGTGCTGCGCCAGCTTCGGCCGCGTGTCGTGATCCTGCCCTACTGGCATGCGCGCCATCCCGATCACGCGATTGTGGCGGCGCTCGGATATGAAGCGTGCTTCATTGCGGG
>Ga0326727_10013749_pt1 | contig 17873 bp, 17 predicted proteins | sample MB2enrmetagenome_FD_207643 | JGI IMG/M metagenome (GOLD analysis project Ga0326727, IMG submission 207643) | Lab enriched peat soil microbial communities from McLean, Ithaca, NY, United States - MB29MY | ecosystem: Environmental > Terrestrial > Soil > Wetlands > Peat | place: USA: New York...
CGGCAGGAGATTCTCTCCGGCATTCAACCAGGCCAGCAGGTCGCCGCCAACGCTCTGCTGCTTGAGACCGCGGGGAGCCAGTAATGATTCGCGCACTCGTCGATTTCGCGCTCAATAGCCGCTGGCTGGTCCTCGGCGCAGCAGTGCTACTCAGCATCTGGGGCATTTTCAGCTTCCGCGCATTACCCGTCGAGGCCTATCCCGACGTAGCCAATAATTACGTGCAGATCATCACTCAGTGGCCCGGCCGCTCCGCCGAAGAAATCGAGCGCCAGGTCACCGTGCCGGTCGAGATTCAGATGGCCGGCATTCCCCATCTCACGCATCTGCGCTCCACGACGCTGGCCGGCCTGTCGAGCCTGATGCTGATCTTCGACGACGACTCCACCAGCGACATCAACCGCGAGCACGTGCTGGAGCGGCTCAGTATGGTCAGTCTGCCAGCCAACCTCGTTCCGCAGATGGGTACCGACTGGAGCCCTGTCGGCCAGATCTTCTGGTACACGCTGGAAAGCACCAACCCCTCCTACGACGTGATGGAAAAGAAGGCGCTGGAAGACTGGACGCTGGAAAAATCCTTCAAAGGCGTCGCCGGTGTGGTCGATGTTTCCAGCTTCGGAGGGCCGACCAAGGAGTACCAGATCAAGCTCGACCCGGAGAAGCTGGTCTCTTATGGGCTGAGCATCAGCCAGGTTGAGCAGCAGATCGCGAACAACAACACCAACGGCGGCGGCAGCTTTATCGAGCAGGGCGCGCAGCAGATCATTGAGAACACCGTCGTCAAGACCGTCAACGGCGCGGCCATCAAGATCAAGGACATTGCTACCGTTGCGCAAGGCCCCAAGATTCGCCTTGGCCAGATCGGCAAAACCTCCAAGCCGTACGCAATCGTGGATGGCAAGAAGGTCTATGACGACGGCTCAATCATCGACAACCCCGACACCGTCGAAGGCATTGTGCTGCTGCAAAAGGGCGACGACTCCGATCCAGTACTCGATGGCATTCACGCCGAAGTGAACAAGCTCAACGGCGACAAGGACCACCCCGGCATTCTTCCCAAGGGCGTGAAGGTGGTGCCCTTTCTCGACCGCTCCGATCTGGTGCGATACACGGTTGACACCGTGGAGCACAATCTGACTGCGGGAATGATTCTGGTCTCCCTCATTCTCTTTCTCTTCCTCGGCAATATACGCGGCGCGATTATCGTTGCCCTTACTATTCCCTTCTCGCTGATGTTCGCGTCCATCTGCCTCGACCTCAGTCATATTCCCGCCAACCTGCTCTCACTGGGCGCGCTGGACTTTGGCATGCTGGTCGACGGCTCGGTGGTGATGATCGAAAACATCGTCCGCCATCTCACGCAGCATGCTGGCACTCATACCCCGGCGCAATGCGTTCGCGAGGCCGCACACGAGGTGCAACGCCCCGTCTTCTTCGCCCGCGGTATTATCATCACCGCCTACCTGCCCATCTTCACCTTGCAGGCCGTCGAGGGCCGGCTCTTCAAGCCGATGGCCTGGACCGTCTGCTTTGCCCTGATCGGCGCGCTCGGCTTCGCCATGTTTGTTGCTCCGGTACTGGCGGGCATGGTCTATAGCAAGGGCGCCAGAGACAGGCACAACCCCATCATGGGCTGGCTTACAACGCACTATCGCACGGCGGTTCGCTCCGCCATCGAAAATCGCCGCAGAACCCTGAGCATCGCCACCGCACTATTTGCTATTGCTGTCTATCTCACCTTCGGCGGACCCATCGGTTCGGAGTTTCTACCACACCTCGACGAGGGATCGATCTGGGTGCGCGGCACGCTGCCGCCCAGCGAAGGCCCCACCGCCAGCATCGACTTCACCAACAAGGCGCGCATCGTGATGTCTTCGTTCCCTGAAGTCACCCAGGTCGTCAGCCAGACCGGCAGGCCCGATGACGGTACCGATACTACCGGTTTTTTTAACACTGAATACTTTGTCGACCTAAAGCCCAAAAAGGAGTGGCGGCCCGTCTTCCACCAGGATAAGGAGCAACTGATCGCCGCCATGGACAAGGAGTTGAGCAAGTTTCCCGGCGTTCTGTGGAACTACTCACAACCCATCTCCGACAACATGGAAGAAGCCGTTAGCGGAGTCAAGGGCGAACTGGCAGTCAAGCTCTACGGCGACGACCTGCGCACTCTGGAAAAGAAGGCCGACGAGATTCAGGCACAGATGGCCACGGTCAGGGGCATCGAAGATCTGGGGATCTTCCGCATCATCGGCCAGCCCAACCTGAACTATACGGTGGATCGCGCTGCCGCCGCCCGCTGGGGAATCAACGTGGCCGACATTCAGGACGCCGTGCAGACCGCCGTCGGGGCCAATGCGCTCACTCAGGTACAGCAGGGCGAGGCGCGCTTCGACGTGACGTTGCGCTATCAGCAGCAGTATCGCGACACGCGCGAGGCTATCGAGAACGTGCGCCTGCTCGCGCCCTCCGGCGAGCGCGTCTCACTGGCGCAACTGACCAAAATCTCCGCCGACGACGGCGCCGAGGAGATCTATCGCGAGGGCGGCCAGCGCTTCATCGCGATCAAGTACTCCGTCCGCGGACGCGATCTGGGTTCGACAGTCGAGGAAGCTCTCGGCAAGGTGAATCACAACGTGACACTGCCCGCCGGCTATCACACCGAGTGGGCCGGCGAATACGAGAGCCAGAAGCGCGCCGACAAGCGCATGGACATCGTCATTCCCATCACCGTGATGGTCATCTTCCTCATCCTCTACACCATGTTCCGCTCCTTCAAGTGGGCGATGCTGATTCTGGTATCGGTCATCATGGCTTCGATCGGCGGGCCGCTGGCGCTGTTCATCACCCACACCAACTTCTCGGTCTCCTCGGCGGTCGGCTTCCTGGCGCTCTTCGGCGTCTCGGTACAGACCGGCGTCATCATGATCGAATTCATCAACCAGCTGCGCGCGCGGCGCAAAGGCATGGAAGTCTCCACGCAGGAACACATCGTCGAGGCCGCCGTTGAGGGCGCGGTACTGCGCCTGCGGCCGATCATGATGACGATGCTGGTGGCCACGCTGGGTTTGCTGCCCGCCGCGCTGAGCCACGCGATTGGATCGGACTCACAGCGGCCCTTCGCCATCGTCATTGTCGGCGGCCTGCTGGCCAACCTGATCATCGGCGTCTTCCTGCTGCCCACTCTCTACGTATGGATGGCGCGTGACAACGACATCCTGCCCGCCGTTGAATCCGACGAAGATTTTTAGCGGGAGAGCAGACGAGCGAGGTGCGACTTCATTGATGAATTCAATCGCCGATATCGTCGCGTAGTTTAGGATAGGTTGGAAGGTCAAATCGTCAGCCATTTGTTGAGGAGAGTGCAAGTCATGTTCGGATCAGTTCAGCGGAGGTTTTCAATCCTGGCCATGGGTTTCTTTGTGGCATCATCTTCGTTATCTCTTACGGCTCAATCACAACCGGCTCCATCCCGAACCATCGTCGTGAATCTCAAGGACACGGGAGGGCCTGTGGATCGCTTCTTCGATTTGTCGGTGGGGTCTGATTTTCCCGGCACGCTGATTCGTGATGACAGCCAGGCTCATCTCAAGCTCGTTGTGGATGAACTCGGCTTTCGCTACATCCGCTTTCACGCGATCTTTCATGACGTGCTGGGAACCGTGAGTGTCGAAAATGGCAAGACCGTGTACAACTGGACAAAGATCGACCAGCTTTATGATGACTTGCTGGCCCGGCACATCAAGCCGTTTGTCGAGCTCGGATTCTCGCCGAAGGCGCTTGCCACGTCGCAGAACAGCATCTTTTATTGGAACGGCAACACGTCGCACCCAAAACCGGAAGCATGGCGCGACCTAGTCGATGCTTTTGTCAGGCACATTGAGGAGCGCTACGGAAGAGACGAAGTGAGCACGTGGTTTTTCGAAGTGTGGAACGAGCCCAACCTATCGGGATTCTGGGAAGGCGGCGATCAGAAAGCATACTTCGAGCTCTACGATCTGACCGCGAAGACGATCAAGTCCTTTGACCCTGGGTTGCGCGTCGGAGGACCGAGCACAGCCGGAGCGGCATGGGTTCCCGAGTTTCTCGCCCATGTAAAGCAGAGCGGCGCACCTATTGACTTTGTGACGACGCACACCTATGGCGTGCAAGGCGGCTTTCTCGATGAAGAAGGGAAATCCGATACCAAGCTCGATCCCTCTCCCGACGCGATCATCGGTGACGTGCGGCGTGTGCGCAAAGAAATATCGGCCTCGCCGTTTCCGGGGCTTCCGCTTTACTTTACCGAGTGGAGCACGAGTTACACGCCGCGCGACCCGGTACATGATTCCTACATCAGCGCGCCCTACATCCTGACCAAGCTCAAAGCCAGTCAGGGATTGGCGCAGGGAATGAGCTATTGGACCTACACCGATCTGTTTGAAGAACCCGGACCTCCGACGGCGCCGTTTCAAGGAGGATTCGGCCTGCTGAACCCGCAAGGCATTCGCAAGCCGGCGTTCTTCGCGTACAAGTACCTGCACGCGCTTCAGGGCGAGAGCATCAAGACGAGCGATCCGCAGGCAATGCTGGCCACCCAAGATGGAAACGTTACGGCAGTCCTATGGGACTTTGAGCAGCCGGATCAGAAGGTGAGCGATCGACCCTTTTATACCAAGCTGATTCCTGCCCATGCGGCGGCGTCTGTCGAGTTGCAGATCACGCATCTTGCGCCAAATACCGCTTACAGCGTGGAAGTATATCGCACCGGGTATCACGCCAACGACGCTTATTCCGCATACCTCGAGATGGGCTCTCCCAAAGCGTTGACCGCTGCGCAGATTGCGCATTTGAACGAGCTAACTCGCGATCTTCCGGCGACCGGCAAGGTGATGCAAAGCGGAGCCGCGGGAACAGTCGAGCTGACTGTGCCGATGAACAGCAACGACATTGTGCTCGTCGAGCTGAAACGCGATCTGGGGGTCAATTGAAAGATCAGGAATCCGGCTTTCTGCTCAGGAAGTGTGCGCTGCCTCTTATCCTCATGGGCGCGTTGAGTGCTGCCTTCGCGGCTCAGAATTCTGCCGCGCATCCCAACTGGCCGGGACCGGGGCAGCTCTTCGTGGGAGCTTGTTATCAGCCGATCGACCGTACGCCCGAGCAGATTGATGGCGACATTGCGATCATGAAGCACGCAGGGTTCAACGTGGTGCGCATGGGCGATCTGTCTTGGGATTCATTCGAACCCGCGCAAGGCAAGTTTACATTTGAGTGGTTCGACAAGGTGATGGACAAGATGCAGGCCGCCGGGATCAGGGTGATTTTGGATATTCCTGGCTCGCCGGCGCCCATCTGGCTGCATCGCGCGTACCCCGGCGTCAATCTCGTCACCCAGAACGGCACGCGCCTTCCCCCCGCGGAGCGCTATATGGACGACATCAGCGATCCGGGTTATGTGCGCGAATTGGGCATCCTTGCAGAGGCGATGACCAAACGCTATGCCCATCATCCGGCGGTGATCGCCGTCGGCTACAACAACGAAATCGGAAACGGTTTCATGTCATATTCAGAAGCCGACCGGCAGCGGTTCATCACATGGCTCAATAAGAAGTACGGAACCATCGAAGAACTCAACAAAGCCTGGGCGACACAGCGATGGTCGCGCCGGTTGAACAGCTTTGAGGATGTTGACCTGCCGCTCGGAGACGGGCCTGGACCTCCGGAGCGCTATCTGGATCTCCACCGCTATTGGTCCGATGTCACAGTAGCCCGGCTTGAGGAACTCGATGCCATTCGCCAGCGCAATATGCCGGATCTTCCATCGATCTCGAACCTATGGGATACCGCGGGCAGGCGAGGCTTCGACTATCTCAGTACGTATACATCTTATGTGTCTTTCGGGGCTGAAGGCTTCTATCCGGGCGATCCGGTTGGTGGCGTCTTTGGCGCCATGACAGTCAAAGGAGATTTGGCGACACCCATCTGGTTCAATGAGTTTACAGCCGGCGGCGGAGGCAACTACGGAACGCCGGGACGAAGCCGCATGTATGCTCATCTCGCGCTGATGATCGGCGCACAAGGAATCCTCGCATGGACCTTCAACAGTCATCTTGGAGGCGAGGAGCAGGCGCTCTTTGGCTTGGTCGACCACGACGATACGCCCTCCTGGAAGGTGGACGAGTTCGCGCGCATCGCTTCTGAATTCAAGTTGCTTTCAAAATACGGGTTCCCGCGCTATACGCATCCGGAAGTTGCCATCGCATATTCCTTCGATTCCTTCATCGACTCAAACCCGAACGGTCCCTCCAGCACGACGCGTCAGTTCTTTCAGCCTGCTTATACAAATCAAGTGCAGGGGGCCTTTGATCCTTTCTTCCGCGCTAACATCGACACGGCGATTATCAACATAGGGCATGCCGATCTGTCGCCGTACAAACTGGTCGTCGTGCCGGCCGATTACGTGATGGACGCGGCCAGCGCGAAGGTTCTTCGGGAGTACGTGAGCGGAGGCGGAACGGTTCTGATGACCGCGTTTTCGGCCAAAGTGGACGAGCATGGGCAATGGTTCAATACGCCGCTGCCCGGCCGCCTGAGCGATGTCTTTGGATTGAAGACAAACGCGTTCTACGACATTCCACCGACGCTGAAATTCCAGTTGGGCGGTAACTCAATCGAGACCAAAGTGCATCATTATGAAGTACTGGAGCCGTCCACGGCAACGGTTGTCGCGCGCTTCACGAATACCGCGGACCATACTCCCGCTGTCACGATCAACAAATTCGGCAAAGGGAATGCGATTTATCTGGCGACAGAATCGAATCCTTCCGTGATCGGACCGCTGATGAACTATCTCTACACGGTTGCGGGCATTCAACCGGGCCCGAAGACACCCGATGGAGTGTTTGCCAGGGTTGTCGATGGACGGACTCTCTATGTCAACACGACCGGGGAAGAGAAGAGAATTCCCATCGCCGGCGTCAGGAAGGGAATCATCAGCAATCGCAAGTTTGAGGGGAATGTGGTCCTCGATCCAATGGAAGCGGATCTCATCCAGTGAACGATCGGCAGACGCCTAGCCTGAACATTTAGAAACTGAAATCGTCGATGCCGGCCGTACAGGACTCCATGATACGGGCTTTGTAGCCCGGATCGCAGACCGTTCAATAGGGGATAGGGATTGAATGCGGAAACGGTGAAGTCTTGCAGGGAAGAAAAAGCCGGCCTTCCGTCTATGTTATTGAAAATATGGTAGGCACGACTGGATTCGAACCAGCGACCTCTTCCGTGTCAAGGAAGCGCTCTAACCAACTGAGCTACGCGCCTGCAATGCAACTTCCGTTAGTCTATCAGGGTAGGGGCGGCAGGAAAAGATGGGCGGCCAGAGCTGCCATACTGTACTATCGTGGGTTACATCTGAATTGCCATGAACGACATTGCCAGCGTCCGATTCCACCGATACCGCACCACTCCCAACCTGCTCACGCTGTTGCGCATCTGTCTGGCGCCGTTTCTGGTGGCTGCCATTCTGGAACACCATTTTGCACTGAGCTTCGGACTCTTCGTGGGCGCTGGGCTGACCGATGCGCTGGATGGCCTGCTGGCGCGCTATTTGAAGCAGCGCAGCATGCTGGGCGAGTACCTTGATCCGGTGGCCGACAAACTGCTGCTGAGCACACTGTTTCTGGTGCTCATGCATATGTCGCTGATTCCTGTAACGGTGACAGTGCTGGTCTTCGGCAGGGATGTGGGAATTCTGGTGGTGGCGGCCATTCTGTATGCAGCGACGGGGCGGCGGGAGTTCAGTCCCAGCCTCCTGGGCAAAGCCAATACGCTGGCTCAGGTGGCCGCAGTGGCCGCCGTGCTGCTGCAAGCCATGTTGCTGGGTCAACACGCCTCCGTCCACTGGGTAGAGGTCTTCGAGGCCTGGGCGCTCTACGCCACGATGGCGCTGACCGTGGCCTCGGGCTTGCAGTACGCCTGGATCGCAGCCCGGCGCGTTGGCGCTCAGGCCGCCAACGGACACGGCAGTAAATAAACAGGCCAAACCCTACGCCGCTTCACACGCGCGGCAACGCGTGAACCATCCCCTCCGTGAAGGTGAGCCAAAGGCCGGAACGCGCTTCAGACGTCTTCCAGGCTGGGTTCCGATTCGGCGTTCTCTTCAATCTCCATGTCGCGAAACTCTTCGGAGTCAAAGACATCGCCACATTCCAGGCATTCGACATACTCACAGTCTTCGTGCCGGGAGACAATGCGTACTTTAGGGTGTTTGCAGATGGTTGCCATCGCTCGCAGGATCGGTGAAATAAAGTGCCCTACCCGCAGATTGTATCGGCAATTCCGTGGAATTCATACCGGAATTTGTTGAATATTTGTATACCGCCCGGGTTTTTTTGGCGCGAGTCAAAAGATTTCCTGCGGGGACTTGTAATCCCGACAGAAACGGTCGTATACTGAATGCGGACCGAAGAAGTCGGATATCCGATGCTCAAGCTGACTAAAAAAGCGGATTACGGCCTGATGGCGCTCAAGTTTCTGGCTGAGCACCCGGAGAGGCCCGCGCTCAGCGCCAAGGATGTGGCCGACGCCTATGGGATTCCGGCGCAACTGCTGGCCAAAATCCTGCAACAGTTGACCAGGTCCGGGCTGCTGCGCTCGCACGCCGGGATGAATGGCGGCTACGCGCTGGCTCGGGAGGCGCGCTCGATCTCCGCCTACGAGGTGATTCTGTCCATCGACGGGCCGTTTTTCATCACCTCCTGCACCAAAGGCAAGACGGGCTGCGAGCTGACCACGAATTGCACCATCAAGGAGCCGTTGGCGCGGGTGAACGAGACTATCGCCGGCGTGTTGAAGAGCATCAGTATTCAGGATCTGGCGGAGTACGAACCACCGGCGACGCGAGAACGTATTGCAAGAGAGCTGGTTGCATTGACGCTGTAATTGGGTTGTTGATGAGGGTGATGCAGGAAGAGCAAACGCAGGTCCTTCGACTTCGCTGCGCTTCGCTCAGGATGACAGGCCAAGAGGTATAGGAATGGAGACACAAATGAGTACAGTGGAAAGCCAAGTAGAAGTACCCGCCGGCGTACGCCTTCCGATTTATATGGACAACCACGCCACCACGCCGCTGGATCCGCGAGTGTTGGCCGCAATGTTGCCCTACTTCACTGAGAAGTTTGGCAACGCGGCCAGCCGCAACCACTCCTTCGGCTGGGAGGCGGAGCAGGCCGTGGAAGCGGCGCGCGAGCAGATTGCGCAACTGATCGGCGCGACCGCCAAGGAGATCATCTTCACCAGCGGCGCCACGGAGTCGAACAATCTGGCCATCAAGGGCATCGCCGAGATGTATCGCGAGCGCGGCAACCACATCATCACCCAAGTGACTGAGCACAAGGCGATTCTGGACACCTGCAAGCGGCTGGAGAAGCAAGGCTATCGCATCACCTATCTGCCGGTGAAGGCCGACGGGCTGATCGATCTCGACGACCTGGAGCGGGCCATCGACGCGAAGACCATTCTGGTTTCGATCATGGCGGCGAATAATGAGATCGGCGTGCTGCAGCCCATCGCTGAAATCGGCAAGCTCTGTCACGAGCGCGGCGTGCTCTTCCATACGGATGCGGTGCAGGCGGTGGGCAAGGTTCCCATCGACGTGATCGCCGACAACATTGACGTGCTCTCGCTGAGTGGGCACAAGATTTACGGTCCCAAGGGCGTAGGCGCGCTCTACGTTCGCCGGCGCAATCCGCGTGTGCAGATCGCGGCGCAGATCGACGGAGGCGGCCACGAGCGCGGCATGAGGTCCGGTACGCTGAATGTCCCCGGCATCGTGGGCCTGGGCAAGGCTTGCGAGATTGCCCGCGAAGAAATGGCCAGCGAGGCCGCGTTCCTGACCAGTTTGCGCGACCGGCTCAAGGAGAAGCTCGAAGCGAACCTCGACTACATTCACGTGAATGGCTCGATGGATCACCGGCTGCCCGGCAACCTGAACGTGAGCTTTGTCTATGTCGAGGGCGAGTCGCTGCTGATGGGCATCAACGACGTTGCGGTTTCCAGCGGCTCGGCCTGCACCTCGGCGACGCTGGAGCCGTCGTATGTGCTGAAGGCGCTCGGCCTCGGCGACGATGTGGCGCACAGTTCGATTCGCTTTGGGCTGGGCCGCTTCAATACGCAGGCTGAAGTGGATTACGTGGCCGATAAGGTCATCGACGTGGTGAAGCATCTTCGCAAGCTGTCGCCGCTTTATGAGATGGTGCTGGACGGCATCGATCTGAGCAAGATTCAGTGGGCGGCGCATTAACCACCTGCGGTGGGGCAGCCGCCTTCGGCTGGTCCGCGCCAGAAAGAAGGCGCGGGAGCGAGTCGAACGCAAGTCACTAAGTTATCCGATTCGGCGGGCGCAATAACCGGATCGAAACAAGAACACCGCGGCTTCCCCCGCAGAAGGAGCAACACATGGCATACAGCGAGAGAGTGATCGACCACTACAACAACCCGCGCAACGTGGGCCAACTGGACAAAAGTTCGACGGAGGTCGGCACGGGTCTGGTGGGCGCGCCGGAGTGCGGCGACGTGATGCGCCTGCAGATTCGCGTGAACCCCGCGACGCAGGTTATCGAGGAGGCCAAGTTCAAGACCTTCGGCTGCGGCTCGGCGATTGCCAGCTCGTCGCTGGCCACCGAGTGGATCAAGGGCCGGACAGTGGACGACGCGCTGGGCATCAAGAACACCGACATCGTGAAGGAGCTCTCGCTGCCGCCGGTGAAGATTCACTGCTCGGTGCTCGCCGAGGATGCGATTCGCGCGGCTATCGGCGACTGGAAGAAGAAGAACAGCGTTCCGGCGGCCGCGGTTGAGGCCGAGGCTGTTGCGGTGGCGGGGTAACCACCTGCGGTGGGGCCATTCGCCTTCGGCATTCAATCGACGAATGGTGTCAAGTTTTGTGATTGTGATGTTTTGAAAGGGCACGACTTTAGTCGTGTCACTGAATGAACGCGAAGAACGCGGGCTTTAGCCACTGGGGGAAGTTTTCAGACAGATATTCAATTCCCTCAAAGGTAGTCAAAAAAGGGCCATTATGTCGAACATGGTAAGCATCGGAGCATCACCAATACAGGATGCAATCGTGGCGCAGCCGCAAGCGCCGCAGCAAGGCCTTCAGGTGACAGAGAAAGCGATCAAGCGCATTCGCGTCGCCATGGCCAAGGAAGGCATCTCGCCGGAAGAGGGTGGGTTGCGCATTGGCGTAATGGGCGGCGGATGCTCCGGACTGTCTTACTCGATCAAGTTCGATTCGCGGCCCCGCGAACGTGACCGGATTTATGAATTTGACGGGGTGAGAGTTTTCGTTGACCCAAAATCATTTTTGTATCTGCACGGCATGACGCTGGACTATGAGGAGACGCTGATGCGCCAGGGATTCAACTTCATCAACCCGAACGCGACGCGCTCCTGCGGCTGCGGGTCGTCGTTCTCGTAGCGGAGCGGACGGCCGGAACCTGGGGATCAGCCGGAAGTTTGCCGCAACTATCGTTGAGGTTTGATCGGAAATCAAAGAGGAAAGGGGAAGACCGGGACAATGGAACTTTCCGCACCTTGGCCCTTCAAGGGAAGAAGCGCTCTGTTGGCAATCGCAGTAGGCGGACTAATTGCCGGAACAATCGACCTTCTACAAGCCTGCATCCTCTTTGGATGGGATATTCCGCTGGTGATTGCTGGAGGCCTGCTGGGACCACAGGTTATCGCACAGGGGGGCGCGGGAATCTATCTTCTCGGCGTTTGCCTGCACTTCCTGATTGCTCTCTCGGCGGCGGCGACTTATTATGCAGCGAGCAGGCGGTTGCTCTTTTTGAAGGAGTACCCGCTGATTTGCGGCCTGTTCTTTGGCGCAGCGGTTGAAGAGTTCATGAGTCTCGTCGTTCTTCCGCTCTCTGCGCTTCATGCAAGAGGGCCTTACACACTGCATGACCTGATTCAAGGTCTGCTGGTCCACATGGTCGTGATCGGATTGCCGGTCGCCTACAGCGTGCGCCGTTTCGGAAAGTAATACCGGCGCAAGTTCTTTCGTACTCATGTTTGCTCTGGATGAGAGCGTTATTTGACATTCCAGTGGATTCAAAACCGATTCTGCAAGAAAGCAGTTATGTTTAAAGTGATCGATTCCGCGGTACCCATAGCCTGTTGGTCGTGCTCCATTGGCCACAACGATTCCACGCTGTTCTGCCCGCACTGCAGCAAGATTCAACCACCTCCGGGCGGCGATTATTTTTCGGTTTTTGGTTTGGAGCCTCGGCTCAACCTGGACTTGACGGCGCTGGAGCACGAGTTTCACCGCCTCAGCCGCAAGCTGCACCCCGACCGCTTCGCCCGCGCCGAGGAGAATGAAAAGCAGTGGAGCCTGGCCGACACGGCGCTGCTCAACGACGCCTATCGCACGCTGAAGGATCCGCTGCGCCGTACCGAATACCTGCTCAAGCTGCTGGGCGCGGAGATTGACGCCGGCCAGGAAAGCAAAGAAGAAAAAGTTGCGCGCGTTCCGGCCGATCTGCTTGAAGAGGTCTTCGAGTTGAATATGCAACTCGAAGAGATGCGCGCGGCGAGCAAGGCGGGCGTGGAAGATCCAGAATTGCAGGCAGGCCTGGAGCAGGCAAAGAGAAGGTTCGACGGGCTGCTGGTTGAGGTGGACCAGGATCTGCGCAAGCAGTGGCAGAAGTGGGACGAGGGTGACGCGGCGGTGCGCGCCTCCGCGCAGAAGAAAATGGTGGCCCTGCTCGACAGGCGGCGCTACCTCAGCAATCTGGTCCGCGACGTGACCGAAACCCTGGGAGCTTGAAAGAAAACATGGCGGAAGGACACGTAGTCGGAATTGATCTGGGAACCACCAACTCCCTGGTCGCTTATATGGAGGGCGATACGCCGGTGGTGATTCCCGGCGTGGACGGCTTGAATCTGGTGCCGTCGGTAGTGGCGCTTGACCCCATTCCAGTCGGCGGCGGACGGCCCACGGTCACCGTGGGCAACAGCGCGCGCAAGGTGCTCATCCAGACTCCGGAGCGGGTGATCTATTCCGTCAAGCGGCTGATGGGCCGCGGCCTGGAAGAGATTCAGGACGAGCTGAAGCTTTTTCCCTTTCACCTGGCGGGCGACGTGGAAGAAGGTGAAGTTCCGCGCATTCAGTTGGGCGAGCTGCGCTTCACGCCGCCGGAGATCTCCGCTTACATTCTGCGCCAGCTCAAGCGCAACGCCGAGCGATTCTTTGGCTCTCCAGTCACGCAGGCGGTTATCACAGTGCCCGCCTACTTCAACGACGCGCAGCGCCAGGCCACCAAAGATGCTGGGCGCATGGCCGGCTTGGATGTGCTTCGGCTGGTCAACGAGCCGACCGCGGCCGCGCTGGCCTACGGTCTCGACCGCGACAAGGTGGGCACGATTGCGGTTTACGATCTGGGCGGCGGGACATTTGATATTTCGATTCTCAAGCTGCGCGACGGCATCTTCGAGGTGCAGTCCACCAACGGCGACACGCACCTGGGCGGCGACGACATCGACAACCTGCTGTTGGCCATCGCGCTGAACGAGATTCACGCCGAGCACGGCGTCGATTTGCGGCTGCATCCGGGTGCGGTGCAGGCGGTGCGCAAGGCCGCCATCGAGGCCAAGATTCTGCTTTCGACCGAAGCGGCGGCGCACTTCGACATCGAGCTGCCCAACGGCGACCGCTATCAGCGCGAGATTCCCCGCGCGGTCTTCGAGCTGCTGATCGAGCCGGTGCTGAAGCGCACGGTTGGTCCTTGCAAACAGGCGCTGGCCGACGCCGGCATCACGCCCGAGCAGATCGACGAAGTGGTGCTGGTGGGCGGGTCAACGAGGATTCCCGCGGTGCGCGCGTTGGTGGACGATCTCTTTCATCTGTCGGCGCGCGGCAAAAAGCCGCACATTGAACTGAATCCAGATGAAGTGGTGGCGCTGGGCGCGGCGGTGCAGGCCGATATTCTGGCCGGCTCGTCGAAGAGCACTGAAGAGATGCTGCTGCTGGACGTGACGCCGCTTTCGCTGGGCATTGAGGCGCTGGGAGGGACCGTCGCGCGGATCATCCAGCGCAACTCGACGATTCCCGCATCGGCCACCGAGCACTTCACAACCGGCGTGGACGGGCAGACCAACGTCGCCATTCACGTGGTGCAAGGCGAGAGGGAGCTGGCCACTGATTGCCGGTCCTTAGCACGGTTTGACTTGAAAGGCATTCCGCCGATGAGCGCCGGATTGCCGCGCATTGAAGTCAAGTTTCTCATCGACGCCGACGGCATTCTGCACGTCTCGGCGCGCGAGCAGAGGAGCGGACAGGCCGCGCAGATCGAAGTCAAGCCGACCTATGGATTAACGGACGAGCAGGTCGAGAGCATGATTCTCGACTCCTTTGACAACGCCGAAGCCGACTTCGCCAAGCGTCTGCTGATTGAAGCGCGCAATGAAGCGGAGACGATTCTGGCCGCCGTCGAACGCGCACCACAGAGTCCGGCCTGGGCCTTGTTGCGCGGCGAGGAGCAGGCCGCGATCAATGCTGCGCGCGACCATCTGGCGCAAATCAAACAGGGCGAGAACGCCGCGCAAATCCGCGAGGCGACGCTCGCGCTCGATCAAGCCACGCGCCGCTTTGCCGAACTGATGATGGAGGCGGCCGTCTCAACAGCCTTGACAGGAAAAACCATGAACGCCGCCGGCGAGGAGCTGGCCGAGGCCGTCACCGCGCCGCACGCGATGGCCGCCGCTGAGTTCAAATAGGAAAGGTCATCAATCAGCGATTTTGAGGACATAACGAGGTATACTCCTTACTGTCAAACTGGAGGAGCCAATGAACAGCATGAATCTCGCGATCTTAAATGGCCGCTTTGAGCTTATATCCTTCATACTATTTCTTTGTCCTGTTTTTGGGGCATTCTGTGTTAATGCACAAGTTCCTACGCCTACCCCTCAAGAGCTTAATGAAATCCGAGTTCGAGCGAATGCGGGTGAGGCGCGATCGGAACATGACCTTGCCGAACTATACAAATGGGGCCAAGGCGTTCAACAAGATTATGCTGAGGCTCTAAAGTGGTATCTCAAAGCCGCTGAACAAGGTGACGCGGATTCCGAACTGAATTTGGGATACTTATATCAAACGGGTTCTGGAATAAAGAAGAACGAGAAAGAAGCTGCAAAATGGCTGGAGAAGGCTGCTGAGCAAGGAATTAGGGAGGCAGAATTCTCAATTGGCTCAGCCTATTTGTATGGAAAGGGATTAAGGAAAGACCAAATAGCCGCGGCTCACTGGTTTGAAAAAGCCGCCGAACAAGGCGATGGCGACGCAATGATGGCGCTAGGATCAATGCGTTGGCTTGGGCAAGGTTTGTCGAGAGATTTAGTAATTGCATATATGTGGCTAACACTAAGCGAGAAGTTTGGTTCAGTCGAGACGCGTCTGAGAGCAAATCCTTTCGTAGTGGATGTGCCATCCACACGACATGACCTTATGAGAGTAATGAGCGAAAGCGAGGTTTCAGAGGGAAAAGAATTGGCAGACGAATGGATCTCAAAGCATCCCCAACTCACACCAGCAAATCTTAAGAAATGAGGGAACAGGGAATGAGTGCATCTAGAGAAATGCCGATTCCGCATGAAAAACTCGTCCGCGTCACTTTTCTTCCCGAAGGCCGCACGGTAGAGTTCGAATTCGGCGCGATGCCCTATCAGCATCACGGCAAGCCGATGTCGTTTCTTGACGTGGCGGAGAACCACGACGTCTTTCTCGACCACGCTTGCGGCGGCGTCTGCGCCTGCACTACCTGCCACTTGTGGATCAAAGACCAGAGCGGCATCAGCGAGGCCGACGACGACGAGCTGGACCGGATGGACATGGCCGCCGATCAGCAGTTGAATTCGCGGCTGGGCTGCCAGGCCGTCATCACCCGCCCCGGCGACTACGTGGTCGAGATTCCCAAGTGGAATCGCAACTACGTCTCCGAAGGCAAGCCGCTTACGCTGGCGGAAGAGAAATAAGGAGCTACCATGCCACGCGAGATTCTGTGGACCGACGCCGAGGAGATCGGCATTCAATTGGCGGAGAAGTTTCCCGGCCTTGACCCGCTCACCGTGCGCTTCACCGACCTGCACCGCTACGTCACCGAGCTGAAGGGCTTTGCCGACGATCCGGCCAAATCGAATGAGCCGCGGCTGGAGGCCATTCAGATGGCCTGGCAGGAGGAGTTTGAGGACGCGCAGGGGTAAGCCTCTATACAGTTCTTAAATGAACTCGACTGAAAAACCACTTTGGCGAGCGGCATCCGCGAGGCGCTGATCGGCAGTGATGAAAATGTAGCCTCGCGGCCTGTGTTCACATGCCTCCAAGGCAGCCGCCAAGTGGAGTGCATCGGCGGCGCTCAACGGATAAAGCTCAAGCAATGAACAGGCATCAGCCGCAATCCTTTCAGTTGAACCAGCGGAAATCCAGTCTCGCACGATATCCAGCGCCAGTTGCTTGCTGACGAGGAACTGATCATGAGATATCTTCCCCATCCTTTCCAGGCGGGTCAATCCGCTGATCATCTCAACCTGAGTTGCCCACCACGCGACAACTGCATAACTTTTATAAAGCTCGATTGCCCGCGTCGACTGGATCTGTGGAACGCAGAGAGGGACGAGTGCGCTTGAGTCCCAATAGGCGACCGGCTGACTCATCGGCCATCCCGCTCCTCGCGCCAAACTTGGTCCATCACTTCCTGCGAGATCATCGGGCCGGGAGGTGTGGGCCATGGCTTCCCTAAAACGCGAGGCTCTTTCGGAGGCGTGAGAATGCCCTTGGCGATCAGGCGGCGTTCCCGTTCGCCATACACCTCGATCGGCCCAACAGAAACGAGCCGTGCGACGGGCGTGTTCCGGTCAAAGATCAGCACCTCTTCGCCGTTCTTGACGAACTGGATGTGGGCGCTGAGTTTGGCCTTCAATTCGCTGATTTTGGCAGTCCGCATAGACTGATTATAGCGCAACATGACCAACATGGTCATGTTTTTTCACAGTGATCCAAAAGGGCTTGAATCAAGAGCGCGACTTGATGAACTCTTTGCGGCGGAAGCGCAGGGCGGTCCAATCCTCGTCGATGGCGACGGCGCGCACGGTGTCGAATCCCTCGGCCTGCAATGCGTTCCAGCCAGTGTCGCGGTTGAAGTCGCACTTGTACTTCTTCGATGTGCCTTTGGGGTAGGCGAACCATACGGTAGCATCGCCCGTGGCGCGCGCGGCCACCGGCACGGCCAGAGCGTCCACTTCACTCTTCTTTGTGACAAACGCGAGGAAGAAGCCGACCCGCGGTACCGATTCGATATGAGTGTGAATGGTGAGCACGGGCAGGCGAGCCAGCTCCGGCAGGAAGCTGTCGGGCGCGCGCAGTACGAGGATCTCCTGCTGATCCTTGAGGTTGAGTTTCTGAAATATTCCTTCCATAGATTCTTATGATAATCCGACGCCGTAAATAATCTGCAATCTATTGGCCGGAATCCGCTTAAAAATGATAGCGATAGCGGATTTCGGCGGCGATCAGACGCGGGTCGTTGTAGTGGAAGCCGCCGATGGTGAGCGAGGTATCTTCCAAGACCCGGTGGTTGGTGACGTTGAGGATGCTGCCGGAGAGCTTCCAATTCTGGCCGATGTTATGTCCGCCTGACAGGTCGAAGGTGGTGTGCACAGGCAGATAGGGGTCCTGGTAGGGGCTCTGCGTTGCGCCTTGGAGTCCATTGGAGAAACCGGAGCCGTAGTAGACGTTCGACGAGAACCAGGAGTGCAACGGTAGATTGGCCGTGAAGCCGGTATTGAGCGTCTGTCGCTGATCGTGGTCGACGGGCGTGTAGTTGGGGCCGAGGTCG
>Ga0326727_10013753_pt1 | contig 17871 bp, 18 predicted proteins | sample MB2enrmetagenome_FD_207643 | JGI IMG/M metagenome (GOLD analysis project Ga0326727, IMG submission 207643) | Lab enriched peat soil microbial communities from McLean, Ithaca, NY, United States - MB29MY | ecosystem: Environmental > Terrestrial > Soil > Wetlands > Peat | place: USA: New York...
GGGCGCTCCCGCCCATCGTGGCGATCATGCCGCGCTCCGTGCAACTCGTGCATCTCTTTCGGTTCCGCGGCGCGAGCGCGCTGGAAAAGGCGATCGCCGACAATCAGTTTTCGCCGAACGAGCCCGTTGCGCGCGTCCTCACCGCGCATGCGATGCTGGCGCAGGGCGCGTTCGCGGACCTCGCCGATTACGCCCACGAGCATCTGCCGTCGATGCGCGATCCGCAATACCGGCGCATCCTGCTCTCCGCGTTGACGGCCGGCGCCGCATTTCAGCGCCTGCCGAAAGAGGCGCCGCCCTGGGCCGCAGCGCGAGCGGAACTCGCGCTCGTCGAATCCGGCTCGCAATCGGATTCGCTCATGCCGATCGCCTCGGCGTGGCTGATCCCGCTCGCCCAGCACGAGCCGGCGCGCGCGAAGAAGCTGCTTGCGGAATTACTGGCGCGCGCAGCCGGGCCGGTGGATCAGAGCGTCCTCATGACGCCTATCGTTTTGGTGCTCGCCGCCAAGGCTCTGGCAGAGCGCGATGCCCTCAAAAGGATCGCCGATGGCGCGATCTGGAGCGACAAGCAGCCGTTAAATCTCGCGCATCAAAGGCTTGCGCGCGGTGCCGCGCTGGCAGCGCTCGGAAGCGCCGAGGCCACAGAGCATCTCAAAGACGCGATCGAGCGGTTCCTTGCTCTCGGCTCGCCGTTCTTCTCGAACCACGCGCGCGAGCTGCTCAAGCCCGGAGCGCCGGAATCCGCCCAAACAAAGAGCGCCGCAAACAACACAACCCGGCGAGAGCGCGAGATCGCCGCGCTCGTCGCCGAAGGCCTGACGAATCGTCAGATTGCCGAGAAACTGGTGCTCAGCGAGCGGACCGTCGAAGGACACATTGCGAACCTTTTTGCCAAGGTCAATGTGAGCTCGCGCACGCAGCTCGCCGCCTGGTACTTACGCTTTACGAATTCTGTTGCATGAGCAGGATGAACCCGACGTTCCGCGGAGCGTTGGGATGCACAGCCTGTACCGCTTCCGCATGCGACTTCAGGTGCGACTCCACGTAATTCGCCATCGCGTGCAGATCGTCGGAGCTCGGCGCCTGCGATAACCCCATCGATTTTTGAATCAACGCTCCGATTGCCGCACTATCGTCCTTCGGCGTCGAAAGCCATTCTTGCGCAAGCTGAGGATCAGCGCTGAGAGCGTGGAGGAAGCCGGCAGCTACAGCACGGCGTTGCGTATCGGTCATAATGATCTCTCCTCATTTTAGTCCAACGTTTTTACTGCGCGTCAGTTCCGCGCTCAAGGGTCGAGTCCTTGCCTGCCTCCGCGCGCGCGGTCACGAACCTTACAGGCATTGCGAGCTGGAGAGTTCCTGAGCCACCAACGTGTCTGGCATGTGAAGCCAGTACCGCATCTCGCAGCGTGTCGAGAATCGAGTGTTCCAGAAGCCCGAATACATAGACGCTCCTCACGATCTCCCAGAGCTGATCGGCATTGCAGTCAGCTAGAAGTTCGTATTGCTCAATCCTCGTATGCACAAAGCCCGCGGCGCGGTTGATCGCGATGATATCTTGATCGCTTTGCATGGGAGCGCTTTCCGGGACCGACGGTAGAAACATCGGAAATCGTTCGCGGAGCAACTGAACCAGCATCGAAAGTACACGAAACAGCACGTTGTCGGCAAGGGGATCCTCAACCACGTAGGCCAGAAGTCCCGGCTCGCGGATGATGCCGCGCAGGCGCGCGAGGATTCCGCGGAGCCGCGCGAACGACAGAAAGCTCAAGTGCGAGACAATGACGTCGCATGCGACCGGCGGTCCCTCGACCGTGAGAACGTCGCCGCAGAGCAGCATGGCCTCGGGCACGCGCTTCCTCGCGCGGTCGATCTCGTCTCGGGACAAATCGATGCCGGTGAGCGAGACGCCTTTGGGATAGGTACCGCGCAACGACTCAAGCAGCGCGCCGCCGCCACAGCCGACATCGAGGATTGAGTGCGCTTCCGGCGCAAGAGCGAACAAGCGACGAGCGAGCGTATCGTACGAACTCGAGCCGTCCGACGTACGCAACAGGCGCAGAGGAGCGCCGGTCACGTCTTCGCGCTCGTGAAATGCAACGAGATGTTCGTTCCACTCCGCGGCATTGGGCAAGCGCCCTTCGAACAGGCTCTGAAGATAGCGCGTCACGGCGGAGCGCATTTGGCTTCGCGTTCGCGTCCGCCTTTCGGGACTTTTTACCTATGAACGGACGGCGAAAGGGTTCAACTCGCGACGGCCGAGCTTGCCGATACGTCCGTCGATCATGAGCGTTTCGAGCCCCGGCACGATCGTGCGCACGACCGCCATGGGAAGATCGGGCGGCGAGATATCCACCGCAACGACGCTCGGGATGCCAAACGCGCGCAAACCGTCGAGCGTGACGCGCAGATCGTGCGCTAAGTCGTCGGTCGTGCGATCGGGCAACTCGCCGAAAGCGATCTCTCGGGCGGGGAGATCGTAGAACCAGCGTCCTTCGGGAAGCTCGACGAGGCGCCGCGCGTGGCTGCCCATGATCCCTTCCTGTTCGTCGGGGCGCAGAATGTCTTCGCGCGCCGCTTGAATGTCGACGACGCGGCTCTGCACGCACTCGGTGAGCGCGCGCGTGAGTGCGTGCGCGGGCGAGAGCGCGCAGCCCAAGCCCATGTGCGCCATCGGCGGCGTCACGTTCGGCTCGGAGATCGCGGCAAGAAACGTCACCGGAAGCGGCGGCAGATCGAGGCAGAAGGCGCGCACGTTCATGCCCGCCTCGCGAATATCGCGCACGAGATGATCGACGTTCGGCTCGCCGACCGGAAGCTGCACCTCGGGGGCCGCACCGACGTCGTTTGCCTGCGGGCCTAAAAAAAAGCGCGGCGCAAGCGAACAGCGGATGTGATAGATCGCCCACGCATGGCGCTCCACCAGCTCGCACAGCGCATGATAGATGGCTTCGGTGAGATTGTTGCCCGACGCCAACCCGTTGGTGGAGGTTTGGTTGAAGAGCGTCTCGCCGAACCAGGGACACTGCACCATCGCGAGCGGCACCGGAATCGCATTGCCGCTGAGCAGTTCGGTGCCGAGCACGCACTCTACGCTGCGGTCGCGCACGTCCTCGCGCATTCCGCAGGCATCCAGGTCGATGCGCTCGCCGACGACCGCGAGCGATTCTTTGAACACGGGCAACCGCACCGCCGAGCCGATCTGCCGTTCGGCCGCCTCCATCACCGCGCTCGCCATGGCGGCTTCGCGCGACATGCCCTTGCCGTTGTACACGCCGAGGAGATCGGGCGAATGCGGAACCATCGCGCCGAACGTGGGGATGCCGGTGCGGTCGAGATAGGTGGTGTCGGGAACGCGCGTAATGCCGTAGCGCGAGCGCAGGCGCGGCACGAGCGCGAGCGTCTGTTCGAACGGCACGGCGCGGTCGTACGTGCCGGGCGTCTTGGGCACCGACGGCGGCAGCACGATCGGCGAGGTATCGGCCGCTGCGTGCGCGGCCGCGGTAGCGACCGTCGGCGCGCAGACCCGCGGCAGCGGCGGTTCGCCCCGCTCGAGCGCGCGCAGCGCGCGGCGGAGCGCAAAACGCGCATCGAGCCGCTTGAGGTCGCCTTCGCGCTGCGCGATCGCGGCGAGCGCCTCACGCGCGCGCGGCGGCGCAAGATCGACCACGTCGTCCCAGGTGCGGTCCATGTAGAAGATCGCGCGCGCGCGCTCCACGAGCTGCGCACGTTCGGACGCATCGAGCAGTCCGCGCCGATACGCGATCCAGGCCGCATGGCGCACGTTGACCAGCGGCACCGTGAGCGCCTCGTTCGCGCGCGGATCGGTGAGCACGGCGACTTCGTCGTCGCCGTCGATCGCATCGCGCGCGTACCAGTTGGCGATGATACCGAGCGGCGTAAACCCGTACGGCGCGCACTCGGCTGCGCGCAGCGCGCCCATGCTCGACGCGCCGAACATGCGCGCGTGCTCGGTCGCGAGATAGCACTCTTTCGGCGAGGGCGCGAGATCGTGGTGGAAGACGCCGTCGATGAGGAGGACGATGTCGTACTCGCGCGCCGCGCGTTCGACGTCGCCGCGCGACGCCGGAGGCAAATACGCAGCGCCGCCGACCGGAATCCGGTCGGCGGCGGGGAGTGACGGGCCGCAGAAGATCGCGAGCCGCACCTGCGGGTTCCTAGCGGGCGACCGCTTCCGGCGCGATGTTCAGCGTCAGGAAAAAACCGACCGAACGCGGGCGCACGGCATCGTCCCCGTAAAGGGCGGACATCTCTGCATCGATAACGCGTTCCATCGCCAGGCCCAGCGCGGCCATGTCGAACGAATCGACCGTTTCACCCAGTGCTTCCGAGATGAACGAGCGGACCGACGCTTCGGTCTTGGGCAACGCCGTCCACGCGGCAAACAGGTCGGGGCTGAAGCGCATCGCATCGCGGAACGACTGCGCCAGAAGATCGTAATTCTTCACCCGGTACTCCTATCGTAAAGCAGTGATGGACCAAACGGCCCAGGCGCGCCACTTAGGCGGCACTGCGGGAGCACCCTTTAGTTCAGCGCTTCTTCTTCGGCGGTTTCGTTGAGCACGCGTTCGATGGCGGCCTCGATCCGGTCGAAGCCTTTGCCGCCCGCCTGAAAGTGACGCAGCGCGTGCTCGCGATTGAACACGTAGAACGCCGGCACGAACTGGTTCTCGAAGCGGTCGACGAGCGTGTGGTTGTTGTCGATCGCCACGGGCTGCGTGAGCTTCATCTCTTCGAGCGCATCTTTGGTGACGGCGGCAACATCGAGCTCGTCTTCCGAACGCGGCTGATGCACCGCGACGAACGCCACGCCGTGCTGCGCGAACTTGTCGCGCCATTGCGCGAACTGTTCGGCCGTATCGTGGCAGATGTAACAGCTCTTCGACCAAAACGAAACGACGACGGGAAGGCCGCGCAGTTCTTCCGGCTTGGGCTCGCCGTTGACCCACGCGGTAGCCCCCTCCAGCGAGGGGAGGGGGCTACGCATACGCAGTGCCATTTACGCCTTCTGCAGGAGCTGCTTGCCGGGCTTCCACTCGGCCGGGCAGAGCCCGCCGGTCTGAAGCGCCTGCAGCACGCGGAGCGTTTCCTCGACGCTGCGGCCGACGTTGTCGTCGGTCACGACGGCGTACTTGAGGATGCCTTCGGGATCGATAATGAAGAGGCCGCGCTGCGCGACGCCCGAGGCTTCATCGAGCACGCCGTACGCGCGCGCCGTTTCCTTCGTGAAGTCGGAGACGAGCGGGTACTTCGTGCCGTGGATGCCGTTCTTGTCCTTCGGCGTGTTCAGCCAGGCCCAGTGGCTGAAGACCGAGTCGGTCGAGCAGCCGAGAATCTCGGTGTCGAACTCTTTGAACTCGTCGTAACGATCGGAGAGCGCCGTGATCTCCGTCGGGCAGACGAACGTGAAATCGAGGGGGTAGAAGAAAAACACGAGCCACTTGCCGCGATAGTCCGACAGCTTGATCTCTTTGCCAAGATCCTTTGCTCCGGTCGCGTCTTTCGTGCTCGCCAGTTTGAAATCGGGGGCCGGTTTTCCGACTTGCGCCAACATCGTGGTTAGTTCACCTTCTCTAAAAAGCGGTAAAACGGTGTTACGTGGGGTGGGGGAAGTACGGGCCTATGGACCCGCCTCCGGTGCTTGACAGTTGCAGCAGCCGCCTCGCAGACCTTCCGATGTCGCTTCTGCGCTACAAAATGTCACACATACTTGACATATAGTCACTTCTAGCGTACATTTCGTTCGGGAGGAGTTCGCATGTACCCGTTTGTCCCCCGCAGCGATTACGACCCGACCAAGACCGGCGCGCACTACGAGGACTATTGGCGCTTCCGCGCCGTGGGCGGCCCCGCGTGGCTGATCGCCGGCCTCGCGCTGATCCTTCTCGCCGGGGTGCCGCTTCCCGCGTGGGCGGCGTCGGCCGCCGTCGTGCTGCTCGCCGCCGTCTCGGCAGCAGCGTTCCTCGCGTTTGCCCGCTATCTCGCTGCGTGGGACGAGTTGCAGCGTTCGATATTCCTCCAGGCCTGCGCGATGGCGCTGGCCGTCACGATCGTCGTCTTGCTTGCCAACGCGTTCGCTGCGGCGCAGGGGCTCCCGTCGATCCCGGCGCGCTTCCTGCCGTTCGTGCCGCTCGTCATGACGCCGCTCTTCTTTCGCATCGTCCGGAGCCGCATGCAATGACCACCCAGCGCGACGTCAACCGCCGGTACTACCGTGAACTCACGCTCTCGATGGTGGCCTACGTCGTTACCTTGGTGGGCGTACTCTTGCTGGCGCAGCGCGCATCAATCACCAATCGCGTCGCGCTCGCGGCGATCTCGCTCGTACCGATGATTCCCGTCGCCGGCGCCTGCGTCGCGATCGTCCGCTTCATCCGCGATTGCGACGAGCTCGAGCGGCAGATTCAGCTCAGTTCGCTCGCGATCACGGTCCTCGTAACGGCCTTCGTCACGTTCTCGTACGGATTTCTGGAAGGTGCCGGGTTCCCGCGTCTTTCGATGTTCGTCGTCTGGCCGCTGATGGGCGCCGTGTGGCTCGTTTCCTCGCTGGCCTATCGCTGGTATTACCGGTGAAGAATCGCATCAAACTGCTGCGGGTCGAGCGCGACCTCTCGCAAGCAGAACTTGCCGACCAGCTCGGCGTCGCACGCCAAACGGTCATCGCCCTCGAAGCCGGCAAGTACGCACCCAGCCTTCCGCTCGCATTCAGAATCTCCAAACTGTTTTCCAAACCGGTCGAAGAGATCTTCGACGCCGATTCCACCGAATGACATCGCCTAAGGAGACTCGCATGATTCGCACCCTTCGCGCGCTGCTCGGCGCAGCGCTCTTCTTCACTGCCGCCCACACCGCGGCAACGGCCGCAGCACTTCCGTCGCTACCGGCGCCGGCGGAATCCTTTGAGGCCGGATCGATCCACGTCGATCGCTACGGCAGCGGAGCGCAAACGCTCGTCTTCATTCCGGGCCTCTCGTGCGGCCCGTGGGAATGGGCTGAAGCGATCGGCCGCTTCTCGAAAACCGCGACCGTCTACGCGCTCACGCTCGACGGCTTCGACGGCCGCACCTACGTGCCGAATGACGATCTCTTCGCGACCTTCACGCACGACGTCTACGCGCTGCTCGATGCGCGCAAGATCGAGCGCCCGGTCGTGATCGGGCACAGCCTGGGCGGCACGCTCGCGTTCGCACTCGCACAGGCGCAGCCGAATCGCATCGCCGGCTTCGTCTCCCTCGATGGCCTACCGGTCTTTCCAACGATGGCGCAGGCACCGGAAGCCTCGCGAAAACAAGCCGCGGCAGCGATGGCGTCGCAGATTGCCGGCGAGACGCACGATCAGATGCTCGCGTACGACGTCGGCTACATGCGATCGGCGACGCTGCAGAGCGACCTCGTTCAGCCCGCGGCGACGCTCGAAGCAACGAGCGACCCGAAAGCAACCGCCGCCTGGCTCCAAGCCGATCTCGATGCCGACCTGCGGCCGGGCCTCCCGGCGATGAACACGCCGGGCCTGCTTCTCATGCCGTACGCGTCACCGAGCCCGTACACGCTCGAGCAAACGACCGCGTTCTATCAGAGCCTCGTGCACGGCGCGCCGCGCGTTACCGTCGTGCCGATCGAGGGCGCGCGCCACTTCGCGATGCTCGATCAGCCCGCCGCGGTCGACGCGGCGATCACGCGGTTTCTGGCGTCGCTGTCGCGATAACGCGGGCGTACCGCTCGCGCACGCGCACCGCTTCGATGTGGTCGTAGGCGCGAGCGGCCTCGCGCGCGAGCTCTTCAAGAAGCGCGACCTCTTCCGGATCGATCTGCGAGCCGTTCTTGTGCGCGCCGTATAGCGTAAACGAAACGAGCTCGTGACGCACCGTCACCGGGATCGCGAGCGTGTAGATGCCCGCGTTCTCGGAGTCAAGGTGCGTGCGCAACTCGTCGAGCCATAACTTCTCCTCGCTGGATTGCAGCATCCTCACGAGCAGATGGTTACGCTCGAATCCCGGCGGCGCGATCGTCGTATCGTCGGAAGTCGCAACGCCCTCGAAGCGCGCCCCGTCCGCCGAGCGGCGATAGAGCGCGGCGGCGGCCAGTCGCAGCGCCTCGGCGGGAATCTGCACGAGGCCGTCGCTCACGGCGTTCTCTTCGGTTGCAAAGGGCAGGGCGGCGGCGGCGCGCCGTACGTAGTTCTCGGCGAGGCGGCGATGCCGGAAGAAGACGCCTTCGACCACCGCCTCGATACCTTTGTTGATGCGATCCAGCAAGAGACCGACGCAAACGGTAACCAGAAGTTCGATGACGACGGTAAAGTGCGCTTCTCCGACGACGTGACCGAACGCCCAATCGAGCACCGAGACGATGGCGATCACGAAGATCGAAAGGATTGAGTATCCGAGCGCGCGATTGAGCACGAAGTTCACGTCGAGCACTCGGTGCCGCAGCACGGCGTACGCGACGTTGATCGGCATGATCACGATCAGCGCGCCGGCGATCTGCGCGACGGCGTTCGATACACCGGGAACGAAATACACCGCGTATCCGATAAAGGACATGATCACGCCGATCACCACGAAGCCCATTCGCTGCCGTGAAGCGGCAGGCGCGTACTTGAACTTCTTGGTCATGATATAGGTCGCAAAAGCGAAGACCGCCAGCGGCAGATAGTTGTCCAAGAAGTGAAACAAGAACGAGTGTCCACCGGTCGACCACGTAACGTACCATTCGTAGACATAAGCCACGAACGCAACCCCGATGACGGCGTTGACGGCGCGATCGACCAGCCGCCGCACGCCGGTGAGCTGGTCGTCGGGAAAACGGATCAGGAACGGAAGGAGCAACATCACCGAAAAATCGCCGAACACGATGCTCAAGACGAAAGAGAGAGCGACGTACGCGTTTTGCGGCAGCAGGGTTGCGAAGTACGCAAACGAGGGGCCGGTCGAAAAGAAGCCGGCGCCGAAAAAGAAGAAACTCCACGTCATCACGCTCGGCCGCAGGAACACCAGCGCGAAGGCGACGGCAAGAAACACGGTCGCGGGGATGATCGCGAGGAAGCCGGTCACGCGATCCCAAGTGGTGAAATGCGCCGGCATCACCGCCGTCATCATCACCGTATATCGCGTACCGTCGCCGCGCTCGAACGTAAACGTCCCGCGATCGCCCGCTCGCGGAAACTGAAGGTGTTCGTAGTCGGCGGAGAACGGCGTGGCGACCAGCAGGTCGCCCGCGCGCACGCCCGCGCGGCCGGCCGGCGAATCGCCATCGACCGACGTGACGCGCAAATCGATGTTGGGAGGCATCTGCGCGCCGTACGTACCGGCTCCCCAACGCCCGGCGTAGTCGCTATTGCCGAGCGGCAGGTAAAAGATCGCGACGATGCATGCGGTGATGACGACCAGCAGGGCGCGCTGGAGATTGGCGCTCATAGCGGGTCGGGGCTCGCCGTAACCGAGAGCGTCGCCGCGGCGTCGGGGTCGAGGCCGAACCTGATGCCGGCCTTCGTGAACGACTCGTAAATCCGGCGGTTGAGCACGCGCTGCAATTCGAACTGGCGCAGCGGCGCGGTCTTCATCGAAGCGCGAAGCACGAGCCCTTGCTGCCAGATCGCCTCGATCCCGATCCACTCCACCGGCTCGATCACGGCGTCGCGCCATGCATCGTCGGTGCGCAGCGCTTCGAACGTATCACGCATCACCTGCATCGCCGCGTCGGGATCCGTGCCGGGCGCTACGGCAACCCGGTAATCGACGCGCGACCAGCTTCGCGAGTTGTTCACGACCTGCGTGACCGTGCCATGAGGGATCGTGATCAAGCGCCCCTTGGAGTCTCTCAATTGCACCACGCGCAACGTGAGGTTCTCAACGATGCCGTTGAAATCGCCGATCATGATCGAATCACCGACCACGTATTGATCTTCGAAGAGCACGAGCAACCCGCCCGTGAAATCCTTGACGAGACTCTGCGAAGCGAAGCCGACCGCAACGGCGGCAATGCCGCCGATCGTGACCACGGATGCAATCGGAATGTCGAGGACGGAGAGCGACGCCAGCACGGCGACGAAGAGCACGAAGAGCGTCTTGGCTCCTCCGAGCGCCTGCGAGATCGTCGGGGCGCGCAGCAGATACCGGGCTCGATCTTCGTTCGAGAGACCGCGCCGCGCGTAGGCTTCAGCAAAGCGCGCGATCACCAATTGAAGCAGCCGATCGCTGATGCCGGCAAGCAGCCAGATAAACGCGACGCTCGAAGCGATACCGATGACGTAGTGACCGAACGCAGTGGTAACCGGAAAGAGCAGCAGCGCGTAGACGATGGCAGCTCCCCATGCGAGGAGGAGGATCCACACAACCAGGCTCGCGAGCGTGCGGGCGTTCCGCAAACGCTGTTCGGGTTCGAGAGAACTCAGCGCGAAGGTCACGACCTGCTGCTGCCGTTCCGGCTTGGCAGGCTCGTTGCTTTCTTTCGCGAGCGCCAGTTCCGCTTCGGCGCGACGCTCGTCGATCGTCTTCGTCAGCGCGCGGCTGCGACGCCGCAGCACCGCCAGGATCGCAACGGCGACGGCCGTCAGCACGAGCAAGGCGATCGCAAGGCGGAACGTATCGACGGCGTTCTTCTTGATGACCTCCGGCTGACGCTTTTCGAGCGCCGTGAGCAGCGCCGTTTGCAGCTGACCCTGCCACAACGTGGCGAGCGCGCTGTCGCTCTGCGCGTTCTGCCGCGCGTCATCGCTCGTGATCGTGAGTATCGGGACCGGGGTAGCGTGCTTGGCATCGTTGGCAAACAGCACGTACTGCGACCCTTCGCGGTTCGCCGTGACCTTGAAGCTCTTGGGGTCGTACTCGGTCTTGCCCGTCTCCGGGTCGACCGAGAGGATCTGCGCGATCGCGTTCTGCACGAGCAGGGCCCGTGTGTCGATCGGGATCGCCCCGGGCGGCGGGCTCGCGAGCGCGGCAATTCGGAAGACCGGCGCCCCGTCTACCGTGACCGGAGCGGTATGGAAGAGGGCGGTTTGACGAGCGCCGCTTTGGGCCCCGGGGCTGGCTTGCGGAACCCCCGGCAGGACCTGGGCGTGCGCCGGTAGGCTGCAAATCGCAAGCCCGATTACGGGTAGTAGTAGATGAAGGACGCGGCGCATCAGCCCAACGTGCGGCAAGCAGGGCCGGTGGCCCTCCAACCGCAAGACCGACCGTGCAACCATGACGCTCACCGAACTACCGTACACTCCGCAAGTCGCCGCCGAGACCGACGCTCTCTTCGAGCGCGTCGCGCACGTGATTCCGCGTGTCGAGTGGCCGCTGCACGCCCCGTTCGTGGCGGCGATCAATCGGCTCAAGCGGGAGCGCAACGCCGTCATCCTCGCCCATAATTACCAAGTCCCCGAAATCTACCACACGGTTGCGGATATCGTCGGCGATTCGCTCGCACTGGCGATCAAAGCGGCGGAAACCGATGCCGACGTCATCGTCCTGTGCGGCGTTCATTTCATGGCCGAGACGGCGAAGCTCGTCAACCCCGGAAAGACGGTGCTCGTGCCGGATCTGGCCGCCGGGTGCTCGCTCGCCGAGTCGATTACCGCGGCGGACGTGCGCTTGTTACGCGAGCGGTATCCGGGTGTTCCGGTCGTCACGTACGTCAACACCTCGGCCGACGTAAAGGCGGAGAGCGACATCTGCGTGACCAGCGGCAACGCGGTGCAGATCGTCGAGGGTCTGGGCGTTCCTCGCGTGATCTTCTTGCCCGACGAGTATCTCGCGAAGTACGTCGCATCCAAGACGACCGTTGAGATCGTCGCCTGGAAGGGGCACTGCGAAGTCCACGAGCGCTTTACCGCAGCCGACATTCGCCGGTACCGTGAAGGCGAAGCTGGCCTGGTCGTCATCGCGCATCCGGAGTGTCCGCCCGAGGTTCTCGCCGAAGCCGATTACGTCGGCTCGACGCAAGGTATGGTCGATTACGTCGGGGAGCACCAGCGCGGGCGCGTGCTGCTCATCACGGAGTGTTCGATGGCCGACAATGTCGCCGGGAAGTATCCCGACGTCGAATTCGTGCGGCCGTGCAATCTTTGCCCGCACATGAAGCGCAACACGTTGCCGAAGATTCTGCATAGCTTGCAGGCGATGGAATTCGAAGTGACCGTCGATCCCGCGGTCGCGGAGCGCGCGCGGGCAGCGGTAGAGCGCATGCTCGATTTCAGCCGTTCGGCACGCCGGGACTAACGTGCGCGTCGAGCGAACCGGCGTCGTCGTCATCGGTGCGGGTATCGCCGGCTTGATGGCCGCCTTCAAACTCGCGCCGCGCCGCGTCACCGTGCTCTGCAAGCGCCGGCTCGGGCGCGGCTCGGCGACGGATTGGGCTCAGGGCGGCATCGCGGCGGCGCTGGGCGCCGACGACTCACCGCGGCTGCACGCAATCGATACCGAACGCGCGGGAGCCGGCATCAACGACGCGCAGATCGTCGAGATACTCACCAACGACGCGCCCGCGCGCATCGAGGAGCTGCTCGCGCTCGGCGCCACCTTCGATCGCGACGAATCGGGCGAGCTCGCGCTCGGGCGCGAAGCGGCGCATCAGCGGCGCCGTATCGTAAAAGCCGGCGGCGACGCGACCGGGCACGAGATTCTCAACACCCTGATCGCAGCGGTGCGCGCGACGGGTTCGATCGACGTTCGCGAAGACGTCACCGCCGACGACTTGATTCTCGACGGCGAACGCGTCATCGGCGTCTACGCGCACGCGCATGGCAGCAGCGACCCGATTGCGTTCCTCGCTTCGGCGGTCGTGCTCGCGACCGGGGGCATCGGCCGTCTCTACCGCTACACGACCAACCCCGTGGAAGCGACCGGCGACGGCATCGCGATGGCGGCGCGCGCGGGCGCAACGCTCGCCGACATGGAGTTCGTCCAGTTTCACCCGACGGCGCTCGCGATCGGACGCGACCCGATGCCGCTGGTCACGGAAGCCGTGCGTGGCGAAGGCGGCACGCTCGTGAACGATCTGGGCGAGCGCTTCATGCTCGCCGTGCATCCCGACGCCGAACTCGCGCCGCGCGACGTCGTAGCGCGCGCGATCTTCGAGCAACTGCAGCGCGGACGCGTCGTCGGCCTCGACGCGCGCGAGGCCATCGGCGACGCGTTTCCGCAGAAGTTCCCGACCGTCTTCGGCTTCTGCGAATCGGCCGGCATCGACCCTCGCATCGAACGCATTCCGGTCGCTCCGGCGGCGCACTACCACATGGGCGGGATTGCCGTCGACGAGTGGGGGCAGACGTCGCTCCGCGGGTTGCTTGCCTGCGGTGAAACCAGCGCCACCGGCGTACACGGCGCAAATCGCCTCGCCAGTAACTCGCTGCTCGAAGCCCTCGTTTACGGCGCGCGCGTGGCGGAGCATCTCGATCGCGAATACGCGGTTCCGCCCGAGCCGCAGAGCGTAACGCCGTTTCGCGTCGCCGTCGCCGGACGCGGCGAGGCGCAAGCCATCGCGGATTTGCGCAACGTGATGTACGCCAACGTCGGCCTCGTGCGCAACGAGCCGGGCCTGCGCGAAGCACTCGCGCGCATTGCCGATCTCGAACGCAGCTTCCCGAGCCCCGGCAACGACTTGCGCAATCTGCTCGTCGTCGGCAGGCTCATTGCCGAGGCAGCGCTCGCGCGCCGCGAAAGCCGCGGCAGCCATTACCGCACCGATTTTCCAGCAACGGACGACGCACTTGCCAAACGTTCATTCACGCACCTTCGCATCGCATAAGCCGCATCGGCTGATCGTCGAGCCGCTGGTGCGCGCCGCACTGCTCGAGGATCTCGGGCACGGCAACGACCTCACGACCGACGCCATCGTCGACGCAGGCGCGCAGGCATCGGCGCGCCTGATGACGCGCACTGCCGGCACGATCGCCGGAATCGACGCTGCGATGCTTGCGTTCGAGCTGCTGGATCCCGGCGGCGTGCGCGTCGAGATTCTCCACGGCGACGGCGCGCAAGCCGGCGCCGGAGAAACGATCGCGACCCTGCGCGGAAACGCGCGCGCGCTGCTCACCGGGGAGCGCACGATGCTCAATCTGCTCTCACGTCTGTGCGGCATCGCGACCGCCACGCGCGTGCTGGTCGATGCCGTCGCGGGAACGCGTGCGCAGATCGTCGACACGCGCAAGACCACGCCCGGCCTGCGCGCGCTCGAGAAATACGCGGTGCGTTGCGGCGGCGGCGGGAATCACCGCTTTGGACTCGACGACGCAATCCTCATCAAAGACAACCATTTGGCGCTCGCGGGCTCGATCCACGAGGCGGTCACGCGCGCGCGGGCCGGCGCCGGTCACATGGTCAAGATCGAGGTCGAGGTCGATACCCTTGAACAGTTACACGAGGCGCTCGCCGAACCGATCGACGCGGTGCTGCTCGACAACATGACCCCGGCGCAACTCGCGCAGGCCGTACAGGTGGTCGGCGGCCGGGTCATCACCGAGGCGAGCGGCGGCATTCGTCCGCAAACCGTTCGGGCGGTGGCGGAGAGCGGCGTGGATTTGATCTCCGTGGGATGGCTGACCCACGGGGCGCCGTCGCTCGACCTCGGCTTAGACTTCCAGTCCTAAGAGTGCGGCGGCTGATGCATGCCGCGCATCATCATGCCGAGGTGGTCGCCGTACATGGACGAGACCATCAGCAGGATCTGACCCGGATCGTTCATGTCGTGCATCATCCCGCTGCCGGGCGAGCGCGCCGGCTTCGGTGACTTGCCCGGTTGCGGCGACCACGTCGAATGATGCATCGACGACATCATCGCCTTCAGCTGGTCGTGCATCTTCGAGGTCGCGGCGAGGATCGCGGTTTTCTCACCGTCCGATAGCGCCGCGTCGAGTTTGGCGACCGCAGCTTTTTCATCCGGGGTCGTCGATACGGCAAGCGAACCGACCACCGAGGCGAGCAATTGACGGTGCGCGGGGGTCAGCGCGTTCAGCACGTCGGTGCGGTACTGCTGATGCATCTGCATCATCTGCTGCATCTGCGCCCGGTCGGCATCGGACATATGGTGCGAGGGACCGCCCATGGGCGGGCTCGGCGTAGGCGACTGCTGCGCCAGGGCAAACCCGGGTACGGCCGCCAGCGCGAGCGCGAAAATGATTCGTTTCATGACTTGGATTGTATATCGGGAAGGCGATGATTTCCTGAGAGCATCCCGAATGAAAGCGATATGTCTACCGAGCACGTCTCCGACCCGCCCACGAAGACCGCCTACGACGCCGAGACCCCCGACGCGTTGATCGACTTCATGTCGCGCGATTGGATCCACGAGCCGATCGCCGCGCAGCCCCACCCGCAGATCGCGCGGCTGCTCTCGCGCCGCGAGGCACTCTCGCGCGAGTATCCCGGGACGTACCTGGTGATCCCGGCCGGACAAGAGCACGTGCGCGCAAACGACACGTACTTCCGGTTCCGCCCCTCGAGCGACTTTGCGTATCTGATGGGCGACGGGGAGCCCGGTTCGCTGCTCGTGCTCGAGCCCGACGGCGCCTCGCACCGGACGCTGCTCTTCGCGCCCGAACACAATCGCGGCAAGGCCGAGTTCTTTACCGATCGCGTGCTCGGCGAACTATGGGTCGGACGCCATCGCGGCCTCGACGAAAGCCGCATCTTCTTCGAGGTAGACACCTGCGAGCCGTTGCACGGGATCGCTCCCTATTTAGAGGAATTGCGCAAAGCCGGACACCCCGTACGCGTGCTGCGCGGCGTGAACCGGGCCGTCGACGCACTGCTGCCCGCGCACGAGAGCGACAAACAATTCGAAACGCACCTCTCGGAGATGCGCCTGATCAAGGACGACTACGAGATCGCCGAACTGCGCAAGGCCGTGGAAATCACCAAGCGCGGCTTCGAGGACGTCATCCGCCTGCTGGGCACCGCGCGCAGCGAGCGCGAGATCGAGGCGGCATTCTGGCGCCGCGCGCGTATCGAAGCGAATGACGTCGGCTATCTCACTATCGCCGCGTCCGGACACAACGCATGCACGCTGCACTGGGTGAGGAACACCGGAACGCTGCATCCGTCGGCGCTGCTCTTACTCGACGCCGGCGTCGAGTGCGACTCGCTCTACACGGCCGATGTCACCCGCACGCTGCCGATCGGCGGCACGTTCTCCGGCGAACAACGCGCGATCTACGAACTGGTGTGGGAAGCGCAGCGTCAGGCGATCGACGCCGTCACGCCCGGCAACGACTTCCTCGAACCGAACCGCCGGGCGATGCGAGTGCTGGCCGAAGGCCTCATCGATCTCGACATTCTCACCTGCACGCTCGATGAAGCGCTCGATCCCGCCAAGCAGTTTTACCGGCGATACACGCTGCACGGCGTGAGCCATATGCTCGGACTCGACGTGCACGACTGCGCGCACGCGCGCTCGGAGACGTATCGCTACGGCTCGCTGCGCGAAGGGATGGTGCTCACGGTCGAGCCGGGGCTCTACTTCCAGCCCGACGACGCGACGGTACCGGAGCGCTTCCGCGGCATCGGCGTGCGCATCGAAGACGACGTGGTCGTCACCGCGCAGGGGCGCGAGAACCTCTCGGCGATCCTGCCTTCGAAGCTCGACGCCGTCGAATCCTGGGTCGCCTCGCTTAGAACATAGCCGGCGGACCCGGCGGAGGCCCGGTTCCAGGCGGCGGAGGCGTCCAGCCGATCTGCGTCGCGCGCTCGTTCGGCCAGGTGGAGAACGCGAGGATTGCGATGCAAATGATGAATCCGACCGACGGGATCAGCACCAGCAACCCCATCGCCCCGTTGTATCCGGCCTTGTCGAAGATGCGCCAAAACATCCATACGCTCAGTACGGTGACGGCGATGGCAGCAAGCGCGATAAAGCCGAAGAATGCGCCGAACGCGGCAAAGGCGTTCGCGGCATCTTGATCCGACATGGTTTGTGCGAGAATCGACACCATGCTCGCTCGATTCGCGCTCGGCGACAAGGCGTCCCGGGGCCGTGCTTGAACTTTTGCTCCCATGCTTGACGTCGATCACGTTCACAAGGAATTCGGCAGCGTGCGGGCCGTACGCGACGTACATTTTTCGGTCGCAGACGGCACGATCTTCGGACTGCTCGGCCCTAACGGCGCCGGGAAGACCACGACGATGCGCATGATCCTGGGCATCCTCACCCCGGACGGCGGTACGATTTCCTGGAACGGCACGCGCGTCGTCGAACGCACGCGGCGAGGTTTCGGGTACCTGCCCGAGGAGCGCGGCATCTACGGTAAGATGAAGGTCCGAGAGCAGATCGCTTACTTCGGCAAGCTGCATGGTTTGCGCGACCCCGATCTCGGCGCGCGGGTGAATCGCTGGATCGAACGTTTGGAGATCACTCAATACGCCGACCGCCCCTGCGCGGAGCTCTCGAAGGGGAATCAGCAGAAGGTGCAGATCGCGTGCGCGGCCGTCCACGACCCCTCGCTGCTGGTGCTCGACGAACCGTTTTCGGGCCTCGACCCCGTGAACGCCGAGATTCTCCTCGGCGTGCTGCGCGAGCTGCAGCAAGGCGGCACCACGCTGATTCTCTCGAGCCACCAGATGTGGCAGCTCGAAGAGCTCTGCGAACGCTTCTGCATCATCGCCGCCGGTCAGAACTGCGCGTCGGGGACGCTGGCGGAATTGCGGCGCGATTGGCCGACCCGCATCGTTCGCGTCGAACCGGCGGAGGATGCGGCGCGCGGCGTGCTCGCGCGCGTGAGCGGCGCGCAGGCGCTCGATCATGCGAACGGTGCGATCGAATATCGCGTACCCGCGCAGACCGACTTCGCCGCCTTGCTGCGCGAGCTGGTCGCAGCGGCACCCGTCACCCGCTTTGAAACCGTCGAACCCTCATTGCATGAAATCTACCTGC
>Ga0326727_10013754_pt1 | contig 17869 bp, 18 predicted proteins | sample MB2enrmetagenome_FD_207643 | JGI IMG/M metagenome (GOLD analysis project Ga0326727, IMG submission 207643) | Lab enriched peat soil microbial communities from McLean, Ithaca, NY, United States - MB29MY | ecosystem: Environmental > Terrestrial > Soil > Wetlands > Peat | place: USA: New York...
GTTCTTAAACGGGGCAAAAGCGCACAGCTTGGCGTTGCGCGGCGCGTTTCAGATCTCGTCTGCCTCTTGCCATCTTTCTACGTGTGTGCGAAAGTATGAGCACGATGACGCGCACGCGGCGATTTATCCATTCGTCCTTTACCGACCGCTACTTCGTTTTTGGAGTAGCGGCGATGGCGGATCGTGTGTGTGCGTCCATTCCGGACTAGACACGCATACAAGTTCAGCCTAAGCCGCGATCTCCGTATCGCGGCTTTTGCTTTTAGCGCAATATCTCGAGACTTGGGTTCAAGGAGCAAGCAGTGATTATCAACATGATGTATGGGGCATCAGAAGAACAGATCGCACACGTAATTGCAGCGGTCGAGCAAGCGGGTTATCACCCACACACCATCCGAGGCACAGAACGCACGATTGTGGCTGCGGTCGGCAGCGGCGGGAACCGCGTTCAACTGGAAGCGCTGCAAGCGGCACCCGGTGTCGAAGAGGTCGTCGCAATCACCCACCCCTTCAAGCTGGTCAGCCGTCAAGTCAAATCGGATTCGTCGGTGGTGAATGTGCGAGGCGTACTCATCGGGGGAAGTGAATTCGTGGTCATCGCCGGGCCATGCTCCGTCGAGTCCCGCGATCAATTGCTCGCTACCGCAAGGTCGGTTAAGCGCTCTGGAGCCCGTTTGTTGCGCGGCGGCGCATACAAGCCCCGCACTTCTCCTTATGAATTTCAAGGCTTGGGTGAGGAAGCCCTGCGATTGCTGGCCGAAGCGCGCGACGAGACCGGACTCCCCATCGTCACTGAGGTGATGAGTACAGAAGATGTCAGCCGAATCGCGGACTATGCCGATCTGATGCAAGTCGGTGCGCGCAACATGCAGAACTTCGCGCTATTGCGCGCTTTGGCGCGTGTTGATCGGCCGATTCTGCTCAAGCGTGGGCCTTCCGCCACCGTAAAAGAATGGCTGCTCGCCGCAGAATATTTGCTCGCCGGCGGTAACCCTAACGTCATTCTGTGCGAACGCGGGATTCGAACGTTCGAGACGGACACACGCAACACCCTGGATTTGGCTGCGGTTGCTTTGGCCAAGCAACTCTCCCATCTGCCGGTGATCGCCGATCCGTCGCACGGCACAGGTCGCAGGAGCCTCATCCCAGCCCTTTCGAGCGCCGCCATCGCGGTTGGTGCCGACGGTTTGATGGTCGAGGTGCACCCCTGTCCCGAGCGCGCCCTGTCGGACGGTCCGCAGTCCCTCGATCTCAACGGCTTCGCGAGTATGATGCGCAATCTAGCGCGTCCATCACGAACCTTAAGTGCCGCTGTTTCCGAACCAGAACCGACAGGTTCATCGATGTAGTTCAGAGGATGTCTAGGTAGAATAATCCGCGTTGATTCGTACGTATTCCTCGGTCAAATCGCCTGTCGTGAAAACAAGCTTGGCGGATCCTCGGCCAAGACGCACTCGAATAGTGCAGGTCGGTTCAGACAGCGCTCGATGAGCCTTTTGAGCATTAAAGTCGCAGTGGACACCGCCGCGACACACTAACTCGTCCCCGATAAAGATGCTTACACGTTGCGCATCGAGAGGCACGCCTGCCGCTCCGATCGCCGCGAGGATGCGGCCCCAGTTGGGGTCGGAACCTGCCAACGCGGTTTTTACTAATAAGGAATGAGCAATAGCCCGAGCGATACGCAGAGCTTCGTCATGGTTGCGTGCCTGAGTAATCTCGAACCGAACAACGTGTTTTACACCTTCTCCATCCGCAACGATCTGGTCGGCGAGAGACTGGCAGATGTTACGCAACGCCGCTTGGAACTTCTCGCGAATCACGCGGCGTGTCAGCGCGATCCCACTTCGACCGGAAGCCAGCAACAATACCGTATCGTTCGTGGAGGTGTCGCCATCCACCGAAATACAATTGAAAGTCTCATCGCAAACCGGCTTCAAGAGCGACTTCAGTTCAATCGGGCTGGCAACCGCATCCGTAAAAAGGTAGACGAGCATGGTTGCCAACTGCGGATGAATCATGCCCGAGCCTTTCGCCACTCCGGCGAGGCTGATCTGCCGTCCGCCCGAATCAATGCGCTCGGAAGCAACCTTGAGCCTGGTGTCGGTTGTCATGATGGCTTCACCGAACTCGCGCATGGCCCGAGGAGTAGATTTGCAGCCTGCTATCAGTTGTGGAAGTTTCTCTGCGATTTTGTCGGCGGGCAGCGGGACGCCGATGATCCCGGTCGACGACGGAAAGACTTCATCCGGCAAGATGCCAAGCAACGAGGCTGTCTCGCGGCAAACGCGTTGGCAGGCCCGATGACCCGCTGGTCCCGTCGCGCAGTTGGCGTTCCCGGAGTTGACGACAACCGCTCGTAGGTAGCCGCGGTTTTTTCGCATGATGTCGCGGCCGATTTCCACCGGCGCGGCAACCACGCGGTTTCGCGTGAACAGAGCCGCGGCCGATGTCCCCGGAGATGCTTCCACGAGTGCCAGGTCAGGACGGCCGCTCGCTTTTAGTCCAGCGGTAACCGCAGAAAAACGAAATCCCTTAGGAAGAGAGATGGCCAGACTTTTCACTTTCACGCCTGTATCTTTACCAGCCGTTCTGACGGTTGAGGAAGAATAGCGAAGCTCGGCAGTTCGCCGCGCACCATGGCGAACTCGTCGCAACAATGCAATCGGGGACACACACAGCAATCCTTATAGATTTTGTCGGGCAAGCTTTCGCGTTGCGCCATCCGGAAACCCAGGCGGGCGAAGAACTCCGGCTTTCGCGTAAACAGGCAGACGCAGCCAACACGATGTCTGTTTGCCTCCGACAACAAAGCTCGTACCAGTCTGGTTCCACCACCATTGCGCTGCTCTCCGGGAGCGACAGTGATCGAGCGAATCTCAGCCAGGTGGGGACCGTAGAGATGCAAAGCACCGCAGCCAACGATCTTCTGCTCTTGCTCGAGCACGGTGAAATCGCGGACGTTCTCGCAGATTTCTGCCAACGTCCGCGGCAATACCGTTCCGTCACCGGAGTAGGCGGCGATCAGGTCGTGAATGAGCCGCGCATCGGGCAAGCTTGCTTTACGCGTTCGCATGGCTCTCTTCGCGGATCGTTTCAATTCTCTGCTTCGCCTGCAGAATAGCCTGGCGGACGCGCCCCGGCGCCGTGCCGCCGGCAACGTCGTGGATGGCGAGGACGGAGTCCAATTGCAAACAAGCGTAGAAATCGGTATCGAAGACGGGATCGAGGGCGCGCAGTTCTTTGAGTGAAAGGCCGTCCAATCCGCAGCCCTTCTCGAGACACAACTGCACGGCCATGCCGATCTGTTCGTGGGCCAACGCCGAAGGGACACCGCGGTGAACCAGGTAGGTTGCCGCCGCCCATGCGTTCATGAACCCAGTCTCCGCTGCCTCGCGCATGCGGCCGTAGTTGAATTCCGCCGCCTTCATCCATGCACTTGCGAGCGGCAAGAGGGCAGAGATCGTCGCAACCGCGTCGAATAGCGGCTCCTGCGTCTCCTGTAGATCTTTGTTGTAGGCGAGCGGCAATCCTTTCGTAACGATCATCAGCGAGTTGGCAGCCGCAATCACGCGGGCAACCTTGCCCCGCGTGAGTTCCAGCAAGTCGGGGTTCTTTTTTTGTGGCATCGCGCTGCTGCCTGTCGAATAAGCTTCAGGCAGCCTTACAAAACCAAACTCCTCCGATGAGAACAGGATCATTTCCTCCGCCCAACGGCTCAAATGCAGGGCGATCATCGCCAACACGTTCACCAGCTCAAGTACAAAATCCCGATCGCTGGTAGCGTCGATGCTGTTCGCGGTCGGGCCAGAGAAACCCAGCTCAGCCGCCATGGCGCGGCGATCGAGCGCAATCGTGGAGCCCGCGACCGCTCCCGAGCCGAGCGGGCAGACGTTCAGCCGCGTTCGACAATCAGCCAAGCGGCCCGAATCACGCAGAAACATCTCGACGTAGGCAAGCAGGTAATGTGCGACTAGCACCGGTTCCGCCCGCTGAAGATGCGTGTAAGCAGGCATGACCGCGTTCTGCGCTTGCGCCGCACTTTCCAGAAGAATGTCGAGCCACTCGGCCAAATCATTTTGCAGTTGGTCGATGCTGGCGCGAATGTAGAGACGAAGATCGGTGGCAATCTGCTCGTTGCGGCTGCGCCCGGAGTGCAGTTTGTAGGCTACCTCGCCGATGAACGAAGCCAATTGCTTCTGCACGAAATGGTGGACGTCTTCGGCCTCTTCATCTTCAAGAAAGACGGACGAATTTGCAGCCTTGGCCGCGATCTTGTCCAATCCCTGCAGAATCGCGCGCAGCTCTTCAGAAGAAAGGATGCCGGCATTCTTCAGAGCGCGGGCGTGAGCGCAGCTCGCGGCAACCTCATACTTTAAGAGCCGCCGGTCGAACTCAAACGAACTCTGCCAGTGTTGGAATTCAGGGTCGATCGGCTGCCGGAAACGCCCACCCCACATTTTCATTTCGCGACCTCCGTCCCAATCCTCACGCGTGAGCGTGAAGGCAAGCCGAGAATGCGAATAAAGCCGGCCGCATCCTTCTGATCGTAGCTGGCTCCCATAGTGAACGAAGATAGATCCGTACGGTACATGGAAAACTCAGAACTCCGGCTGGCGATCGAAATATTTCCGCGATAAAGCGACAGCGTGACCCGGCCGGTCACCTGCTTCTGAGTCGACTCCACGAACGCATCCAGCGCTTCGCGCAAAGGAGTAAACCAGAAGCCGAAGTAGACCAGTTCCGCGTACTTCAACCCTATCTGTTGCTTGAAATGGAGAAGGTCGCGTTCCAGGCACAAGGATTCGAGTTCGCGATGGGCTGCCATCAGCAGAGTGCCGCCCGGCGTTTCGTAACAGCCGCGCGACTTGATGCCCACAAAGCGGTTCTCCACCAGGTCCACCCGGCCGATTGCATTGCGAGCGCCGATTTCGTTCAGCAACTCGACCAGGGTTACCGGATCAAGTTCCGCACCATTGACTGAAACCGGAATCCCTTTTTCAAACCCGATCGTGACCTGCTCGTCCTGATCGGGTGCCTCTTGTGGCGAACGTGTCCACAGCCAGGTGCTGGCCAGCGGAGTATTCGCGGCATCCTCTAACTCGCCGCCTTCGTGACTCACGTGCCAAAGGTTCTGATCGCGGCTGTGAATCTTCTCGCGGCTTGCCGTCACAGGAATCCCGTGTTTCTCGGCATAGTCGAGGCAATCCTCGCGCGATTGCAGATCCCATTCCCGCCAGGGCGCGATCACCTTCAGCTCCGGAGCGAAGGCCTGGTAAGCAAGTTCGAAACGAACTTGATCATTTCCCTTACCCGTACAACCGTGGGCCACCGCTGTAGCACCTTCCCGCAGGGCAAGTTCCACCTGGTGCTTGGCGATCAGCGGCCGCGCCAGCGACGTGCCCAGCAGATACTTGTGCTCATAGACAGCGCCGGCCTTCAAGGCAGGGAATACGTAGCCGGTGAGGAATTCCTCGCGCAGATCCTCAACTACAACATTGCTTGCTCCCGTGTTGTAGGCTTTCTTGACTACGGTCTCAAGATCGTCCCCTTGGCCAACGTCACCCACCATGGCAACTACTTCGCACTCATAGTTCTCTTTCAGCCACGGAATAATGATGGAGGTATCCAGCCCTCCCGAATAAGCAAGCACAACCTTTTCAGACTTTTTCACTTGTGACCTCCGTTTTTGTGGTTCTTCGCTTACTGCGTCCTGCTCCTTTGGCTAGCCGGTCGGAGGACAGGACCTCATCTAGTGCCTGGACGACCTGGTCAATATGCCGCTCTTGAACAATGTAAGGAGGCAGAAAGCGCAGTGTGTTCTCGTTCGTGCGATTAATCAGGATTCCACGTTGAAGCATCTGCGAGACCGCCGCTTTCGCTCTCTCCGTCGAATCCAGCTCCATGCCGAGCATGAGTCCCAGGCCCCGAACTTCGCGGACACAGCCGTGCTTGGTTTTCAGCTTGTCCAGTTCAGCGTGGAAGTAGTTTCCATGCTTACGCACTTGGCTAATCAGTTCATCGAGAACGTGCAAGAACTCGATCGCAACGGCACAGGCTAGAGGTCCCCCACCGAAAGTTGAACCGTGCATGCCGGGATGAAGAACACTCGCGACACGATCGGTGGTCAGGATCGCGCCCAACGGCAGGCCGGCAGCCAGCGGTTTGGCGACGGTCACAATGTCGGGCTGAACGCCATAGTGCTGATAAGCAAAATAACGTCCCGTGCGGCCTAACCCACATTGGATCTCGTCGAGGATGAGTAATGCGCCGGATTCTCGAGTCAGCGCGCGCGCTAGTTCCAGGAATTCCTGGCTCACCGGTCGAATTCCGCCTTCGCCTTGAATCGTCTCCAGACATACAGCGCAGACGCTGCCATCGACTTTTCTCCTCAGATCGGCAACGTCATTGAAGGCTACAAACGTGACACCTGGCACGAGCGGTGCAAAGGGATCGCGATATTTTGCCTGGCCGGTGGTTGCGAGCGAACCGAACGTGCGCCCGTGAAATGAATTGTCAAGTGCGAGAATGCGCCACTTAGGCTTGCCGCCGTTATGCTTCTGCGAATGAGCGTAAGCACGGGCAAACTTCAACGCTCCTTCCCACGCCTCCGTTCCGCTGTTACAGAAGAAGGCTCGCTGCAGGCCGGAGATTTTCGCTAGCCGCCGGGCAAGCTCGGCCTGGTATCGATGAAAAAACAGATTGGAAACGTGAATCAGTTGCGCCGATTGAGCCTTCAGCCTTCGCTGAATCGCAGGATGCCGGTAGCCGAGTGCGTTCACTCCGATCCCGCTCAGGAAATCGAGATATCGGTTCCCGCGAGAATCGCGCAAATACATGCCGCGGCCCTCTTCCAGCATGATCTTATGCCGATCGTAAGTCGGCACGAGAAGGGCTTGTTCGGAACGAATTACGGAGGCCAGACTCACGCTCTGTACACCTCCGTTCCACAATCGAGTTTGGTCAGGTAGATTTGCGGCAAAGTCTCGACCTCTGCTGACGGCAGAATACGGACACGCTTGACACCTTTGTGGAGCGCTTCGGTGCACGCCGCAAGCTTCGGAAGCATCCCGCCACGAATCACCGAGTTCGCAATCAGGCCCGCGACGTCGTTCATGTTGAGCCAGCGAATCACCGATCCGTCCGCGCCCTTCACGCCCGCCACATCGGTCAGAAATATAAGGAGGTCGGCGCCGCATGCAGCCGCGCAGGCAGATGCCATCTGATCGGCGTTGATGTTGTAGTATTCGCCGTCAGAACCCAGAGCAACCGACGAAAAAACCGGAATAGCGGCTTCCCGCCAGATGGCTTCCAGCCAGCGTGGTTCCACGGAGCAAATCTCGCCCACGAAACCAAGCTTGTTGCCGTCGCGCTCCTTCTTGCGGGCGCGGAACACGCTGCCATCTCCGCCACAAAGGCCGAGCGCCGGAAATCCTGCCGCCTGAATGGTGGCCACCAAGGTCTTGTTGACGATGCCCGCCAATACCATAAGTGCGACGTCTCGCGTTTCGGCGTCAGTAACGCGCAAGCCATTTATAAAGTCGCTCTCTTTTCCCAATAACTTCAGCGTGCGAGTGAGCGCGCTTCCACCGCCATGCACGACCGCTACATGGTGGCCGTCTCGGGCAAGCTCGACAATCGCACCAGCGCATTTGCGTAGTGTTGGACTGTCCTCCATTGCCGCGCCGCCTATTTTGACGACAATCTTCACCGCAAGCCCTCTTCTTCTTTCCATCCGTACATAAGGTTCATGTTTTGAATCGCCTGCCCAGCGGCGCCTTTCAGCAGGTTGTCTACGCAAGAGACAATCACCAGACGTCGGGTATCTTCCGAAAGACAGAACCCCAGATCGCAGTAGTTTGTGAACAGCGCGAAGCGGATTTGTGGCAGCCGTGGCGTGGCAAATACTCGCACCCATCGCCTGCCTGCGTAGAACTCGCGGTAGCACGCTTCGATCTCCGCGCTCTTCGTCCCTCGCGCCATTCGAACGTAGATGGTGGAAAGAATTCCTCGCGGAATCGGAAGCAGATGAGGTGTGAAAACCAGATCCGAAGGTTCCAGCCCAAGTTGCTCGACGATCTCACCGCAATGCCTGTGGTTGAAGACCGAGTAGGCGGAAAGATTATCCGCCACCGAAACAAAATGGGTGCGGTCGGTGGGCTCTTTTCCAGCGCCGGAAACCCCGGACTTCGAATCGCAAATGATCCCGTGCTGGCGATCCACCAAGCCGGCTTTCATCAGGGGCGCGAGAGCGAGAATGATGGAAGTGGCATAGCAACCCGGGTTCGCAACCAGCCCCGCCTCCGGAAGACGATCGCCATTCAACTCGGGCAGCCCGTAGACCGCCTTTCGAGTAAGTTCAGCAGCGGTCAGCGCATCCTCGTCACGAAACCCATAGATTGCGCGATTTCTCTCCTGTCTCAGCCGCCAAGCGCCGCTGAGATCGATCACGCGCAGACCTTCGGCGATCGCTTCGGGCACGAGCGATCGCGAAACCTCATGCGGAGTTGCGCAAAACAGTAATTTCACATCTTGCCGCTTCAGCGCCGCCCAGTCTAACGGCTGAAAAAGACCGCCGCCGCTGTCCGGCAAAGCAGGGAATAAGTCTTCCAAACCGGAGTCGGCCTGGCTGCCATGATTGCGTCGAAGCAGAATGGGCCTCTCCACCCGAGCGTGGTCCAACAAGATCTTCGTGAGCTCCGCACCGGTGTATCCGGTCGCGCCCAGAACCGCGGCTTTGAGCCGGCCGCTCATTTAGTCGAGCATCTCCTCGATACGGTGGGCCAGCTTGCGCGCTTCTTCTTTGTCTGGACAGATGATCAGGACGGTATCGTCGCCCGCAACAGTTCCCACGAGTTCCGCCCAGTCTTGCCGGTCCATTGCCGCGGCGACCGGCTGCGCGCTGCCCACGATCGTCTTAAGAACGAGCAGGTTTTGCGCCGCCCTCACTTCCAGCACGAATTCTTTGAGCAGTCGCGATATCGGAGGTAGCCCCGAATACGAGGCTTCCGCGTCCTGCGCCAGTGCATAGCCATGCGCCGTTTTGACGAGGTTCAAATCGCGAATGTCGCGCGAGAGAGTCGCCTGGCCCACTTTGAAGCCGCGCCGGCGCAAAGCCTTCTGCAAAGCCTCTTGGCTCGGCAGGGTCCCCGCGCGAAGCACTTCCAGTTCGGTTTTCTGTCTCAAGGTCTTATTCATAATGAATACTTATTCATATATATGAATATTAATTCTTTTTGTATACCGAACTACGGGTCAGGATGTCAAGAGTAAAGTCCGGACGCCGCACCACGACACTCAAGATCGCTGTTCTCTCGAGCCACGCCGCTGCTTCTTCGCCGGATAGTCAATGGCCCCATCTGCTTGACCATCAATGCAAAGCTCGGTCGGGGGTGTCGACGTTTATCTTGTCGTTTCTCCCACCTCAGAAAGTTTGGCCCGCGCATCTGAGCCCTTCGGAGGAAACGAGCAGTATGCTGAGGAAACGTGGAGTCCGCTCGGAGCGGCAAACCCTGAGCGCGTTCAAGGTGTCCCGAGCAGTGTCTCGAAACTGCCGGATGAGGTCACATCGCGTGCCGCATGGCTATCCACGGCCCTCCCCGAGATGTTAACCACTGAACTTGGCGCATTACCTCAGGGCTGCCATAAAGGATTTTTCCCATGTAGGGCTTTGCATTCACAATCGTTCGTGCGAACGGGCACGACGTGATGACCGTCACATACGTAGTCGCAACATCGGTGATATCAACATAGCAAGCAGGCTCAAATTATCGACAGCTCACCTCAGAGGTAGATGATCATGAGGTCGACTGCTGCGTCTTCACTTCGGTCCCAGAAGAGGAGGATGTGGATGAAACTCGCCGGGCCAGCCGGTCCTTCAAAACTCTCTCTAATTCTCAAGATAAATGTCTTGGCGGTTCCGCAGGAACACGGGCGGCATAGTTTGTCAGCGCGATGGCGCATCGCAATATAGAAGTCGTCAAGGGAGCAAGTCGCCGTGGCTGAACGCCGTCAGTTGGTTATGCAGGCAAGTGAACTCGGACGTCTGATCGATGCGCTTGCCCGCCGCGGCTTCGAAGTCCACGGGCCAAAGGCGATCGATGGGGCGATCGTCTACGGCCACGTCGAATCCGCGAAGGACTTGCCCGTGGGGTGGACGGACGAGCAGGAACCGGGCCGCTACCGGCTGAAACGTCGTTCGGATGAGGCCTGCTTTGGCTACGTCGTCGGGCCACAAAGCCTGAAGAAGTACCTTCTTCCCGCAGACGTGCGCCTGCTCGTAGCGGAGCGGCACGAAGGCACGTTTCGTATTCTGAACAACAAGACTGCTCCGAAACATCCCTACGCGTTTCTTGGAGTTCGAGCGTGCGAGTTGGCGGCGGTCGGCGTGCAGGACCGCGTGTTGCTGGAAGACAAATACGTCGATCCCGTTTATAAGGAACGGCGGTCGGGTGTCTTTGTGGTCGCGGTGCAGTGCACACTATCGGCGAAAACCTGCTTTTGCGCCTCGATGGGAACCGGACCGCGGGCTCGGAATGGGTTTGATCTGGCGCTGACGGAACTAGTCGGCGAAGGTGGTCATCGGTTCGTGATTGAGACGGGCAGTGAGCGCGGCGCCGAGGTTGTAGCCGAACTCCAAGCTTCTCCGGCTGCCGATGCCGATTTGCACGAGGCGGAAGCCGCCATCGAAAGCGCTGCGCGGCAACAAGTTCGCAGCATCGACACGACTGACATCAAAGAGCTGCTCTACCAGAATTTTGAGCATCCCCGGTGGGACGATGTTGCGGGCCGATGTTTGACGTGTGCGAACTGCACATTGGTCTGTCCGACGTGCTTTTGTACGACCGTCGAAGACGTCACCGACGTCACGGGCAATCATGCCGAACGATGGCGGCGCTGGGATTCGTGTTTCACCCTGGGATTCTCTTACATTCACGGGGGCAATATTCGCAATTCGAGCAAGGCCCGCTACCGGCAGTGGATGACCCATAAACTGGCGTCGTGGATTGATCAGTTTGGCCGCTCCGGATGCGTCGGCTGCGGCCGGTGCATAACGTGGTGCCCGGCGGGCATCGATATTACAGAAGAAGTTCGGGCGATTCGGGAGGGACAAAATCATGGAAAACCTTGAACGCATTATTGCGGAGTGTCCTTTCTTTGCCGGCCTTGATCATGCCTACCTGGACTTGATCGTTGGGTGCGCGTCGAACGTGCGTTTCGAGGCTGGGAGCTATGTATTCAAAGAGGGCACGCCCGCGGACACGTTTTATCTGATACGCGAAGGTAAGGTTGCAATAGAAATTTTTGCGCCGCAGCGCAAACCCATCATCGTTTCTACGGTGGGCGAAGGAGAGATTGTCGGCTGGTCGTGGCTTTTGCCACCGTATGTGTGGAAGTTCCACGGACATGCCGTGCAGAGCGTACGGGCTATCGCGCTCGACGGAAAATGCTTGCGCGCCAAGTGCGAGGAAAATCACGATCTGGGCTACGAAATCTTAAAGCGAGTGGTGCAGATCGTAGAGCACCGGCTGGATGAAGCCCGCTTTCAGCAAGTGGACGTTTACTCAGTGCAGCGATGAACTCAGCCGCCATAGCTCTCGAACCGATGATGCCGCAGACGCACTCTGTGCGCGAGGTGATCAAAGAAACTCCTGACACCTTCACGCTGACGCTCCAGCCGGAAAATGGGGCTCCGGAGAGTTCTTTTCAACCCGGGCAATTCAGCATGTTGTGGGTCTACGGGATTGGCGAACTGCCTATCTCGATCAGCGGCGATCCCGGGAAACAGGACCGGCTGGTTTATACCGTGCGTTCCGTTGGCAAAGCCACGAATGCGTTCGTCAGCCAGAAGCCCGGCGCCGGCATCGGTGTGCGTGGCCCGTTCGGAACCGGCTGGCCGGTCGATGTGGCACGTGGCCATGATTTGGTGATTGTGGCCGGCGGCATCGGACTTGCACCCTTGCGGCCGGTTATTTATCACGTGCTATCGCATCGTGCAGAATACGACCGGCTCGTGGTGCTTTACGGCGCTCGCAGCCCGCGCGATCTCCTCTATCGTAAGGAACTGGCGTCGTGGGCACGCCAACGTGAGACGCAGGTCCTGATCACGGTGGACTACGGCGGATTGAGCTGGCGTAACCACGTCGGCGTGGTGACGACCTTGTTCAAGTACGCGCGGCTGCGCCCGGCGCAGTCCGTGGCCATGCTCTGCGGGCCTGAGATCATGATGCGATTTGTGGCCCGCGACCTGGAAGCTCACGGCTTCGGCCGCAGTCAGATTTACCTGTCGATGGAACGAAACATGAAGTGTGCGGTTGGCTTCTGCGGCCACTGCCAGTACGGCCCGCATTTCATTTGCAAGGATGGACCGGTTTTTACATACGAGCAGATCGGCCCGATGCTGGATAAGTATGAGATTTGAGATGAAGAAAACCAGACCGAAAATCGCCGTCTTCAAGTTCGCATCGTGCGACGGTTGCCAGCTCAGTCTGCTCGATGCCGAGGATGAGCTGCTGGCGGTAGTCGGCGCAGTGGAGATTGCGTACTTCCCGGAAGCCTCGCGCACCATGCTCAAAGGGCCTTACGACATCGGCCTGGTCGAGGGCTCGGTGATTACGCACGGTGATGCCGAGCGGATTCAGCTTGTACGCCGCCAGTGCAAAACGCTCGTTACCATCGGCGCCTGCGCCACCGCGGGAGGTATTCAGGCTCTGCGCAATTGGAAAGACGTGGATGAGTTCATTCGCGTGGTATACGCCTCGCCGCAGTACATCAGCACGCTGAAGCTATCGACGCCGATCGGGGAGCATGTTCCGGTGGATTTCGAACTGCGCGGCTGCCCAATCAACAAACTCCAGCTTGTCGAGCTGATCTCCGCCACGCTCGCGGGGCGAAAGCCGAACATTCCCACTTACAGCGTCTGCATCGAATGCAAGCGCAAGGCGAACGTGTGCATTGCGGTGGCGCGTGGGATCGCCTGCCTGGGGCCGGTTACGCAGGCGGGGTGCGGCGCGCTTTGCCCCAGCTATGACCGCGGCTGCTACGGTTGCTATGGACCTATGGAAACGCCCAACACCGTTGCCTTGACAGAGCAGTTCCGCATTCTCGGACAGTCGAATGACCAGATCCAGCGCGCTTTCCGCGGATTCAACGCCTGGGCCTGGCAGTTCCGCGAGGCCAGCGAGGAGTGTCAACGGAAATGACCGGCACATCCAGAACGATTAAGGTCGACACGCTGGCGCGCGTGGAAGGGGAGGGGTCGCTTTACATCAAGCTGGTCGGGGAGCGGGTCGCAGACGTGAAACTCAAGATCTTCGAGCCACCTCGTATGTTCGAGGCTTTTCTGCGCGGTCGTCATTTTTCCGAAGCAGCCGACATTACGGCACGTATCTGCGGAATCTGCCCGATTGCTTACCAGATGAGCGCCATACATGCCATCGAGCGCGCGCTGGGCATTGAGATTGATCCGGCGGTTCGCCGGCTGCGCCGCTTGTTTTATTGCGGAGAATGGATTGAGAGCCACACTCTGCATGTCTACATGCTGCACGCGCCCGACTTTCTTAACTACGCCGACGTGATCGAGATGGCTCGCGATCACCGCGAGGTGGTCGAGAAGGCTCTGCGGCTCAAAAAGATTGGGAACCGGATCGTGCAATTGCTTGGCGGTCGCGAGATTCATCCGATCTCAGCGGCAGTGGGCGGCTTTCATCGCGTGCCCACAAAACAGCAGGTTCGCGAATTGGTGCCGGATCTGGAATGGGCGCTGGCGGCGTCCTGCGAAGCCGTGCAATGGACGTCCTCTCTGGAGTTCCCGATTTTCGAGCAGGATTACGAGTTCGTCGCGCTTCGCCATCCTGATGAGTATCCCTTTAACGAGGGTCGGCTGGTCTCGAATCACGGGCTCAATATCGACGCCGCGGAATACGAAGATCACTTTCAGGAATTGCACGTCAAGCACTCGAATGCGCTGCACTCGGTTATGCGTGGGCGCGGTTCGTACCTTGTGGGGCCATTGGCGCGCTTCAACCTTAACTACGACAAATTACCCGCAGCCGCGCAGGAGGCTGCTGCCAAGGTGGGACTCCAGCCGCCAGTCAAGAATCCGTTTCGCAGCATCATCGTGCGTGCGGTGGAGCTGGTTTTCGCCTGCGCCGAGGCTCTGCGCGTGATTCGCGAATACGAACCGCCGGCCGCGCCACGACTTGACGCGCCGAACCGCGCGGGCTCTGGCCAGGCAATTACCGAAGCTCCGCGCGGCATTCTCTACCATCGTTATGCGCTGGATGAAAACGGATTGATTTTGTCAGCCAAGATCATCCCGCCCACCTCCCAGAATCAACGGCGGATCGAAGACGATCTACGCGAATACGCTTCGCATCTGGTCGCGTGGCCACTGGACGAAGCCACGTGGAAGTGCGAGCAGGCAATCCGCAATTATGATCCCTGTATTTCCTGCGCCACCCACTTCTTGAAGGTGCACATCGACCGCGACAAGCCATGAAGAGTAAAAGTCGCCAAATGCAGATCATTGGCTGCGGCAACGTTGACCGCGGGGACGATGGGGCCGGCATCTTCGTCGCCAAACGGCTTTGCGAATTAGGCATTAGAACCGAAGTTCACGCCGGGGATGCGCTCGCGCTGCTTGATCGATGGTGCTCGGATGACGATGTCATTGTCGTGGATGCGGTGGTAACATGCTCCGCTCCAGGTACCGTCCATGTTTGGGACTCGGGTCTCGCGGGATCTGGTCTGCCGAATGCCGCACGGGACGCGGCCATTTCCAGCCACGGGTTCGACATTGCAAAGGCAATCGAGCTCGGCCGAGCTTTGGGAAAGTTCCCAGCTCGACTTCGGGTCTATGGAATTGCGGGCCAACGGTTCGAGCGCGGCGCGAAAATCTCACCTGCCGTTTTGGCGGCCATCGACGCGGCGGTGCAACGGATTCGTGCCGAAATTCCGAATCCTTCAACATGCTAAGGCTCACCCGCATGTCACACGTGTACTCACGGTACTCGAGCCCCAATTCTGAGTTGTTCGTTTGTCGGTTGTCGAAAAAATCTCGATAACACTCAGAACCCCGGCCACTGGGTCAACGCGTGTAATCCGTGCCAGAAGGGCCCAACCCGTCCCCATCGGCAGAACTCGGACCAGCCTAGGCTTCATTACTTCGGTTATCTGTGGGCATGACCTTAAGTGATTGAAAATATACCGTATGAAACCTTGGCGCCTGCTGCTTGCGTTGGTGTGGGTGGCCGCGGCAGCCGGGACCTGCCCCGCCAAGCAACTGGCGATCGTAGCGGATAACGCAAACTCCACCACCAATCTTACGAGTGTGGAGCTCGTGAAGATTTTCAAGGCTCACACTCGCACCTGGCCGGACGGCGAGCCCATCACAATCGTGCTGCGCGATCCCTCATCCGCAGACATGCAGCTTATCTTGAGGAAAGTTTTCAATATGACGGCTGATGAGGCGCACGCCTTCATTCACGCGCACGAGGGGACCATCGTGATCGTGGATTCAGACGCTGCCGTTCAACGCTCTGTCGCCAACATTCGGGGAGCAATAGGCGTGATAGATCTCTACTCGCTCACGAAATACGTTCGGGTGCTGAAAATTGATGGTAAGTTGCCGGTTGAGCAAGGCTATTTATTGAGGAGAAACTAGTGATGATTCGAGGAACGATGATTCCCAAAGTGATGCGCACGCTGTTCGCCGTCAGTGTGCTGTTTTCCGCCGGAGTCTTGTCTGCTCAAACCAGACCGCAAGCGACCATGCTACCCTTGACAACCAAATCTGACGAGGTTCGGCAGTTGATGGAGAAGGCTTGGGACGTCGGCCTCGACCAGGTTGAACAGGCACAGGCGATTGAGATTTATCGGAAAGCTCTCAAGATCGACCCCAGTTTCGCCATAGGTCACGAACTTTTGTCGCAGACCAGCTTGGACCCTGCAGAGCAGGTCCGCGAGCAGCAGAAAGCATTTGCCACTCGCAGTCACGCCAGTGTCGGCGAGCGTTTGGTCATCGAATGGCTGCAGGACGCAGCCAATCACAAGATCATTCCGGCCATCACCACTATGAACGATGTGCTCAGTCGCTATCCACACGACAAATGGGTTGTCTTCTTAGCGAATCGTTGGTTAACGAACCAAACCCAGTATGACCGTGCCATCGAAGTTTTTGAGACCTCGGGCCTCGACGCTCCCGGTCTTCTGAACGACACCGCATACACATATGCCTACTCGCGGCAGTTCGAGAAAGCGTTTGTGCTGATGGACAAGTATGTGGCGGCGTTGCCCAAGGACCCGAACCCGCAGGATTCCTACGCGGAGATTCTGCGCATGGCAGGACGTTTCGATCAGGCGATCGAACATTACCGCGCCGCGCTGGCCCTCGATCCGAACTTCTATTCGTCACAATTCGGAATCGCGGACACCTATTCGCTGAGGGGAGACCAAGTGCGGGCACGTCAAGAGTACGAAATTGGCTTCAAGAAATTTTCTCTGCCTGAATTGCACCGTATTCAATGGCAGACCCGCGAGGCTATCACCTTTGTCCGCGAAGGCGACTATGCCAAGGCGGACCAAGCGTTCCAGCGTATTGCCGACTACACGCATGCCAACCATATGAGCCAGTTGGAGGCTGAGGCCTGGCGCCAGATGGCTATGTACCAGCCCAATCCCCACCAGGCGATTGCGCTCCTTGCCAAAGCGCAGGCGGCAGTCCATCAGGGCAAGAATGCGATGGCGGCCGCACTTCAACAGGAATTAGCCCAGATCCTGCGCGCCCGTGTCGAAATTGCGCTTGAAGCCGGCGCCCAAGCAATGGCGGCCTCCACTCTGGCGCAGCTGGCGCGGATGGCGGAGAGCTCAAACGACAAGCTTATCGACTCCGCTTACCACGGAGCTGCGGGAGCGGTGTTGTTCTCCGGCCACAAGTACACGGATGCCATCGCACATCTGGAAGGGGACACCAGCAACCCATTTTCGTTGGAGCTATTAGCCCAAGCTTACAAAGAGACGGGGGACAACTCAGAAGCACAACGTGTTACCGAGACACTGGCGAACTTCAACGATCCGACCGTGGAACAAGCGCTGGTCGTGCCGCCGTTCCGCAAGTGCTATCAGGATTCCTCCTGCAACAGCAATATCAAGCGCGTGTCCCTCAAAAAGTAGTTCGGACAAAAGTTCCCCTGAGCCCGTTGGTTGGCTTCAGCACCACCAACTTTACCCGGATCGCTGTCACGGAACGGCAACGTGCCAGTTGCCATCTCATAGGGAACCGCACCGAATGAGAACAAGTCTGTGCGTGCATCCAGCTCTTTGGCGCGAACCTGTTCCGGTGTGGGGATTCGCAAGAGCAAGCCTTTCTTGTAGTCAGTCATCCAGATTGAACCGAACCCGTAGCGCAACGAATCCCCGCCCTTGCCGATCCATGGCCTCACGACCTTGTTTGTGCTGGCGTCAATATGTCGGCCATACCGATTCGGCTCGATACTCGCCTGATGGTGAGGATACTCACGCGACCCATCGAAACGACTCAAATGTACTGCTCGGCCAGCATCTGGGCAGCGCTTTCATCCAACTGTTCAGCGCGCCGCACCTCTTCGAAGCGCGCCAGCAAGTCGTCGGGCCGCAGCCGCCTTTTTGCGGCGCCTTGAAAATCGTGGATGATCTGGCCACGGTGCATCATGATGAGGCGGTCTCCCAAACTGGCCGCCTGGTGCATCGAGTGCGTCACCATCAAGGTCGTAAGTTTGTCGCGCGCAATAACCTGCTCGGTCAGCGCAATAACCAGGTCCGCGCTTTTGGGATCAAGGGCAGCCGTGTGCTCGTCCAACAGAAGCAGGTCAGGACGCAGCCAGGTGGCCAT
>Ga0326727_10013757_pt1 | contig 17866 bp, 24 predicted proteins | sample MB2enrmetagenome_FD_207643 | JGI IMG/M metagenome (GOLD analysis project Ga0326727, IMG submission 207643) | Lab enriched peat soil microbial communities from McLean, Ithaca, NY, United States - MB29MY | ecosystem: Environmental > Terrestrial > Soil > Wetlands > Peat | place: USA: New York...
ACAACAAACACTGTGCTGTACTATTCTCGGTCAACCGAAAGCCTCCGCGTTTGGTTCAAACCCGCATGAACACCGTGTTTGTACCACAGGAGGCTTTTGGTGTCTTTAGAAATGTGAATTATTCAGGTTAAGATGACAGCCCAGGGCGAACAGCAGGTATAAAATGGGCTTCGATACCGTTGGAGCAGCCGCTCACAACCATCCTGCATCCTAATCCGCTGCCCCAACAGAAAGCTTGCTGCCCCACTTGGTCCGTACGTAGCCTGCTGGTCCACCCCATTCCGAAATGATCGATCACACCACGCTCGTGCCCGCAATGTGCGGAGCCAAAGAAGGAAAGCAGTTGTTACCGGACTTCCGTGCTCTCGGTTCTTACTTATCTCGAATCTGCCTCAACACAAGCACCACCGCTATGGCCAGCAACCCCATCGCCACCCGCCACAGGAACAAGGGAGTCACAAAGCTCTGTAAAAAGCTGAAACCCAGATTCGGCGAGAAGAAGCGGAACCCTACGGCTACGAGCAGCGCCAGTACTGCGAGTCCAGTCAGGACGTCCACGAGACGACTCATAAACCCTCCTTTCTAGCTCGGCCATTATACCAATGACTGCAGCTCGAATCTCACCAAAGCAGGTCAAAGTAGGCGTGGCAGCCCTCACTGTGCACTCTGATTCACGAGTTTCAGCAAATCCCAGATGCCATCCCAAACGAGGAGCTCAGCGCACGGATCAACAACTACCTTCGACAACTTCCTCCCAAGTGCTGATTCCGCTGAAGCCGGTCAGTGATTCCGATTTGACTCCGGCCGCTGCTTCCGAAGTAGAGCCGGTCGTTTCTGGAGTAGTGTCCTACTTTTGCGTTGGTGGGGTTTATCCGAAATGATTTCAGTCCTCAAGATCCCTAGATTTGGATCTGCGGGCGAGGCGAAAGCGATGACATCCTCCGCATAGGCACAACTGCAGGCTGATGGCTCTGGCAGGCCAGTAGAGGAGGACCCTCAGCAAGCGTGACCATTTGCACAAAGGAGAGCTCGATATTGGCATCCGACAGTTCACTCAAGACAAAGTCCGAGGCCAGACCCGGCACCATGCGCAACAAATCCGGAATGGTAGTGGCGCCGGAGCGTCGGATGTCGTCCTGCGTGTTGACGTAGATGGCGGCTGCGACCTTGGATAGCTTCTGCTCCTTGCGCGATACAGGGGGGAGCAGCCGACAAGGCTGAAAATCTTGCGGGGTGAAAGTCCTCGCACCGTCAATTGCCTGTCTTCGGACGGTTAGCATATCCGGTGCGTGCGGAGGCAACGAAGCTCGCGATGCCCGGACGTAAAAGTCTCAGCTGTCCTGAGGTGGTATGCGCAGGGGCAGGAGCGATCTGGGAGACGAGCAAACTCGGAGGCCTGAACATTAAGAAATGTCTGCAGCGTCGAAAAACGCTCCGCGCAAAAATCGTGTTTGCGGGTGAAGCGGGAAGCCGACTTACACCTCAGTTGGGGAAGGCCGACGACATCGGGGAAGAAACAGGCAAGCGCACCCGGTGGGACTGCCGTGGCAAGGGACCAGGCAACCGAGGAAAGATTCGCAGAGATACCGTCGGGAAGGTCCCGCGGGTAGCCGGGGCTGGTAGCAACCGGCAAAGACTCCTCGAACGAAGCTAAGGCCGAAGGAGAGGAGAACCAGGGGGACTGACGCATGAGTCCGGAGTGGCGATGACAGAAGAGTAACGCCCTCTGAGGAGAGGAAATACGACTCCCCGCTGACGGTAGCACCGATATCGGGCGAAGGGACTCTGGACACTTGGTGGTCTCATTGGCAGCGCGGTGGCCGGACGCAGAGCCGGCATTGAACCGACGCATGCGAGGGGACGAGGCTGTGGGCAAACCATGGAAGCCGGGGTGCATGCGTACCAGCGCTTAACCCCCGCGAAGCTGGGAAGGCCCATGGAAGAGAGGCCAAGGTTTCAAACCGGACCTGGGGAAACTGGCTTTCCGGGATTATAGGGGGGCCTCGGGAAACGTAGCGCTGCGCAAACGGGCCTCCAGGTCGTTCAATATGCCAACAAACATCTCCGGCTGCTTTCTTCCGAACCAGGGTTGATTCAGCTCTACCGACTCAACTCGGCCCATTGGGAGGAGCCAACCCTCGTCGATTTGACCGAAGACGGCACAATCCCGTTGTTAATGTTGCTCGCGGGGATCACCGCAGATCTGGAGCCAGTCGAGGAAGGCCTTTACGACCTCGGGGTCGAACTGCGTGCCGGAGCAACGCCGTAATTCGGCAAGTGCATCCTCGAAAGTGCGGGCACTCTTGTAAGGTAGATCGGAAACCATTTCGTGAAAACACTCAGCCACCGCCACGATTCGCGCTCCCAGTGGAATGTCGTCCCCCGCCAGCCCATCTGGGTAACCCTTGCCGTCGTATCGTTCGTGGTGGTGACCCACGATGCGCCCGATACCTGTCACTTTGAAAGGTTCCAACATTCTCTCTCCCATCGCCGCATGGCTCTTCATGGTCTCGAACTCTTCCGCGGTCAGGGATTCGGGCTTGTCGAGTATGTGCAAAGGCACCTGGAGCTTGCCGATATCGTGAAGGAGGCCTGCCAGACGGAGTTCCTCGACTTCTCCCTGGGATAATCCCACACGCCTCGCGATCTGCATCGCCAGCCAGGAGACCGCCTGAGAATGGCCCCTCGGATAGGGTCCATCGGCTTCAACTAAGAAACCGAAGGTGGGGGGCAGGCCCAAAACCACCTTCATCTGCTCGAACCGGCGTCGGTACTCCTCCAATTGCAGGACGGTACCAGGCGAATCAGGAAACCGCCTCAACAAGGCCCGCACGCGTGCGGAAAGCTCGCTAAACGAGAACGGCTTCGCCAGATAATCGCTGGCCCCCAGGTCCAGCCCTTTCACCCGGTCCTCCACGTCTGTCCGACCGGAAAGAATCAAAACTGGAAGGGATGCACTTTGAGCCCGTATGTGATTCAGCACTTCGAACCCATCAACCTTGGGAAGGAGCAAATCCAGAATCACCAAGTCGAAGTCAGACTCATCAACGAGCGACTGAGCCTGCTCGCCATCGTACGCCACATCCACGGCATAGTGATCCGATTCCAGACCGTGCTTTACCAGGCTGGCAACCGGCTCCTCATCCTCAACCACAAGAATGCGCATGGTATCCCCCGATTAGGCTGAACGCTTTTCCAAGACTAATCTGACCTCACGACTGCCGGCTCTCATTACTCTTCACGTCCCCTTCACTTATTTAGGACTAATGCTAACTTGATATGCGATCCATCAAACCTCGCCATCCCGGTCTGCGTGGATCACCTCGAGCTTAGATTCGCCATTGGCCGGGAGCCCAAGGACAGTCCTACAGACCATGATTAAGGGCTTACTCCCCGCCACCCCTTCTGGGGTGGGGGAAAGTTCCGTGCGATCACTCAGCAATCTATTCAGAAGCGGGATCTTCTCGCGGTTCGATTCCACAACGTCCACGCCTAGCGCCGTGATGGTGAAATCTGAATTGTCCGCTATGGTGATGAATCCTTTGCTCTTGAGATACCACATCGTGAAGTCCAAATAATCGCGCGGGAAACCCATGCGGCGTTCCACCTCGGCAAGGGGAACTTCCGGGGTGAAGGGCTTAATGCGCCGCTGAATATAGAGCAGCGCCAGCACCGCCACCCGCCGGTTCGACTCGCCGTCGTTCTTATTCATAAAATCCACCGAGTTGGATAAAGGCACCGGTTCGGGCGCCTGCTTCTTATAAGTCGCATCGTATTCGGCGCGGCGTTCTGGATCGGACAGTACGTCATAGGCTTGCTTCAACAGCACGAACCTTTCAGCATCCCCGGTCCCCGGGATGTCCGGATGGAAGCGGGCCGCCAGGAATCGATAAACGCGAGAGACCGTGTTCGGCTCGGCATTGGGGCTTATTTGGAGGAATTCGTAGTAATCCGGAATTGCCTTGTTGGTTTTCTCGCGGAGGTACAGACCAGCCGCAAACCTTCCGTTTCCGGCCGCCTTACACCAACGCACGAGACCTTCCCGGTCCAGCGGTTGGCGACCGCCAGCCCGTTCGATGTCGCCGACAATCTCCACGAGCGATCCCTCCGCCAACGGGCTTTCGATCTCGACGCCCATGCCGTCCTCGCTGAAATCGAGGAGCTTGGCCGCCATCATGTTACGACCGCTGCCCGTCTCGTAGATGATTGTGAGGTCTCGCTGACCTGGGAAGGGCTTAGATCGGGGGTGGCGACGGCGTTCCGGATTCGGAGACATAGTGTACCTCCACGTCAGGGCGGCTCGTTGAGCTGAGACCTTCAGCCAAGGTACGGGTCTCGGGGTGGTGGTAGATCATTCCGCTGGACACATCAATGGAGATATCCGATTTGAGGGCCAAAGAAAGTGGGCAGCTCGGCAGTAGCCCGAGCGGGGCAAAGCACCGTCGCCGGGGGGCTGAGCCGAACGTCTTAGCATGACGACCTTGTCGCACAACAACCTACACCTTCAACTAGCTTACGCATAAACACGATACACCTGCAAAACCCCGGCACAATAGCACTGAAGTACCGAGCTGGAGTCTCCATTATCGAGTTCCAGTCCGACCGATAACAGAGAAATGATAATGACCCCGGTGTTAAGTGGATCACAGGTAGCGACGGTAAGCCACAGGCCGCCTATGCGTATGATCCATGGGGTAATACGCTCCTGACGGTCACTGATTCCGTAGGCACAAAGAACAAGTTTCACTTCACCGGACAGGCGCTCGACCCTGTGACCGGGTTCTACTACCTGAGGGCGAGATATTACGACCCGAGCTTGGGGAGATTCTTCAGCAAGGACTTGCTTGCCGGTCTTGCTGATAAGCCCCAAACCCTGAATGGGTACAACTATGCAATTAATAACCCGATAAGAATCTCTGATCCATCAGGTACAAGTTCTGCTCCCCCGGTTCTTGATTGTCAAAAAGATTGGTCAAACCCGTCGTGCAGCGATACTTATAGTTTCATAATACTCTGGAATCCGCCGAACAGTAGTTCGAGCGCTCCAACTGGTCCGAGCCCTACACCTCCGAGTTCGACTTCACCCGCGAGCGCTCCGACTCCGCCTGCTGGCATTGGACCTTCTCGTCCCAATGCGCCAGCGTCACCAATATCAAAATGATGGGTGAAGACGAACGGCGAAGATATCAGTGACGCGTGGAGCGGACGGCAGGACAACGCGAGAAATTGGTGTGGGTGGCGCATATTTCGATGTGCACGTCTGCGCCCATGGACTCCGAACCTGAGAACTACATCCGGCGGAAGAGCATCCTGGTCAGCGGCGCGATAGCGGCGCAAAGCCATCCTCCAGAATGCCTGCTGGTTGGGTACATTCCTAACAGCCGGCATGCGGTCATAACCGAGTGCCTTTGTCTTGCGTTCTCGGTGAACTTTTTCCGATTAAGGCCGAAGCGGCTCTGGCATGCGTAGTCCATATCGGGAGCCCACCTGATCCCAAACTGAAGCATATGCGCGCCTAGATCATCCATTTTAAACAGATGTTTTTCAGATATTTCGTAAGCGTCCGAAGCTGGCCGTACTGGCAAGTGACCGGTGGATGTAGGTGTCCACTTGTTGATGAAGGTGTGAAAAAATCGTAGCGGGGGGTTTATCCCGCCATCGCGGTTCTGAAAACACAGAAGATATGGCGGGGTAAACCCGCCGCTACCTCTTGCGCTGGCGATTTTTTCACAGCTTCTGATCTTAGTGGGCACTTAGGAACCAGGTTGTTATTTGGAGTCCAAGCGTTGGTCTGGTGTGGCGACGTTCCAGGGTAGCAACATCGACAAAGCAATCAGCCGTCTCCGGGGACTCTCAAGCACGGGTAAGGACACCAGCCCGACTCGCAACTCGCGGGGGCTGATCTAACTTAATTTTGCGTGCAAGCTCCTCTGTGGCGGCCTGCTTCATTCCCTCAGAATCAAATCTGCAATTTGTTGAATCTCGTTGTCCAGCCGGGCATCGGCGCTGCGGTTCCTGCTGATTTTCTTATACGCATGGATGGCTGTGGAGTGGTCAAGGCCAAGTATGCGACCAAGAGCAGGATAGGATAATCCCGCCACCTCCCGGAGCAAATAAACGGCAATCTGCCGTGGCACCGCGACGGACGCCTTGCGCGTTCGTTTCTTCATTTCCGCGACGTCGATCCTGTAAAACTCCGCTACGGAGGCAATGATCTTGTCTTGCAGGTCCCGCGCGTGACCTGCCTCCTCCCCGAGCGCCTTCTCAGCATTCATTTTCGCCGGAAGTGAGGTCATACATATCCGGGTGATGTTATAGGCGGTGCACGCCGGCCCGCGTGATCGGCCTACAATAGCCGGCAGCAGGACTGATTCCCGCCTTTCCTTGATTATAACGGCTGGTGAGAGAGCGGTGAGGTGCGGGGGTCGATAACCGGTGCGGTAAGTAGTAGCGGCGATTTTCCCTGCTAAAACAGTGACTTGAACAAGTCCCCTCGGGGGCCGGAACCGATATTATAGAATTAAGGGATGGCGGATCAGAGCCTGCTGACATCGTATGAACTGCATTCTGGCGGAGGTTTTCCCAATGCACCCTTTTATGTCTCCCTCATCGTTCTTCTTCTCGTGGTCATCGGGAGCGCCTACCTCGCCGCGGAATGGTTTTACCACAAACGCCACGGATTTTATATCCTGTGGTCCCTAGGCCTCCTGGCGCTTTCTGCCTTCCAATTGCCATTTCTCCTTGCCAATGCCGGAACTCGTTTCACCGTCACCACCTTCAACGTTTTTTACGCCTAGAGCGCCAGGTACTGCTCGGTTGTCACACGAGCGGCGCAGGCCGGAAGAAGCGCCGTCCCCAAACCCTTGCTAGGACTCAACAATCTTGTTTCGAATCGCGTAATGTACCAACTCGGCGATGGAATGCAGGTTGAGTTTCTCCATGATGTGCGCCCGGTGGGTTTCCACCGTCTTGGCGCTGATATAGAGCGCCCCCGCAACCTCGTTGTTGCTCTTGCCCTCAGCCAGCAATTGCATGATTTCGCGCTCCCGCGAAGACAACAGGGAAGATGGATCCCCCGGGCGCTCATCCTGGAAACCCTTTTTCCGATAACCCTCGAGCACTATTTTCGCCACGCTGGTGGTGAAAAACGCCTCATGCTTGCTCAGAGCTTCGATCGCATTCACCAAATCGCTACCCGCCGCGGATTTCAATACGTAGCCATGCGCGCCCGCCTCCAGAACCTCGCGGACCAACTGATCGGACTCGTGCACAGTGAGAATCAGCACTTCGGTCCGCGGAGCCGCTTTCAGGATTTGGCGGGTCGCCTCCAAACCATTCAGCTCCGGCATGGCGATGTCCATGACGACCACATCTGGCTTCAACTTCTGGGCTTTCTTCACTGCCTCACGGCCATTTCTTGCCTCCCCGCACACTTCCCACCCTGGGTCAGGTTCAATCAGGACCCGCAAACCCTTGCGAACCACTTCGTGATCATCTACGACGAGGATCTGAAGCTTGCTCATGTTTGATGCTTTCCAACTGGCACGATCGCCCTCAACGTCGTCCCGGTGCTCCCCGTGCTAATCTCGAACTGCCCTCCCGGTTGCCTGATCCGTTCCCACATTCCCGAAATGCCTACTCCAAGTTTGGCGCCACGCCGGCCTCCTCTTTCCGGCAGACCCAGAGGCAACCCATGTCCTTCATCCGTCGCGGTAATCACGGCCTGATCCGGGCGGCACTTCAGGCAGACATGAGCTTTCTTCCTCCCCGCGTGGAGAGGGATGTTCGTCAACCCTTTCCAGTTGCATCATCCCCCCTTTCTTCTGTCCTCTCAGCGCCCTCGCGATGTTTTTCGTCGACATGCTCCCGAAAGGCCGCCAAGAGTTCTGACGCACCTTCTACCGGACTTCGGTCCTCCGGAAGCAAAAACGGATGGCCACATCCCGAGCATTTGTAGAAAAAAGGCGTACCCCTGACCCAAGAGGTCAAGACAAGGCGGGGCTTTTCTTCCGTGGCATCATCGCCACCGCCTTCATCATTTGGCATATCATCCTCTGGATGAGGCAAACACTAAGGGCGGCTACTTCATCGCCGCATTCAATCCTCTCAAGGGGATAAACTCGTCTCTACTGCCACATATGTATTTCGTACCCGTGTCGCCCGCGTTTCCGGGCGACACGGGTACCTTGCACGCGAGATTCAGGTGGACCGTTATGTGCTCAAACCCGGCACCGCACGCTCCCGACCTCCAAAGCCGCACGAATCGCACACCGCGGTTTGACCTTGATCGCAGCAACTAATCCTGCTCGTATTCGAAGTCATCTATTGAAAATCCATCGTCTCCGTCAAGCCCGTGACTAGGCGCGCCGAGCACCACTTCGTCTGCTCGTCCGACCAACACCAGTTGCGGGGCCTCGTATTGTTTCTCCATCCTGTTCACCTCCTTTCTGTTTTGGTTTGACAAAACCGCTTCTTCATGCGGCCTGGAGCTGCGCTCCAGACAACCGTTTGGGCCCGCGATGACACAGCCAGCACTCGAGGAGTATGATCTGGCGCAATTGAGCCATGTTGCAGTCGAGCCCTGCCGAGAGGCGCTCAAGGCGAGAGCGAAGGCTTGTACGGTCCACAAATCCACGCTCGACTACCTCTATCTGCCGCCGATTCAGGAGGTCGAGGGCCAGTGGACGCAACGCTTCAAGCCAGGGAGGTGTGAAATAGCCCTTCGACCGCCGGCTTCGCAGTTTGCCCGGCCATAGGTCAGACAGCGCGCGACGCATCAATCTCCGGGGCTCGCCCGGCCCGCAGAGCACGTCCGCCGGGACCGCCATTAGGAACTCCACTAACGGCCGGTGTGCGAAAGGGTGAGTATAGTCGAGGTGCTGCAACTGCTCGGGCGGCTGCAGCGAGCGGAGTTCCAGCAGCATCGTTAGCGCCTGGAAATGCTTGCGCCGTTCCGGCGGGGCATACATCCACGCCTTCGAGAAGAAGCTGTCTTTTTCAAGAAGGCCTGTCCGCTCGCAGAACCTGAGGACGAGCGACGTCGCGGTGCTCTTCGGTACGTATGAACCGTCGATAAGCGCGAAGGTTGTGGAAGGCCCGAGAGCCGGGGGCAGAGCCGTACGAAATGCCCTCCAAAGGAGCCGGGAGATCGGAATTCTGAGGCGTTTGCTCCAAGCTAATGCTTCTTCAAACGCCTGTGCAATGTGGAAGCGGCGCAGCGATGCCGCGACCTGCATGCTGTCGTCCCACCAATTACCCATCACGAGGTCGCCATTCTTTCCCGTCAGGAGAACTCTCGCGCCGAGCCTGCGCGCCGCAGCGCTAACTGACATGCACAAGGGCCCAAAGCCTTTCGGGATCGCGTTTCCCACGTCCGTCTTGGTAACGAGGGGATTGTCGCGGGTCGATAGGTGAATTCCCTCAATGCCGCAGAAGGCTTCGATGTCTCGAATGAACGGCTCGTCAAGCGAATTCCTCCACAGGTAGCTGACACTGACCAGACGCGGAGCGCCGACCGCGCCCCTTCGAATCAAGTGATTTGCCATGCAGACGACAGACGAAGAGTCGAGCCCGCCGCTCAGCTCGGCAAGTACCGGTGAATCCGTTTGCAGCCGAACGGCCACCGCCTCTTGAAATAGTGCGCGAAGCTGGTCCTCGTAACGGTGTGGGTTCTGGTACCGGATCGAATCGCCAATGGGCAACGCCCAGAAGGGGCGGATGGTTGCCTCCGTGGCTGACATGCATAACGCGTGACCGGGTGGGACCGATTGTATTTCCTTGTAGGGTGTACGGTTCGGACATCCTCCGAAGCTCAAAAAACCCGCGACGTATTTTTCGTCAAGCTCGTCGATTCCCGACGCTTCCACGAGGGACTGCAATCGGGTCGACCATAGGATTCCTCCCGGTCGGAGGTTGTAATAGAGCGGGCGCACGCCCGCGAAATCGGTCGCAAGGACTATCGTCCGGTTGGTGGGGTCGCGGATAACGACGCTCCAATCGCCGATGAGGTGGACGAAGCCGTTGGCGCCCCAGTGTTCATACGCGGCGAGAGCAAGCGACTGGTTACTCGTGTCGCTCTGCAGCGAGCCTTTGAGCCGCAAAAGCAGGTCATCGCGATTATCGAGCCGGCCGTCCCAAGCGAGGACTTCGGTCCGGCCGTTTTGATCGCTCGCGTCAGGCAGCCAAGTCAATTCGGCTCTTGTGTTCACGATCTGCTCCTCGTCCTCATTACGCCGTGTAGAGCACTTGCAGCCTCTGCTGATACGTGGGCGAGTCAGTCACGATGCGGCCGTCTACTTCCACCCAGGCGTGCGAAAAGAACGGCGCGGTGCGATAACCAATCACCAGGCGCGCGATTACACCATGCTTTCTGAGCAATCGCACTGTGGATACTGATCGTTGTAGGCAGAGCACAGGCTTCCAGTACAAGCACGCCGCCAAAACAACGGCGTCGCAAATGGTTCGCACCAACTCGCGGTTAGTTGGCTTACCGGTGAAGGGGTTTGGGTTTAGCCGCCGGATATTTGCAGAGCCGCGCAACGGTCTGATCACGTCGTACCGGGCAAGTTCATACAGGGCACTGAACACGAGCCACGCGTATTTTTTGTGTTGCACTATTTTGCCCCTCGCTCCGTCAGTCCGTTTCGTTCAAGTTCGGCCAGAAAGTTCGCCGCATCTTCCCGTGCGGTCGCTTGATCGATCCCATAGTCATGGCTGATCTCTGCCGCGATGGCCTCTAAGGGGAGTTGCTGCTTAAGGCACTGCCAAACGCGCGCGCCTGTCCGGTTGGAAGCGAATATTCGTCCGCTGGGGACGTGTAAGATGACTAAGCCGTCGTCATGAATCGAGGCACTGGCTTCCGGATTCAATCTAATTCTGTCGCTGCAAGTATGATTCGCCATGCGCTGAGTCTCGCTACTCGACCCCATTCTAAGCCGTTTACTCTGGCGAACAACCCTAGATGGGAGTTCTCTCAGTTCACTAGATTGGGATGTGTGGGGACGCCACTTTAGAGGTGACGGAGGGCAGCCCTTCGATTCGGAATATCAATGCGCTTCCTTCCGAAAAGGTGGGCATCGACCGACCAGGCGCCGGGTCCGAGCATTGCCAAGGCAGCGCCCAGGGCCGCCACTAGAAGGACGGCGCGCAGATGGTCAGCTCCAGAGAAAGCGATCCACAGCTGAAGGATCGCCGCCAGCATTCCCGAGACGGGGGTCCACAAACCGGCAAGCAAAAGTACTCCTGTGCCTACCACTAACAATTCCCGCATGAATGGGATAAATTGAGCCGTTGCAAACAGTCCGATAATCCCATCATAAACCAAAGGAATACCGGCGCCGAACCGCAAGAACAGAATGCTTATTCCTGGCCAACCGTCGGGGAAACCAGAAAATAGACGTTGCACAGTGAACCTCGGTATTAGCGTAAGGAATCCAAAAGAAATCACAACCCTAATTTCTGGGATATGGCTGCCCCTCTTTCGGGGGGCTATAATTCGATGATTCCGCGCTTGAGAGCGATGGTGACGGCGTGAGTTCGGTCGTTGGCAGACAGCTTCGCGAGGATATTCTTGACGTGACCCTTGACGGTTTCTTCTGTGATCGAAAGCTGGTCGGCGATCTGTTTGTTCGCATTTCCGCCGGCAATCAAGCGCAGGACCTCGATTTCGCGTACGCTCAACGCTTCATCGCCAGCATGCTCGGCGATTTGGGCGGCGATTTCAGGGGGGATACACTTCCGGCCGGCATGGACAGCGCGAACCGTTTCCAAAAGTTCCTTGCGCAAAAGGCCCTTTAACAGGTAACCCCGAGCCCCAGCCTTAAGAGCACGCAAAACCTGGACATCGCCTGTGTAAGTTGTTAGCACGATGATGCGTGCTTCGGGGAATTCGGCGCGAATAGCAATAATCGCATCGACGCCTTTCATCTCCGGCATCACCAGGTCCATTAGAGTGATGTCCGGACGGTGCTTTCGGAACTTTTCGAGAGCCTCGAGCCCGTTGGAAGCTTCGCCAACCACCCTCATGTCCGATTGGCTTGCGACGAGCGCAGCGATGCCTTCGCGGAGAAGCAGATGATCGTCCACCGTCAGTATCCGAATCGGGTTAGGCTCGGGACTCACGAGTTCCTTTCCTTCTTATTTCGGAATGACCGGAAACTTGCCCGGGTCCGAGATGGTTCGTAAGCAATGGAACCCGGAATTCTCAGCTCAACTTCGGTGCCTGCGCCGGGTCGGCTCCAGACATCGAGGTGCCCTCCGATGCGTTTGGCACGCTCGCGCATTCCGGGCAAACCCCAGTGTCCGGCACTTCCCCCTTGATCGAGGACTGTCGGATGAATGCCGATTCCATCATCCCGGACGCGCAGCCGAAATGTCGACCCGCCGTAAGCAATTTCCGCCTCTATCAGGCGCGCCCGGGCATGGCTGAAAGCATTCCATAACGCTTCACGGGCAATTCGGCAGATTTCGTCCTGGGGAATCAGGCGCAGGTTGCGTGGCGTGCCTTCCGCGACGACAGAGAATTTTGCCCCATTGGGGTTCGCGCCGTTGGCCGCGAACTCCTCACCCATCGTGGTTACTGTCTCCGCCAAGTCAGTGCCGTCAACTGTGGCAGAACGTAGGTCGTGAACAGCATCGCGGCCTTCGAGGATCGCCCGATCCGCCCGGTCGAGAGCGCCTTTGAGGGCTTGCTTCGCTTCAAGTGGGTGCGCGGGGAGCAGCTCCAGTGCCGTCTGGAAGCGGAGCATCAAGCCTTGGAAGCTCTGCAACAGCGTGTCGTGCAATTCCCCCGCGATGCGTGTGCGCTCGCCAACGCGCTCCTCCAAGCGCATGTCGAATTGTAGCGCGATGCGGCGGAGGCGGAGTCGATACAGCCACCAGAGCAGTGTCGCAAGAGCGGCTCCGCACGCCAGCCGGAACCAGTTGGTCTGATAGTACGCCGCGGTGATGGAAAAATCCCAGGATGCGCCAGCCTCGTTCCATACACCGTCATTGTTGCACGCCTTCACGCGGAAGCGGTAGTTGCCTGGAGGAAGATTGGTATAGAAAGCTTGGCGACGGCTTCCGGCGTCCCGCCAATCTGGGTCCCGACCCTCAAGAATGTACCGGAAGCGGACCTTCTCTGGTGCAACCAAACTGAGGGCGGTGAACTCGATCTGAAGATCGCGAACTAGCGGAGGCAATCTCAACTGCGAAGTCGCCTCGAGGGTCTTACGGTCGGCGGTGACTTGCTCGATGTGCACCGGTGGGGGAAGTGTGTTGAGCGAAATCTGACGAGGGTCGATGACGCCAGCTCCATCGAAAGTCGCGAACCACAATCTACCATCCGTGGAATTGGCTGCTCGGGGGGTAAAGCCGGTATTCCTGAGATGGCTCGGAACGCCATCCGAATTTTCAAACACCGTCATCTGGATCGCTCGCTTTGGATCCTTTATCATGTTGGCGGCCCACGCCTCCAACTCGGGCTTGGCGATTCGCACCAAGCCGCAGGCTGTATACAGCCACAACGAATGGAAGTCGTCTTCAATGGTCCATCGAACTGTGTTGCAAGGCAAACCGTTCTTATTACTAAGCGTCGCAACCCTCCCATTCTTCACCCGGCTCAGCCCGCCTTCAGTTGAGACCCAGAGCGTGCCGTCGCGGTCGAGTTCAAGACCGGTGACGCGGCCCTCACCCAACCCATCGCCAGTGGCATAGGATTCCCGGACCTGTCCGTCCTTGAAATATGACACGCCGCCTTGAGCAAATCCGAGCCAAAGGCCTCCGCGTCCAGAGTCGAATGCCAAGAACGCCGCATGATTTCCTCCGAACGTTGTCCAGGGGACAGTTTCAACCACCCTGCCCCGAAGCAGATGCACGAGACCGCGATTGACGTTACTGACCCAGAGATCCTCCGACCGGTTCCCCACGATCGAAAGATTGGATCCGCCGACAATCGCTCTTACCGGCACAAATCGGCCATGCTCAAAATATGCGAGTCCATTTCTTGTGGACACCCAAATTCGCCCGCGACCGTCCTGAAAGAGGGATTGCACGTCATCGCTTGGCAAGCCATCATCTAATACTTCACGCACAACGGATGCGCTCGCCGTGCGGCCAGCGGCCTGTGCTCGATGCTTGCGGTAAATCGTAATCTTCCCATTTTTCCAGCGGTTCAAGCCGTACACCGTACCGAGCCAAACGCTGCCGTCCTGGGTTGCCGCAACTGAATGAACGTAGTCGTTCGACAACCCTTGTTTCGCAGAAACCGTGTTGATGGCCAAGTCGCGAAAACGGTCGAGGCCGCTGAGGGTGGCTATCCAAATATCGCCTTCCCGATCCTCGAACATACTAGAGACGGTGTTACTGGACAGGCCATCGGCTTTCGTAAAGCAATCTTTCCTTCCTTGGTGCACGTGCAGGAGACCTTGGTCCAGGGTTCCGATCCATAGACCGCCGTTGCGATCGCGGAGTAGCGATTCCGGATACAACTGCGGACGAGCGGCTGGAAGCCGATACGCCTCGAGGTTTCCATCCGCGAGCCGTTTGATTTCGCGGCTCATGGCGACCAACACAGTGTTGTCGTTATCCTCAATCAGAGCAAGGATTTGACCTCGAAAGTGTCGCACGGGATAGAGCTTAGGGGAACCGGGCTTCCAACGCCACAGCCCTGTCTCCGCAACAACCCAAAGATTGGCCTTTCTATCTTCATACAGAGACAAGACTCTCTTACCGAGAATGCCGTCATTTCCATGACACTGGACACGATCGCTCTGGACAGTGCAGAGTTGCTTGGCGGGATCCTCTGATCCGGTGCCGGCCCACACCATCCCTGCGCGATCCTCAATGAGCGCATACACCGGGCAGCCGGCAAGCTCCGAGAAATCGGTGAGCTTGCTATCCTTCCAGCGTGCCAATCCTTTACGGGTGCCGATCCAAAGACTACCGTCACGCGCGGCGAGGAGCGCCTCGATAAAGCTGTCTGGGAGGTGTTCACCTGCCGGGAAAGTCCAAGGAACGAACCGAACACCATCGAAGCGAAGGAGGCCGAACTCCGTGCCCAGCCAGAGGTAACCATCGGGCGTCTGCGCCATGGCTTGGATGTATCCCTGAAAAGTCCTTTCGCGAAGTGTCCAAGAGGTGTGCGCGTATTGCGAAATGTCCAGCGAGGGATTCAGCGCACTGGCGGTAGGCGCGAGCAGTAACACTGCCAAAGCAGACACTAGGACCATCCGGGCAATCGCCAGCCGTCTCGACCGTGGGGGGCATGCAATTCTAAGCGAACTGGCGTGTCTCGGTCTGTGGCCACAACCTGATTCTCTCGGGACAGAAGCCCACGGCACACAAGTGCCCTCTAGACGCTCACGGCGAGCGGTGCCGTGGCTACCTCGCCGATTCTGAAATACGCCATTCATCGCTTGTCACGTACTCTTCCTCTAGCCCGGCCTTTACGCCGGAGAAGAAAAGCGATGATTAGTCCGTAGGCAGTTTTAGCGAGCTCGTGGATTCGACCTCAGCCCGTTGTCGATCAAAGTTAAAACCGCCCATCGGAAATTCGTTCAAGTGGGCTCTTACATTTCTCCAATATCCCACCCTAACCCCCGAGAAACCGGCCAGGCACACATGAAACGTTGAGCGAACGTCGATAGTATAGTCCAAAAGTGGAACGAAGGCAGGGTGAACCTTGTAAAAGGTGAACCTTGTAAATGGATTTATCGTTTGCCCATGCGCTTAACCATGCCGCACGCCAAGGATACCTGCGCGATATCTTCGAACGCATCGGCGCTCATTCCCAGAGCCGACTGGCCGAACTACTCCCGGACCAATGGAAGGCGGGGCGCCCGTCTACCGCTACCTCCTGACCGCTTCTCCCACGGCTTGCTTGGCACGGCAACACCTGGGAAGGATCGAACGTCGGCGACCCCGGGGGGACGGTGGAGTCACTTCGTCTCCTTTGCTACGCGCTCGATCATTGGCGGGGACGCGAATAAAGAAGGGCAAAGCCACCCGTAGTCGTTCTTAGGGTCCGGCCAAGAAGGTACTATGGGCGCGGGCGCAACGAGTGGCGGGAGGCAGCCTCAAGAATGGTGGCGCGACCTAGGAGGAAGGATTAAGGCAAGATTCCTCGCTTCGCTCGGAATGACAACCAACCTCGAGTTGGAGGATGACGAAGGAAACGGCCCGGAAAGCCTTGAATTCGAGGCCCTGTAGGAATAGGATTACTCTGACGCACGCGTCCAGTCAGCTCTCAAAGGAGCACGCCCGTGCTTGAGGGAAAGAAAATCTTTGTGGTGATGCCCGCCTATAACGCGAGCCGGACCCTGCGCCAGACATTTCACGACCTGCCTCACGCCATAGTGGATGGTGTGCTGCTGGTCGACGATCATAGCTCCGACGACACCGTGGCATTGGCGCGGGAGATGGGGCTGACCACCTTCGTCCACAGGTCAAATCTGGGTTACGGCCGCAATCAGAAAACTTGTTACCGGGAAGCGCTGCGACGAGGTGCGGACATTGTGGTGATGCTGCATCCTGACTACCAGTATTCGCCCAAGTTGGTCACCGCCATGGCCAGCCTGATCGCCTACGGAGAATACGACGTGGTCCTGGCTTCACGGATTCTGGGCCGCGGAGCGCTGAGCGGGGGCATGCCGCTCTATAAGTACGTCTCCAACCGATTCTTGACTCTCTTCCAGAATCTGCTGCTCAATTTCAAGCTCTCCGAATATCATACCGGCTACCGGGCTTTCACGGCGGAGGTGCTGAGAAGCTTGCCGCTCGAGGAGAATTCGGACGACTTTGTTTTTGACAACGAAATCCTGGCCCAAGTCATCTACATGCGCTACCGCATTGGAGAGATATCGTGCCCTACGAGATATTTCCCTGAAGCCTCCTCGATCAACTTCCGGCGCAGCGTCAAGTACGGGCTGGGCGTGCTGGCCGCATCGCTGAAATTCCGCCTGCAAAGAATGGGCCTGGTCAATTCTCGAATCTTCAATCCCCAGGGACAAAAGCTCTTCTCGGACTACTACCACGAGGTCGGGGCGGAAGCGCGGCCCGTCAAAGAGTAGCAAGGAGTTCAGGCTAAACGTATAAGGCGTTGCAAAGCCTCTCATTCGATCGAACTTTCCAATGCCCCTCGCTGACAGCTACTAAGGCGACGCTGCTGGTCTCAGTTCGGTTAGTGCATTACGTGCCTCCGGTCGGCTAGGCTCGAGCCATCGCAGTATGTATCCTGGGTTCACCGGACGGATAGTGCGCCAGCCAAGCTGGCAGGAGATAGTCGATGAAAGTTCGATACAGAGAAGAAGTGGCGAATCGCTCTGGCCCTGAGTCATGCGGAGGCGCTCGCGAGGGCGCAGCCGAAGCGTTGACAGGGGAAACCGACAGGCCGGGTATTGAGCCGCGAAATCAGGAGTCCGGGATGACGACGTTGTTATCCGAGACGGAAGGCAACACGGAGCAGGGCGCAAATCGCAAGTCCTGTGACGATCCCGCGCGGTCGGAGGCCCCGAGCATGTCGGGAAGTCTCTTGCACAGAAGCTGGGAGGTCTCCTCTGTGCCCGTATCGCAAGGTGCGGGCGGGGCGGGGAAGGCTAGTAGCCGCAATCCCGCCATCCACGCGGAGGAGAAGTCGGATACGCCTATATTACCGAAGAAGCCGCCAAACAAAGGGTTTGACCCTGCGGAGGTGGCAGAGGGAAGGGGCGTAGCCAAAGGAAACGCCGACAAGATCCCCGCACCCCGGACACAGAGCCGGACTCCCAACAATCGCGATTGATTTTGTGAAAGGGGGGCAATAAACACGCTCACCCTCGGCGGATGTGTGGTATAGAGATTTTGCGAGAAATCCTAGCCGCACACCGGGAGGGTGAACGATGCAAGCGAG
>Ga0326727_10013761_pt1 | contig 17863 bp, 15 predicted proteins | sample MB2enrmetagenome_FD_207643 | JGI IMG/M metagenome (GOLD analysis project Ga0326727, IMG submission 207643) | Lab enriched peat soil microbial communities from McLean, Ithaca, NY, United States - MB29MY | ecosystem: Environmental > Terrestrial > Soil > Wetlands > Peat | place: USA: New York...
TAATGTACTCCTGATCTAATACTTCAAGCATTGAAGACCTCAGTATCCTGATCATGCTCGCAACTATGGCGAGCGCGAGCGTGACCGAAGGCAAGATAAGATGTAGGAACGCATCCCAAGCTACCGCCCATGCGCCGTGTATAATCGCGTCTATGAGAATTATGTGCGTGGGGTATGAGATTCCGTTGACATACCACGGTAGAGCTGAAACTAAGACTGGATTTACGACGCCTGAGAACGGAAGTATTTTTAGGTAAACGCCTACCAGGAGGATCAGGACTACGCCTATAAGGTATATAGGCATTGCGTACAGGGTGAAGGATCCGACGCGTAGGGTGTGGTCACCAGCGGAGTCCCTGTTAACAGCCGAGTAGACGCCTAGTGGAACGCCTATCACCCATATCAGGATAGACGCTACTACTGATATCATAATTGTGTTCGGAAGGAAGAGCTCTATGGCCGTGGTTACTTGACCACTGAATATAGGCGTGTTGGTGATACCCCAATTGCCTTGCAGCATTTGGTATAGCCAGTAAAAATATTGAATATAGATTGGTTGGTTGAGGTGGAATTCGGTTGTCAGCTTTTGAACAAGCAATATCCTTGCAACCCCAGTCAGTCTGGGGTTGATATACTCAGATAATATTATGTTTGTCCCACTTACATGGGAAAGGATAAAAACTATAAAAGTAAGGCCGATCAGCGTTGGAATAAGGAGAAGCAACCGCCTGACTACGTATACCCAAAGCCGCATAGATAAATCATCTCAGAAAAAAAAAGTGGAGCGCACGAAGCGCTTATCCTTTAACCCACCAATAGTAAGTCGAGTCCAATGCTCCGCCGATCAGCGGGTTTTCTTGAGCTTGTATTCCATTGTAACCTGTCATGTATGGCTTCACAATCCAGAATGCGTTTTCGTCAATCGTGTATATGTACAAGTACATGTTTATAGCATCCTGTTCTGACTCCTTGTAGAGTGGACCTGCCGTTGACGCGCTGGTTGCGGAGTTTGCCTGCTGAAGCACCGTATTTAGCTGCTGATACTGAGCTGCCTCCGTAGTGTATCCGGTTGAATTTAAGTAGGCAACCGTTAAGCCGTCCCCAGATGGATAGGTACCGCCTTGAAGATACAGGGCATTCATGTTGTCGGCCGCAGCTGGATAGTCAGAGATCCATGCTAGAGAGTATATCGGCATGGGATTAGCGCCGGGCACTGTTTGACCTACCTCGGTTGAAAACGGTTGATATACAACGGTTATAGCTATGTTGGGATCCATCGTATGCACAGCAGCTGCAAGCATTTCGGCGGCAGCGTAGTTGACCGTATCACCTGATCCAACTATGAAAGGCATACTGACCTTTGTGTTGTATTGTCCTGATTGCTGCATAAGCGCCGTGGCGTAAGTTAGGTTGTAGCTTGGAACGTTCAGGAGCTGGCTCGGTGGCACATAGTATGGCAAGCCTTTGATGATGGCGCCTGCGTAGGTGAACCCGAAGTTTTCGCCGTACACGTTGTTGCCCACTATTTGATTTATGTAATTGGTGTAGTTGAAAGCGTAAGTGAAGGCCTCCCTCACAAGTGTATTAGCAAAGTAGTTAGAAGGCACGTTGTAGCCGCTGCCGAATGTTGAATGCATTAAGTTTTCGTTTATGGCTTCGTTGAAGACATAGAACCCGCACGCCAAGGTTGGGAACGCATAGAGGGAACTTGTTCCAGCTGCTACCTGATCCTTGATCAGCGGCATATAGGTCGTTGGTAAGGCAGTAACGATGTCAGCTGCTCCGCTTGTGTACAAGAGATATGCTGTTTCTGCGTCCTTGACCCACTGTATCGATATTTTATCGGTCACGGCTGGTATTCCTGGTACGCCCGTAAACCCTGGGTTCGGAGCTAAGACGATTGACTGACCTGGGACATAGCTCTGTATTTCGTATGGACCTGATGAAACAGGGCTAAACTGGACTTGTGTGTTGTAGCTGCCCTCATTGGCCTGACTCTGGTAATTGTAGAAGCCTGCTGGCGTAAATGTTATGCCTGCACCAACGCTCTGAAGCCAAGTCGCATCCAATACTCCAGACCCAAGTGAGTCAGCCACTGCGGTGAAAAATATTTGCGGAGTCGTAGGCGTAATGAGGTTAAATGTAACTGTGTTGCCACTTGATGAGACTGCGTTCGTTATTGCGTTGTAATCAGTCGTGTCAGTAGCGTTCTTCATTAATGAAACTCCTATACTGGCTCCTGGAACCAAGTATTGAGATAAGATCCAATCAGGCGTGCCCGGGGTTCCACCCTCGAATAGCATGTTCCTGATCATCGAATAATAGACGTCGTATGCGGTAATCGGATCGCCGTTGGAGAACTTCAAGCCACTCCTTATTGTAAAGGTGAAAACCGTATCAGCCGAGTTTATTCCGTTCCCAACCGTAGGAATGGATGCCGCTAACATGGGTAAGAATGTGGTTGTCGATGATCCATCGTATACAAGAAGCGTCCCCATAGTGTTGAGGATTACCTCGTAGCCAACGCTTTCGTAATCTAACTGCGGGTCAAATGAGTACGGACCAGCCGCTACCATTTCAGCGACGTTTATCACTCCAGGGTTAGGTACTTTGGTGGAAGCAACGGCCAGCGCAAATGGCTGAGCAGAAGAACTCACTGCTATAGTACGCACAACGGTAGTACTGTAGGTCTGCAGGGTAACCGAATTTTCCGTTACCAAGGTCAGGCTTACTGGATAGAGACCTGTCTGTGTGTAAGTTGCGTTGACGGGATTTACATTTGGATCCATCGTGTTACTGTTTGCTAGTACCGTTTCGTTAGCGCCGTTAGCGAAGTCCCAAATGTACTCAGATATAATCATATTTGGACCGGTAGGCTGTTCAAGATAACCGCCACTGAAAATTACAGGTGTGTTAGTAGCCACTACTGGCTCGTTTGGATTTGTCGTTGCATTTAGGGAGATTACAGGGATTGATATCAATGGAGCGTTGGTTGAGCTCACGGTTGGTGTTATCTGGACCGTCGTCAGAGCGTTGTCCGTAGACGATACTGCGTCAGTTTCCTGCGCCATTACTAAATATGTACCTGCAAATTCGTAGGTATGAGTTGTCGTAGGTGAGCTAGAGGTGAGACCTGTAGCCGACTGCCCATCTCCAAAGTTAACAGTGGCTTTTCCGTTTGATGCCAAATTAGCAACTGTGAAGGTAATAGCTGTTCCCTGCGTTGTCGCCAGCGTGGAGGCGGATAGAGAAATCTGTGTGGTTGTCCTTGTTGCCATATAAGAATACACGGACCCTACTATTGCTACTACTAGGATAACTACGATTATAATTGCCCATATTGTTCTACTCAATGCTCTATTTGACGTATGTTTCAATTCTCCTTCCCCATTTTTTCGTAAAAGTTACTTTTGATTTAAGCCATCAATATTTAAGCTCTCAGTATTTAACTTTTGCGATAAAAAGCACTTGCCCAGCTAAATATAAATCTGGTTATTATTTGTTCATAATTTTTTATAAAGCGTACACAAATTTAGGTAAAAACAGAAAATTTATGTGCAATAAAACATTAAATACTTTTAAGATTAAACAAAAAAACCGAGCGAAAAGAAAAACACAAAAAGCTGAAAAAATGAAAACTACATGCTCTTAAGCACCAAATCAGACCTATTTCAGAGAAAAATAAAATTAAATTTTCCAGCTCTGTATCCTTTGTGTATTAATTAAGCAGTCGCGATCTTTAACTTTTCAATAGCAGTTTTTTGCTAATCCGTTCCAGCTGTCTAACGCGCGATTTTTGTTTGAACTGGCAAAGAGGGCTCTAGATAATTAATCTCCATTCAAAAAACAGGTTTTTTTGACTGTTGGTGGAGCGTCGGTGAAAGACTGAGAAAACCTTAAAGTTCAGTTGCCGAAAACCATTTCTAGCCAGTTGACCCTTGCTCTGGCATAAAGAATCAAATTAAGCCGAAAATCGGGCTGGTTTAAGTGTTCAACACCTACAGAGGAATGTCAAAAGAGGCAAAATACCTAATCTACTCATCAGTGCTGCCTTCCGCAGCTTACGGCATGTTCTACACTGACATAGCCTATTTTCTTACCACAGTGCAGGGGTTATCCTTCAACCTCATGGGGCTCATCATTACCCTCATGGGGGTCTCCACTTTTGTAACCAGCATCCCCATGGGAATTGCAGCAGACAAATACGGCAGAAAACGAGTACTCATACTAGGCAACATAATAGCAAGCGTCATCATAGCGGTTTTCGCTTTAACCACAAACCCAGTACTGTTAATAATTGCGGCCATTTTCGAAGGGATTTCAGAGGCAGCTTCTTCAGCGTCAAGCAGTGCATTGCTTGCAGAAAAAGCTGAAGGAGCGAAGAGAAACAGCGCCTTTTCCATGTTTGGCTTTGCTCAAAGCACGGCTTTCGGCCTCGGCGCTGTTGCAATCTTGGCGACATCGACAATGGCTGGATTTTCGGATAAGGAAAGCCATGTTCTTCTCTACGTAATCCTTGCCGTTCTGAGTTTGTCTTCTACACTTATAATGTTAAAGGTTAGCGAATCAAAAATCAGGAAAGCTAATGCAACCCTCAGTGAGCTGCTTCCAAGAAAGTCTAAAGATGTTTTGGTGAAATACGTCTTCACGGGTGCGATAATTGCCTTCGGCGCAGGCATGGTTATTCCTTTGATGACTGCCTGGATGAAGGCGCAGTACGGTATACCCGACTCGTTAAGCGGTCCAATCTTAGGCATCTCAAGCATCGTAATAGGTGTATCTACGCTTGCCGCTCCTTGGCTTGCGAAAAGATTTGGAATGGTTAACGCTATAGTCATAACAGAGGGTATTTCAACCATTTTTATGTTTATAACGCCACTGTCGCCAAATTACATAGTGGCCAGCATCGTTTACACGTCAAGGGCCTTTCTTATGAACATGTCAAGTCCGCTTGCACAGTCGATGATAATGGGGCTGGTGCCGGAAGATGAGCGCGGTGCGGCTTCAGGCGTAAGCGCTGCTCTTTGGAGATTGCCCAACGCACTGAGCTCATTCATCGGTGCCTGGCTGATTGGCATGGGACTTTTGGCAGCACCATTCTTCTTGGCCGCCCTATTCTACATAGTCTCTATTAGCCTGTTTTGGTACTACTTCCGAAACACAAAAATGCCCGAGGAAAAAGTTACTTGAAGAAATGCTGATTGCCTATCTGCTTTGCGACGATTTTTTTTAATTTCTTTGGTATGCCTTTTTTTGTTTTTTCTTAAATTGACGGAACAGCTGATAGGCTGATTCAAGCAGAAAATTGTTGTGATGTTTGCTTAGTTTTAGTTGGCGTGATAGGATACTAGTATTATGGCTATTATTATGAGGAGAGCTCCGGAGATCATGACCATAGTTAGTATCTCGTTTAGCAGAAGGAAGGAAATTGCTGTGGCTACTAATATTTCTGTTAGAAGCAGGATCGTGGATGTTGAGGCTGTGATGTGTTTTAAGCCTTCAAGCCATAAATAATAAGGAATGATCCAGCAAACAACGGCTGTGTAAATTATGGCAAGCCAAGCTTGAGCTGGAAGCGCAGGGATCTGGCCCGCGGAGGAGAAGACGAAGGGCACCATCGGGAGCAGCGTCAAGGGCAAAATCCATGTTAAAGATTGAAGTACACCGTTGCTTGTCATTACAAGGTTTTTATTGTATATTATGAAGAATGCCCAAATGACTCCTGAGGCGATTAGTAACAAATCCCCGATCAATTGCCCTCTGCTTAACATCGAGAAATCTAAGTTAGTCGTCACAAATACAACGCCGGTTAGAGCAGCTAAAACACCCAGTATTTTTCTTCTCCCCAAGGTTTCTCCCTGCAGCCTTGGGCTGAGTAATGCAACCCAGACCGCGCTTAAGTTTACGAAGAGTGCTGCTTCTGCTGCTGAAGTAGAGGTCATTCCAACGTACTGTGATAGGTATGCAGCTCCGTTGGTGATGCCTAGGAAGAGGATTAGTTTCTTCTGTTTTGTTGGATAAGTGAGCTTCTTTGTAGAAAGCATTATCACGAACATCAGTGCTGATGCTAAAAGAAATCTTAAGAAAACAAATGTGTATGGGTTAACGTAGTTCAGACCGATTTTTATGGCGGGAAAAGAGGTCCCCCACAAGACACCAGCTAAGATAGTGAGAAAAACGGCTTTTGCCTTCTTTCCTCTCCAGTCTGGCGCTTGCATGAATTTTTCTCCTTCCCAGAATTTTATGTGAGCTTTTTCTTAAGGGTTGTGATGATGACGGCTGCTTTGAAATTTCAATTCCCTCCTTTTTGCCGCTTAGAGGTCGATTCGGCAATAAGTTTTTAGGCAAAATGAGCAGATATATCCTTCTAAACTTAAAAAGAGTGGATATCTGTAGAGTGAGGCAGCTTCTTGTTGACAAAAATGTTGTTTTTAGACGACAGTTATCTCAAAGAGTGCGACGCTGTTGTAGTTTCCGTTAAGGACCAAAAATACGTAGTGCTTGATCAGACCATTTTTTATCCTAAAGGAGGAGGTCAACCGTGGGATACTGGAAAAATCATCAAAGACAATGAAACTTACAATGTGGTTTATGTGGGAAAATTTTCGGGAGAAATTTCTCATGAAGTGGATCGAGCAGGTCTTAAGGAAGGAGATAGAGTTCACTGTGTCCTAGACTGGGAGCGAAGGTACAAACTTATGCGGAGCCATACGGCAGCACACTTGTTTGCTTCACTCTTATGTGTGGGAACTGGAGCGCTCGTTACTGGCAATCAGCTTGAGGAAGACTATGTCCGTTTTGATTTCAACTTCGAAAACTTCGACAGAGAAATCTTAGATCAATACGTCGCTAAGGCGAATGAGCTCTTCAGTAAGGATATTCATGTGAAATGGTACGAGTTGCCGAAAGAGGAAACGATGAAAATCCCAGGTATAGTTAAGATGGCGGAAGCCCTGCCGCCTGACATACCTGTACTTCGCATCGTAGAAATAGAAGGCGTAGACAGACAAGCCGATGGAGGTACACATGTGCACAGTCTGCGGGAAGTGGGTAGAATAGAACTGATTAAAGCCGAAAGCAAAGGAAAAAACAACAAACGCGTCTACTTCAAAATCGCATAATTCAGCGCGAATCGGGTTCTAAAGCAGGCTAAAGTTCATTTAAAAAGAGCAAGTGGAAAACGCAAAATTTTGCCAGCTTTTTGCAGAATTCTACCTCAAGATGATTGGGCTCACAAACGTGGACAAGTCAGGCCGCTAGATCATGGGGCAGAAGGAATTGTTGGGTTATACTTCTTGAACCAGTTGAATCCCGATTCATCCATGATTTTGAGATACTGGTCGTTTCCTTGAGGCATAAGGTCAGCTCTGTAGTGAAGCCCAAAGTAATGCTGTGCTCTGTTCACAAATCCATCTGTTTTCATCCTTTCAGCGCACTTTTCTTCAAATTCTCGTCCGTGTACACTTCGACAGACCTGAAGTATTTTTTCCATTCTTTCATCTGTCAATTGCAATTTTTCGTCTTTGTACTTTTTGCTGTAAGCCGACAGGAGTTGTTGATCATTCATCTGGCTGTAGTATTCTGAGTGAACTACCACGTCAGGACCCAGCTTATTGGCCGGTTTCGGTCTCACCTTAGGATATCCCAGGCACAATAGGACGACGGGAAAAACGCCTTTCGGCAGTTTGAACATCCTCTCAATATCTGCTGGGTAATCGATCACGGTGCCAATGTACACTGATCCGAGTCCCATTGAATCGGCAGCCGTACAGATATTCTGTGCGCTGATAATCGTGTCCTGAAAAGATACCCAAAAATGACGGAAGGAACTTGTCGCCGTGAAGGGCGCGACCTCAAGCTTCGCCCATCGTTCGTTGCGGTGAAGATCGAGGCAGAACAGCAGAAGCACTGGAGCTTTCCCTATGAAACTCTGCCCGCACATCTCTGCTAGTTTCAGCCTGTTCTCAACGTTTTCGATTTTTATGATGGAATATGGTTGAAGGTTTCCTGCACTGGCTGAATGAGTCCCTGCTTCAAGAACCGCGTTTAGGACTTCTTGCGGAATTTTCTTGTCTAGAAAACTCCGACAGCTTGATCGTTCAAAAAGCATTCTCATGGTCTCATTTGCATAGGGCTCTTGATTGCTGTTAAATTTTTCATCTGACATTTGGCTCACCTTAAGTTGACGTTTCCCTATTCAACAGTCTGACTTCAAGCCAGATAAACTTACGCGCAACCTTCTAAGGATCCAATGCCAACCAGAGACATTCTGCAAGCATACAAGTTCTCGGCCATGACTATGTTGCCAGAATTGCACATTCAGAAGCGGAAATGTGCCAACTAATTGAAGCAGGCTTTGAATTTGTATGATATTTTGAAGCCAAAAGTTTTCAGAAAGCGCAAGTAAAACCGCTCAAAGCGGGCGGGGAGGGATTTGATCCTACGCCCGGCAAGAGATTTCACCCGAAAAATCCTCTTTTTTTTTAATTCAGCAAAAAAGAAAAGATAGAGCCAAAAATTATTTCTTAGAGTCAGCTTCTTCCTTATTTTTAGATAGCTCAACTTTGTTTGAATCACTTTGATCTGATTCCTCAAGATGATAACCAAGATTGGGCATTCCTGCCGCTTTTTTCTTAATTTCATCTAGCATCTTTTGCCGTTCTTCAACTTGCTCATCGTCACCCAAATGTACCACCTCCGTTAGTCGCGATAGTTATTATAGCGAACATCCCAAAAAAAACTAGTGACAAGAATATTAAGTTAGTTGCAACTTTGATATTCCAAATTTTCTTTTCATTTTCTTTTGAATTTTCCTCGGTAGCAAGCGTATAGTTGTAAATTAGCACTTCGGTAACTTGTTCAGGGCTCATCTTCTCGCACTTACCTAAAAGGGTTGGACTGTCGGGTATTATGTTAAAAGTTCTAAATTGATATGCTCTCAGACTAAAATATAATGCTGCAAAGAGCAAAATTAGCGATGTGCCAAATAAGAATATGTTTACGCCGCCGAAAGATATTTTGATCGACAGGCTTGCGAGACCAGACGTTAGCGCTGCTAAGATGCTCGCTATCCCCATAATGTAACTTGCTTTATCATCCAATCTTTTAATTCTTTCAACTTCAAAGAAGTAGCGTTCCTTCACTCCCTCATGGATTATCCTTAACGTTTCGGGAACGCTCATTTTGTATCAATCCATAATCTGACGTTAGAAATATTAGCTTTTGCACCTTTTACGTAACTGGACCATCAAATTAGCGACGATCTGCTTGGCAATTTCACGCTTGCTGCCCTGATTGCGGCAGCTGAAGAAACTACAAGAACGGAGCCTGGGCGGGGCAAATTCAGACTTACATATGCCGCGACTGCTGCCATAGGTTTTCATTACCGAGCGGGGCGGGATTTGGACCTGGACAAAGTAAAGTCAGTTTGATTTCGCCTAACAGTTTTTTTGTTACTTCTCTCTGGAGAGTCTACAGTTAATTTGACATTTCTGCATGTTACCGCTTTCACATTGTTTGCACATTTCTTGGTGGTAACGCATGTACGGTAAGTCAAAATATTGGTTGCCTAAAAACACAGACATTCTTTTGCTTATATGCAAACATTCTTCCAGAGAGAAAATCCTGTACCTGTCTAGAAAGCCGATATTGACCAAAAACTTGTTTACATGACTGTCTGGAATGTAGCAATAGGCGTCAGGTATATTATAGCGGTCTTTGCACTCGCGGCAAATCCAGAGGAGCTTAGCCTTGACGCCAGATAAACGCTCGTAAAGATAATTAATCGTATAGTTAATCCCTTTAGCTTTGATTATCCCCTCGATGTCGCCCTCTTGCGAAAATATAATTTGCAATGATTTAACAGAGTCCACCATCGCTTGAACTTTTAGGATTTTCCATGAGTTGCCGGTCTCTGCCTCCAGCTTTCGCATAGTCTTCTTTAGGTTGCCTTCAAAACTTGCCAGTTCTTGGAACTCAAGATAGCCTGCCTTTTCCATTTCCCCGAATAGCCGGAAGGCTTTGATTTCCTGAAAAATGCAGTTGAAGAAAACCCCCAACAGTACAAGCTTTAGTCTGCCTTCTCTTTCTGAGAGGTCGAAATCAAAGTCCTCGATCTCGTGTTCCAAGTAATTTCTTTGGTACCAAGCCACCACTATGTCCCGAATTTTGCCATATTTTTCCAATTCAAACTGGCTGGTCCCCGAAGAATCAAGCAAGCCGTTGCCCATAGCCCTTCTGTTAGCCTTGGTTCCTTATTTGCTTTTTCAATAGTGAATATAATCTAATTAGAGAGGTTATTTAAGGCAAGTTATCACTTATGAAATGCATGGAAACTTCAGAATCCAAGATTAAAGGCATGGAAAATCAGCTCAGAAAAACAGGAATGCCCTTGGAAATTAGAATTTCGTCATTACTCGATCAGAATTGGAAAAGAGTTCAGAATCAGGATACTTATTTTGATGATAAAATGGATACACTTAGGGAAATAGATATTTGCGCTTCGATTTCGCCAAAAAGGATAAAAAACGTCGAACTTGAGGCGAACTTGGTCATCGAATGTAAACAATCTGAGAAATTAGACTGGGTCTTTTTTACAAGGCCTTTTGTCTTTAAGCCAGAGTCAATTGCGGGACAATACTCTGATGAAGTTCAAATGGCGGCGAGAAATAGGGCCAGAGAAGAGATAATGTCCCTTATTTTGGAAAATTTGCCTCTTCATTACAAGAAAGCGCAGGATATTGCAGTGACCTTTAAGGTTCTTAGTGGCGGGCAAAATAAAAATGAAATTGGTACCAAAATAAAACAGTTGGAAGACGTTATCTTTGAAGCAAGGGAACAAGTGAAATCGTATGTCAACCTAACAATCGATCAAGATATCGATGACAGAGTTGCAACCTTGCCTTATACAATTGAACTATATTTTCCTTGCATAGTTTTTAGGGGCACTGAGGGAGCGGGATTATACCAAGCGCAAGTTGTAAATGATGAAATAAGAATACAAGAGACCGACCATGTTATCCTTTCTTCACTTTATAAATCAAAATATTCAACATACGAGAAGAATATACTGATTGACGTAGTTACGGAAGATTATTTTTCCAAAGTCCATGAGAAGCAGATTATCCAAGATATCGAAAATATAGAAGTGGCGATCAACGCAAATTCTGACAAGATAAGCAGCAGGATCGAGGAAATACTTGGCTTTCTGGATTCAGTCGGGAAAGAGAGGGTATAACTTACACCGAGTGCGTCAGCCAGAGAAGCTACCGAAACGGTAATCGAGACGGCAAAACTCAGACATACCGCCGCCAAGACTGCTGCCACATGCCAACTAATTGAAGCCGGCTTCGAGTTTGTCTGTGACTTCGGCACTAACAAAGTTTTCAGAAAGCGCAAGTAAAACCGCTCAAAACGGGCGGGGATTGGCCGTGGCGGGCGGGGAGGGATTTGAACCCTCGACCCCCAACTTAGGAGGCTGGTGCTCTATCCGTGAAGAATCCAAAACTAAACGGGAACCCCCTTTTTAGAAGAGAATTCTTCAATCCGTACTGAGCTACTCGCCCACAGCTTAGTAATCGAAATACCTATAGATAAACTTCTCAAAATCGAGGAGGAACAGGATAAAAAGCTAAACTCAGGGTTTTCCAGCCCACAAGGGTTTGCCGACGACAATTAAGCCAAGAGCTTAAGGGTTCCACGCTTGAGCAAGCGCCGAGTTGACATCTTTTCAGTTTCATCCAAGAAGCAACTGTCAATCGACAAACCGAGTTTCCGTCTTTTTTTACAAACCAGAAGCGAAGAAAGAAGAGGTTGTTATTTTGTTATAAAACATAAGCAAGGCTGGTTTACAAACCCGCCTTCTATTATAGAAAAAACAGAGTAGCGCACTATGTTTCAATGCCTAAGCGCGCTTACTTCCCCACGACTAAGGTGATACCGCCCATCACTAATAGTAGACCACCGGCTAATACTAGAGGGTCAAAGGCGAGTACTGTTCCAATAAGAATCATGATGATCCATCCGAAGAAAAATGGTATTAGGCCAGCGAGTTGTTTTGTTTTTATGTCTGTTGAATTTTGTCCTCTACGCAAAAAGACTGCCATTATAATGACAAATAGGATTCCGACGATTCCCGGAACTGAATCTCCTGTTGCAAGATAAACAACCGCAGCAATAAATGTGATAAGTACACCGATTATTGTGACAATAAACCCTGCTTTTGAGTACTTACCAGAGGCTGTTGTGGGAGATTGAGGAGGAGGCGATGCAGGCGCAGAAGGCGCAGAATTTGATAGTTGAGTCATTATTCCTTTTTTCATTTTTTCGCCCCCTTTTTCTCATTTGTTTTGTTTGTTTTCATCATAAGCTACCCCTTGCTTGCTTGGTATATCTGACTTTTAAGTATAAAACTTTTTATTATTATATGCCTTCGCGGAGAGCTCAACCGAAAATTATACATTGATGTCTTGCTTCAATACTAAGTGAACCTATTTTTAAGAAAGGAGAATACATTACGCTTGAAGTCGTGCCACACGTCGAACTAAAAAAATATTTGGGCAAATGGTATGAGATTGCACATCTTCCTGCCAGATTTCAAGAAGGTTGTTCTGATACGACAGCAACTTACACGCTATCTGAAGATGGCAGTATATCTGTGCTTAACGAGTGCAGAAGAAATGGAAAAGTGAAACAGGTAAAGGGCAAGGCAAAAGTGGTTGACAAAAATTCTGGAGCGAAACTCAAAGTAACATTCTTCTGGCCGTTCTATGGAGATTACTGGATTATAAACTTGGGGGATAACTATGATTACGCCGTTGTAGGCACACCAAACCGCAAGTATCTTTGGATATTGAGCAGAACCCCACAAATGGATGACAAGCTATTTTCCCGATTAAAAGACTTTGGAAAGTCAAAAGGTTTCGATGTCGAAAATCTAATCAGAACCAGCCACGGCTAAAACTTGCTTAAGACATAAAAATTTTTGTCTGTAATATGTTCTATCTAAGAAATGGCGGGTGAAGTGTCTAAAGGTTTATGACTAGATATTAACAATAATTAAAGAGAGATTAAAAAATGCAAGTTTTCCTTTTATGAAGTTGGGCAATGCTCAGATCCCACTGCTGCCGCCTCCTTCAGAAGCCGCAATATTTCAGGTTTCATTTTATCAAAATGGCTTACTGTTATGTGTCTGACGTTGTCTGATTTTTCCGTTTCTCCTCTGCTTCTCAGCAGGTCTGAGTCAAGACTTGAGCCCATAAAAAACTCCAATTCCACGTGGTCTTGGTAGTGGCTTATCCAAACAAAGTCTTTATCATTTAACTTGTAAGCGATTTTTCCTTGCCTAACTATTTCAACTGCTTCTGGAACAGCACTTTTGATTAATGCCCGAAGTTTTTGTACGGTTTCCTTCCGAGCAGGTTCAAGGCTTCCTAAAATTTCATCAATCGTTCTTCGTTGTTTCATCATAAATAGAATTTTGTTCTGCAGATTTTTATTGTTTCCTACTTCTAAGCAGGTTTATCTTGAAAAAATCAGTGAATGCTCATCCAAGGTATTTGCTTAAGCAAATCATTGCATTTAATGGTTACAGTTTTTTAAGGTTCCGCGAAGTCTTTGCCTGCCAATTTTCTATGTAAGCTTTCGTCTGTTAAATGGAAAAGTTTCTGTATGCTTAAATTCTAAAAACGCAACTTATCTGTTTGATGTAGTCAATTTGAATAATGAAGATAAAGAATTACAGATTGAGCTTGCAAAGCTTCAGGCGGATGTCAAAGTTTATCGGATTTTGAGCGTTAGCGCTGCAGTATTTTTTGGTCTTTTAGTAATCAGTTTTCTTATACTGTCGATTAATGCGAATTCATCATTCCAGAAGAGTAGCTTATTAGGCCTGACTTTAAGCGTCATTCTCGGTTTTAGTTTTGCGGGGCTTTTTTACATTAAAATGCGTGGTAAACGGAAGGAAATTGAAGAACTCAAAAAGAAGTTTGTACAGATAAAAACTTAGTTTAGGCTTGAGCATTTCCCATTGACTGCATTTCGCTAGGTTTTTCGTCTTATACGTACGACGGCTATTACTGTGAGGATTATAATTATTTCTGCTGCAGTTGTGACGACGATAAGCACAAGTTCGAATGATGGCTCTGACGCCAGAGGCTTTATTGAAAACGGAGTTGAGGTAGGGAACGACGTCGATATTTGAGCAGGAGTAGCTGTAGTTAAAGGAGTCGAAATTGGCACCGGAGTGACAGTTGGTGAAGGTGATGGCGTCGGAGTTGTGGTGGGTGTCGATGCAAACGTTACCGAGAGGGTGGATGTAACCGTTACGTTGGTGAAGCTAACTGTTTGGCCAGAGGGCGTAGTAACCGCCACTGGATTATCATCAACAGTTATGCTGGCAATGTAGCAACCAGCAGTTGGCGTTATGGTGAAAGTCTGATTACCGCCATAGTTAACAGTGATTGTTCCAGGAGAAACCACTCCGTCGGCTGTCTGAGTAACCATAATCGTGAGTTGGTTCACCGTAACCGAAACCGCGTTAGAAACAGCAGAAGCCGGCATAGAAGCACTATCCGTCACCGTGCAAGTAACCGAGTATAAACCAGCCGCCTCGCTGAAAACGTAAGTGTCAGAGTCAACTCCGACAGATGAACCATTCAGGTACCACTGATAAGCCAGTGTTCCCGATCCGCCAGAAGCACTGGCCGTAAAAGTCTGAGACTGACCCACATCCAAAGTAACTGGACCAACCGGCGCGACACTCACCGTCAGAGCAGAATCCACCGTAACCAAGACAGCAGTAGAGTTCACCGCTGCACCCGTATCATCCGTCACCTGAAGAATGAAACCCCAACTACCCGTAGCCGTGGAAACTGAAGAAGCAAAATTGAAACTTGCAGAGTTTGAACCCACTGAAACGTAACTTCCGCCAGGAGCCATCTCAAACCATTGATAGGTATAAGGGGAAGTTCCCGTTGAGACAGCAGTGGAAGTCAAACTGCTAGTCTGACCCTCATCAATTACGCCAGGAGTAGGCGTCACAGACGGAGCGACAAGCGCAGAGTTAACTGTTACTGCAACTGTTGGGCTTGAGGCTGCAGTTGCTGTTGGAGTCGCAGATCCTGTTCCTGTATCTGTAAATATTACGTAGATTCCAGTGTCCGCGGCTAAAAAGGCACACGTGGCAGTTATTCCCGTTCCAGAGGCACCTGATATAGGACCGATATAATCGTACCATTGCCATGAGAATGATCCCGTTCCTCCAGTCACCGTAGATGTTAATGTTACTGACTGACTGCTGTCTATAGTTGCAGAGGAAGGCTCTAAAGATATTGAAGGCGCAGAATCCACCGTCAAAGAAGCAGGTGTAGAAGAAGTTGAATTAAGGTAGTTTTGATCGCCGTTATAGGTCGCGTTGAATTCATAAGTGCTACCTATGGCAGCCGGAGTATAAGGAAAGGTTGCATTACCCGCCGAGATGGGTGATGAGCCAAGAGTACTCCAAGATGCGCCGCTGTCAGTCGAAAACCCGAATGTCGCGTTCCCCGTCGCGGCTGAGGCGTTGACTGTTGCAGTAATAGTTACAGATTGACCCAAATCAATTGGTGAACTTGACAGACTAACAGAAGTGATTGTAGAGGTTTGAGCTTTGGCTTGCATACTCGCGAGTGCGCATATTGATAGCGAAATTAGAAAGGCAATTATCAAGATTCGTTGTTTTTTCATGCTTTTTTATCCTCATATTTCGGGTGAACTAGATAGGGCTCCTAGCATAGAGGTAGGGATAATCCATAACGTAAGCGATGTTTTCAGATCAGAGCTTGGGTAGTTTAAAAACTTAGACAGGTTAATCGTTGCTGAATAGCAGAGCATATTCGCTGCTAACTGATTTCTTCTCATACCATTCCCTCTCTCCTGATTACGCTTCAAACGACTATTGGGTTCTTTACTTGTGCATGGTAGTAAATATATTTGATGATATTGAGTCTATTTTTCCATCTGCAAAACAATGCAAGCAAAAAAACACTGTCACAATCTGGAGTTTCCAAAGTTCGGAAGCAACTCCCGAAAACAAACCAGTCCCTTGGCAGACTGTGCGGTGAATGTTTTGCATCATCGTTTAGGACTTTACAAAAATCGTGATTAGCGGGGTAGGGTATCAATTTTGTTGGTGAATTTCACCAGCTAAATTGAAGGGTATCCTGAGGGGAAGCATCTTGCACGGTCAAAGGTTTCACGCCCAACCAAGCTTCTTGCGGAGCTACTAGTGAAAGCTGATCGTATTTTGTATCGTAACTAATAAACTCTTAACAAAAGCACTTGTTTTAACCAAGATTTCTTCACTAAGCAATTCTTCACTAGTTAATCGGGGTTTTTATGGGCTAAGTTCCCAAAGTTTTAAACCATTGGAGCCAAATTAATGTTTGAAAGTCAACAGTGAGTTAGTTTGACACTAAATTACCATTACATGCAGCTTCCTCGTGAAGTTATTGTTGGAAAAGGAACCTTGCAATGTGTTCCTGAAGTCGCAAAACGGCTAGGCCTCAGAGGGAAAGCACTGGTAATCGCAGGATCAAAAAGTTACGATATCGCCGGAAGAACCATTTGCGGACTGCTTGAAAAGGCAGGATTACAGGTTGATGTTTTACAGATTAAAGCAATGACAATCAAAGACATGATAACTATTGAAGAGCGGATAGAGGCTTCAAAGCCGCAAGTACTCCTCGGCGTTGGCGGCGGAACAATAATTGACGCTGCAAAAATAAGTTCAGGAAGCCAAAATATTCCCTTCATCAGCGTCCCCACAACCGTTTCTCATGACGGAATCGCAAGCCCCTTAGCTTCAATTAAAGGTTCAGACAAGCCTTACTCAATACTGGCACAAGCGCCACTGGCGATAATTGCAGACACAGAAGTTATCGCCCAAGCACCCTGGCGCTTTGTAATAAGCGGCTGCGGAGACGTGATCGCCAAAATTACAGCCGTTAAAGACTGGAAACTGGCACATCTGGAACAAAACGAGTATTACGGCGAATACGCTGCCAGTTTAGCCTTAATGAGTGCAAAACTGGTTATTGAAAACGCCGAGTTAATCGTCTCCCGCAAAGATGAAGGATTACACGCACTTCTTGAGGCTTTGATAAGCTGCGGCGTTGCCATGAGCATCGCTGGAAGCAGTCGCCCATGCAGCGGTTCAGAACATTTGTTTAGCCACGCCCTGGACATGTTTAATTCGCACCATGCCATGCACGGCGAACAATGCGGTGTAGGCTCAATATTGACCGCTTATCTTTACAGGGCAAACTGGCAAAGAATAAGAAGTACGCTCAAGCAGATAGGTGCACCGACAACTGCCCGCGAATTAGGCGTTAAAGATGTTGATGCGGTTAAAGCGTTGGAGGCAGCAGCGAAAATTAGACCTGAACGCTACACAATCCTTCAAAAGTTAAATCTTAACTTCGAGGCATGCGAGAAAACAGCAAAGGCAACAGGAATAATCGATTAAACACTTGAATTCTAAACGTGCAACGACTCAATAAGCGCAAACTTGTTTCCTTCAGGATCTTCTGCCGCGGCTATCCAACCGACATTAGGAACTTCCTGTTTGGGCGAGATCACTTTGCCACCAAGCTTTTGAATTTTAACTAAGTAATCGTTAATAGACTCAACAGCAAAATAGTTGATAGGGGTAATTCCAGGCTGTTGTTTTCTAAACATGCCACCGTTTACTCCTGGCCTCAGTGGCGTACCGTTTGAGTCGACAGGAACAGTTTGTATAACCCAGTATTCTTCCGGTGAAGGATACTGAATTATTTTCCAGCCGAAAACCTCTTCATAGAACTGCTTCAATTTTTCTACATCTTTG
>Ga0326727_10013762_pt1 | contig 17862 bp, 24 predicted proteins | sample MB2enrmetagenome_FD_207643 | JGI IMG/M metagenome (GOLD analysis project Ga0326727, IMG submission 207643) | Lab enriched peat soil microbial communities from McLean, Ithaca, NY, United States - MB29MY | ecosystem: Environmental > Terrestrial > Soil > Wetlands > Peat | place: USA: New York...
AGAACAAGCGGTGGAAAAGACGCAGGCTTCGCCTGCTTGGAAAACGCCCCTGGCGTTTCCCACTTTCCCACCGCTACGGCTGCGGCTAGCTGAGTATTATTTGTATGCGGAAAATGGGGGCAGGCCACCCTCATCGAGGACAGACTAATCCCTTGACGAAAGAAGCCCTCGGAGGATTCCCCGAGGGCCTCACAAGTCTGCTTTGACTGATTCACGGCAGAATCTTGCCGCCAATGGTGGTTGTTGTGCTCACCTTGCCGCTGGGCTGGGCAACGGTGACCGTCTGGCTGGTCGGGCGACCGTTGTAGGTGTTGTACTGGGTGTTCGTTGTGATGGACTGTCCGTCCGTCGTACGGAAGCGATTGACTTCGGAAACAAGCTTGCCGCTGTTGTCGTAAGTCTTCATGCTGCCTCCTTCTTGATGTGAATGAGTAATGGTTGCCCATCGCGGCTCTGGAAAACCTCGATGGCGACTGTCTTTCCGCATTTGGTGGCCTGAGCGAGTAGGGGGCGCATCTCGTCAGTGTCGGCCAGCAAAGCCATCGCCTGATTGAGAGATTCGCTCGGCTGCTTCTGCCCGGAGCCGCCCGGTCGGCGAATACGAACAATCACTTTGTCTATCATTACGGCTGCTAACTCTCTCATGGTGCTGCTCACTTTCCGAGGGCTTTGAGTAACGCGGCGGCGATTGCCTTGGCGTCACGGTTCTCGACCGGGATGTCCAGTCTAATGACCTTTCCGCCGAGGTTGATGCTCCAGTTGTCCCCTTCACTTTCGTCCAGCACAGCAGTGGTGCGGTCAGGCAGGGCAACCTGAACAAAGTACCCCGTCTTGTCCTTGGTCGGCTTAACCTTTGCCTTGACGCCGTGAGTTTTGAGGATGTCAGCAATCGCTGGAAAGACCGCTGCATATTCCAGAAAGTCGTTATAAGCCCACGGGCTGCACATGGTCGTACTCCCTTCATTGAAGGCTGAACGCAACATCCTGCATTAGCATCTACTTCAAGCCGCACACGCCACGGGCTCATGGTCAGCCTCGATGTGGCTCAATCCAACTTGCCGAGCCTCGCGAACCCAGCGGACTACGCTGGCACGGCTCACGCCGTATCTCTTCGCAACATCGGTCAAGGACATGCCACGCAAACGGTCGGCCACGAGGGATTCGTGGTCAACATCCAGCGGCTGACGCCCGACCGGCAGTCCCTCCAGCTTCCTTCTGCGGATACCGGCGCGGACCCTTTCCCTAATCAGGTCGGCTTCGAGTTCGGCGATGCTGCTGATTAAGGTGATGAAGAGCCGCCCCATCGCTCCGTCCGTGGCGATATTCTCGCGGCGAGAGATGAACTCGACGCCGAGGGAGTCCAACTCGTCCACGACGCCGAGGAAGTGCTTCGTGCTTCGGGCAAGTCGGTCGAACGCAGCGACGATGAGTACGGAGAACTTCCGCTTCCGGGCTTCACGCAGCATGGCGTCGAGGCCGGGGCGACGAGCCTTGGAGCCACTGATGCCCACGTCTGTAAATTCAGCGACGACCTCAAAACCCCGCTGCTGGGCGAACTGCCGGAGGTCGTAGAGTTGGTTGTTTACCGATTGGTCACAAGTTGACACACGGGCGTAAATCGCGCACTTCTTCATCCGAGGTTCTCCTTCAGACTGTTGACCAAGACGGTTGAGGGCGAAATGAAGGGACGCAGCTTCCGAATCTCACCGAGGGCGGCGTCGATGCCCTTGTATCCGCAAGCATCCATGTATGCAGCGGCCATGCTTGGGGCGCGAGAGATGCCTTGACTGCAATGGAGAAGCACGGTGCCCCAACGGATGTTCTCAGTCAGAGCGTCCATGATGGCGTCGAACCGCCTGACTGGCACCGGCTCGTCATCCTCGATGGCAATGTGCAGGTAGTTAATGCCCTTGCGCTTCGCCTCTACCGGAATCTCGGACAGTGACACCACGGTTGTAATGCCATGCAGATTGCCATCTGCGAGTTCTTCCGCGTCGGCAATGCCACCGATGAAAAGGCGCTCCCATACATGGGTCATTGAATGCCTCCCTCGCCTTCAAGACGTGGCAGTTTCTTGCGCTCAGGCTTGGACTCTGCTGCAACACATGGAGGAACCTGCGGTCGCCGCTTCTGCTTGACCACGATGCTTCTGCCACTATCCCAATCGAGTTCGACGTATCGGGCGAGGTAAACCTGCACCGCAACGACACTGTGCCGGTACTCGGGAAAAAGACGCAAAACCTCGCACCGCGCCATCAGTTCACAAGTGGCCGGGAGGACAATGGAAATGCCTAAATCTTTGGGGATGCGTTGGATTTCAACGCAGTAGAGGTCGAGAGATGGGCTGGATTTGCTATACACATAGAAGTATACCTAGCGGTCACAATTGTTGGCTAGTTTTTTGGGAAATTATTTGCGAGTTAGTCTTTCCTGCGTTGTCGCAGTTAGCGAGGACTGGCTACCAAGAATCAAGGAGTCTCGAATAGCCTAAGCTGAACGCACCCATTCGCATCTCCTCCATCGCACCCTTTCTTGTAAAGAAGTCTCGCACGTGATAAATCTCGTGTGACGCCCCAGCCCATTCGGTAATACGTGCCAAGATTTGTGCATGACTCCATCTTCCCGCTATTGCACTCACTTGTGTAAACAGAAACCTTTGCCGCATCACCACTCGCCGAGGAATTATCGGCAACCCCGGTGTTAGAAGGCTTAAGACTCATGGCCGTAGGAGGCGCTGAAGGGTCAGCCGGTCGGAGCCCGACTGACGGAGACCGCAGAATCGGCGGTCTTTTTGATGGAGTTGCCGTTGATTTACTTGTACGGGGTCGGGACGGAACCGAGGAAATTCTTGACATCATCACGCATAATCCAGTCGCACCAAAGATACATACAATTCCCCATATCAAGTGCCGTCTGTCTTTGGGTTGTGTGCGGTTCGCATTGTCCACAAATTGTGATTCATCAACAGGATTATGGTTTGGAGGAGTCGATTCTATCGTTTCCTCATAATCTTCAAATCGGAAATCTGTGTCCTTGGCTACAGCTTTGGTCACTTCCGATTCCGGTTGCGTTGATTGAATCGCTGTTCTTAAATGCTCCGGCATCCCATGTTCAAATCGGCGAATCAGCGTGTCACTGCCAACAATCTGCTCTAATCGAGCCAAGTCAGTATGGTGCAAAAGGTAGATTCCGTTCGTTGCAGCGAGTTCCCACGCGGATTGCGTAAACGTACTATTCGTTACAACCGCCCCATATTGCGCGTGTTGATGTACCCTTCCAGCCGCGACTTCCTGTACGGCCTTATTGCCCACTGGGTTCGAGTACAGCTTGCATTGCAACACAACTCGCACATTGTTCTTCTCGGCTATCACATCAACTCCTTGGTCTCTTCCTTGTGGCGTCAGCCGCACCCTCCATCCACGTGCGCTGAGTGCTTCGCCACAGAAGACCTCGAATTCCACTGGAGTTGTCCTTGCTGGCAGAACTGAAGGTGCTGGCCTCTTCTCGGCAGCATCGGCGACACGCCGCGAAATTTTATCTGATATAAATGCCCGCTCCCTATCCAGTAGCAGTTGCTGACGCCGTTTTAGAGAAGGTCGAATGTGGTGAGTGATGAAATATTCCACTTCAGTGTGCCACTTATCGAGCATCGGTTTGCCGTAATGGTCATCGCGAACCTGAATAGTACGCTGCCTTACGAGTGCATCGATATGCTTATCGGTGATGGCACCCACTCGGCTCAGCATCCGGTATCGACGCAAACTTGGGATGGCAACAATGACGGCTACAGTGGCAAGGCAGAGGAGCACAATTCGCAAGGCGTCCTCGTCCCCGTGGAGTGCATCAGCCATCATTTGAAAAAGGCAGACGGCTACTACGAGGCCCGCCAGTAGTGTGGCGGCTTTTAGTGGCTTCATCTTATGTCTTGCCATGTCAATGGAATTGTAATGTATGAGTTGAACGAGCAGAATCAGCATCGAACCGTTGGCTGTTTTACGAGCTAGAAGATAACGCTGTCATATTTGGGAAATAGCGTTGTGCGGCTGTATTACCAAACCCGCACTCTCTTCACAGGCATCGCACCAAACCTCTGCATTCCTGTGTATAACCCATCGCCCTGCGCTGCTCTATGACAAGATAATGCGTAGAGAAAATAGAAGCAGATGAATAATCTCGAAGTCTCGTCGCTAGTCCTAAAATTTGGCGCGAAGGTTGTTGCTGCATCTCATCGCAAGCCCATTCTCGATGTCGCCTGTGGCTCAGGCCGAAATGCCTTCTTCCTCTCATCCCTCGGCGCTACCGTCATTTGTATGGACAGGGAACTCACTCGACTGAGAGAAGTCTTGGCTCAGAATGCAAGCACCGGCATTATCGAAGAGACCGACAGGCTAGTTCCGCAGCAAATCGACCTAATAAAAGACCCGTGGCCGTTCGATTATGGAACTGCCGGTGGAATCATCAATGTGCATTTCACTTTTCCCGCTCTCTTCCCTTTCTTTGCTAGTTCATTGATTCCAAAAGGGTACCTCCTCCTTGAAACGGTTCCCGGATGCGGCGACAATTTTATGGAACTTCCCAAAACGGGGGAGTTGAGAACAGCACTAGAAGCCGATTTCGAGTTTGAAATGTACAAAGAGAAGCCGGTGGGACCCGTTGAAAGCAAAGCAGTCACTGTGAAATTGGTTGCTAGAAAGCGTGACTCGTGAGCCACCCGCCGCCCGAAGTTCATACAGATATTGCGGCTTTCCCAAAAAGGATTGCGGTATAATCCCGGCATCCGTATTTCTCTAGTTGGAGGACGCATGGATTCCGATAAGAAGCTGTTTTTGAATAGCATCGCGACGAAATTGGCAGTTCTTGTGGGTGGCAGCATCGCGGCAACTGGTGCAAATGCCTCTATCCCGACCGTTCCTGTTCAGAACGCCAATTCAACCACAATCTCTATGGAAAATGGCGGGACGGCCAAGGCAATGGCTTCAAAACTGATTTTGAAGCAGCAGAATGAGGGCTTTAAAATGATTGCCCAACATTCATCTCATTCGTCACATTCCTCCCATTCGTCCCACTCCTCACATTCCTCCCACTCTTCGAGCGCGTATTGAGGATGGCAGAACCTGAGGATAGAGGCACACCCAATGCAAACCATGTGGTGGTCGAGATAAGTCTGTCCATTGTGAGCCCTGAGGCACTTCTCAAGACTTGCTACTGGTTTTCGCGGGATTATGTTTGCGAAGTTAAGAAACAAACCGAATCTGTCGCGACCGTTCTGCTCAGCCCGAGAACCGTAACGCAGGAATTCACTCCCAACTCAATCAGAGACGCATTCCTTACCAGTGCATTGGACTTTGCATTGCGGGAAAAGATAGAAGCAAAGACCTCTGGCATCAGAGACCTTCTTCTCGCAAAAGCATTCTCCGAATCGGGTGTTCTGGAAGATGAACCGGAAGGCGTGTTCGGAGACAAAATCGAAGAATCGAACCCGGACAGTATGTTCAAGATATTGAGCAACCCTCAGCGTTGAGAGCAGCAAACCATCATGGCCCGTACCTTCTACCCGCATGAACATTTCGCACCCCGACCGTCCACTTTCAACCTCCTCCCGTTTAAATTCACACGACTCAATGAGAAAGAACTCCTAGTTAATGAGGCTGGCGAATTCCTCTTTGCACCAACGGGGACTATTCAACTCCTGACTGACCAGACCATTGATACGGCATCAGAACTCTATCGAGACCTCAAGGCTAAGCATTTTCTGTACGACGATACTTCGTCCCCTTTGCTTGATGTACTGGCAGCGAAGATTCGAACCAAATTCGACCATCTCAATGGCGGAACAAAGCTTCACATTTTTGTTGTAACCCTTCGTTGTGAACACTCATGTCATTATTGCCAAGTGTCGCGACAGTCCGCTTCTCGCGGCGAATTCGACATGAGCCAAGCCACCGCCGACAGAGCCATCAAACTCATGATGGACAGTCCAGCTCGGGAGATAACGCTGGAGTTCCAAGGCGGAGAACCCCTGCTTGCCTTCGACCTGATTCAATACATTATTCCAAGAGCCAAACAGCAAGCCCGAGAACGCGAAAAGAATTTGGACATCGTGGTATGCACGAATCTGGCTTGTATCACTGACGACATTCTTCTGTACTTCCGAGATGAGGGCGTGAAGGTTTCAACATCCCTCGACGGCCCCGCGTTTTTGCACAATAAGAACAGACCTCGTCCCGGAAACAACAGCTACGAAAAGGCAATTGAGGGGATAGAGCGCAGCCGAGCCATTCTAGGATTTGAGAATGTTGCTGCGCTAATGACAACGACGGCTGCATCCCTCGATTATGCTGCTGAGATTGTTGATGAATATGTTCGTCGTGATTTTCATTCCATCTTTCTGAGGCCAATCAGCCCGTACGGGTTCGCTATCAAAACCCGCCATCGAACTGGCTATCAAATGGAAAGCTTTCTCAAGTTCTACAAGGCTGGTCTCAAAAGGGTATTGGAGGTCAACCGCAGCAGCTATCGAATAGCTGAGGCATACACACAGATTCTCCTCACAAAGATACTGACGCCGCACAGCACTCGGTATGTCGATATGCAATCGCCAGCGGGTGAGGCGTGGAGCGTTCTGGTCTACAACTACGACGGCGATGTCTACGCTTCTGACGAGTCGCGAATGCTGGCCGAAATGGGAGACCGCACCTTCCGCTTAGGAAATGTTCACAAGGACACTCGCCGAACAATCTTTACAAGCGATGCGGCTCTGCGAATGTTCCAAGCTTCAGCCACTCAATCACTGGCCGGATGTTCAGACTGCGCGTTCCAGTCTTATTGTGCCGCAGACCCGGTTTACCACTACGCCACTCAGGGCGATATATATGGGAACCGTCCCACCAGCGGATTCTGCATTAGAAACATGGAGGTCATCAAAGAACTCTTCGCTCTACTCGAACAGAATGACCACGAGACCATGCGGATTTTCTGGTCTTGGATTACGGGAAAAAGCTTGCAAAACGAGGCAATCGAATGCGCTTGACAACAATGGGCGTGCCCCGCAACTTCACCGACAGCATTTTAGGTATAGTCACAACCGGCGATGTGCCTACTGACCAGCGCGACAAATATATACTCTTCATTCCTGAATGTTATTCGCCCACTACCCCAACAAATGAAGACTTTGGCGGATACCGTGCGGTACTCAGTCACAACGAATTATCGGAGGGTCTGAATGTACCGCTTACTAACCGTCTCCGCGAGTCGAACCACATTAGGGAAGGGGATATTGTCACCCTCGATGGAAGCACTGGCATCGTTCGCTCACTCTACCGTCCCTATGAACTTCACCATCACCTGTTCCTGACTGAACGCTGCAACAGCAATTGCTTGATGTGTTCGCAGCCACCGAAGGACAAGGACGATGTTGCGGCACTCACGAAACGCAACCTTGAACTGATAGACCTCATTGAGGAGCCCCCTCCCTACTTGACTATTACCGGGGGTGAGCCGACGCTCCTTGGAGAGAATCTGTTCATGTTGATTTCGCAACTGAAATCGTCAATGCCCATAACTGAGATTCACATTCTCACCAACGGTCGTACGTTTGCTTTCCCGGAATACGCTCGGACCTTCGCGGGAATCGGGCATCCGAACATCAGCCTCGGAATCCCTCTTTATTCGGATACTGCTGGTGTTCACGACTATGTGGTTCAGGCAAAAGGCGCGTTTGACCAAACCGTGGCGGGTTTCCATCAGGCTGCGCGTCATGGCATCCGCGTAGAGGTTCGGGTCGTACTTCATAAGCTAACCATTCCGCGATTGACCAAACTGGTGGACTACATCTACAGAAATCTCACATTCGTGGAACACATTGCTCTGATGGGACTCGAATACACGGGTTATACTCCCCGGAATATTGACGAACTGTGGATTGACCCATTCGACTACCAAGATGAACTTGAAGCGGCTGTGGGGTATCTGGATGCAAGGAATATGACCGTCTCCATATACAACCATCAACTTTGCGTGCTGAAGCCTTCGCTCTGGAACTTTGCGCGGAAATCCATCTCGGATTGGAAGACGCTCTACCTGCCAGAGTGTCAAAAGTGCAGTGCTCTAACATCTTGCGGTGGAATTTTCCAGTGGGCAGTCAAGAAGCACAGCGACCATATCCACGCTCTGGCGGCATCGTGATTCACTTCAGCCGCCATCGCATTGGATTCAGGAACAAGCTCGGCAACCACACAGCACAAAACGGGAAGGAAGCTTATGAAAACCCGCTTTGCAATCTTCCTTGCACTTCTAATCGTAGCTATGTCCTGCTTTAGTTCCGAGGTTCAAGATAACGGCGTATCAATCGTGGACACAATCGCGATAGAGGAAGGCCAGCTCTGGGTCGACATTCCAAATGTTATTCCTGATGGGCGTGGCGGTTGGAAGGTCGGTAGCAAGGCTAATGCCTACAAAGAAGCCATTACATGGTACAAGAGAAGTGGGCAACATCTTGGCAAGTTCGATTCTGTAGAGCATGCCGATGCCTACGCTGAACAGTTGCACGAGGACTACCCGTATATCCTCTCCGTGTTCTTCAAACTACTTGGATACCGACCATCCATCGCGTCGATAGTGAACGTGGCCTCCGCGTGCCTCGCGGACATTCTCATCTTTCTTGTGTGCATAGTCATTTCTGAAGACGTGATTGTCGCTGCCAGCGCGGCACTCATCTTTGCGATAACCCCTATATTTGCCGTCTGGGGACTCGAAACTTCTGCCGAACCAATGGCAAATGGATGTATAAGTCTTGTTCTGTGGCTGTGCTTGCGATATGTTGCCGTATCGCCCGAGCGTACCGGCCATTGGCGCACATTGTTGATGTGGTGTGCGCTTACATCAACGCTAATGTTTTCGTTGACAGTAAAGCGAGAGAATATCCTTCTGCCCATTGTCTTGCCACTTGTTGTTCTCTACTTGCATTTCACTCGCAAGGATACACAACCCTTTGCGATTAGAAGACCTTGGTGGTTTTTACTGAGCGCAACACTCGCCATCCTCTTTAGCTTTCAACTGCATTTGACTCAGACTCAGAACAGCGAAATCGCACTCCTGAAGACATTTCCTCTCACTGCTACTGAACTGATTAGTTTTTTGCCGATTTTTGTAAGGTCCTTTGTGAATGTCCAGTGGTACGGGGGTGCGGCTATTCTGGTACTAGCTGGAATCGTCGCCGCATTCCGTAGAAAATCTTTTGAACTCGCTCCGCTTTCATTGTTTGCTGGCTATGTACTCGTCTACGCATTTCATCTTCGCACGTACTACGAGATGCAATCGGGGACGACGGATTCTCGTGCTGCCCTGCGCTTCTCGATGAGCCTGATGTCTATGTGGTCGATTCTCGCGGGAATCGGAGCAGCATCTGTGCTTGCTTGGTTTAAGCGCAGAAGCGCCTATAAGAGCCACAACGCTGTTTTCAAATGGGTAGCAGGAATTCTTGTTATGCTCATTGTTGGTGTGAGCTACTTTACGACGCTGTACTTTAGAGAAGACGTGGTAGAGGATGAGTTTCGAGTTCGGGTCGAGCCTTCAGCCGACGCCGTGCGGACCGCCTCTCAAATTGGGGCGGATAAGACCTACATTATTACCCTAGAACCTTTGATTCTACAGATGTATGCAGCGCCAACTGTCAACCTCATCAGTCTGCATGACCTGAATGATGCGGTAATAAGAGAGATAGGGTTCGATAAAGGCATGAGTGACCTCCTGTATCTGGATGAGCAGACTTATCGGAATCCTGTCGATGCAGAGCGGTACATGAGTCAGCTAACGTGTTTGAATCAATTTAAGCGCAGCACTCTAGCTGACGTGCCTACTTATTCAATCGTCAGCCTTTCGAAAGGGTCTGCATTTTAATTTCCGCAGTTGCGTTCATTGGACAACCGGTCTATGATGCCCCGCAAGGAAGTGACTCTTGTGGGCAAGAAGGTTGTTTGGGCAATCATCCTCGCCGCTGGATTGGTCTTGCTGCTCACCCGCTCCAAAACGGATGTGAGCAGCACTCCTGCCGTCACACCGATGCCTTCGAATTCCGATTCCTCTGCAACAGAGTCGGACGACAACTCCGCATCTGAACGCTCCTCCCCAACCTTCGCAGGGTCACCATGCACGTCCGATTGCAGCGGACACGAAGCCGGGTACAACTGGGCAGAAGGGCATGGGATTGACGACGAAAGCGACTGTGATACCGCAGGAGACACATCGAACTCGCCTTCATTCGCTGAAGGATGTCGGGCTTACGTGCAAGAAAACGAGTCAACTGACGACACGGACGACGAATCAAACAATTGAGTCCCTACACTCACTTGCTTAGCTGTCCGCTGTTTCGCACTACAATTTCGGGTACTCCATGGTAGTCGGTAATCAGCCCCTTGGCGCAGACGTGTGAACCAATATTCGGCAACTCCCCGACGTTCTTTCTGTCATCGCCCCAAATCAAGATTGTGAAAAGCTGATTTGGGTAAGTGGAGTCCAGATTGATGAAAGTCGGTTCGCCACGGGAACTGGTCGCGGTACGTTCACTCGCAACCGTGCCGCAGACAGTGGCACTCTCTCCCTCATGGGCCTTGGCTTGAGAGGCAGTGAGCGATTGGGCATGACCGATTGAAGCAGTGAGCAGTAATGCGGCGAAGATAGTAATGGTCTTCATGGTTCCTCCTGAACAGTCGCTAAGGCGCTAAAACAGCTTAAGGCGAATAGCCAAAGGCGAAATCGGACGGCGTATGGGGTCAATCCTTCCGAAGGCACTCCGCGTAGTCCCCACGCCAGTCAAATTCGCTAACCTACCATTTCAAGCCGGACACTGTGAAATGCAGCACTTCTCCTGAGTGCTCGAAGATTGGAGGCTGTAGCTTGAGAGTCTTTGCTTTGCGAAGGTGGGAGACGAGGGTGGAAGTAGGTTCGATAAAGAGCATTGTCGTCTTGCCTCCTGCCGCTTCAACGCCTCCAAAGGTGATTACCGGGTCGTTATCGAACCGGGCTTTCGCACTGCAATCGTCCTCTAGGCAAAGGAATTGACCATCTTCAACACTGCTAAATTTTACATAGCTCTCAAGTTGACTTCCCGTCTTGCGAAGACAAAGCTGAGCACCTTCAGGGGCTGACGTACATGCCCAAGACATTTTCTTTCCTGACATCTCGTCGGTGTCTTCCGTGTACGACCAGTTCTCAACAGGGACAGGTGAACTTGTTGAGACGGGCTCTGAAGGGGTTTGATGAGCGGACTCTGGAGCGGCGCTTGGCTGTTTAGACGTGTCGCATGAAACGATACCCAACGAGAAGATTGCCACGAGCAGAACCGCCAAGCTTTTCATGATATTTCCTTCCCCTTGAGAATGTTGTATTGAAGCTTACCAGAGAGCGGACAGATGAGAAGTGACGCCCAACTCAAGCATTGAGGGACCTTACCTGAGTCTCAGCGGGGGCACTAAGGTTCTCTCTGCTAACATTCCCACGAGGACTCGACAGCCCTTTGCGTTATGAAGAAGAACGAACATTCCCGGCATCAAGACCTACCCGGTGTTAGCGAAGCGGAGCGCAAGGAATCGACCCGCATGTACATAGAGGCTATGGCCGTGGCGCAAGCGAATTGGCAGCGAAGACTCGTGATGCAGGAAGTGCTATCGAAGTCCGGTGCTGAGGCACTCCCTCTTGCTGAGCAGGAGTTCTTCGAACTCTGCATTGAAGAATCGGACGGCGTGTTCAGACCCGGCTTCATCGTGAAGCAGACACGCGCCCAATGGAGCGAAATCGACGGTCAGGTCATGTGGGAGGAACCGGAATGGGAACGATGGCCGACGATGAAGAAGGCTAGGGAAAAATACGAGGAGCGAAGGAAGGCTCTCGCTGCAAAGGGATTCAGTCAGTCGGATTTGGAGTTTTGACAGGCCGAGATGGACACGAAGGAAACCCAAGCGCAATAATGACTTCCAACCGTTCTCAGTGGGAACCACGTGCCACATCTTGAGGATTCGGCCAGCGTGGCTGCTCCGGCGACAGACCCGGTTCGATGCCAAACCACATGTCCTCAAAGCAAGGAAGCGATGCCGATACCCGACTACCAGACGTTGATGCTGCCGCTGCTGAAGATTGCGAGTGACGGCAAAGTGCATACCAAGCGGGACGCCGAAAATGAACTTGCCGTCCAGTTTAGCGTGTCCGAGGAGGAGCGCAAGGAACTCCTTCCAAGCGGTAAGCAGGAGGTCTTCGACAATCGCGTTGGCTGGGCGCGGACGTACCTGAAGAAGGCTCTCCTCATCGACTACGTTCAACGCGGGCAGTTCCGAATCACAGAACGGGGCACCAAGGTCTTGGCTGAGAACCCGGAGCGAATCGGCGTTGCCTACTTGAGCCGGTTCCCGGAGTTCGTAGAATTCCAAAAACCCGCTCAACCGTCAGCAACAGTAGAGCAGGAGGCTGTTGCGTCAGCGGCTCAAACGGATTCGCCAGACGACCTGATGGCAACCGGCTATCTGAATCGCCGGAGGCAAATCGAGCAAGACGTGCTGGCGAAGGTCAAGTCCTGCTCTCCTGAGTTCTTTGAACGGCTAGTTGTCAAACTGCTGACCGCGATGGGATACGGCGGCTCTTTGGCCGACGCTGGAAAGGCGATTGGAAAATCCGGCGACGGCGGCGTTGATGGCGTAATAAAAGAGGACAGGCTGGGTCTCGAACAGATTTACATTCAGGCGAAACGTTGGGACAGTTCGACGGTTGGTCGTCCTGAGATTCAGAAGTTCGTCGGAGCCCTGCATGGCAAAAGGGCGCGTAAGGGCATCTTCATCACGACCTCTACGTTCACCAAAGAAGCCCCCGAATATGCCAACGGCCTTGAGACGAAGGTCATCCTCATCGACGGCCAAGAACTCGCCAAGTTCATGTTCGATTATGAGGTCGGCATTTCAACGGAGAGCACCTACGTCGTCAAACGCATCGACAACGACTTTTTTGATGAGGACACAGGCGACCAAGACTAGCAACGGTAAATCTGTCCCGGACTGTTTCTCATCGGCAAGCGACGTGCATTCTCATGCGCGTTGAGGGTCGTGTGCCCCGGTTATTGAGTTGTGTTGGTTCTCCGCTTGCTAAGCGGCGTGAGACGTTTTAGCAGGGTTGAGCGATGGATACTCGCGTACCCGAATGTCTACCGCCCACTCGCTTGGGTCGCCGCCCTTTGCGCTTGCCAGCTTGAGGCGCTGTCCACCATCCCATGGCTGGCGACCGACCTGCTTGACGAAGCACGCAACATGCTGGCGCTGACACTCGCGGATGAGAGTACGAGCCCAGTCCAGATGGAACGGACGTGCCCCATGACCGCTTTCGCCGCCGACGATTAGCCAGTTGATGCCAGTCAGATTCACGGAGCCGAGGTCTTCGAGCAGAGGTTCCGCCGAAACAAACCGGACGGCGACCTTCGCCGCTTGCAAATGGGCGATGCGAGGGACGCCGTACTTCTTGTCCTCGACCGACACACCCCACCAGATGTGCGGAGCCTTCGCAGCCAAAGCCAACTTCGAGTTCAGGAGGTCACGCATCCGTTCCGACCGCTTGGTCAGCACCTGATACGTGTGCCAGTTGGCTTCGAGCATCACCTTGGCTACACGGATGATGTAGTCGTCGTCGATGTCCTTGTGGAACACGTCGGACATTGAGTTGACGAAGATTTTGCGAGGCTTCTTCCACCGCAGGGGTTCGTCAAGCTTTTCGGGAACGAGGCGCAGGTCAAATCCCTGTTCAAAGGGGTGACCGGCTACCCCACGAAAACGCTCTGAGAAGGTGCAAGCGTAGCAGTGCTTGCAGCCGGGGCTAATCTTGGTGCAGCCCCTCGCGGGATTCCACGAGGCGTCCGTCCATTCAATTTTTGAGTTATCACTCATTTCTTTACTCCTCCAAGCAAGGTTGCGTTCGGTTGATGATGCGTTGATGTCGTGCAAGGCGGAGCCGCCTCGCCGTGCTTAGTCCGTGTACTCGGCGATAGCGGCGATTTCATCTTCCGTGAACTTGCCGCTAAGGAAGATGTAGCGCCCGAGCGTTTCCCACTGGTTGTTGGCAGCGAGAGCCGCAGCCTCGTCGCCGGTGTTGTAGTGATACCAAAGCAACCAATTGGCAGCGAGGTAAGAGATAGCCGCTGCTGCGACCATCGGAGTTATGGTGACGCTGGCACCGTTGAGCGACTTGAGCGTCAGCACCGTGTCGGTGGCAAGCCCCACGAATTCAATGAGTGGTGCAGCCCCACCGGGAATGGAGCCGACCTTAAATGTGGTGCCAACTGGCAACCCATCAACTTGCGTGGAAATGATGTTCTCGACCTGACCACGGAACGTCGCGCCCCCGCGATTCTGCGCCCTGCGGACGCTGGGTGGTGTGAAATCAAAAACTACAGGTTGGTTTGCCATTACTGCCTCCTTGTCCTTGGTTCGGGCTCCCGTCTAAAGGTGCCGGGTTGATTTCGGTCTCCGTGGTCTGGCGTACTCCATTGTTTTGTGAGCGCCATGGTTGTTGACTTTCTTCCTCGGCGCTCTGAATGTCTTGCCTTGGATAGCCCGATTCCACACGGGTGGTATAACTCCGGTCCAAATTGGTGCTTTGCGAAGGCTACAAAAGGGGCGTGAGTCACTTTCAACTTATGTTCGCGCTTCATTGAATCACTGCTGCACCGCTAAATCCGCAAACGTCCTAACTGCTAAGCCAATTACATACGTCGCGAATAACTCGGGTCCAAAATGCTACATCGAGAAGGCGACAAAAGCGGCGTGACTAAACAACTCGCTAGTGGCAGAGCGGGAATCAGTGCACTGGGGAAACTGTTGACTGCGATGGCACACAGCCCAACAAAGGAGGTTGCACACGGGCCTTCGTAGAACTAGTCCTATTGAGTGATAGGCACGTCACGCTACGCCGGGGGCGAAATGACTGGAAAGAGTCGAGCGAAGACGGAAGAAGATGAACTGGATTCTCTTCTGACGAGCGAAGGCCATGCTGGAGTCAAAACGGATGGCAAGAGTCAAACGAAAGCCGATATGGCCGAGGAACGAGGAGCGCCATCGGTAAAGGCACGAATGACTTTTCTTGAGACCGTGGTCCGTGGCCGAGGAACGGCGACACAGCGATTCAAGGACTGGTTCCCTGACTTTTCAAAAGGAAGCCTCGGCAGTGGAATCCGATGGCTGCGTGGACAACTGGAATTGCCGTACTGGCAAAACCAGAATGTGCCTCTGAACATTCCTTCCGAGGACATTAGGCAAGCCTATGAGGAGATTCTTCGTTATAAGCTTCGCGTCGTTTGGCATCGAGCAATCGCGGGAGACAGTCCGCAGATTGCAGCCGCACGAATCCGTCATGAAACGCGAGGCTTGCAGCATTTCACCCGCAGGGCACGCGGTGAGGCGGAGAGCAAACCCGGCCAAACGAAGTGGGTACAGAAGACCGAATCTGCTCTGATGTGGCTTGAGTACAACACCCACAAACTCAGGCTGTGTGCAATTGCAGACTGTAAATCACCCTACTTCATCGCCTCCGCATCTCGAAAGAAATACTGTTCTGATTACTGTCAAGAGATTGCTGAGGTCGAACGTTCTAAGGAGCGAGTAAGAATCGCCGGAGAAGCGAAGAAGGCAGGCCAAGGAAGCAAGCCATCGAGATTGACTCCAGAAGGGCGTGAGCGAATCGTGAGGGGAGTTAAGAAAAGGTGGGAAAAACGTAGAAGGCAAAAGGGACGTTCAAAGAAAGTCTAGGACGCTTTACTCATCTCTGACGTTTGTCATCGAAGATTCCTTCCACAAGTAGCGTCAAAGGACACTTCGAATTGCACTCGCCTAAGCCTCATCCTCCAGATTCTGTGGTCTAGCGTTAGCTCCTTACACCTGACACTCTAGGCAATCGTCAGCGTGGGGTACCTCCATCTTCCGAGGCTTGAAGAGTAGCCATTCGAACCCTTGGAGCGATGCTGTTAGTCCTTCGCCTACCGCTCTGACTCCCACCCAACAAGAATTGGCATAGCTCTCTTGTGTCTGATGATGGAGTCCCCCGCTTCTAGCGGGAACAACTTTCGTCGTGGGGCAATGGTCTCGCCTGTATCACTCTTGATTCGCCGCAACAGGGGTTGCGGTGAGTCACGCCGCTTTTCTCGCTCTCGCGCTTCGGTACTTTTGATTCGAGTTTTGACACCGGCTATCTTCAGATTGAATTTTGCTATTGAACGGGAGCAAGGCGCGATGGAGAAACATAGCCCTTTTGACAGGCCGGAAGACAGACGCCGTAGGTTCTTAAATCCCACGGAGGCCGCCCGCTTTCTTGGTGGCCTCAACGTGCGAACGGTCGTCCGCTGGGCGAGGGAAGGCTACTTGCCTTCGTATCCCCTTGGTGAGGGAAAGCGTCGGTTCTGGCGATTCCTTGAGGCTGACCTTCAGCACTGGATGCTTTCGCGACGCACAGGTACACTCAATCCAGCCGCCGATGCTCCGAACGGAGGGTACGCCCAATGATTGGAACATCGAGATTTCAGCATGGAAGCCTAACCTTGCTCAGAAACAAGACTGCCCCGGCGACGTGGTACTTCCGCTTTTACGAGGAACGGGATGGACGCCGCACCTACCGCAACCAACGAATCGGCACAATCAAGCAGTTGCCGAATCGCCGGGACGCGGAGAAGGCCGTGCTTGACCTTCGAGCCAACATCAACTCATCAGTTCGAATCCCGGAAACGGTCAGCGAACTGATTCAGCATTACAAGAAGTATGAACTTGGAGCAGACTGCGACAAGCGGACTTCGACTCGTGCAGTCTACGAACTTTACCTCGACCGTCAAGTTCAGCCGAAATGGGGTACAGCTCGTCTCGGCGAAGTCCGTGCTGTCGATGTCGAACGTTGGTTGCGTGCTCTCAAGTATGCTCCAGCTTCCAAGTCGAAAATCCGAAACATCATGTCGGCCCTTTTTGCCCACGCAAAGAGGTACGGCATGGTTCAATCAAACCCTATTGAGGCTGTTCGGTGTTCTGCAAAACGCCTCAGGGAGCCGGACATTCTGACGCCAGTCGAGTTCAAACGGCTGCTGGATGAATTGCCGTTGCGGGAGCGGGTGATGGTGATGGTAGCTGGGACAACGGGCTTGCGGCGGTCAGAGTTGATTGCCCTGACTTGGCGAGACGTTGATTTCAGTAACCTACAGATTGCCATCAACAAGTCCTGCGTTCACGGTGAAATCGGCGAGACGAAGACAACCGCAAGTGCAAAGCCGGTTCCTCTCCATCCTGACGTTGCTCATGCGCTTAGAGATTGGCAGCAAGTGACCGAGTACAAGGAGGATTCCGATTTCCTCTTTCCGTCGATTCGAGGCAACGGTTTAGTACCCGTTTGGCCGGACACGCTTCTTCAGAAGGTCATCCGACCTGCGGCGGAGCGTGCCGGGATTCGCGGAAAGACAATCGGTTGGCATACATTCCGGCATTCGCTCGGAACAAACCTGAGGTCTCTTGGGGTGGATATTAAGGTCGCTCAAGAGCTACTCCGGCACGCCAACGCAAAAATCACCCTTGACTTGTATACCCAAGCCATCTCGTCACAGAAGCGGGAGGCGAACACAATGGTTGTTGAGATGATGCTCCCCGGTGGAACCACGGGGGCAAAATCTCAGCACTATTCAGCACCATCGGGAGAGGATAAGGAAAAGGTCGAGCCTTTAAGTGCTTGATTTTATGTGGGATTGGTAGGCACGATTGGATTCGAACCAACGACCTCTTCCGTGTCAAGGAAGCGCTCTAACCAACTGAGCTACGCGCCTATTCGCGACATCAGTTAGTTTAGCAGGGCTGTGGCGGCGGCGAA
>Ga0326727_10013763_pt1 | contig 17862 bp, 11 predicted proteins | sample MB2enrmetagenome_FD_207643 | JGI IMG/M metagenome (GOLD analysis project Ga0326727, IMG submission 207643) | Lab enriched peat soil microbial communities from McLean, Ithaca, NY, United States - MB29MY | ecosystem: Environmental > Terrestrial > Soil > Wetlands > Peat | place: USA: New York...
GCGAGTCCTGCGGGCTTGGCTCCAGAATCTCCGTGTCCGGGTACACGCCGCCCAGGCTTTTCACAATGGCATCCGGGTAAGCCTCCTCCAGCATCCGCCGGTTCAACCGCACCTTTGTGGCCGCCGTCTGGTCATCGCCGTTCCGCGCCGTCTTCTCGATCAACGGCGGCAGCTTGATGTCCTTGAACCGCTCCGGCGTATAAATCGTCGGCCCGTCCGCCGTGTTGGTCAAAATCCGGTTCAAATCCCGCGCCAGCGCCCGCCCCAGCGCGTTGCTGTCGGCCTGGCCCGTCACCAATCCCTGCGTCTCCCGGCTCAACTTCCCATAAAGGTATTTGGACAATTGATCCTGCGCATCATGCGGACACAACTGCGCCGCCAGTTTCGTCACATCCTTGAATTGGTCCTCCTTGAAAAACGAGGTCCCCGTCCGCCGCCGCCATTCGATCTTGGCCCCGATGCTCTCAAAAATATTGTCCAGCCACGCCACCGCGGCGGTTGGTTCTTGAAACTGTTTCGGAAACTCCGTCGGCAGCAGCATTTGAAAAAACGGCGGGTCGTACTGCGTGCTCCGGTTGTATTGCGCGCGGATGTAGTCCAGGTAAGTCGGGTCCGCCACCGCGTTTTGCGTGATCAAATACACATCCCGCCGGCTGAACTTCTGGTCTTGCGCCGGCTGGCACGACGGCGGAATGAAGCTCTCGCAGTAAATCATGTAGGTCGGGCAAAACCGCCCCGGGTCCGTCCCCCCGTACAAGACCGTGTCCGGCGCCATTTCCGGATAAATCATGCTGGCATTGGTCCCCTTCATCGCCTGCTCCCGCAGGACCGGATCGTAAGTCAGCTTGCCATCCGGCCCCCGGAACGGCGGCGTGAACATGTCGTGCCCGAACCAATAACCAAACCAGTGCCCCCGCTGCTCGCTATGATACCAATGCGACAGCCCCGAACAGACGGGCATCACCGCGAACAATCCCAGCGTCACCAGCAGCGGCGCCCGTGTCCGATACAACGCCAGCGCCCCAAGAAAAATCACCGGCAGCGCCAGCAAGATCAAGCCGGCGTACATCGGCAGCCCGTATTGCCCCGGCGCAAACGCCTGCGCCACCCAGTGCGGCAAATCCTTCAGGTTCGCCTCCCCGTCCAGCCCCAGGTACAGTTTGCCCGCCGTGTCCCACAGGCAATAACAGGCCAGCGCCAGCGCCAGCCCCCCGCCCAGCCAGCCCCACCGCCGGAACTTTTGGTAATGCGTCGCCATATAGGCCGCTGTCAGCGCCAGCCCGTAGCCGATTAGAATCGCCACCACCGTGTGCGACGCGGCAAAGAACACCCGCAACAATTCCACCGACTGCCGGTCCTTCTGCGGATTGAGGAATATGGTCAGCAGCACACCCAAAAACGGATAGACCGCCGCCACCGTGATCAGCCAGTTCCGCTCCCGCCGCTTCATCCTGGAGAAGAACAAAAACGGCAGCAGGGCAAAAAACATGTAGACCCAGTTGAACGCGTCCGCCACCCCCTGGGCCAGCAGCTTGAGCTGCACCAGGAAGATGAACGGATGCGCCACGATGTTGGTCGGATTGATCTTCTCATACTGCCCGCGCGTCAGCGCGTGGAAAAAGCCCTGCACCGTCCGCGGGTAGCCCCATTCCATCGGCGGATTGGTCATGCCCGCTATCGCCTCATAAAAATAAAACGAGCAACCCGCTGTGATGAGCAAAATGACGAGCAAACACGCCTTCCATTCGGTCAGCAGCCCGGAGGTGCGGGTCGCCAGCCACACACACGCGATGAGCGACGCGATGCCAATCGCGTTGTAAATGGCCTCCACCATGGGCGTCGAGAATTGGAACAACATCAGCCCCAGCACCCATCCCACAGTGTTGACCAAAAACAAGTCCCGCCCCAATTTCGGCTGGGTGAACGCGATCCCAATCTCTATGCCCATCAACACCACGATCAACGTCTGGTGGATGGTCGAGCAGATGCCCAGAAAATAAAACGCGCAATACAGGTAGCCCCTCTGATGCGGCGCATAGATCCACCGCATCATGCACAACAAGACAATGATCAGCCACGGCACCCCAAACTCCGAAATCCGGTTGATCGCCACCGACTCCTTCCACATCGAATTGTCCAGCGCCATCAGCAACCCTGCCGTCACCCCGCACACCAGGCAAATCGCGTTCTCCCATTTGCCCACCATCCCCTTCAATTCCTCGATGCCCTCCATCAACATGCTGCTTCCCCGCGACACCATGAGGGCAATGAGCGAGCAACCCATCCCCATCGCCGCCGCCTGCCCCAACTCCACCCGCCATGCTATGTTCCCAAACGGAACCAGTTGCGTCCACAGCCACGAATAGATCGCCCAGAACGGATAGCCCGGCGGATGCGGAATGCCGGCCCAGAACGACCCCGTCAGCAGTTCCCCGGAGTCCTCCAGCGTCAGTTCCGGCGCCAGCGTCCAAAGGTAAATCGTCTCCACCACCGCAAGGCAAATCCCCAGCGCCAGCCAGTCAATCCGCCGAAACAACGGCGGCTGCTTCGGGAGCGCCGGCGGCGTTCCTTTCAACGGCTTGGCCCCCGCCTTGGCGGCGCTCGCCGGCCGGGCGGCGGGCGCTTTGCCGGGGGTCCTGCCCGGCTTGGATGAAGCCGGAGTTGGCGGCGGTTCAGGATTCATTCTCTATCAATTCCGGTTCAAATTCGTGGCCGCCTCCCGCCCCGCTCCAACCGGCGCGGGCGATGCCCCGGATTGGTCTCCCGCCGCCAAAGTCAGTTCCGGGCACACATTCCATTGCACATTCTGATCCGCCTGGCTCCAACTCACCATCTGCGGCGCGTTTGACGACCCCGGGTCAAAATGGAACCCGCCCATGAGGATCGGCCCGCCTTTGCCTTCCAGCGCTTCTCCGCGATGATTTCCGCTGCCCACCGCCACTAAAACCGTCAGCGCGCAAGCCGCCACCGGCGTCAACCAGTGCCAGAACTCCGCCCGGCGCAACGCCACCGGCGCCCGTTCCGCCCGGCCGAACAACCATCGCCCCAGCCGCTTCGACGATTTTCGCGGCCTCCACTCCCCCATTTCCTGCTCCAATGAATCCATCTCTTTCATAATCGAATCCTTTCCTGCGCTCCAAACTTCACATTACCGGCTCCCCTCCAGTACCGCCAGCCTCGTTTTTCACTTTATAGACACCGCCCACCCCAAGATTTGTATCCTCCGTCCCATCCCTTCCATCCATTCCCACTTTCCAGCACCCTCTCCAACCATTACCCTTCCTTGACTCATGCGCATCGAACTGATCAATACCGGCGCCGAACTCCTGGTCGGCCGCGTCCTCAACACCCACCAGCAATGGCTTTGCCGCCAGCTTGCCGACCTGGGCCGCGAAGTTTCCCGCCAGGTTTGTGTCCCGGACGACGCCCTGCAAATCCGGGACGCTCTCCGCGAGTCCCTGGCACGGTCGGAACTGGTCATCATCACCGGCGGTCTCGGCCCCACCAGCGACGACCTCACCCGCGATGTTGTCGCGCAAGTCCTCCGCCGAAAGCTGGTCCGCCACCCGGCCACCCTCTCCCGCATCAGACATTTCTTTGCCGCGCGCCATCGCCCAATGCCCGCCGGCGTTCAAGTCCAGGCCATGATCCCTGAGGGCGCAATGGTATTGGTCAATTGCAACGGCACAGCCCCCGGCCTGGCCCTGCAAACGATTGCCGGCAAACAATGTCTCATTCTCCTGCCCGGCCCGCCGCGGGAACTGCGGCCCCTGTTCCTCAAATCCGTCGTCCCGTTGCTCCGCCGGAAATTTCCCCTCACCTCGCCCTTTCTCTGCCATACCTTCAAAACCACCGGCCTGGGCGAATCCATCGTCGAAGAAAAGATTGCCCCCGCGTTGCAACCCCTGGTCCGCAACGGTCTCCAACTGGCCTACTGCGCCCGCGTCGGAGAAGTGGACGTCCGCCTCGCCGCGCACGGCGAAAAAGCCGCGTCTCTCCTCGCCCAAGGCATCCGCCGGGTCCGGCGACTGCTTGGCCCCGTGATCTTCGGGACCGGCGACGACTCGCTGGAATCGGTCCTCATCCGCCTCCTCATCGCGCGTCAGAAAACCCTCGCCGTGGCCGAATCCTGCACGGGCGGCTTCCTGGCCCATCGCCTTACCAACGTCCCCGGATCCAGCGCCGTCTTTCTTGGCGGCGTCGTCGCCTACAGCAACCAGGTCAAACAAGACCTCCTGGGGGTCAGCGCCGAGACCCTGCGCCGGCACGGCGCGGTCAGCGAACCCGTGGCGCGGGCCATGGCCGAGGGCGCCCGCCGCCTTCTCCGCGCCGACTGCGCGCTGGCCGTCACCGGCCTTGCCGGGCCTGGCGGCGGCACCCCGGATAAACCGGCCGGCACCGCCTTCATCGCTTTGTCTCAAAACAAGGGAACCGCTGTCCTGCTTCAGCACAGTCCGGTGGATCGCGAGACCTTCAAATTCGCCGTTTCCCAGCGCGCGCTTGATCTCCTGCGCCAGGCCCTGCCCCCCCCGCTCCCCCGGCCTGGCGTAAAATCGAAGAAAAACTCAAAAAAAAGCTTGCTATTGGCATGATGACTGCTAAATTCATCTTTGCGGTTGCAAAAGGCAATCGGTGAACCTGATTGTATTAATAACTAAACCCGCCTTTTGCTGGGTTCACGCCGCATCAGAAAGGTTACGCAAGTAATATGAATAACAAAGTCACCCGCAAAGCCGGTTTCACCCTGGTGGAAATTATGATCGTGGTCGCCATTATCGGCCTCCTCGCCGCCATCGCGATTCCGAACTTCGTTCGCGCCCGCACCACCTCCCAGGCCAATGCCTGCATCAGCAACCTCCGCATCATTGACAGCGCCAAGGCCCAGTGGGCTTTGGAAAACCACAAGCAGAACACCGACACTCCGGCTGGCACGGATATCCAGCCGTACATGGGCCGCGGCTCCGCCGGCGAATTGCCCACCTGCCCGATTGACTCCGCCCAGACCTTTGCCACCAGCTACACCCCGAACAACGTGGGCACCAAGCCGGTCTGCAACATCATGCCCACCACCCACAGCCTGCCATAAGGCAACCCTTCTGTCTTGATCCCCGCGGATCAGGACACCGCAAAAGGCCCGGGAGAAATCCCGGGCCTTTTTCTTTCCCGCGCCCCCGCCCGGCCCTGGATGCCAATACCCCAAAATATAAAGCTTGAGCCAAACCCAAAAAAAACTACTCTAACCCCATGTCTAAGGTTAAACACATTGTCCTGCTCAAGTTCAAAGAAGGAACCACCGAAGAACAGACCAACAAGTTCTTCGAGGAGGTTCTGGACCTGTCGGAATCCGTGCCGGGCATTGACGACTACGTTTCCGGCGCCAACTGCAGCGCCGAAGGCCGAAGCCAGGGCCTGACGCACGGGTTCATCATGACCTTTGCCGACGCCGCCGCGCGCGACGCCTATCTCGTCCATCCGGAACACGAACGCTTCAAAGCCAGCGCGCTCCCCCTGTTGGACAACATTCTCATCTTTGATTTCGAGGTCTGAAGGCGCGCTGGCCGCCTGATGTTCCAGGCTTCCGGCGGGCGCGCGCCCTTCCCCGCGCGCCGCGGGCCGCGCCTTGCGGCCCGCATCCACCCATTCCATTGCACCGCCAATCATTTATGAGACGCACCCATCATTGCAACCAACTGCGGCCCGCTCACGCCGGGCAATCCGTCGTCCTCTCCGGCTGGGTCCATTCCCGCCGCGACCTGGGCGGCCTGATCTTTATTGACATCCGCGACCGCGAAGGGCGCACCCAAACCGTGTTCGATCCCTCCGATTTGCCCGCCGGGCTTTTCGACCGCGCCGCCTCCCTCCGCAGCGAATGCGTCATCACCGTCTCCGGCAAAGTCCGCGCCCGCCCCGCCGGCACCAACAATCCCAAAATCGCCACCGGCGAAATCGAGGTCGCCGCCTCCGCTCTCGAAGTCCTGAACATGGCCGAGGTCCTCCCCTTTCCCGTGGACGACCCGGAAATCGCCCGTTCCGTTAACGAAGAACTCCGCCTCCAATATCGCTACCTGGATCTGCGCCGGCCGGAAATGGCCCGCAACCTGCGTCTTCGCAGCCAGGTCGCCGCCGCCACGCGCCTCTTCATGGACGAGCAGGGATTCGTCGAAGTCGAGACACCCATCCTTTTCAAATCCACCCCCGAAGGCGCCCGCGAATTCCTCGTTCCCAACCGCCGCGACCCGGGCACTTTTTACGCCCTCCCTCAATCCCCGCAGCAATTCAAACAAATGCTCATGGTCGCCGGCGTCGAACGCTACTACCAAATCGCCCGCTGCTTCCGCGACGAAGACCAGCGCGCCGACCGCCAGCTCGAATTCACCCAGCTCGACCTGGAAATGAGCTTCATCGAGCGCCAGGACATCTACGCCCTCATCGAAGGCCTCCTCCAGCGCCTCTGGAAACTCGCCCTCAACGTGGACCTCCCCACCCCCTTCCCGCGCATTCCCTTCGCCGACGCCCTCAACCGGTGGGGCAGCGACAAACCCGACACCCGCTTCGGCATGGAACTGGCCGATTTCACCGAAGAATTTCGCGCCGGCAAATTCAAAGTCTTCAGCGGCGCCATCGCCGCCGGCGGCGTCGTCAAGGCCCTCAACGCCAAGGGCATGGCCGCCGCCACCCAGGGCCAGATCGAAACCATGACCGACTACGCCAAGAGCTTCGGCGCGCGCGGCCTGGCCTATATCAAAGTCGAAAACGGCGAATGGAAATCCCCCATCGTCAAGTTCTTCAACCCCGCCGAGAAAGACGCCCTGGCCCAAAAACTCAAAATCGAGGAGGGCGATTTGATTCTGTTTGCCGCCGACCAATGGCTCAACGCCTGCGAAATCCTCGGCAAAATCCGCCTCTATTGCGGCGAAATTCTCAAAACCCAGGGCCAACTCGCCATTCCCGACGGCCAGTTCAACTTCCTTTGGGTCATCGAATTTCCCCTGCTCGGTTTCGACCGCGAACAAAACCGCTGGTATTCCAGCCATCATCCCTTCACCGCCCCCGTCGCCGAAGACATTCCCCTCCTGGCCGGGGACCCCAAAAAAGTGCGCGGCCAGCACTACGACATCGTCGTCAACGGCGTGGAATTGGGTGGCGGCTCCATCCGCATCCACCAGCCCGAAGTTCAGAAACTCATCTTCGAGCAACTCCTCCAAATCCCGCCCGACGTGGTCAAGGCCCGATTCGGCTACATGCTCCAAGCCTTCAAGTATGGCGCTCCGCCCCACGGCGGCATAGCCCTGGGATTCGACCGCATGGTGGCCATGCTGTGTGGCGCCTCCAGCATCCGCGACGTCATTGCCTTCCCCAAGACCGCCAAGGGAACCGACCTGATGACCGACTCGCCGGCTCCGGTCGAACCCAAACAACTCCGCGACCTCCACATCGAGTTGAAGGCCGCCCCAAAAGACCTCCCCGCTCCGCCCCGCTGATCTGCCATTTTCGCGGGGAGTGATCGCCCCCCGCATCAACCAAGACCCATCCACGTAGATGGATGTGCCCTTGGTAGCCCAGTTTTCCAAAACTGCTGTGCCGCCGATTTCCCAATCGGCGTCCGCCTGGCGGCATGAGAAACCCGCGACAAAGCAGACTTGAACTCAAAACCGCCTTTCCGGCGGAAAGGTCGCAATCACTTCGTCCAATTCAGGATGGACAGGATGAAGACGGGTGTTTGCCTTTCTGACTCCATTCTGAATCCTGTAAATCCTGTTCAGCCTGTCCAAACGTCTTTTCAACGCAGTTTCCAGCATTTTTCCATTGACAATCCTAACTTATGTGCTAATCTTTCCGAGTGATGGTAAGAAAGGCATGGGAAGACGGGAACGGGACCATGTCGGGCGCGCCAGAATTTCGGAGTGCCGATTGCGCCGGAGGCGCAACGCTACATGGAGTGTCGGCAGCCCGCTTCGCGGGCCAGTTAATCTGTTGTTCTCTTTCTGTGCGCCGAAGGGGGAGGATTGGGCCGGAACGCGACGGGGGAGGCTTCAACGGCGGCGGAAACCTGCTCCCGACCTACAATCATTTAATACCCTATTAACTTAGTATGCTTTATGATTCCGTCGCTTCAAGTGCGCCTTTTTCGGCCAGTTTGGCAATTTTTGAGGAACATAAACCTAAGTGGCTTTCCATGAACAATTTACAAGTAAAACTAAGCTTTTCAAATAAAGCTCAATCAACCCTAATCAAGCCTAATCAAGAAATTATCTGAACCACAATACCGCCACTCCATCAGGCCAATACTCCACCAACCCGGTCGTGTTTTCGTATGTCGCGGTCCAAAAGCAGCCCAAATTCGAGTCAACATGAGTGACCTTGATGAATTGGCCGTTTCTCATTTTACCCGCTCGCTTTTCCCGGTTGCAAGCCGCCGGTAAAAGGGCATCTTTGCCACCAGGCCTGCGTCGCTTATGAATGCCTTACTGAAACTCGGCAAATCGGCCGCCCCGGCCTTCCTGGCCGCGGCCTTTGTCTTTGCGGCGCGCCACGGCGCAGCCGCCCAGACCCCGCCAGACTCGGCGGCGGCGCCGGCCACCGCCGCCGAAAGCAACAGCGCCCCCATGCGCTTTCGCGTGCTCGATTCCCTCACGGCCGCGCCCATCCCGGGCGTCCGACTCAGCGCCAAATGGCTCAGAAACAGTCTCGTGACCGACGCCACGGGCAGTTGTTCTTTTGCCATGCCGGCGCCCACCGCCGGCGATTTCACCTGTGTCATCACCATCGCCAGGGACGGGTACGTGTCCAAAACCATCACTTGGGCAACCTCCCTCCTCGACAAGTTCGAGGACATTCCCGCCCAATACACCGCGCGGATGGAGAAGGCCGCCACCATCGGCGGCGTGCTCAAAAGTTCTGACGGCCGGCCGCTGGCCGGCGCCATCATCCGGTTCTCCGGCGTCAACCCCGCCGGCCCGTCCGACCGCGAGCGCACCCTGGTCGCCCCGAATTTCCATAACGAGCGGACCGACGAAAATGGCCGCTGGCAGTGCAATCATGTCCCCCGGGATTTTTCCAATCTCGTTTTCCGCGTCGTTCAGCCCGGTTTTCCCCCCGCCGCCTTCGGCTGCGAAGGTTCCGCCGCCGGCGGGGAGGAGGTGGCGCGCCTGCCTGCCGCGGACTTTCTGGCCGGCAAGGCGGTCATGGTGATGGCGCAGGGCGCAACCGTGTCTGGGATTATTGTTGACACAAGCGGCAAACCCGTCCCCGATGCCGTCATCACCCGCAACCATGACTGGCGCAATCCGGAGGCGGTCCTCCAGAGCGGCCCCGACGGCCGCTTCAAAATCGCCAACCTCCTGCCCGGCAGCCTGGCCCTGACCGTCCAGGCCAAGGGGCTGGAGCCGCAATCCCTGGACCTCGCCATCACCAATCCAATGCCCGAACTGAAAGTCCAGATGTTGCCCGGCAGAATCTTCAGGGGCAGGGTGGTGGACGAATCAGGCCAGCCGGTGGCCGGGGCCGGTGTCCAACTGGACCGCGTCAATTTGGAACCGCCCGAATTTGATTGGAGCGCCACCACCGACAGCCAGGGCCGTTTCCAGTGGGATTCAGCCCCGTCCGGCGAGCATCCCTATCTGATCACCGCCGACGGCTACTGCCTCCGCTCCGAACCGGCGCTGGCCGCCGACGGCTCGGAAAAAACCATCACCCTCCGCAAAACCAACGGCAAGACCGACGTGGATGGAACGGTCACCGATGCCGCCACCCATGCGCCCATCGAAGAATTCACCATCACCGTCTATATCACCACCGATCAAGGCACCACCCACGCGGACAAATCGGTTTCCAGCCCCACCGGCGATTACCTGGTCGAGGTGGACCAAAAAGTCACCTCCTTCAGCCTGGAGTTTCGCCAACCCGGCTACCTGACGGCCAGCACGGAGGCCAAATCTCCCGGCGACGGCGACCAGCGCGAGGATGTCCAATTGGAAAAAGGCATTTCCTCCCGCGTCAGCGGTCGTTTGACCGTTCCCGGCTATGGCGAACAAATCAATTGGCAGGCCGGCCAGGCCATTGTGCTGACCGCTACGGTTCCAGAACCCGACATGCCCGATTTTGCCGATCCGGCCGCCCGGCAAAGATGGATGAGCCGCTTTTTGAATTCCGCCCAAGGCAAGGTCTGGCAGCGGGAGCAGCGCGCCTTCACCGCCGCCGCCAAGCCGGACGGCTCCTTCGCCTTCGAGGATGTGCCGCCCGGAAAATACCAGCTCCGCGTCCAATTGCGGGAAGCGCCCGAACTGGGCGGCGGCAAGCTCGCCGCCTTGTCCAGCAACATTACTGTCAATACTATCCATGACGCGGCCTTGGCCGCCACTGATGAGCCGCGGCTGGATCTCGGCGTCATTGCCCTCCGGCAGACCCTGCCTCTGCGCATCGGCGACACCGCCCCTCTCTTCCAGACCGTGACGGCCGGCGGCCATCCCTTGAGCCTGGCGGACTTCCGCGGCAAGGTTGTCTTGCTGGATTTCTGGGCGACTTGGTGCGCCCCTTGCGTGGCCGAGGTGCCGAATCTCAAAGCCGCCTTCGACAAGCATGGCAAAGACCCCCGCTTCGCCATGATCAGCTTGAGCGTGGACGCGCAAGCCGCCCAGCCCCTGGACTTTGCCCAAAAGAACGGCCTCCACTGGGTCCAGGGCTTCCTGGGTGAATCGGAAAAATCCCCGGTGCCGGACCTCTACGGCGTGGACGGAATCCCGGCGGTTTTCCTCATCGGTCCCGACGGCAGGATCCTGGCGCGCGATCTGCGCGGCCCGGCCATTGACCGGGCCATCACGGAGGCTCTGGCCCCTCACGGCGCCAATTAGCAATCCTTCTTGTCCTGCTATGCGCCAGGCCCCGCAGCCGGCCTCTTGCGGTCGCGGTTGGCCGCCAGGCGCCTGGCCAGGCGCAGGGCGGCGCGCATGCTGGAAGGATCGGCTTTGCCCTGGCCGGCGATGTCGTAGGCGGTGCCGTGATCGGGCGAGGTGCGAATAAAGGGCAGGCCGAGCGTCCAATTGACGCCGTTCTCAAAGGCCACCATTTTTAGGGGAACCAATCCCTGGTCATGATACATGGCGACGACGGCGTCGTAATCGCCGCGGTAGGCGTGGTAAAACAACGTGTCGGCAGCGAGGGGGCCGGTGACATCGAAGCCGCATTTTTGGGCGGCTTCCACCGCGGGCTTGATGACGGTGATTTCTTCGTCGCCCATTTTGCCGCCTTCGCCGGCGTGAGGGTTGAGGCCGCAAACGGCGATGCGGCAGCGCGGCAGGTCCAGATCCCGGCAAGCCTGGGCGGCGAGCACAATGGCTTTTTCGACGGACTCCGCGCGCAATTGTCCGGCGACCAGTTTGAGGGGAAGATGGGTGGTGGCCAGGGCCACGCGCAACCAGCGCTGGCGGTCGTCCTGCCCCAGCAACATCATGGCGGTTCGTTCCGCGCCGGCCAACTGGGAAAGAAATTCAGTCTGGCCGATGAAGGGCCGGCCGGTGCGCAGAATGGATTCCTTGCTGAGGGGCGCGGTGACCAGCGCGTCCATTTCATGGAGCAAGCAACGGTTGGCGCCATCGGTCAGGCAAGCCAGGGCGGCGCGCGCGGCGGAGGGGGAACCGGGGGCCAGACCGGCGGCGAGCGGTTCGGGCAAGGGGTCGTGCAGAAAAAAGCGGCCGGTGGCGGCGTGGCCGGCAAATCGCTCCAGCGGCAGGTTCAGGCCAAGCGCCTGATTCAGGCGCTCGGTGGAGGGGGCGTCGCCGATCAGGAGGTATCGGAATGGGTCCGGCGAGGCCTCGGCCGCAAGGGCCTTGAGGGTGACTTCAGGGCCGACGCCCGTGGCATCGCCCAGTGAAATGGCAATCCAGCCGGTCATCTGGCCAAAGGCTAAAACATCTCGATGTGCGATTTGGCTTTGAGGCGCTGGATATATTGGTCCAGGAGGACTTTGCCTTTTTGGTCCTGAAGCGTCCGTTCGATGGCGCCTTGAACTTCGGACAAGGGACTGACGTGGGCCGGCCGGACATCATCCACCATCAGGAGATAACAGATGGTGTCTCCAGTCCCTTCCCCGGGCAATTCCACCATCGGACCGCGCTGACCGGGCTTGAGGGAAAAAGCGGCCTCGGCGAGCGGGGCGACCAGTTCGGTGCGCGGCACCCAGCCCCAGTCGCCGCCCGCGGCCCGATGTTGTTCGTCGGAGGAAAACTCTTTGGCCATTTCGGCGAAAGGAACGCCGCCGTCAATTTTGCGGAGGATTTCGGCGGCCAATTGCTTGGAGGCGCCGGGAGGGCTGCCGGGCGGCTGGGCGATTTTAATCATCCGCAGCTTGATCTGGTCCTCCACCTTGAATTCGTCCGCGTGATCGTTGTAGTACTTTTCAATCGCGGCGGGCGAGATGATGATCTTGCCGGTGCTGTGAAGGCCGGCCAGCCCCCCCACGATGACGCTCTCCCGTATCTGCTTGCGGTAAGCTTCTTTCGTCATCCCCATGGCCTGCAGAGTGCTGATCAACCGGGTCTGGCTCCCGCCGTAAGTTTTCTTGAGGTCCTGCTTGATGGCTTTCTCGAACTCGTCATCCACCCAGTTGGTGCTGTACTGGCCCTTGGCATAATCATCGAGGATCAGCTTGCTCTCCTCCAAGGACTCCATTTGCGCCTCCTCGAACTCCTTCTTATGGGCGAAAAAGTTGGTCGGGTCGTTGGGATACCTGCTCCGCAGGGACTGGACTTGCGAATAAATCCCATCCTCCACCTGGAGATAGGTGATGACCGAACTGTTCACGACCACGAGGATGCCGTCCAAAAAACCGTTGGGTTGGGCGGCGCAGGCGCCGGCCAAGAGCGCGCTGGCCGCAACAATACAAAAGCCTTTCATCTGTTTCATCAGCGTGGCGCGAGTTTAGGCAGGCGGTCCGGGAAGTCAAGAGGCAATTGGGGCCGTGGCGGATTCCACGGAATTTTGAATGTTGAATTTTGAATTGGGAAAGCGGGATTTCTTCATTTCACAATTCTTTATTCACAATTCATCCTTCTCAAGGTTGCGGATTGCGGCAAAATGCCTAAACTGGAGCCTCAAAATTATGATTATTGTCCTCAAACCTGGATTGTCGAAGAAGGACGAGACGGTCGTTCTGCGGGAGATCAGAAAGCTCGGCTACCGGCCTCACGTCATGCGCGGGGTGGAACGGACGGTCATCGGGGCCATCGGGGACGAACGCACCCACCCCAGCCTGGAAACCCTGGCCTCCTGGCCGCAGGTCGAGCAGGTCATGCCGGTGCAGAAACGCTACAAGCTCGTCAGCCGCGAAGCTCACAAAAAAACTTCCACCATCACGGCGCGCGGCAATGTCATCGGGGGCAAAAAGATTCAGGTCATGGCCGGCCCGTGCTCGGTGGAGGATGAGAGACAGTTGCTCGACACCGCCCACGCGGTCCGGAAGGCCGGCGCCACTTTCCTGCGCGGGGGCGCTTACAAACCGCGCACTTCCCCGTATGAATTCCAGGGGCTGGGCCGCAAAGCGCTGAAATTGCTGGCCAAGGCGCGGCGCGAAACCGGCTTGGCCGTCATTACCGAACTGCTTTCCGAGCAAAGCGCCGGCCTGGTGGCGGAATACGCGGACATCATTCAAATCGGCGCGAGGAACTCGCAGAACTTTCAGTTGTTGATCGCCGCGGCGAAAACGGGAAAACCCATTCTGCTCAAACGTGGACTTTCCATGAGGATCGAAGAATGGCTGCTGGCGGGCGAATATGTTTTGTCCAACAACAATCCCAATCTCATGTTCTGCGAGCGGGGCATCCGCACCTTTGAAACCTACACCCGCAACACTCTGGACCTCTCCACCGTCCCCATTATCAAACAGGAATCGCATTGTCCGATTATTATTGACCCGAGCCAGGGGGTGGGGCGGGCGGACTTGGTGGCGGCAATGTGCAAAGGGGCGGTGGCGATGGGCGCGGACGGGCTGTTGATCGAAGTGCATCCCAATCCCGCCGAGGCCTGGAGCGACGGGGGGCAGCAATTGACCCTGGACGGCTTTGCCAGACTGATGGAGGAATTGAAACCGTTCATCGCCGCGGCGGGCCGGGAATGATCGTGTAGAGCGCGGATTTGATGGAATTTTGAATGTTGAATTCTGAATTGTGAAAGTGCGGGGATATCAGAATGCAGGTTTGCCGGGCCTGTGATCAGCCCTTGCTCGGCCAACGATTATGGGGTATGCTCGTGAAAAGTATGAGCGCACAAGAAGTCATCGAACAAATTAAATCGCTGCCTCCACTGGAACGGGCCGAGGTGGCCAGATTTGTTGTCGAGCAGGATGATTCCTGGATTCCTGACGAATTCAAGGAAGCGATGAAAGATGCCGAAGAGGGGCGTTGTGTGGACATGGAAACGGCATTATTTCAGAAGCCGCCCGCGCATCTGCAATGAAATATCGCTACCGCGCGACCGGGAATTCTGGACCAGCTTTTACCGACTTGCCCCGCCGCAAAAGGAATCCTGCCGGAAAGCCTGGCAAATCTTCAAGGAAAATCCATTTGACTTGCGTTTGCGCGCACATAAGATCCACCGTCTTTCAGCCCGCTATGGCAGAACCATTTACGCGGTGACAATCGAAGACAATTTGCGGCTGCTTTTTTGCCTTGACGGGGAAACCATCATGTCTTTGATCGTCGGAACTCACGAAATATATAAGGGTTGAGCATGCTGCGCCACTCGAAGGCGCGGGATCCGGCGCGGACAGGCTGGATCAGGGAGTCAATTATATGGCCTCCAGTCCAAAACGCGCAGTTGCACGGAGCGGCGGCCCTGGTAATCGTTGAGGGTTGGGATGAAGGCGAGGTCGAAACGGCCGGCCGGCGCGGGGGCTTCGCCGCCGTTCCACCAGACGGCTTCCAGGGCGGCCTGGCCGTCGGTCAAGCGCCATTTCACATGCTGGTTTTCCCGGCCCATCCGTTGCGGCGGTTGCCGGTGGGTCAGGCCGCGGATCATCCATTGCACCGGCGGGTTGCCCTGGCCGGTCGGGGCCAGCGCGGCCAATTGCTCCACCAAGTCCACGGTCAAGTCGGACCCGGCAACTTCCGCGTCCAGCTTCAGGGAAGGCTCGAGCTGTTCCGGTTTCAAGGCCAGCCGCGCCAACTCGTTCAGGCGCGCCCGGAACAAGTCCACTTGCGCCGGCTGGAGAGTGACTCCCGCCGCCATGCTGTGGCCGCCGTGCCGCGTGAGCAAGGCATCGCAACTGCGCAGCGCCGCCGCCAGATCAAATCCTTCGATGCTGCGGCCCGACCCGCGCCAGAGCGCGCCGTCGCCCCCAAGAATGATGGCCGGGCGATAAAACCGGTTGACCACCCGCGACGCCACAATGCCCACCACGCCGATATGCCAGGAGTCGCGTCCTTCCACGATGACAAAATCCTTTTCCCGGTTGAAGCGGGCGTGGACGGCGGTGATGACCTCGTCCGCCATGTCGCGTTCGATTTGCTGGCGCCGGCGGTTGCGGGCCTCGAGGCTGCGGGCGAGCGGTTCGGCCTCGGCGGACCCGCCGGCCAAGAGGAGGCGCAAGGCTTCCTCGGCGTCTTCCAGGCGTCCGGCGGCGTTGAGGCGCGGGGCGAGTTGAAAACCAACCTCGTAGCTGCCGATGGGCGAAGGGCATTGAGCCGCCGATTTCAGCGCCATCAGGCCGGGTCGCCGGGTCAGGGTGAGACGTTCCAGTCCCGCGCCGGCGAGAATGCGATTTTCCCCCGTCAGCGGAACCAGGTCCGCAATCGTGCCCAGCGCCACCAAATCCAGGTGCTGGCGCACATCATATTTGACAGCGACCGGGTCTCCGGCTTCTCGGAGCTGTTTGACCAGGGCGTGGGCCAGTTTGAACGCCAGACCCGCCGAGCAGTACTCCGACCCGGGCGGATCGGCTAAGCGCGGATTGACCAGCGCCACGGCCGGGGGCGGCGGCGCGGAAACCTGGTGGTGATCGAGCACAATGACCCCGGTTCCCTTTTCGCCGAGCCAGGCGATGGTGTCGGCGGCGGTCGAGCCGCAATCCACGGCCAGCAGCAGCGGGGCGGGATGTTTTTGCAGGCAATGCTCCGCCGCCTCGCGGCTCAGGCCGTAGCCCTCCTCCATGCGACGCGGCAAATAATAGTTGACGGTCCAGCCGAGCGCGCGGAGCGTTTCCAGGAGCAGCGCGGTGGAGGTGACGCCATCCACGTCGTAATCGCCAAAGAGGACCAGCGGTTCGCCGCGCCGGCGGGCCAGCAGGAGGCGTTGCGCCGCCGCCGCCATGTTGGGGAGCAGAAGCGGGTCCGACAAGTCCTTCAGGCGCGGCCGCAAAAAGCGGGCGGCTTGGTCCGGCTCGAGGATACCGCGGTTGACCAGGCATTGGGCCAGCAGGGGAGAGACCCCCACGGCGGCGGCGAGTGAGGCGGCCAGGCCGGAGGGCGGCGCTTGGGGCAATGACCAGCGATATTTCATTTGATTCCCACAGCGGCGGCAAGCCGCCGCACTCCAAAGCCGTCCCATTCAGGGCGCTAATCCAGCATGATCACCACTTCCACCTCGGCGGGAGAGGGGCGGCGCGCCCCTGGCATCAGGCGCGGGCGCGGGCGGCAGCGGCGCCGGGGGTGGAAGCGGTGGCGGCGGAGGACTCGGCGGCGGCGCGGACGGCGGTCTTGGGGCGCTCGCCTTTGTGCCACCACAGAACCAGCGCGCAGGCGATGAAGATGCTGGAATAGGTGCCGCTGATGATGCCGACCAGGAAGGTGAAGGCAAAATCGTTAATCACCCCGCCGCCGAACCAATAGAGCGACATGGTGGAAAGAAACACCGTGCCGGAAGTGATGATGGTGCGGCTCAACGTCTGGTTGATCGCCTTGTTGATGATTTCGCGGAACGTGCCGCGCATGGCCAGTTTTAAATCCTCCCGGATGCGGTCGAAAATGACCACCTTGTCGTTGAGGGAGAAGCCGATGATGGTCAAAACCGCCGCCACCATCGGCGCGCTGAGTTGCCGTCCGGAAATGAAGAAAATGCCCAGGGTGAGAAAGACGTCGTGGACGACGGCCACCACCGCGCCGATGGAGAAGGAAAACTCATAGCGAAAGGCCACGTAAAACAAGATGCCAAAGAGCGACAAAAATGAGGCGAAGACGGCCGACCGGGTGATGTCCTCCCCCACAGAAGGCCCGACGGTGGAAATGGCGCCGACGGTGAAACCGGCGTCGGGAAATCCGGCCAGGGTGTTGGTCACGACGCCCGCCTTGCCAAACGGCGCGACGATTTTCAACGTTTCCGATCCGGCGGCTTTTTCATACTGGATTTCCGTCTGGCCCACCTTGGGAACCAGGGCCTGGCGCAATTTGTCCAGGGCGATTTTGTTGGTAAAACTGAGTGTGACTTCATCGCCGCCGGCAAATTCAGGCCCCAGGACGTTGCCGCCGCGATAAATGCCGTATCCGATTCCGGCCACGATGAGCGCGGCAGAGCCGAGGTAAGCCACCTTGGTCCATTTCATGAAATCCCATTCCGGATTCTTGATGATGTGCAACATGCCGATTTTGTTCAGCCAGCCGCGGTTGAGGAGGGCATCAAAAATCAGGCGGGTGACCACCAGGGCGGTGAACAGGCTCAAGGCGACGCCGATGGTGAGAGTGACGCCGAATCCCTTGACCGGCCCTGTTCCCATCCAGATCAGGATGATGGCGGAAATAAGTGTGGTGGTGTGGGAATCGAAAATGGTGGCAAAGGCGCGGCTGTAAGCGGCGGCAATCGCCCCCTTCATGGATTTGCCCAGCGCCATTTCCTCGCGCAACCGCTCGTAGATGAGCACGTTGGCGTCCACCGCCATGC
>Ga0326727_10013764_pt1 | contig 17858 bp, 13 predicted proteins | sample MB2enrmetagenome_FD_207643 | JGI IMG/M metagenome (GOLD analysis project Ga0326727, IMG submission 207643) | Lab enriched peat soil microbial communities from McLean, Ithaca, NY, United States - MB29MY | ecosystem: Environmental > Terrestrial > Soil > Wetlands > Peat | place: USA: New York...
GCCGGTTGGTTCTTGAACGTCCGCAGCCACTCCAACATTTCTGGCGGATCGGCGTGATCGCTGAACTGTTCGAGCGCCGCGACCTGGGCGCGGATCGGAATGAACTGGCCGAAGATCTTGACCTCGGGCGCTCCGTTCTTGATGGTGGCGCCGCGCGTGCCGGGTGCCTGGAATCCGATAAAAATCACCAAGTTCTTTGGATCGGGCAGGCGCTGCGCCAGGTGATGCAGAATGCGGCCACCGGTGACCATCCCGCTCGACGAAACAATGATCGAGGGATAGTGGCTTTCGTTGATCTTCTTCGACTGCTCGGCGGTTAGCGCAAACGTGAAGCCCGGCCAGTCGACCGGTGAGCCGTATTTCGCGATCAAATCCGCGGCGAGCGGCGTGTACTCTTCCGCGTGCTTCAGGAAAATTTCGACCGCCTTGATGGCCATTGGGCTGTCGCAAAAAACGGGCAGGCGCGGAATCTGTCCTGTCTCCATCAATCTTTTTACGATGAAAAGAAATTTTTGCGTCCGCTCCACGGCGAACGCGGGAACGATGACACTGCCGCCGCGCTCGGCGGTCTCGCGAATCAGGCTGGCGAGTTCGGGCCGGGGATCGGTGCCGGGATGCTGCCGGTTGCCGTACGTTGACTCCATGACGAGCACGTCGGCGGTCTCGTTCTCCTGCGGGCCGGAGTGCACGACCTTGCCGGGCGCGATCACGCTGTCGCGCACGCGGCCCAGGTCGCCGGTGAAGAGCAGGCGGCGGCTCTGGCGGTTCGTTTGCAGCGTGACTTCCACCATGCAGGAACCGAGAATGTGCGCGGCGCGCACGAAACGGAACGCCAGTTCGGAGCTCAGTTGCTTAGTTTCGCTGACCGCGACCGGCTTGAAGCGGTGCAGGCAATCCTGCGCTTCTTTGAGCGTGTACAAGGGCAACGCCGGATCGTGCTTCGACACTTTTCTTTTGTTGTAGTACGCGGCATCTTCTTCCTGCAGGTGTCCGGAGTCGGGCAATACGACCGAGCACAGATCGATGGTTGGCTGCGTGGCGTAAATCGGTCCGCGGAAGCCTTCTTTGACCAGACGCGGAATCCAGCCGCAGTGATCGAGATGCGCGTGGGTGAGAACAACTGCGTCAATTTCACGCGCTGGGACGGGGGTGTCCTGCCAGTTGCGCTCGCGCCATTCTTTCGGTCCCTGGAAGAGGCCGCAGTCGATCAGAATCTGGAATCCTTGAATGCTGCTCGAATCGCCGGCGGTGTTGATGAGGTGCTTCGAGCCAGTCACGGTTCCGGCGGCACCTAGGAATTGGATGTAGGGCAAAGTGTCTCCTTGCGAAAAAACAATCTACCACGAGGAAAATTGGTAATTGTGTAATTTGTAATTTGGTAAGTTGAAATCCTCCTCTTGCCACGCCCGGCATCTGCGTGGTTTTCAAATTACCAAATTACCCGATTACAAAATTACAAAATCGCTCTCTACGGCGCGGTAATCTTGAAGATATTATTCGTCAAATCGCTTTCCGGAACGCTGCCGTCGTTGATCACGATCTTGCTCGCCGTGCCGGGCATTTCGACTCGCGTCGTGGCCGTGCTCTTGGCGCGCACCTCAATCCGCTTCGTGATCTCGCCGCCTTCGAACAATACCGTGAACGGGACTTCCGCTCCCGCAGTGCCTAAGTTCTCCAGCGTTACGGTTATAAACTGCACTCCTTTATCCGTCTTCCACGGATGCACAGATTGCACGTGGAAATCTGGCAGGCCGCGATCCTGATACACCCAGTCGTCGAAGAACCAGCCCAGGTCGCGCTTGGCGGCGGACTCGATCAACTGCTCCACATACTTAGGATCTTTGTCGTCCTCGGCCCGATACTTGCCAATGGCCTGCTTGAGCGCGTCGTCGCCGACCATGTCGCGTAACATCCACCACACGTACGCAGCTTTGCTCCGATAGTAAGACTCGTCGAAGGTGGTGGCCAGCGGTTGGCCGACGGTCTTTTGTTCAACGACCTTCTGCCCGGCGTTTTTCTGCAACGCAGCCGCTACTTCTTTTTCCGAATCGAGGAACGCTGCCCGGTGCTGTCCAAGGAGATCGAGTGCCGCCTCGCGTCCACCTTGCTGCTGGCGATACATCGCCTCGGCAAAGTGGGCCAAACCCTCATAGACCCAAGGACGCGACGACGGCAACGCGGAATGGACGAGTTCGTGAACCAGGTTGATACCCGCGAGCTTCGAGTCCTCGGCGACCATCGATGCCAGCAGCAACGTGCCGCTTTCAAACGGAGCGGAATTCGGATCGGCGAGATCGGCGATGGCTATGGGTGAGGCCGGCTGGCCAAACCATCCGGTAACGAATTTCATTGCAGGATCGAGGGCGTTGGAATAGGTGGCTGCGCCTGCTTCGTGGCCCGAGAGACTGGACAGGTATAAAGGAGGCTTTGCGTCATGCCCATAGTTGGCGATTGCGAAGATCGGAGTTATCGTGCCGAGAGTCTTGTAATCGCAAGTAGCAGAGGCCATCCAACCTGCGCCACCGTGCTCGTTGTTCCCGGGGTCGGCGCCGCAGATAATAGACGGTTCTTGGCCACCAAAACCCTGAATACTCAGGGTCGATTTGAACTCGCTTTCCGCTTCCCGCGCCTTCCACCGGTCGGACACCTCAAACAGACTGTTGCCTTCCGAGAAATCGGCCGACTCGGTCGTAATCGGATACCACGCCACATATCCCGCGCCGCGCACCGCCGTGAACGATCGACCGATCTGGTCCCAGCTTGAATGTTTGGCGACTTCCTCAGGCACTCCGATCTGGGTTAGGCGCGTCGTGTCCAGCGGAATTACGCCCTCGTAGCCGACTTCGAGCTCCACGGACGCATTCGGCTTGATTTCGGCGGGCAGGGTCACGATGGCTTCGGAAAGGGCGCCGGTGTGGTCGATGTCCGAGACATAGGGTTGCGAAACGTATTGCACGGGCTTGCCGTCTACTCGAATCGAACGCCAATTGAGGGAGGATGAAACTTGCAGGGCAACGATTCGCTGCGGGTTAGTCGAATCGTTGCGCAGTGTGATCTTGCCCCTGGCGCCTAGCCTCTGCTGCTCCGGCTCAAGGCGAACCTCCAAATCATATTTTGCGATGGTGAAGGCTTCCCGGTCGAGAGCGGCCGTGGAAAGGCTTAAACCACAGAGGACACAGAGGACACAGAGGAGTCTCATGACTTCTTGGATGCGTCCAGCCGTCTTTGGCGCACAACTTCATAGAGCACCACACCCGCGGCCACCGATACATTCAGCGACGACACTTTGCCGAGCATGGGAATCGACACCAGGAAATCGCAGTGTTTGCGCACCAGCTCGTGTACTCCCTTGCCTTCGGCGCCGAGCACGATGGCACAATGCATCTTGTAGTCCACGGCATCGTACGTCTGCTCGCCGCGCTCATCTAAGCCAACGATCCACAGATCCTTCTCTTTCAATTCCTCGAGCGCGCGCGATATGTTCGTGACCTTGGCGACTGGAAGATGTTCGCTCGCTCCCGCCGAAACCTTCGCTACCGCCGCTGTGACCGCGGCGGAGCGGCGTTCGGGAATCACCACGCCGTCGGCTCCGGCAGCGTCGGCGGTGCGCAGGATCGCTCCCAGATTGTGCGGATCTTCGATGCCATCGAGCACCACGATCAGCGAGTGCTCGCCGCGCCGCGACGCTACCAGGTCATCGAGATCACTATATTGTTTTGCCGAAGTCGCGGCCACAAGTCCTTGATGGGCGGCGTTACCGGCAATTTCGTCGAGTTCCTCACGCGACAAGACGCGCACGGGAACGCCAATCTTGCGGCACTCGTCAATCACGCGCCTGAGGCGAATATCTTTTCGCTCCTTGGCCACACCAATCCACTCGAAGTTGCGCCCGCGGGCTTTGAGGGCTTCCGTAACCGTATTGATTCCGTAGAGAATGTTCACGCTGGGTAGTTTACCTCGTGCGCTTGCAGAACTTCTTTACCACAGAGGACACAGAGGAACACGGGGGAAAGCTCTCGATTCCGGATCGATTTGGTTACGGCTTGTTACGCAGCCTGCTAGACTGAAGCGTTTCTTGGAGGCTCTGGTGAACACCGTGTACATCCTGTCGGCCGTGCGCACACCCATCGGCAAGTTTGGCGGCTCGCTTGCCTCGCTCTCGGCCGCTGATCTGGGAGTGGTCGCCGCGAAGGCAGCGCTCGAACGCGCCGGAGTGCAGTCGCAGCAGGTGGAAGAGACGATCTTCGGCAACGCGCGGCAGGCGGGAGGCGGTCCCAATCCGGCGCGGCAGATTTCCATACGCAGCGGCATTCCTCAGGAAGTTCCGGCCTACACGGTAAACAAGGCGTGCGCGTCGGGCATCAAGTCCATTGCGCTGGCTTGCAATGAGATTGCTACCGGCAACCTGGAGTGTGTGCTGGCGGGCGGAACCGAATCGATGTCGCGGCTTCCTTATTATCTTGAGGGCGCGCGCTGGGGATATCGTCTGGGTAATCAGGAGCTTGTCGATGGCATGTATCGCGACGGATTTTTCTGTCCGATGGCGAAGATGCTGATGGGCGAGACGGCGGAGATTCTGGCCGCACAGTACAAGATTCCGCGCGAAGAGCAGGATCAGTTCGCGCTGGTGTCGCAGCAGCGCGCGGCGGCGGCGCAATCCAGCGGACGCTTCGACGCTGAAATTGCTCCGGTCACCATCGAGGGCAAAAAGGGCACAACCGTTTTCTCGCGCGATGAACATTTGTTTCTCGACGCGAGCATGGAGAAGATGGCCAAGCTGTCGCCGGTGTTTTCCAAGACCGGCACCATTACGGCCGGAAATTCTTCCGGCATCACCGATGGCGCGGCGGCGGTGGTGGTGGCGAGCGAAAAATTCGTCCAGCAAAACAATCTAAAGCCGCTGGCGCTAATTCTCGCCGCAACATCTGCGGGAGTTGACCCGCGGCTCATGGGCATCGGGCCGGTGCCGGCCATCCGCAAAATGGAACAGAAGCATGACCTCAAGCTTAGTGACTTCGATCTGGTCGAACTCAATGAAGCGTTTGCGGCGCAGGCGCTGGCTTGCGATCGCGAGTTGCATTTCGATCGCGAAAAACTCAATGTCAACGGCGGCGCCATCGCGCTCGGCCATCCCATCGGCTGCACCGGGACGCGCATTACGGTGACGCTGCTCCACGAAATGCTGAAGCGAAAAGCGCGGCGTGGACTGGCTACGCTCTGCGTCAGCGGCGGGATGGGGATGGCGCTGGCGATTGAGAATTCTCGGTAAAGACACGCGACTGGCGGCTGGACGGCTCCGGTAGCTATACTCAGCATTAAGGACATGGCGATCGCCACCGCAGCTACCAGTGTCACCAGTTCGGGTCAGAACCCTATGGCGCTCTCCGCGATCATCGTCGACGACGAACAACTGGCGCGCGACGAGCTTGCTTATCTGCTTAAGAACCTTGGCGACGTCAACGTTGTCGCGCAGGGCAAGAACGGACTGGAAGCAATCAGCCTGATCCGCGAACACAATCCGGACATCGTGTTTCTTGACGTCCAGATGCCGGGGTTGGATGGGTTCGGCGTGATCAAGAAGCTGCTCGACCGCAAGGTTCCGCTTCCCAAGATTGTCTTCGCGACCGCGTTCGATCAGTACGCGGTGAAGGCGTTCGAGGTGAACGCGGTCGATTACATCCTGAAGCCGTTCGATAAAAAGCGCGTGGCGCAGTCGATCGAGAAGGCGCGGGCCAAGATTGAAGCGGGCGCCGGGCCGGAAGAAAAATTCGAAACGCTGGTGCGGATGCTGGAATCGCAGAAGCCGCAGACGGCGAAGATTCTGATCAAGGCGGCGGGAAGGTTATTCCTTACCGATCCGAAAGATATCTGCTACGCGACCATCGAAGATGGCGTGATCACGGTAGCCACCAGCGGCCATGCCGGCATGGAAGGCCACTCCAACTGCCGCACGCTGGAAGAACTTTTCGAAAATCTCGATCCCAATTCGTTCTGGCGGGCGCACCGCTCTTTTCTGGTCAACATCAATCACATCCGCGAAGTGGTGCCCTGGTTCAAGAGCTCGTACCAGTTGCGCATGGACGACAAGAAACAGACGGAGATTCCGGTGAGCCGGGCTCAGACGCGGCGGCTGCGGGAACTGTTCAACCTGTGAAGAAACGCTGGTCGTCGTTCGCTGTTCGCCAGGCAGATGATTTTTGCGAACAGCGAAGGACGAACGACGAACAGCGCTCAAGAAAAATGGGCGGACGCGAAAACGACCTCGTCCGCCCGGGGAGGGAACTCTCAGGCTGCAATGGCTTGCAGCGCGATCCGGTTGGGAATCACCAGGGTTGCACCCTCAAGCCGGATCAGATCTTTCCGTTTCATAACGCTCAATAGGCGGGTCACTGTCTCTCGCGAAGATCCAATCATCTGGGCAATCTCTTCATGGGTGAATTCCGTGGGTACGCGGAGCTCGCGGTTGCGGGGTTCGTCCGAAACCCAGGAAAGCAGCAGGCGGGCGAGTTTCTCGGTTGAACTGCGGGCGAGCAGCAGTTCGTGGACATCGTCGAACGAGGTTATGGCCTCGCGGGCGAGCAGGTTGGCGCAGGCGAGCGCGGCATGGCTGTCGTGTGCGATCAGGCTCAGGAAGCTGTCGCGTTCGACGAACTTGATCTGGCAAAGCTCGATGGTGGTGACCGTAATCAGCGAGGGGCCGCCGGAGACGACCGCGCTCAGCCCCAGCACCTGGCGATCTCCGGCAATTTTCAGGATGATGGTTTTGCCATCGCGGGCTTCGACCGAGAGCTTGGAGCGTCCGGAGCAGGCGATGTAGACGCCACGCGGGATTTGGCCTTCCGTCAGCAAGGTGGCATTGGCGGGATACAAAGTCAGGTGCCCCATGGCGCTGAACTCAGTCATCAAAGGCTGGGGCAGGTTGCAGAAGTCGCAGGTCCGCCGCAGCTGGCAGCTTAGACAGTCGTTGGGAATGGCGAAACGGCGAGGCACACCCATGGCAAACTTCTCCTGCTCTACAAGACTTGGCTGGTTGAGTCTTCCGCCGCGGAAGCGGAATGCGCCACTTCGAGCAACGCACACCAGATGCCACATGCTCGGGATGGACTAAGTGGCTGTCACTTCACTGCTTAGGGTGGTTTTGAACAGGCAGCAGACCGAAGGAGGTGCCGCAGCGCTGACCCGCTGCCGACAGTTTGGCGAAGGTCCTGTGTCTTAATTTCAGACAATCCTGCCTCCGACACCAGGTCGGAGATTCTCAGAGCGAATTCAGCGTTGCTGGCGACCGGACGTTTGGGGGCGCGCTAACTGCGGTCTACACATAAGCTCTACCGCAGTCTCTCACTGCTGGGCGAAAATCACCGACGCATTTGTAACCGTCTTATCCACGTCAATCATTTCGAAGTGCGACGTATCGGTCGCATAAATGACATAGCTATAGCTGGCCACCGGCGTAGTCAGCGGCGTAGTCAGAGTGACCGTGCCATCGCCCGTACCCAGAAGCGTGTATGCCCCGGTCAGGGTTACGCCCGCGGGATGGGCGGCATCGTACTGCGAGCCGTTGACGCACTGGGCGGTGCACGTACCCGTGTTCACCCAACTGAGCCACAGATTGTCCGCAACCGGATCGACGCTGGTGGTGGCGCTGGAAGCGGTGGTGGCAGCGTAAGTACTGGTGATCATCGAGGGCGTATAAAGGCCCCCTGGCTCGGCCTTCTGGGGCAGCATGGTTCCCGTCATCACCGATGTACTGGATTGGTCGAGCAAAAGACCACGGTTGGCGCCGCTGGCGTAGAGGATGAACTGCATTGGAACGGGCGGATTCGCGGCCGCATTTCCCAGGAGATTCACGGTGTAACGTCCGCAGTTGCTGCAGCCGGCGGCAGAGTATTTGTACCCGGTTCCAAAGGATTGCGCGGGGCCCGTGATCGCGCCGGCGTCATTCTGGTCGAAGGTTCCGCTAATGTTGCCTGCGCCGTCGGTGGTCGCGAGAGTCAGGGAAACGTTGCTGCCCGTGCCGTCCACACCCGTCAGATTCACCACGGTGTTGCCTTTGAGGGCAGAGTTGTCGTACGTCTGCGTGGAATCCTGAAGGACTATGGTTCCCGACAGCGCCGGGTGACTGGCATCGAATGTCGTTGTCGAGATCGCATACAGGGTTAGCGGAGTGGTGGCGCTCTTCGTCCCGGAGACTCCGTACAGCGCGAATATGTAGGTCTGGCTGTTCGCGTTCAGGGTTAGAGTTCCGACACCGTTCGTCATGGTGTAGCTGCCGGTGACGGCGAGCGGAGTTCCGTTCGTGCCCGCGCCATTGTCATTGGTATCGAGGAGACCACCAGCTATACCGCCATTTCCGTCCAGGGGCAATAAACCGGCGTATCCGACCCGATTGCCGCTAAGATCGGCACCGGAAAATTCGAATACGAACGTGCCATTCAGCGCCGATGCGTTAGTGAACGCGGAAAGGGTAACCGGCTCGATCACGCCGGAGCCGTGGGGGTTGGTGCCGCTCTGGGTTGACTCGATCATACCGATATCGCCAGCGGCATCGAGCACCAAGGTGTAGGTGTGCGATATCGAGCCGGAGGCAGTCAGCGTTAGCGTTCCTTGATTATTAGAATTCAGTGTGTAGGTGCCTGCTGTGTTGTTCCAGGAAACAGGGCCTGCCGTCGTCCACTGATCCACTACTCCGGATTGGATGGTGCCGTTGCCACCAGACATGAGCGAGCCCACTACCGCGGTTGCTCCGGTGGCGTCAAAGCCCGAGGAGCGGAATGCGTAGGTGCCGGAAGGAAGCCGGGAACTCAGGACCGTCACCTTGGCATTGGCGACGCCGTCGGCAGGGTCGAGCGTTGAAGTCGCCTGGACGGTGAACTTTCCGCTTGGAACAGAAGGGGGAGCCGTGTACAGACCGTTGGCATCGATGGTTCCGCAGGCCGAGGCACAGCTGGCGATTGACCAGGTGAAATTCTGAGGCGCGTCGTCGGGGATGGCGACAGCCGTGAACTGTTGGGTCAATCCGGCGCCGACATTGACTGGGCTGGGCGTAAGCTGCACCGAAATAGCCAGAACGCTGATGGTGAGAAAGTCCGACTTGGTAGTGTCAGCTTGCGAGGTCGCCGTGACCGTGATCTTCGGCGTCGCCGGGGCGGTCGAGGGGGCCGTGTAGTTCCCAGTGCTGTCGATGCTTCCGCAAAGAGTCGGATTGTTAGTGCAGTCGGTGCCGCCCTGGGTGAGGGTCCAGGTCACGGCTGTGTTGTTGGTCCCGGTTACCGCTGCGGTGAACTGCTCGACCTGCGTTACATAGAAAACGGTCAAGTTGCCGGCATCGCTCACGCTGACGGTAACGCCGCTGCCCGTGCCGTTGCCGCCCTTCGCGCAACCGCCGGCCAGAGCCAGACTCAGCAAAGCCACCGCAAACATCAAATTCTTTGTCATAATCGGATCTCTTTGAACCAAGTCTCTTCGAACCGCTTTCTTCGAACCAGCAGTCTTTTTGAACCCGCCCGCAGGGAATGCGTTGCCTGATGGAAAAGACGGCGTCTACCTGGGACCAATCCCAATTCACGAGCAGCCATAAGGCCAAATTGTTATTCAAATCAGCAGGTTACAAATGTACCTGAATCCAAGGTACTTTGTCTGCGTGAGAAGAGGTTGAGCCGAGGCCTGCAGCAGAACGGCCTGCGCAAGGAATTGCAGCTTTCGAAGAAGTTCTCAGTTCCCAGTTCTCAGTGGTGAACGGATTCGTTTTGAGTGGGGACGGCGAACTGAGAACTGGGAGCTTTCTTGGCCGTCTCCAGCAACGGGCGCAACTGAGCGGCGGTGATGCCCAGTGTCCCTCCGGAAAAGCCGTCAATGTAAGCGGAGTTGATGCCCACTACTTCACCGCTCTGGTTCAGCACCGGGCCGCCGCTGCCGCCTCGCGCCGTGGGCGCGTCATAGATCAGCTTGTCGCCGGTAACATCACCAATGTGCCCAAACGTCGCCGAAGGCCGGATCAGCGATAAGGCCGCCAGTTCTCCCGCCGTGTCGGCATCGTCCGGATGCGACGAAAGGCGTTCATACACCACGGCTGGCGACTTCGCGACCATGCCGGTCACTCCCATGGGATACGCCAGCACGCTCACCGACTCGCCCACATGGGGCAGTGTTTGGGACAGGGTCAACGGGTGCAGTTTCTTGGTGAAGGCGGTTACTTCGAGGCGCAGCAGCGCCAAGTCTGCATGTTCGGCCACCACGGCCGTCTCCAGCTTTACCGGAAGCGGCGAGCCCGGAAAATATGCCACCAGCGCTTCCAGTACTGGCGATCCGCCATGCCGCAGGGCCGCCGCGACTTCGCGATCTCCGAACCAGGGCTCGGCCACATGCCGATTGGTGGCGAGCAGTCCGGGCGCTACTACAAAGCCCGTACCCGCCACACGAGCGCGAAAACTCTGCGCATGGCCGGAGACGTGATAGATCCCGTAGACGTAAGCTACCGACTCTCGCGCATTGTCCAGTGCCGCCGGCGAAAACGATTGCCGGCGTTCCAGATCCGCCACTTGGCTGGTGAGCTGGTGCACCTGCTGCTCCAGGCCGGAGGTCTCCGGAGGAGCGTAGTAGTGCGCCATAATGCCGGCACCCGCCAGCGCCAGCACGCCCAGCACACCCTGAACAAAGCGCTGCCAGGTTTCAACCAGTTCGCCTTCCGGACTTCCTTCCGCACTATCGGAATTGAACATGAGCCGCCAGGCCCGGCACGGAGGGAGATGTCCGGGTAGCCACTATCGTGACCCATTCGGGCCAAGGCGTGTAGGGTACAGAAGTCGGGTGGAACGCGACCAAAGGTAACTGAAAACCAGCACCCAGTACTTAGCATCCAGTACCCAGTGGACTCCGTGGAGACGCGGCTGGCTGCGTCTCGGCATTGCCGCGCTGACGGAGAGCGGCAAGCCCCACCTCTACTCGACCCCTAGGCGCTTGGCCATCTCTTCGTAGAGGAAGCCCTCGCCGGGACGATAGGGCTGGATCCATTCTCCATCAATCACAAACTGCGGGACGGCGCGCTTGCCGGTGTGTTTCACGACCTCGTCGGCAGCTCCCGGCGTGGCCGCGATGTTGATGTCGGTGTAGGGCAGCTTGTGCTGGTCGAGAAAGCGCTTGGCCTCGCGGCAGTCCGGACACCCAGGGATGGAGTAAACGGTGATTTCCATTCGATATCTAGAGTTTCGACGGGCGGGAGTTTCGTGTCAAACCCGCTCCAGTTCGTGCACCGTCCGTTCGTTCTGCACATTGCCGGTGTTCAGCGTGGTGGCTGGCTCAAACAGGACGATCCAGCATTCTTCGTCGGCCACGGGACGGTGCTCCACGCCGCGTGGCACTACGATGAACTCGCCCTCCTCGATCCATTCGTGGCGGTCGCGAAACTCCATGCGGAAGCGGCCTTTGACCACCAGGAACATCTCGTCTTCGTTCTCATGATGGTGAAAGACGAACTCGCCTTTGAGTTTGTCCAGCTTCACATATTGACCGTTGAGTTCGGCGGCGATGTAGGGCTTCCAGTATTCGGCGATCTTGGCAAATTTCTCGGCGATGTTAATTTTGGACATGGAATCCTCTAAGGTTGACTCTCCACTACTATCTTAGCGGATGGCGCGTCCACGGCTGCGGGTCGCAGGAAATTGGCTTGCGGCTGAGACTCTGCCGAGCTTTGCTCGGCTTGGACCCTTCGACTTCGCTCAGGGCAGGCTCGCGAGGGCGCCCGTCCCCACACGAACACAAGCAAGACAGCCGCCAGCTTTCGCTGACGGCTGAATGCTCTCGGCTGTCTAGAAGCCCGTGGACCCGGCGCTTGGGTGGCCGCCTCGCAGCATCGTCCGCACGCCGCGCTGGGTATTCACGTGTGTGGTTGTGCTCCAGTCCACTTCATCGGTGCTGATTACGCCGCTTCCGCCACTGGCGAGTTCGTAGCTGATGCGGCCTTCCTGATAGGTGTAATTGCCCACCTCGAGAACCATGCCTGACTTCAGCACAAATACTGGTACTCCCGGAGCCGCGCCACCTCCGCCGCCCACGGCATCTTTGGTAATGTAGCTGGCGTAGGCGACTTGCGGAATTTCCTCCGCCATCGGCGCTTCACTGGATACTGCTCTTACATTGCGCACTGCCAGTTGAGGAATGGCGCTGTTGCTTCCCGAATTGTAGGCGGAGCCCTGATAGTAAGAGTCGTTCTGCGGGCGCGGACCGCCAAAGAAATGCCAGTCGGGACCGTTGGTTGCCTGAACCTGCGGAATCTGCACATCATCCATCAGGCGCAGGGTGAGCACGCTCTCACCCTTCAGCGTGGGACGCGGGCCGCGGGCGGGCAACATGATTACCTTCCAGGGCCAGAGCGGCGGCAGCATCCATTCGACGACGTCGCGCTTGGCGTGTCCTTTGCCGTCGATGTCGCCTTGTTTATCGACTTTGTAGCCGCGGGTCGCGATCACCTTGGCGTCGAGTGGCATATCACCGTTCGGCAGGCCGATACGATCGAACATCAGCCTCATATAGCCCTTGCCCCAGAAATGTCCGGGGTCCTGGGCAGATTCGAGATGGCCTACCAGGTAGCTTCCACGCGGAAACGTCTGCTGGCCGAACTCCGTTACCGACTTCAGATGACAGAGGACGGGATCGCCGACGGCGACAGTCGCGGAAGAAAAGTTCGGTTCATTCATGGTGCACTGCAGAAGAGTACCAGCGGGCAGGACCATCTCCCGCGCACTGGCACTTAGGGTCAGGCTCAGAACGACTAAGCCCAGAAGGGACACTGCTAGGACTGCATGCGAGCTGGACTTCATGACGTCACCTCGGTCTCACGCCCCTGGAATTTTTGGTACGTATTCCCAAGCAACCGCTTTGAGCCAGCCCCGATTGAGTGCAGTTAAACACAATGTGTGGGTTGTGGTCAACCGACGTTTGAGAGGCAGAGTGTGGTTTTTTGCAACAGTGTGCAGCGTCAAATCGATTCCAGATAATTCAGTAAATAATTCATTAACCCAAGCATCGCTTAGGTTATAATCCTCCCGTGGGATCGCTTACGTTTGACGGCGTCCGCTTCGTCGTGCATTCGAACGATCATCCGCCGCGTCATGTTCACGGTTTTGCCGGGGAGACGGAAGCGATCGTGGATATTCGTCCCGACGGAAACGTCGCGCTGGCGAAGCGGAAAGACCCCGTTCGGCCCGCCGGTGCTAAGCGATCCGAGGTAAAGAGAATCTTGAACGTCGCGGCTTGGCACTTTGAAGAACTTGCGGAATTATGGGAGAAAATCCATGGCAACGGCTAAGCTTGCCCGGCAGAAAGTCGCCACACACAAGATCGTCACCACTGACGCCGAGATTGATCGCGCCATCGAGCGTGCCCGGCAGTTGAGGATGGAGCCGCTGGTGACCCAGGTGGAATATCGGCCGGGAACGGGGTTGGACCTGTTCATTCTCAAGTTGACCGATGGCCGCCGTTACGTTATTCCGCGCGAAGAGTTGCAAGGGATGCAGTCGGCCACGAATGAGCAGCTTGCGCGGGTTGAGATTCTCGGCGGAGGAACCGGTCTGCATTGGCCAGATCTTGACGCCGACTTCTATGTTCCCGGCTTGCTGCGCGGCATCTACGGCACAAAGAAGTGGATGGCGGAGATCGGGCGCAGCGGCGGTTCCGTGAAAAGCGCTGCCAAGAGGAGGGCGGCGCGAGCGAATGGGTTGAAGGGCGGGCGGCCTCGTAACGTGAACTCTAAAACAAATCTAAGGCGCAACAATCACTACCTTCCAGAGTGCTATCAAAACGGTTTTGCTGATCCGTCAGGCAGAGTGTGGATAAAACTTGGCAACAGTCGGGAGCTCGAGCATCGTAATCCACGATCCGTGGGAAAAATGAGGAGCCTTTACATCAGAAGCAGGAATGGTGCGGAGAACGATCAGGTTGAAGATTTTTTCGACAAGGCCGTAGAGAGTCCATTTGCCTCTTTATCGCGAAGGATCAAAGAGGAACAAGACAAATTCACCACTTTGTCTAACGAAGAACGAGTCGCCATTTATCGATTTGTCGCTTCCCAGGCTGTGAGAACGCTTGGCCACAGAGGCTGTGTCGACCAGCAGGCAGGACGTTCGGTCGATACCAACACATTCGTTTCGGTGATGGTCAAGCTTATCTACACAATATGGCAGGCTTGGTTGATGAAGACCCCAAGTATTCATTTTTTCACTTCTTTACCCCACGTGGGCGAGCAATTCATAACAGGCGATCATCCCGTGCTCATAATCCGTAACTATGAAAATCCGATCTGGACTCCTACGGATGATCCCCGGTTGGTTATTACAGGTGTGAAGGAAATTCTTGAAGATCCGAAATCCGAATTTCAGCTTTCGCTTTCTCCTTACGTGGCTGTTTCAATTCAAATACAAAGTTCCGGCAATGTGACATTGCCGCCGAAAACGGTGGATCCAATAAACGTACGAGCTTTCAATAAGCTAATTCGGGGGCAATGTGATCTTTTTACTCTTGCTAAGAACAAAGAATTTCTTGAATAAGACTTCTTTCGACCGCCTCCCTCCGGGGTTTTCAGAACATGCGTACCCACGGCTCATCCCGTGGGTGTAATCTTTTGACCCTTCGCGACTATAAAAACAAGAGCCGCCAGTTTTCACTGACGGCTGATGGCTGACCGCTGATGGCTAAGGCCTAGCTTTCGTACAGCAGCACGCCCTCGGCTTTCTCCGCGTCTACCGGACGGTAGTACAGCTTGTTGGACTCCAGGAAGACCTCTATGAACGCCGGCCTAGTCGTGATTGTGCCTTGGATCAGGGCCTCCGATAGCGGGTCTTCGATGTACTTCTGCAAAGCCCGGCGCAGCGGCCTCGCTCCGTAGCTGCGGTCAGTCAGGGTCTGGTTCAGAATCCATCGCTTCGCTTCGTCGGCCACGGTAACCGTGATCGAGCGCTGGGCAAGATTCTGGTTCAATTGGCTGACCATGAGTTCGAGAATCTGGATCAGGTCGGCTTCGCTCAGCGCCATGAACAGAATGATTTCATCCACGCGGTTCAGGAATTCCGGATTGAAGGTGCGCTTGACTTCGCTCTTTACCAGATCCTCGACCTTCTCGGAAACCATCTCGTCTTTCGACGACTGGAAGCCTAGGCCCTCGCGCTTCATCAGGTGCCTTGCCCCGATGTTCGAGGTCATGATGATGATGGTGTTCTTGAAGTCGACGGTGTTGCCTAGGCCGTCGGTTAGTTGGCCGTCTTCAAAAACCTGCAGCAGGATGTTGAAGACATCCGGGTGCGCCTTTTCGATTTCGTCTAGCAGGACGACCGAATATGGAGCGCGCTTGACTCGCTCTGTCAACTGGCCGCCTTCTTCGTAGCCTACGTATCCTGGAGGCGAACCGATCAGCTTCGAGACGGAGTGCTTCTCCATGAACTCCGACATATCGAAACGGACCAGAGCTTTGTCGCTGCCGAACATGAAACTGGCTAGGGTGCGGGCCACTTCGGTTTTGCCTACGCCGGTCGGTCCCAGGAACAGGAACGATCCGATCGGGCGGTTCGGACTCTTCAACCCGGCGCGTGAGCGGCGGATGGCGCGCGCCAGGGCGCTGATGGCTTTGTCTTGCGAGATGATGCGTTTGTGCAGCTCTTCTTCAATGCGCAGCAGCTTTTGCGTTTCTTCTTCCTTGATCGAAGTGATGGGAACGCCGGTCCAGCGGCTTACCACGTCCTCGATGTCCTCCCGACCGACTACGCCGGTGGAGGATTCATCGAGGTGGTATTTTTCGCGAAGGGCGCGCAGGTTCTCGCGCTCCTTGCGTTCTTCGTCCGAATAGAAACGCGCCTTCTCGAACTCGTGGTTCGCGATGGCGTTCTCCATGCGATGGACGATGAACTTGATACGCTTCTGGACTTCGGTCAATTCTTCCGGCAGCGAGGTCTGGCGCAGTTTCACGCGGGCGCCGGCTTCGTCGATCAGGTCGATAGCCTTATCCGGGAGAAAACGGTCCGGGATATAGCGATTCGAATGCGAGACCGAGAAATTGATGGCGTCGTCGGTGTAGGTGACGGCGTGGAATTTTTCGTAACGTTCTTTGATTCCGAAAAGAATCTTGACCGCATCGGCTTCGTTGGGCGGCGGAACTTTCACGGCCTGGAAGCGGCGCTCCAGCGACCGGTCTTTCTCGATCGACTTGCGGTATTCACCGGGCGTGGTTGCGCCGATGCACTGAATCTCGCCGCGCGACAGGGCCGGCTTCAGGATGTTGGCGGCATCGAGTGAGCCCTCCGCCGATCCCGCGCCCACCAGGGTGTGGAGTTCGTCGATGAAGATGATGGAATTCTGCGAATCCATCAACTCTTTCATGATGGTCTTCAAGCGCTCTTCAAACTGTCCGCGATACTTGGTGCCGGCTACGATCAACGAAAGATCGAGGGCCAGAATGCGTTTGTCGGCCAGGAAGGAAGGAACTTCGCCGTCGGCGATGCGCTGCGCCAGGCCTTCTACGATGGCGGTCTTGCCTACGCCCGGTTCGCCGATCAGTACAGGATTATTCTTGGTGCGGCGGCACAGAATCTGCACCACGCGCTCTACTTCGTTGTCGCGGCCGACCAGCGGGTCGAGCTGGTTGTCCATGGCCGACTGGGTCAGATCGCGGGAAAATTCACTCAGTAATGAGGATTCCCGCTGACCGCGTTGCGGCGCGGCTTTTTCCTGGCTGGTACGCGCCAGTTCTTCGCGGATGGTCGAAAGCCGCAATCCCCGCTCGTGCAAAATCTCAGCCGCAAAACATTTTTCTTCGCGCAACAATCCCAGCAGCAGGTGCTCGGTTCCAATATGTTTGTGCGAAAGCCGCTCCGCCTCTTCGGCGGCATACGCCAGCACACGCTTGCATTCGTTGCTCAGGGGAAGATCGACTGACGTGGAAACCTTCTCGCGGATGGTGGTGTGGCCCTCGATCTGTTTCCGGATCGATTCCACCGACGCATGGGAGCGCAGGAAACGATTGGTCAGGGCCTTGTCTTCGCGCAGCAGTCCGAGCAGCAAGTGTTCGGTCTCGATATAAGGAGATCCGAACTGGCTGGCCTCGTATCGCGCAAAGAAAATGACGCGCCTGGCTTTTTCAGTGTAGCGTTCGAACATAATACCAACTCCCCCAATCCCCCGCGGAAACGGCCGCCCAACTCTCTAACCTACCACTAACCCACCAGCCTTAATTATGCATTCATATCGCCAAATCTCCCAAGCGATATCGTCTTTCCGCACAGTACAGTCTTGCCTTCCACTCCTTAACCCTAATCGTGTTGCTGTTCTGCCTTTCGTTACGCTGGAAGTGACCCCGGGACCACTTCCTCCATTTTGCCCCGATCCAACCGTAAAACCCTATGGCACCGACGTGCAAACGCCAGGTTGTGGGTGGCGATTACCGAGGTCAACTGGTGCTCACGATGCAATCGTGCTACCAGTTCAAAGACCAATTCGCCGGTGCGTCCGTCCAGATCGCCGGTAGGCTCATCGGCCAGCAGGACTTGCGGCTGAGTGATGAGCGCCCGGGCCAGCGCCAGCCGTTGCTGCTCGCCGCCGGAAAGCTCGCCCGAACGATGATGCCCGCGGTCTTCCAGTCCCACCTCGCGCAACCACCGCGAAGCCTCTTTTTCGGCTAAAGACAGCGCTTGCCCGCGTGTCAGCAAGGGCATGGCGACGTTCTCCAAGGCGGTAAATTCCGGCAGCAGGTAATGGAATTGCCAGACGTAGCCGATCTCGCGGTTACGAAATTCGGCGGCGTCATCCTCAGAAAGCGCATTCACGAGGGAGTTGGCGCAGTATACGGCACCGGCGGAGGGACGATCAAGCGCCGCCAG
>Ga0326727_10013765_pt1 | contig 17858 bp, 13 predicted proteins | sample MB2enrmetagenome_FD_207643 | JGI IMG/M metagenome (GOLD analysis project Ga0326727, IMG submission 207643) | Lab enriched peat soil microbial communities from McLean, Ithaca, NY, United States - MB29MY | ecosystem: Environmental > Terrestrial > Soil > Wetlands > Peat | place: USA: New York...
ATTTCCCAATTCTCCAACTCCGCAAGACCCTGGTTCGCAACGCTCATGCCCCCCAGCATACCCCAATTCCATGGAAGGGGCAACTCCTTAGGTTAACGCTTATGGGCCGTTGGCCTGGGCTTCGTTATGTCGCCCCGTTGGGGCTCAAAACATTGGCATGTTCAGGAAAGAGGGGCGGGCTTCATGCCCGCCCTTATTGTTTCCCGCTTCGAATTCAACAAGAAAGGACTTGGCCGTTGGCTTGCCAGATTTCTCTAGCACCAGTCACTCGAGGGCAAGACTTATGAGTGCTCTGACACCCTTTCTCCCCCCTCAATAACGCAACGAGGGTTCCCTTCACCATGTCCCGATTGTGCTTGGGCACGACAGCACGGCGCCGTGAAACCGGATGATAGAAAATGAAATGGCTGCCGGAAGTGTGATCGAGCACGAAGCCGCTCTGTTCCAGGAAGCGAACGACTGCGCGCGGCTTAACGGAGGGCAGCTTGGGTATACTCGAGGTCCAACGTCGTGACTAGCGTTTCGCTGTCGGTGGGGATGGGCTCCTGGTGCCCGCGGTTCCGGGCTTTGATCGCCGTAGCCGCATGTTCACAAAAAGTGCACGTTTACCATGTTGAGAACCGCAGACTTTGAACGACACAAAGTCTGCGCTACCCCGCTTCACCCTTTTGGCAAGCCGCCCAGCTTAGCTAGCGCAGCCAATTCTCACGCGCAAGGTCGCGAACGCGGGCGAATTCATTTTCGTTGTCGGTCACGATCGTAGAACCAAGCGCCAGCGCGTGAGCCGCGATCAGCATGTCATTGGCGCCAATGGGCGTGCCCACCTCCTCCAGACCGGTGCGCAAGGATGCATAGATGGCGTCTGCCGGGGGCTCAAAGGGCAGAACGTCAAGGACGCTGAGCACCTCTTCAAGCTGCTCCAGGAGCCGCGCGGAACCTCTCTTTGCGGCTCCGTAACGCAATTCCGCGGCAACAATGACGCTGGTGCAAACTCGCGCTTCGCCCACTTTGCGGATGCGCTGGGCTACCTTTCCCTGAGGATTGCGCTAAACATATGGCAACTACCCTAGGTTTGTCAACGCCATTGCCATGCGCGGTCCAGCTCGCGAGTTAGGGTTCGAAAGCGGAACTCTGTCCGAAATACGAGCTGTGGGGCCCAGCTTGCCGAATGCCCCTACAGGTTGTGCTGCGGGGCTTGACAAAAGCCCAGCGCGGAGTTAAGTTCCCTACAGCTTTTCCGGAGCCGGACCTGCCTAGCGGGGGCAAGCCGACCGGAGTAGAGGACGCGCCACGCGGTGTCCTCAAATTCTTGTTTCACCACAGGAATCTAATAACGAACGGCGCGTCCGACCGGTAGTGCGTCGGTTTGAAAGTAGCGGCGAGTTTACCTCGCCAAGTGGCGGCGTAAAGCCGCCTCTACATCAAACTGACCTACTACCGTCCGACCTCAAGGAGCATCAAGATGTCTGAAGAGCAGGCTGTTTCCACAGCATCAAAATCTGCCCCTTCCGATATGCAGGCGCAGGGTAAACACGGCTTAAGGATCAAACGCCTTTTTACCAAACCCGGATTTCATCCCTTCGACGAGATCGAGTGGGAATTGCGGACCGCCACCATTCAGAACGAAAAAGGTCAGGTAATCTTCGAGCAGCGCAACGTAGAAGCGCCGAGGGACTGGTCGCAGACCGCTACGAACATCGTCGCCAGCAAGTATTTTCACGGCAAGCTGGGAACGGCCGAGCGCGAGTCGAGCGTCAAGCAGCTCATCAGCCGCGTGGCCGACACCATCGCCCAGTGGGGCGTCGAGGACGGATACTTTCGCAGGGAAGAAGACGCCCGGGCGTTCCACGACGAGTTGCTCCACCTGCTGGTTCGCCAGAAGGCTTCGTTCAATTCTCCGGTTTGGTTTAATTGCGGGTTGTGGCACAAGTACCGCCGCACCGCTGCGGGAGGAGCATTCTATTGGGACCCCGCCACGGACGACATCAAAATGGAGAACGAGGCCTACCGGCACCCGCAGTGTTCAGCCTGCTTTATCAACTCCGTCCAGGATAACCTCGAGAGCATTCTCGACCTGGCGAAAACCGAAGGGATGCTCTTCAGGTATGGCTCAGGCAGCGGCACGAATTTCTCGCCGCTCCGTTCCTCCGCCGAGTCACTGTCGGGTGGCGGCGTGGCCTCCGGTCCCATTTCGTTTATGAAAGGCTACGACGCGTTTGCGGGGGTGATCAAATCGGGCGGCAAAACGCGACGTGCCGCCAAAATGGTTATCCTCAACATCGATCACCCCGACATCGAGGAGTTTATCGAGTGCAAGGCCAAGGAAGAGCGTAAGGCCTGGGCGCTGGTGGATGCCGGCTATGACCCGTCGCTGGGCGGAGAGGCCTACAGATCCATCTTTTTCCAGAATGCCAACAACAGCGTGCGCGTCACCGACGACTTCATGAGGGCTGTCATCGAGGATAAGGACTGGGTCACCCACCGGATCACCACGGGCGAAGCCGTCAAGTCCTATCGCGCCCGCGACCTGATGAAGAAGCTTGCGGGAGCCGCTTGGCAATGCGGCGACCCGGGCATGCAATTCCACACTACGGTCAACAAGTGGCATACCTCGAAAGCTACCGCGCCCATCAACGCCTCGAACCCCTGCAGCGAGTACATGTTTCTGGATGATTCGGCTTGCAACCTGGCGTCGCTGAACCTGATGAGATTCCTTTCCCCGGACGGCAAATTCGACGTCGAGGCGTTCCGCCACGCTGTGGACGTCATGATAACGGCGCAGGAAATCCTGGTCGACAATGCGAGTTATCCTACGGCGAAGATCGCGCGCAACTCCCACGATTTCCGCCCGCTGGGCTTGGGTTATGCCAACCTGGGCGCGGTGCTGATGGCCAGCGGCCTTCCCTATGATTCCGATGCGGGGCGCGACGTGGCGGCTGCCATTACCGCTGTCATGCACGGCGAAGCGTATCTCGAATCGTCGCGCATGGCGGAGGAGATGGGTCCTTTCGCCGGCTACGCCGTCAACCGCGATCCCTTCCTGGGCGTGATTTCCATGCACCGCCAGTCGCTCGAGAACATCAACCCGCGCAACGTGCCGCCCAACCTCTGGGAGGCGGCGAAGAAAACCTGGGACGATTGCCTGGCTAGCGGCATGAAGTATGGCTACCGCAACGCCCAGGTTACGGTGCTGGCGCCCACCGGCACGATCGGCTTCATGATGGATTGCGACACCACCGGCATCGAGCCCGACCTGGCGCTGGTGAAATACAAGAAGCTGGTGGGGGGCGGGCTGATCAAGATCGTCAACAATGTGGTGTCCACGGCGCTGCTCAAGCTCGGCTACAGTGAGGAGCAGGCCGCGGAGATTGTGAACTACATTGACCAGCACGGCACGATTGAGGGCGCGCCGCACCTGAGGCCCGAGCACCTCCCGGTGTTCGACTGCTCCTTGAAGCCTGCGAACGGCAAGCGCTCCATTCACTACATGGGCCACGTGCGCATGATGGCCGCCGTGCAGCCGTTCCTCTCCGGCGCTATCTCGAAGACCGTTAATATGCCCGAGGAGGCGACGGTGGACGAGATCGCCAATGTTTACACCGAAGGCTGGCGCCTGGGACTGAAAGCCATAGCTATTTACCGCGATGGGTCGAAGCGCGTGCAGCCGCTAAACACCAAGAAGCAGGATTCAGGATTCAGGATTCAGGATTCAGGGGCCAAAGAGCAGGAGTCAGGATTCAGGATTCAGGATTCAGGCGCCGAGACTCGAAACCCCAAATCCGAGTCCCGAGTCCCGGGCCCCGCGTCCCCAGCCCCCAGTCCCCAGCCCCTAGCTCCTAGCCCCAAGCCCTACCGCCGCAAGTTGCCGGATGAGCGCAATGCTGTTACCCATAAGTTCTCCGTGGGCGCGCACGAAGGGTATCTGACTATCGGCCTTTACGAAGAAGGGCAGCCGGGCGAAATCTTCATCACCATGGCCAAGGAAGGTTCGACGGTTTCTGGTTTGATGGACTCCTTCGCTACCGCCGTATCGCTGGCTTTGCAGTACGGTGTGCCGCTCAGAGTGCTGTGCGATAAGTTCAGCCACATGCGCTTCGAGCCCAGCGGCTGGACCAACAATCCCAAGATCCACTTTGCGAAATCTATCATGGATTACATCTTCCGCTGGCTGGCATACAAGTTTCTGCCCAAGGATGCCCAGCCGCAGGAAGACGCCAGCGTCGCTCCCCTGAACGGCGCGGAAATCGACAAAGCCGCCGGACTCGCAAACCAGTTCACCCACGCCGCGGCCGGACCTTCCGCGGCAGGGCTGGCGGGAGTGGTACATAGTGAAGATGCGCCAAGTTGCTCCGACTGCGGCGCCATCACGGTGCGCAATGGCGCCTCGTATCGCTGCATGAATTGCGGGTCAACCACCGGCAGCTCGTAGCCGCCGGGCGGGCAGAACGGGTCTGAGAGGAGAGGGCTCAAACACATACACGTTGATCAGATTAAAAGCCATTGCTGACGTTCGAGCCTGGTGCAAATCGACGTAGGCCGGAGCAAAGGCGGACCGCCGTGAGGGACAAGGGATTTCAAGTTCCGCCTCTGCCCCTTCTAGCCCGCGGAGTTGATCTGGTAAACCTTGGCCTCGACGAAGAGGTTGAAGAGGGCAGGATCGAGAAGCTCGGACTTCACCTCTTGCCCGATGATAGCCAAGGCACGTTCAACGGGCACGGCTGGCTTGTATGGGCGGTCGTGCGCGGTAAGGGCGTCGAAGATATCCGAGATGGTCATCATCCTGGATTGCAAGGGAATCTCCTCGGCCTTCATGCGGAAAGGGTAGCCGCTACCGTCCGGCCTCTCATGGTGAGCGCGCGCGATGTTGGGAATGTTCTTCAGTTCCTTGGTCCAGGGAATCTGCCTCAAGAACTCGAAGCTGTGGGTGACGTGGGTCTCGATCTGCCTGCGTTCTTCGGAATCCAGGGTGCCTTTGGGAATGGAGAGGAGCCGGAACTCTTCAGGGGTGAGTAGCGGTTCGCTCGAGCCTGAGGGATCCTGGAAACTCCAGTTGGCAATTTCCAGCAGTTTCTCCGAAGTCCTCTCCGCAAGGACTGTCGGTTCGTTGGCCTGCTTGATATTCTGTAAGAACTCCTGGAGGTTCGCGAGTTCCTTGTGCAATTCGTCGTCAATCCGGGAAAAGAGTTCCGCGTAGTTCTGATTGCCGTTACGAAGGACGAAATCGAGTTTCTTGCACGCTCCCTTGAATTCCAGTGCTTTCATGATATAGAGGAAGCGCTTCTGGATGAGCTCCATTCGCCCTGGGTAGAGCTTCTTCCCTTTCACCAGCACTTCCTCGCGCACGCCAACCTTGCCGAAATCGTGGAGGAGTGAAGCGTAGCGCAGCTCGAGGATATCCTGGCGCGTGAAATGGATGTCCTTGTAAGGGCCTGTGTCGGTGCGGTCCACCCTTTCGGCCAGACTCTCAGTCAGTTTCGCCACGCGCTGGGAGTGACCTAAGGTGGTCGGGTCGCGCATTTCAATTGCGCTCACCGAGGCCTTCACGAAACCTTCAAAAAGGTTCTGAATGTCGCGGTAAAGCAGGTTGTTCTCGAGTGCCACCCCTGCCTGGCTGGCCAGGGAAGCCGCCAGCTCCTGGCTGCGCTTCGAGAAGGGGATGACTTCTTGCTGCACCATCTGGAGGGAGGTTAGCTTGGCAGCACGGTGCTTCTTGGCATTGATGAGCTGCAAGACGCCGATCACCTCGTCCTGGTGGTTCTTCATGGGGACGACCAGCATGGACTTTGTCCGGTAGCCGAACTTCCGGTCAAAGTCGCGATTGGGGCGGAAGTGAACATTTCGGGTCCGGTAGGCATCCTTGACGTTCAGGACCTCTCTGGTTTTAGCCGCGTAACCTGCCACGCTGGTCTCGTCGATGGGCAGGGTGATCTGGGTGAAGGGCGCCACATGGCTGTCACTCTGAGTCAGCTTGAAGACGAGGTGTTTTCTTCCCTCCACTTCCTCCTCGACCACGTAAACTGAACCGGCATCGCAGCAGGTAATATCGCGGCTCTTGGCCAGAATCAGTTCCAGCAAAGCATCTGTGTTGCGCTCCGCGGAGAGCGCCACCCCGATTCTGTTCAGCGTCCCAAGATCGGAGGCGACACGCTGTAGTTCCTGCCGTGTCTTACGGCCTTGTTCCCGTGAGCGCAGATTCTCGAACGCCCTCTCGACTGTCTTTTCCAATGCGGCAGCCGGCACTCGGAACGGAAGTATGGCGAACACTCTATCGTCCAGTCTGGATTTCGGCGGCGCGTCACCGTCCAGCAAACAAACCACATGCCACGAGGCGGACCCGGGCGCAACCTGCTCGAGGAGCGCCATGTCATCCTTGCTTGCATCCGCGATGAAGACCGCAGGCAATTTCCATTCGGGAGTATGTTTCCCGCTACGGTCTACTGGAACGAGGCGATAGGCGTTTGCCAGCCTGCGCAATATCGCAGGATGAGCGAAAGGCCGGAAATAATAGAGATTCGAGACCATCATTAGCCCTGAAGACTCAGGATTTAATTGTACCAATTTTCAAGAAGAACCAACAGCCCACCGCTGCGGCGTTAGTGACCCGGTGTCATCATGCGTGTTTGTGTTTACGAAGTTGTCAGTAGTCAGTTCTCCGTCGTCAGTCGTCCGTTTCCCCTGACTCCGGAATCCTGAATGCTGAATCCTGACTTCTGCTTACCTGCTAACAATAGCACACCGGGGCGCGCAATTCGCGTCCGCTTTGCCAGCCTGAACTGGTGAGGGGCCGCTGGCAGCCACCACCCCCTGCCCCTTCCTCCGCTGGGGAGGGGAGCCACTCGCTTTTTGCATTGAAATGCCTCTCTTTTTCGCTTTAATCGCCCTCTTTGCAGGGGAAAAAGTAGTTCGTTTTGAGTGGGTTGTTTAAGTTAACCCCTGTGTTTTCTACAAACTTTTCAGTTCGTTCCCTCTATTTAGTATCTTTTTTCGGTTGCAAGCGCGTCCGCCACCCTGGGGCGCGTGCGGAGGATTCCGAGGCAAGGCCAGCACCATCTCCAGGGTGTCGGCGGGTTGGCGCGCCAGCACCAGGCCCTTCAACAGACGCCCGAATTCCTCCGGATCTTCCCCCAGGGCAATTGGCGGCGTCCCAGAAGAAGCCGGCGGTTGAAAAAAGCCCGTGCTTGTGCGCGTTCTGGCTCGAGCGCTTCTTGCCGGCCGCCGTGCGCGGGCCGGTGGATTTCTTTTTGGTGATGGGTGATTTCTGATTGGCGATGGGCGATTGACCCGTCGCGGGATTTTCCATTGGTCCTTCCATGAGTCGTCTCCTTCCAGTTGTGACTCCGCTTCTGAGCTAAATCTACTAGCCTATCAGATTGAAATGGGAAGGTGGGTAAGGTTGGGACGTCCGTGAGTATTTATTTTTGCCCAATGGGATCAAGGCATTGCGGGGCGCGAGGGGAGCAAGATGCAGTCGCCGCGGTCAAATGTGTGGCATTTTGACACAGCGCAACAACGTTCCCGCGACAAGGGTAGCGCACCAGACCTGCGTCCTTTGCAGGCCTGCGGCTTTTCAAGATTCACGGCGGGAAAAGCCGCAGACTTCCAAATGCACGAAGAAACCAGCCCCCAGCGCGGCTCCACCCCCGCAAGGGCCGGCAGAACCAGGGACAGTTCCGGCCTCGAAACCATATTATTTCGCCCCCCAGCCCCAAGCCCCCTCACCTGACACCTGGCACCTGCTTTTGAGGCACCTGACACCGGCTCTTCCGCCCCCAGCCCCTAGCCCCCAGCCCCTAGCACCTGTTTTTCACTCCCCCGGACCTGTCCAGGTGTGGCGTGAAGGATGCGATGCACCGCTCGCCTCCGGGGTGTCCCGTGGTTCCTTTGGGTATGCTCCCACGCTTGGGGCTGTTGAGGGCTGTGTTTTCCTGTGCGGAAAGCGCGGTTGACTTCGGTCCCGGAGTTATGTACTATAGGTATGCAGGTTTGCGCGGGAGTTCTTCAGGTCGTCCGCAAGGGCGGCAGCTCCAAGTGAGTGGGATCCTGAGGCCCGGAACCTGCGCTTCACTTGTAAGAATCCCTCACCCAGGCAAACTCCTCACCCGTCTTCAGCATGTTATCCACTTCTCTCGGCCAGAGTTTCAGTCCATAACCAAGTTGCTGTCCCTGCCGGTGGTAGACAACTGGCCTCAACATACGGGCGTAACGGTCCTCGGTGAAACCGTGACGGGAGCGCTGGACCGCGTAGTAAAACCAGAAGATAACGAACGCTGTAAAAGTAGAGCCGGTAGCGCTCCCCGAATTTCTCCGGTTCCTTGAGCGAAGGCTTATGGACGAGAACAGAGAGTGTCCGCAAATCCGCTTTCGCGATGGCGTCAACATAGGGAAGCCGCTGCTCGTGCTTGAGGTCCCGGAAATGCAGCGGTTTCTTCTCGGGCTTGCCCGGCAGTGCCCGAACATGGTCAGCCAGCTTCACGGTCTCCAGGTCTTTGGCTTTGCGGGTGACGGCAGCGGAAAGCACAAGCCATTCGGAGCTTCCCCGACCGAACGAAAAGCCCTCATCGCCAGACTCATCAATGTAAACAACAAAGGTGGGGCTCACTCGTCCTCTTCGGATTAACGAGCTTTCATCGTTTAAGGTCCCCAGCAATCAGCGAGAATTGGTCAAGGGCAGCTTCCAGATCTTCAGCAATTTCGGCGGCGATTAGGTCGGGATCGGGCAGGCTGGCGGAGTCTTCCAGGCTTTCGTCCTTAAGCCAGAAGATGTCCAGGTTCACCTTGTCCCGCTTGAGCAGCTCGTCGTAATCGAAGGAACGGAACCGCTCGGAAGGCTGGCGCTCGAACCGGTTCTCCGGGTTGTAGCACGCAACAAAATCGTCGAGATCGGAGCGCTTCAGCGGATTGGTTTTCAGCGTGAAGTGCTGGTTGGTGCGGAAATCGTAAATCCACAAGGTCTTGGTCCAGGGTTTTTCGCTGGCGGGTTTGCGGTCGAAGAAGAGGACGTTGGCTTTCACACCCTGCGCGTAAAAGATGCCGGTGGGCAGCCGCAGCAAGGTATGGACATCGCATTGGTGGAGCAGATTGCGCCGCACCGTTTCGCCTGCCCCGCCTTCAAAAAGTACGTTATCCGGCACCACGATGGCCGCGCGCCCATGAATCTTCAGCAATGACCTGACGTGCTGAAGAAAGTTGAGCTGTTTGTTGCTGGTGGTGGCCCAAAAGTCGTCGCGATAATAGATGGCCTTTTCCTTGCTTTCCTCTCCCTCTTCGTTGATCACCGTGATGCTCGACTTTTTCCCAAAAGGAGGGTTGGTCAGCACGATTTCGTAATGGGTGCTGGGTGGGGAGGCCAGGCTGTCAAACGTGGTGACGGGAGAGTTATCGCCGCCGATGCCGTGCAGATACAGGTTCATGGCGCAGAGGCGGGTAACGCCGTCCACGATATCGAAACCGCTGAGTGCCTCAAAGCGCAGATGCTTCTTCTGGTCGCTGTCGAGTTCAAAGTGCTTGCTAAGGTATTCATGCGCGGCCAGCAGGAATCCGCCCGTGCCGCACGCCGGATCGTGGATGGCGTCATTCGGTCTGGGATGCATCACCTCGACGATGGCGCGGATCAGGGCGCGCGGAGTGAAGTACTGTCCCGCGCCTGCCTTCACGTCTTCCGCGTTTTTCTCCAGCAAACCCTCGTAAGCATCACCTTTCACATCCGCGTCCAGCGCGGTCCATTGCTCCCGGTCAATCAGGTCGGCGATCAGGCGACGCAGCAGCGCGGGATTCTGAATCTTGTTCTGCGCCTTGCGGAAGATGACGCCCAGCATTCCAGGCTCGCGGCCTAGATTCTGCAAAATGTCGCGGTAATGGTGTTCGAGCGCAATGCCCTCGTACTCAAACAGGCTTGGCCAGTCGCTTTCGGCGGGGATGATGGAGGGCTGGTTAAAGGGCGCCTCGGTCCGCTCATGCGCCATCTTGAGGAAAAGCAGATAGGTGAGCTGTTCCAGGTAGTCGCCGTAGGAGAGTCCGGCGTCGCGCAGGACGTTGCAGTAGTTCCAAAGCTTTTGAACGATGGCGGCTGATCCGTTGGACACCGTGGTAATCTCCCCTGTAGGGGCAGGCCTCGTGCCTGCCCTCCGCGCCGGTAGGGCCGACGCTAGGACGCGAAAGAGACTTCTTGATAGGGCTCGCCCTCGCGATGGAGGCTAACTTCGATACTCACTTTGCGGTCAAGCCGCCTGAGAAAATCGAGCAGCTTGTCTGTGGTGAAGCGGCTGAAATGTCCGTTCATCAGATGCGATACATCGGATTGTGCGATGCCCAGAATGCAGGCAATTTCACGCTGCTTCAGCTTCTTTTCTTCCAGAATCCTGAAGACATGAAACCCCATCTGGGCACGGGCCAGGAGTTGATCGGCATCCTTCAGGCCCAAGTCGGCGAAGACGTTCCCCGAGCCGGCTTCAAACTTAATGGATTTTCGTTTTCTCGTGCTCACAGGCTAACTCCCGCGCTTCCGCATAGCGTTTCTTGATGAGATCCACATCCCGCTTCGGCGTTTCGGCGCCTTTCTTCGATTTTTTCTGAAAGGCGTGCAACACGTAAACTTTGGCGCCCAACTGGACGGCTGTTACGACGCGGTAAGCGTCGGACGCATGGCGCAATGCGATCTCCACAATACCGCTTCCGACCCCCTTGAAGGGCTTGGCGTCCTTGGGCATACCGCCGAACTGAATCAGTTGCAGTTCGTCGCCAATCAGCTTTTGTGCGCCCTCCGGAAAATCTTGAATTTTCTTTTTCGAGTCTCCCATCCAGACCACAGGGCGGAGCACTGGAGACTTAAGATTCTCCAAGATCGCACCTCACATTATATAGTAAAATTACTATATTTGCACATTCGATTTTGATTCCTGGCATGACACCGTTCTTGTTCTCCGGATATGGTCACCATGGGTCGAATCTCTTGCCCGAAGAAAGGACACAGGACGTTACAGTAATTCCACAGCCTTTGGACGATGGCCGCAGAGCCGTTCGGCATTTTCTTCCCCTCCCTACCCTCTATCCCGTGCCTTCCGCCCCGGGGAGCGTTGCTCCATCCAAGTCTCTAGTAACGGGTCAAATTTCGTCAAGGTCTCCGGAGCAAATCGGGCATAGGTCTCGTACCACGGAAGATCGTGGTCTTCTTCGATGCGAGCCACTTCCAGAATTCCCCCCAGGTGGTAGCAGGCCTTATCACCGAACATCCACATGCACTCCATGATTGACGCCGTTACGGCGCCGTCATCACAGAACGCAACTCTGTGGAGGGCCTCCATTGCCAGACCCACGACGGCGCGTACCTGTTCCCGAGAACAGCCCGTCATTTGGCAGATCTGTTCCAGCACCTCTTCGCTTCGGAGCATATTTGGGCCTCCCTCTTGTCCGCGACTCGGGCCTCACTTCGATTTAGGCTTTGGCGTTTCCCTCGCCGAGTCCGGCAATGACCCCAATTCCTTACGTATCGGGACTACCAGCAGACTTTCCACCTGATCTTCGCTATTCAACTCGATTAGGGGCATCACCGCATGGCGAAAGGTCTCAAGGACTTCCGAGAGCTCCCGGCTTGTCTCAAAGGGTTTAATGCTCTTGCTTCGCAGGAACTCCGGCCCCTCGGGGAAGAACTTATTAACCCAGGCCTGCCAGTTGTCGGGGGTAGCCTTCCACCTTCCCACTCCCCAGTGAGCGATCGGTTCATCAAGATTCTTTGGGGTCAGGTAGATGTTCAAGAAGGTGAAAGTGGTGTATGAGTTCATTTTCCCTTCTGGGACATACACTCTTGTGAACGCGTGTGGCGCCCAGCGGGCAGATCCTGCGACCGACGACGAAGATCTAAAGTAGCAGTATTCCAAAAGCGACCTATATTCCATAGCTTCCATTTGGTCATCCATCGTGGCCATCAATCGCGAAATGTCCTTATACAATTGATCAACGAAGCGGATGCCTTTGAAGATTGTCATGCCGTCAATCATGTGCACCTCTCCGGAAGAGCTTTGCCAGATTCTTGGTATCTTCGATCGGGGTTAACCCTGCGTAGTCTGTTTCGTTGAAGAACGACACAGGGTGCCAGAAAATGCAGAACGTACAGTCACTTCTGGGTCTTCGTACCGCTTCCGTATCTTTGTCCCAACTCGCGACCTGAAGATAATCGGAAGCGCCAAAAAAGGCTCGCCTACGCCAAAACCCACCTAAGGGGACCGCTCCCGTCCATTGCAGGTCTCGAAAGCCCTCAAAGGGCTTGTGGGAGATTTCCTTTCGTTCGAGAAGCGCTACGAGGTCCGCTATGAGCCGTCCGACTACAGAGTCCTGCGGAGCGCGAGAGTAAGGTTCTAAGTTCCTGCCGAGAGAGGCCCAGGATAACCAGAACGCGGGACACGGAAAAGTGTTAGCGCCCACAGGAACCCGTTCCAAGGCCTCCCTGTATATCTCCCGTGGAAGTGTCCGGTGCGTTGTGACGAGTAGGTGCGCAAAATCAAGACTTGGAGGGAGAGATTCGGTGTAATCTCCAAACCATTTTTTCACCAGGGCCCACCTATCCGGCGCTCTTGCGAAGCCGACCATTTGATCCACCAACTGGCTTCCGGTTAAGTCCTGGTGGACCTCAACTTGCCCCTTGATTTCAAAATCGCTCATGCCTGATTCATATTTTGCTTCAACGATCAGAACGCGAGCCGTTCCGTCATCGCATAGAAACAGCAGGGCTACATCAGGTTCCCGTCCGTTTGGCAACTCCGGCCAGAAAGCAAAGAAAACCCGCCGCACCAATGACCCTCCAAGAAATTGCTGCATGGATGGGATGCCTTCGCCCAAGGATTGCGCGTCATAAAACCAATTACGGAAACCTTCATGCCAACCGACGTAATACATGGTGCCGAAGGCATCAGAGGTCAATAAATCCTCCATTCGATCGTGGGCGGATTCAGGAGACAGCTTGCCCTTTAGTTCGGCGATGCTCATCAATCCCTCGCGTGGGCGGCAGGCTTGGGTCTTGTTGGACCCACTCTTTTCTTAGCAACATTTCTTGCCTCCCCGTGCTGGGCGGCTCGCTGAGCGCAGATGCGCTCCAAGAGCACGCTGGCCGGTTCGTCGTTGGGGTCCTGGGGCACCAACTTGCCCTCGAAGGCGCGCTTCAGGATGGCTTGGCGCAGCCGCTCGGCGCGCTTCAGGTTGGCCTCGACTTGCATTTCAAGCTCGTCAATCACGGAGAGGCGGCGCTCGACTTCGGCGACGATGCGGTGCTGCTCGGCGAGTGGGGGCAGAGGAACACGCAAAGGCTCGATGTCTCCGTGGTTTATTTGAGGGACATTTGACCCATCCCCTAAAGTGCTCAAGTCAACGCCAGCGAACCACCACCACAGGTAGCCAGCCACGTTTTCCACTACTGGAGTGACGCCCATAGTGTTTAGGTCGTAGCCGCTCGGGCGCGCAAGGATTCTCTTCTTGTTAGTTGCTATCGCGCCGCCTCGTTTGGGAAAAATAATGGTTCCGGCGGGATGAATGTGGAGGCCAAGTTCGGCCGCGTCAGACGCGCAAATCCAAGACGCGGCCTCAACCATATACCTCTCGTTGCCCGCGCGATTCATATCCCCGACCTTGAACCACGGTGTCTCACCCGTCGGTCTGACACGCTGGTCAACACCTTTCGGGGTTTGACCACTTCCCACGAATCCAAGCTGACTTACGGCCGCCCATGTCCAACCCTCGCGAACTTCAGGCAGACAAGCACTGTCAGGAGAATGCGGCTCCTGGTATCTCGATTTGGACTTGTCATCCTTGGGTCCTTTGCTGGAGGCGCGAAACTTGGCGAGCTGAGCGGCTTCCCAGCGGGCGCGGCGCTGGGTGAGGACGCGCTTAAGCAGTTCGCTCGCGGGCTCGTAGGGGCGGCCTTCGCGGCGGGCGAGTTCGGCTTCGGTGGGGACCAGACGGCCTTCGACGGCAGCCTTGAGCACGGCGGCGCGGTAACGCTTCAGGTTGGCCTGCACGCGCTTGAGCGCCCCGACGCCAGCTTCCAGCCGCGTGAACTGCTTGTCAATCTCTTCGACAATCCGCCGCTGCTCGCCGAAGGGTGCTAGAGGGAATGGCAGATCCGCGCAAGTGGAAGCCTTGACGCGCATGAGGGAGCCGCCAACTCCTGATGCCCTGCGGGAAAGATAGTCTCGAATCCGATTTTGTTGGAGGAAATAACAAACATACTCCGGCAAAATCCCGGCCGTGGGCGGAAATGAAATCCATTCAGTTGAGGCGATCTGGGTCATTCCAGAGTTCTTTGAAACAACCCAAACTCTGTTTATACGTGGATTGATCCCACACATTAGCACGGTGCCAGGCCCAACCGCCTGCTTATTTGAGCCAATTTCGCTGCCTTTCAGGATTTCCGGTTTGCCAAGGGGAAAGTTGGTCACACTGTAAAGCTCGAAGGATCCGCCCGGTTGCTTGCGTGGGTCAACACTCCCTCCTCGTGCAGGCCTGAGCGCAGCGAGAGTGGTCATTGCCCAGCCACGGGCCAGGTCAATGGAATCCGCATTATTCACGCCGCTAGAACCTCGCTGAGTTCTCTAACAAGTGATTGCAACTGATCGCCGAAAATAATGTGTGCTTTCCCAAGCCCACCGCGCTGAGCAAACGGGACGTAATCGAAGTCATCTATGCTAATAGTCAAGCTCGCCGCGATGTGGTCGCGGATGGCTTCGAGCCACTGGCGTTGTTCGTCGGTGAACCCTCGGCCATTCTTCTCCTGCTGGGCAATCCATTGGGCAAAGCGTTCATTCACCTGATCGTGAAAAGGCCGCAGTTGATTCTCCTGGTGAAGGGCAAAGCGCACCAAGGAAACGATGTCCGCCAGGACGTTGCCACCTGCACCGCGCACCTTCGATTTCTCCAGGGTTTCATAAGCGCGCCACAGCACTTGCGGAGTCCAACCGCGTGGTGGCTTTTCGATGGCGGCCGCAAGGTCCTTGATCCCTTTTAAGGTGAGCCGCTGGCTGTAGGGGCGGCTATAAAGAATCTGGAGCGCAGTGATTTCGTCCTTGTGCTCCTGGATGAACTTCTCGAACGATTCCACAACCGATCGGGCCTTGTCCCGGGCGGCGGCAGAAAATCCGGCTTCCAGCACTTCGTCCTTGGTCACGGTGTCAATCGTCTGCTCATAGGACTTCTTCAACTCGATCAACTTGTTGCGAAGCGCAGGATTCGTTGCTAGGGGCTTGGCCGCTTCAGCCATTAATGCCGCTGCTGCCTTTTCAATAGCTTCGGGAGGCGGCTTTTCAGCTCCAGTAGCCTTCTTCGCCGCTTCCAACTGGATGTCGGGGTCGAGCGCGTCCACGAGGCCGCGGGCAATGTGCGAGAGAGGCTTGCCACCCCCCACTTTCTCAAGCATTGCCCGATCTTCCTTGCTGAGCTGACGGTCGAGCCGGGCCAGCCGCGAAGCCAATGAGGAAAGCACATCCTTCTCGCGATTCCCAAAGGCCACGGCATCAAGCAGCTTCTCGAAAGAGACACTGGGTTGCCTTTCCAGCGGGTGCGTGTCCACCAAATCGGTTTCGCAGGCGCCCACCGCATCCACAATGATGAAATGTGTCTTGGCCTCTGCGTCGGGAGTGACTGCCTTCAAGTCCGTCGCGGTGACCACGCGTGCGCCCCGGCCCTTCATCTGCTCGAAGAGCGTGCGGCTTCTCACTTCGCGAAGGAATACCAAGCATTCCAGAGGGCGCACGTCGGTGCCGGTCGCGATCATATCCACGGTCACAGCGATGCGAGGGAAGTAGCTGTTGCGGAAAGAACTCAAAAGCTCCTCAGCGGTCACGGCTCCGATGTTCTTATAGACGAATTCCTCCACTTCCGTGCCGTCAGGGAGCTTCCTCTTGATGGGTACACGGACGGTGCCCGTCCGGTAAGTGATCTTCTGGCAGAAATCGTTTCCTTTTCCGAATTCCTCGCGCACGATGTTGACAATGTCTTCGGCGTGGCTGTCATCCTTGGCGAAGATGAGCGTTTTTGGCACCTCGGTGCGGCCGGGGAAGATTTCCGTGAAGAGCCTTTCTTTGAAGGTGCGGATGATGGTGCGGATTTGGTGCGGCGCTACCACGTCCTGGTCCAACTGGCCGGCGGCGTAGGTGAAGTCTTTGTCGAGCTGCTCCCAGCGGACTTTCCGCGATAGACGGTCGCGCTTATCGACCCAAAAGCCGGCGTTTACGGTTGAACCGTGCTCGCTCACCACCGTGCGGATGCGGTAGACATCGAACCCGACGTTGACCTGGTCGGCGACGGCCTGTTCGTGGTTGTACTCCATCACAAGGTTCTGATTGAAATAGCCGAAGGTTTGCTGAGAAGGTGTCGCAGTTAGGCCGATCAGAAAAGCGTCGAAATATTCGAGCACCTGTCGCCAGAGGTTGTAGATCGAGCGGTGGCACTCATCCACCACGATAAAATCGAAGAATTCAATCGGGATGGAGGGATTATAGCTGACCGGTACCGGCTTCTGAATCAGAGACGCGAGGCTGCCAAGGGGCTTCTCTTCGATCTCCGGGTCTAATTCTTCCTCCCCCCGCATCATGGCATAAAGGCGTTGGATGGTTGTGATACATACTTTGCCGACAGGATCGAGCTTGTTCGACTGCAAAAGCTGTACGTTGTAGAGCTCGGTGAATTTGCGGCGCTCCTCCGGCGTGGTGAACTGTTCGAATTCGGTCTTGGCTTGGCGGCCCAAGGTCTTGCGATCCACCAGAAAGAGAATCCGTTTCGCGCCCGCGTGCCTGATGAGCCGGTAGCAGAAGTTGCAGGCGGTGAAAGTTTTGCCTCCGCCACTGGCCATCTGGATCAGGGCGCGCGGGCGGCCTTCGGCAAGCGAGGATTCGAGGCCGCGAATCGCTTTGATCTGCGCAGGCCAGAGTTTTTCTTCGATGAGCGCCGGCATGCGCCTAAGGCACGCACGCAAAGTGGACCCGGGCTTCTTCGATTCGTCCAGGAGCCAGTCGGCCAGGGTCTCGGGACGATGAAACGCGAAGACCGGACGGCTGCGCGCGTCAGGCTCCAGAAGGTTGGTAAAGCGCGTCTCAACGCCCGTGCTCTGGTAGCAAAAGGGCAGCGGCTTCCGATAGGGCTTCAGCACATACGGAAGACCGACGCTATATTTTTCCGTTTGGATTTCGTATCCGGAGAGAGTCTCACCCTCCTTTTTGGCTTCGATTACGCCCGCCGGGGCGCCATCCACATAGAGCAGATAGTCTGCGAAACCGTAGCCTGAATTCAGCGGGAATTCGCGGATGGCTACGCCACGACAGGCTGCGACATTTGCCTCGTTGGTGTCTTGAATCACCCAGCCGGCAGCATTAAGAAGGTGGTCTATGTTCTTCCGCGCTTTGTCTTCAGGCTTCTCAGGCATCTGTAGAGCTTTCCGGGTTCTTCCTTAGATACTGTTTGCCCAGATGATAACACCACCGGGGGCTGTTTGCGAGGCAATCTGTGCCCAGGCAATCTGCGCCCAGTGACAGAGGGCCAGTTTGTCTCGCGTCGTGCGGGCGGCAGGAACCCTCGCCCGTTAGCTACGGGGTGCCAGGGTCCGAGGAAGGCGAACAGATCTGCGGAACGTGAAGAAAGAAGGGGTGTCAGGTAGTGCGCCGGGATAAACCGGCATGCAGTAGAGAATGAAAGAGTCTCACAGGAAAGGAGTAGCGAACCGCCTGGCCTCGAGTCTTGCGGAGGCAGTCGCGAAGCTGCCGTCGAAGCGTAGACAGAGGTATCAGTGGGCAGGGTATCGAGCTGCGAGAACCGTCAATCGGGATGCCGACCCCGATACCTGAGGGGGAAGGCCACACACGCGCCGACGGTAGCGCGAGCCG
>Ga0326727_10013766_pt1 | contig 17856 bp, 11 predicted proteins | sample MB2enrmetagenome_FD_207643 | JGI IMG/M metagenome (GOLD analysis project Ga0326727, IMG submission 207643) | Lab enriched peat soil microbial communities from McLean, Ithaca, NY, United States - MB29MY | ecosystem: Environmental > Terrestrial > Soil > Wetlands > Peat | place: USA: New York...
AGTCGATCAGGTCAATATCGCTGGCGGTGTTGGTCCGTTCGTCGTAGCGGAAAATCAACCGCCAGTTTCCCGTGACCGTCAGGCTCCATAATCCTTTCAGGTCGCCTTTAAGAGGATGCAGCTTCCAACCGGGAAACCGACCGAGTTGCTCCAGCGTAACGGCGGTTTCGAGGCCAAACAGAAGCTTGCGCAGCTTGTCGGCCATCGCGGACGGCACGCCTTTGGCGTTTCCGTCCTCATGGAGCTCCCTTAGCCCTTTGTGGCGAAAGCGGACAAGTTGCATGCTATCCTTTCACTCCTCCAGTATGTACGGTTATACCGTACACGTCAAGCGATTTATAGTGGAAGCCACGGTGGCCGCTTTCGTGGCCGCGGGCTTTTCCTTCGATGACGAACCCACGGTCAATTACCAAGACGAATTGACAGTGGCGACCTCCGGGTCACACAACCTCAGCCGCCGCTCGAACGGGTCAATGCAACTACGTGATGTAGGGGTAGGGCTTGCCCTACCCGGCGTTCCGCAGGGGGAATGCGGAACCGGGGGGACGGCAAGCTGTCCCCCTACTGTCAAAGAAGTAGGGCAGCTTCAAAGGCTCACGACTTTGACGTTGGTTTGTTGGCTGAAATGGCGAAGGTCGGCGGCGCTGATACTCGGCGTGGTGTACCAGACGTTAAAATCCGAAAGGCGCCCGTAGACCGCGTGGGCGTTCGCGCCCACCTTGGTGTGGTCCGCAAGCAGAATACGGCGGGTACCGCGGCGCAGCATGATTTCCGTCAGCCGGGCAATGTCCGGGTCCAAAACCAGGCAGTTCCCCTTGGCGTCCACGGCGTCCGTCCCCAGAAAGACCACGTCGAAGTGGAGCCCTTCCAGCGTCTGCTCGGTCATGCTCCCCGCGATATAATTCATCTCGGTGTGGTACTCCCCGCCGAGAAGGTAAAGCCGCACGCTGGAAAACCGGCTCAGAACCGGAATCACCGCCAGTGAAGTTGTGTACACGCTGAGTTTTCCGATGTCACCCAGGTGCGGGGCCAGATGAAAGGGCGTTGATCCATCATTGAGAAGAATCACATCGCCGGGCTTCAATTCCCTGGCGGCCGCTCGCCCGATCGCCTGCTTCAGTTCAAAGTTGAGCGCCACCCTCTGGTGATAGGAGGATTCCACCGAAGCCCTTAAGACGCACCCTCCGTGCGTTCGAAGAATGGCCTTGTCATTCTCCAGCCGGTCCAGATCCCGGCGAATGGTGAGGGGGGAAACGTCGAACCGCTTGGCCAGCTCCTCCACACTCAGCTCCGATTGGAAGGCGTGCAGCTGTTCAAGTATTTCCTGTTCGCGCTGGTTTGGTTTCATGACTTTCTATTCTCAACAGATTCGGGCAAATGACAAGAGAATACAAAGCACTTCTGGCGAAGAAACCTCGCGATCAGGCCACCTCAAAGGTTCGGACCCTCCAGGGCTCCAGCTCGAAGGTGAGTTTGCCGGAGCGTGCTGTGGCGTCGGCAATCTTCGTGCCCAGGAGATTGGTTTCCGACGCGCGGGTGGCCGGAATAGCGAGGTCCAGGGAAGCGCCTCCTTGCTTGCCGGCAATCTCCAGCACGCGGATTTCAAATCCTTGCCCCGCTTTCTTGCGCAGCACCATCAGGTGGGCGTTTTCAGGCTCCATGCCGAGGAAGCTCTTCCGACTGGGCAGGCTCCCTTTGCCCGGTTTGCCGACCACCGTGATGAGCTTCTGGCTGAAGGCGTCGGCAGCCCGCACGCGGTCGGCATTCGTAAATTTTCCGTCGTGAGGCCACAAGGCATGGCGATACTCCGCATAGCGCGGCCAGCCGTATTCGTCGCTGAAGTAGGATTCCCACTCGCGCATGATTAAATTTGAAAAGCCGCCGTCGGCCTCACGCTTGAAATACTGGGTTCCCGGGTGCAGCACCAGAAGGCCCGCCTCCGGCCCCACCAGATCGACGAAAGTGCGGGCTTGGAAATTCGGGCGCGCGGAAGGTTCAATGCCCAGGGGAAAATCTCGAATCACCGTAGTGGCGGGGAAACCGGGCGCGAAGGAAAGCCAATAACCCTCCTGGATCTCAGCCGGGAACCGATGGTCGGCGCCTACCGCGTCAGGAGCGGGCGGAATCTGCGCGAGCACCCGGCTGGTAACCTCCACCCAGGGCAACCCGGCACTGAGCGTTACGTAAGTCTCGAACTTCATCAGCGGCCAATCGTGATGAGTCTTCACCGTGGCACGCAACGGGCCTTTTTCGATCCAGCGAATCGAGGAATTGATCTTGGCGCGCCAATCCGTTTCGCCCGCAGACGCCGCAGGTTTCTCTGTCCCCTCGTAGGCGGCCAAGGACGTTGAGCTGTCGTAGGAATCCGGAATTTTCCACGTCTTTCGTTGATACTTCTGCTGAAGGAAAACCCCCAGCAGATTGTAGTCCTGGTTGGGCGCACCTCGGAACACCGGGAAAGCGCCCTTGTCTCCGGCTAACATCTCGCGCCCGGTTTTCTTGTCCACCAAGCTGATGATGGCTCCGAATTTCGGGCTCAAGCGGACTTGCAGGAATTCGTTCTCGAGAAGCAGTTGCGATTCATCAATGCGCAAATCCGTGGCTTCAGGCGGGGCGGCCTCGGGGGTGAATTCGAGCGAGTACGTGTCGTATCCCACGCTGGGGACTTTCGCGGCGAGAAAGGCCACGTCCGCAACTTGCAGGTTCCCCTGGCCGTCCTTGTCGCTCTTGATGATTTGGGAAGGCACGCGGCGGCCCGTGCGGTCCTTCACCACAATGTCTTTGACGTTGGCGCGAAGCGGGTAGAGGCGCCCCGTCGTCGCCAGATCGGTGCGCTCCCACGCCGTGGGGTTAAAGACCGTCACCGCCAATTGGCCATGGGGGGCAGCCTCCGGGTTGATGCGGCTCGCCACGAACTCAAGCGAAGTGGTCAGCACCTCCTGGCCTTGCGTTTCGGCGGCGTCCAAGTGCTGGTAGCCGATTCCGCCCCAGGTGAAGTTGTGGAAGTCCTCAATGCGATCGAGCGGCGCCATCCGATCCCCTTGCCAGCGCGAGTATTCGCAGAGCCCCACATCGTGGCTTTGCGAGGTCAGCAGATTCTTCCATGCAGTGTCCAAGGGCCGCACGTGATCCTTTGCGCCCAGGCTCGACGCCACCGCGTCGAAGCGCTCCGCCGCGTGCAGCGTCGCCTCCACTTTGCGATCCATGATGCGCAACTGGTCTCCGCCCAGGCCCCAAGTCAGCAATTTGCTCCAGGCGTCCATGTTGAAGTACACGGGTTCCGCGGCGGCGCTGCTGCCGTGCCGGTCGAGATAATCCTTCAAGGTAACGAACTCTACGGCAGCCTGGGCGGCGATTTTTTCGTATCTTTCCGAATATTGCAGATAGGAAGGTTGCTCGTGCGGCTCCCACCCAAACTCCGCCCAGGTGAAGATCAGCGGCTTGCCCAGGACTTGGAGTTTCTTGAAGGCCTCCGAGGTCGCGAGCCGCGTCATATCAGTGGAATAACCAAAGAGTGAATTCTTGGGTGTGCTCAGAATGGTCGTGCCGTCCATTCCTTTCCAGTGGAAGGCGTTGACCTCCAGATAGGGAATCCCGGCGCGGCCCCAAGTGTCCACCTGGGCGAGGCTGGCATAGCGATACCCTGCCCCGCGCGCGATTTGGGGGATCTGCGGATGGGAAAATTCCTCCTCATCCAGAAACGTCGCAACTTCGTAGTCGAGCGCCTTGCGTATGGTTTCCCGTCCGTAGACAAGCTGGCGGATGTTGGACTCCCCGCTGAACATGGTCCCCAACGGCTGGCCATAGGTGCCGCCGATCAACTCCACCTTGTCCTCGGCAAGATACCGCTTCAGCTTTTCGGCCACTTCCGGGAATTTCTCTGCCATAAATTTGTATGCCAGGGCATCAAGTTCCAGGCAGGTCTTGACGTGCGGAGCCAGGTCCGCCATGCCCATGGCGTCAATCGCCGAGAGGACGCAGGACTCAATTCCCAACTGCCAGCCAATGCCCGTGTAGCTCCAGTGGTTGCAAAGCGTGATGCAAAAGCCCTCACCGCTCGCCGCCGCTTTGGCCAGAAAACCGCCGGCCGGGGTGAATAACGCTGCGCCCGCGCCCGCCAGCAGGCTGGTTTCAAGAAACCGTCGGCGTGAAATACTTTTCTTCATGGGAGTGCCTCCTGTTCAGACCGCCAAAAGCCGGGCACTGTATACCACATTTTGGACTTTGCGGAGAGGCGCAATTGGGAAAGCGACGACAGAGATCATCGCGCACCCCGCCTTCGGGGCGCTACGACCTCTTTCGTCACGGTACAATCGCCGGATTGCGCAGAGCGCAGCTCTGCGGTTGGAGCTTCGCCGTGGATTCGTGGTTACCGATTCGCAGAGCTGCGCTCTGCGCAATCCGGCATTGGTGGCATTTGCGCGGTAAGAGCCGCGTACCACAAAATCGGGAGGCCGCGCTGCGCAACGCGTTCACGGTTGGGCCGCAGCAAATTCTGATCGGTCTCCTCCAAGCGGTGCGATAATTGGACATGCGTTCCGGAGGTCCCACCATGCGCGCATGGAAGCAGGTTCTGGTTCTAACCTTTCTGGCACTCCTCACGGTAAAGTGGCTCCCCGCCGCAGCCCTCAAGGCCGGGGTGGCTAAGGTCGACATCACTCCGCCGGTGGGCGTACCGCTGTGGGGTTACGAGCTTCGCGACAGCACCGGAACGTTGGATCCGCTTTATGCCCGCGTTCTGGTGCTGGAAGTTGGAGAGAAGCGCCTCGCTCTCGTCACGCTTGATTTGGGCCGGACCTTTGGCCGTGATTCCATCGACCGGCTGCGCGCGGCGGCCAAGGCTTCGAGCGGAATCTCTTACGTATTTGTGACCGCCACCCACGACCACTCGGCTCCGAGCCTTCAGGACAAATATCGAAACGGAACTCCGGCGTGGGAGACGGCCATGCTGGAGAAGATCGGCGCCGCCATCGCCGCGGCCCACCGGAACGCGGTGGAAGCCCGCCTCGGCGTGGGTTATGGAGTCGCTTACATTGGGCACAACCGGCACCGCCTGAATGCCGACGGCACGGTGACCTGGTTTGAGCACAACCCCACCGAAATTCCCACCAGCCCCGTTGATCCCACCGTACCCGTGCTGCGCGTCGACGCCGTGGACGGAAGGCCGTTGGCCGTGCTGGTGAACTACGCCTGCCACCCTGTGGTTTTTGGTCCGGATAACACCCAGTACTCGGCCGATTGGCCCGGCGTGATGGAGAAGTCCGTGGAGCAGGCCCTGGGCGGCCAGCCCATCTGCTTTTTCCTGCAAGGCGCAGCGGGCGACATCAATCCATACTTCGCCGTGATTCCCCTGAAAGAAGATGCCATCAAGCGGCGCGATTGGACGGGACAGCGGCTGGGTGACGAGGCGGCTCGCGTGGCGATGGGAATCCATACTCAGACGACCGCCGAGCCCAGCCTGGACTTCGCCGAGGATCTGCTACCCTTCCACTTCCGCTATGACGTCGAGAAATACAAGCGGGCACTCATGGGCGGCTCGGAGATCGACGCGCGTGGGCTCGATGCGTACATGCCCGATACGCATTACGAGCAGCAACTGCCTGTGGCGACCGTGCTGATCAACAAGCAGATTGCGCTGCTGGGCATGCCCGGTGAACCCTTTGTCGACTTCCAGATGAACTGGCGTTCGCGCTGTCCGGTTAAGGATTGTTTCCTGACGGGCTACTCGAACGGCTATTTTGGGTATCTGCCCACCATCAAAGCGGCCACCGAGGGCGGCTACGGCGCCGCCAGCGCCGCCACTTGGATCGAGCCCGGCGCCGGTGAAATCATGGTGGATCACGCCTTGGTGAGGGTCTACCAGATGCTCGGTCTGCTGACCGACGCGCCGGAGGATCCCAAAGAGGACTACAGCGTCACCCACCGCCGGGGAACGCCCTAACGCGGCGCGGAGTCCCGGGCGACCGGATGGCAAACACCTCTGCGTTTTGACTTGCTCTTGCGGCTCTGCCGCGGAAAGGATGGCCGCATGCCCGGCATCCCCGTTCTACACGTTGAAGCAGATTGCATCGCCCGCGCCTGGGAAGAATCGCTCCTTCTGCTCCACCAGAAGGGTTGCGACCTCAAGACGCAATACGATAAGCCCGGCGACCCTCCCAGCAAAGACGCCACGATGATCATCACCATCGCCGAGCCGCTCCGGGAGCCGATGATCCACCGCGATTTTCCCGGCGGCCCCGAAGATCTTCAGGAATACGTGATGGAAGTCCTGGAAGGAATCAAGGACCATCTGGTGCGCGACCAACGCGATCCCGGCGACACGCGCTGGGAGTACACCTACCACCAGCGATTGTACCGATACCAAGTTCCCACGCTCCCGCCGATCGACCAGGTCGAAACCATTTGCCAAAAGTTGGCGGAGACGCCCTACTCGCGGCGCGCCCAGGCGATCACCTGGAAGGTCTGGGAGGACAACGACTGCTACGACCCCGCCTGCCTGCAAAGCGTGTGGTGCCGAATCACGGAAGAAAACGGCCTGCCGGTACTGAGCATGAATGTGCGCTTTCGCTCCAACGACGCTTACAAGGCGGCCTTCATGAACATTTTCGCCCTGGTCGAAATGCAGAGGCGCATCGCCGCGCGCGTTTCGGATTTGTCAGGCCGGAAGGTGGAGGTGGGCCGGTACTGCCACATGGCCGATAGTTACCACCTCTACGGATCCTACTTTCGAGAGTTCGAAGCGCGCTTTCTCGGCGCGATGGCCAAGCGCACCTTCGAGCAGCGCACGCTGCGTTATGCGGACCTGCGCGAATCAATGGAAGAAGCCCGTCCGGCAATTCTGGAGAAAGCGCGGAAGATGGGACAGTAGAGTTGTCAGTCTTCAGTTGCCAGCTTGCGGTTTCTTCTGAGTTTTGTTGGCCGGGTTCACGGCAGGCTTGCCGGTCGCCTTATCTTTTGCCGTGGATTGCTTAGCTCCGCCCGCGGGAGCAGCGGGGTGCACGATTCGCCCGTGGCCTTTGAACACCGGCGCGATATTCTTCATGGGAGTCGCGCGCCCTTCCTTATCGCGCTCGGCGGAATTCAATTCGTTCTGGCAGGAAGCCAGGTTGGTCTGCGCGGCCAGGAAGAGGTTGTCCTGATTCTTCAGCAGATACGCCAGGTGGGGCTCAATCAACTGTTGCAAATCGAAGAGTTGGTTTCCCGACTGGCTATATTGTGCGCCGAAGCTGGGATTCTCGTAATGCGAGACGCTGTGCGCCACGCCATCCAGTCGGGGCAAAACGGCGCTGACCGCCACATAGGTCTGGAATCCCAGATACAAACTGTCCGGCCGGCTATCAAACTGGTTGCGCCAGTCTTCCATGGCCGCGATCGCTATGTGCAATGAATCCAACGTCTTAGCGAAGGATTGCTGGGCTGCCGCGGGCATCTTCCACTTCTCCGGATGGACTTGGGTAAGCAGGTCGTTCAAGCGAAACTCCGCCAGCCATATTTTGTGCATCAGCGCCTTCACCTGTTGCGGCTCCAAATACCCGGTAGCACCGACGGGGTTTGACGGGGCGTTGGGGGTTTGCCCGGACGGCCCAATCGTTTCCGTCTGAATTTCCTGCGACGCGGGCTCATTCGCGTGCGCCGGCAGGGGCTTTTTCTGGGTGGATGATTGCCCGAGAACGGCGAGCGGGCAGACGGCAACGAACAGCGCTAAGAAAAATAATTTCATCGCTGACCTCACTCTTAGGTTAGAAGGCGGGAGCCGGCAGAAAGATGGCAGGGCCTAGACAACTTCCTCCACAAATTTCTGGAGCGTCTGTTGCCCCTCGGCATCGAGGTCCACGAACTGGATTCCCATGCCCATGCCGACGCGCGAGAACATCACCTTGGCGCGACAGTTGATGGGCGGCTCCGTCGGGTAAAGTCGGAAGGAAAGCGACAGCTCGGAATCAATGGGAAGGGGAAAGCGCACGTTGATGAACATGCCGCCCAGGCTCACATCCCGGGTCACCATGACCTCATTGCGTTCCAGGGCTTCACAATGAACTTCGGTTACCAGCTTCACGCGGCGGTATTGCCGTCGCTCGACCTCAGCTTTAAGGAGTTGCGGATCTTCCGATTCCACGGTGCGCGACCTCTCGTGTCAAGGCGTTAACCTGCAGCTTCCTGCACTTCCACGGCAAATTTAAAGTGGGCGCGCGGAATGCCTCGCCCCCAGCGGTTCACTTCCCAGCGCGCTTGCAGGAATTTGATGTCCGTACGCTGTCCCAAATCCACTGCGGCGGGCGTGGCGCCGGAATAGAATTTTTGCGGAAACCAGAACAGCGCCTGCGTTCCCCAATTCTGGCCGTCCGCCGACCCCCAGATGGAAACGTGCAGCGATTCCTGTTCCAGAACTTCTTCAACCTGCAGGATCAGCAGTAGCGGCTTGCCGGCCAGCCCGCCCAGTTCCAGCGGAGCGCCCTGCCCCGACCCTTCTACCGTCGTTCCGGCAGGCACCAAAAACCCGGCAGCAGAATTTGTCATCACACTGTTGCTCATATTATGAATCGGGCACACACAACCAGGAAATGAATCGTACCATAAATTGTGGCAGGTGGGCGCGATGAAATGCTGTCCGTGAACTGCTGTCCGTTGTCCGTTGTCCGTGGTCAGTGGCAACGGACAACGGGCCACGGACAACGGACAGCAGTTCCTAACACCTGACCCCTGTCAACTCGCTTGCCTTTTTTTGTGCGGAACGCATAGACTCACAGATTCAAGGGTCCTTGATGCGCCTCTCAATTCGATTGCTTCTTTCCTTGCTTTTTGTGGCGGGGACGGCCCACGCGGCGGCGGTTTCCACTGTCTCACTGGATGGCGATTGGCACTTCCTCGCCGACCCGGGCGGCACGCTGGATGTACAAAAGCTCGATTCCGCCCCCTACGTGCGCCCCACGCGCGTTCCCTCTTCCTGGCAATCGCAATTTTCCGACCTGCGTGATTACGCCGGCGTGGCGTGGTACTGGCGCACCATCACGGTGGACCCGCCCGCCCCTGACCAGGTGGCCCTACTGCGTTTTGGCGCCGTCGATTATCGTGCCCTGGTCTTCGTGAACGGCAAGCAAGCGGGGGAACACAGTGGTGGTTATTTGCCTTTTGAAATCGACGTCACTTCCCTGCTCCACGCCGGCGAAAATCAGGTGGCCGTGCGTGTGGCCGACCCCGGCGCCAAACCCCGTGACGTGGTCGATGGCATCAATTATGCGGAAATCCCGCATGGCAAACAGAATTGGTATGTCCAGACCAGCGGCCTGTGGCAAAGCGTGGAGCTCGATTATCGCCCGCGCGTGCGCCTGGGCAGCGTGCACATTTCCGCCCCCTCGGACGGCACATTTGTGATCACCGCGCCCGTGGTGGGGATGGACCAGGGTGGCACCGCGCACGTTACCGCGGAAGTCCTGGATCCCACCGGCAAGAGCGTGTGGAAGGGTGAGCACGACGCGGCCGCCGCGGAAACCAGCGCCAAGCTCAGCGGCCTCGTCCACGACCCGCTGCTGTGGAGCACCTCCAGCCCGAACCTTTACGAGCTGCGCGTGTCGCTCAGTTCCGGCGACTCCGCCACTTGCCGCTTCGGCTTCCGCAGCTTCACCACGCGCGACGGAAAATTCCTTTTGAACGGCAAACCGATTTATCTGCGCGGGGCGCTGGATCAGGATTTCTATCCCGACACGGTCTACACACCGCCCTCACTCGATTTTCTCCGCGACGAAATGCGCAAGGCGAAGGCCCTGGGCCTGAATCTGCTGCGCTGCCACATCAAGGTGCCAGACCCGCGCTATCTCCAGGCCGCGGATGAAACCGGCATGCTGATCTGGTACGAAATTCCCAATTGGGAAAAGCTCACCGCCGATTCCCAGCGCCGCGCCATGGAGACGCTGCACGGCATGGTGGAGCGCGACGCCAACCATCCCTCCATCGTCATCGTGAGCATCATCAACGAAAGCTGGGGCGCCAACCTGAAGGAAGCGCCTGACCGCGCCTGGCTGAAGGCCGCCTATCAGCAAGCCAAGGGTTTTGTCCCCTGGCTGGTGGTGGATAACAGCGCGTGCTGCGACAACTTCCACCTGGCCACGGACATCGCGGACTTCCACCAGTACGCCGCCATTCCCGATTACGCTTCGAATTTCGATCGCCTGGTGGATGACCAGGCGCAACGCCCCGGCTGGCTCTTCAGCCCTTACGGCGATGCGGCCCCGCGCGGCGACGAGCCGCTGATGCTTTCCGAATTCGGCAACTGGGGATTGCCCCACGTCCCCGAGGAAAAGCCCTGGTGGTTCAGCCGCGCCTTTGGCGGGAGAGAAATCACCCAACCCGAGGGGTTGGAGCAGCGCTTCGCCGATTATCAATACAGTTCCCTTTTCCGCGATCTGAACGCCTTGATTGACGCCACCGAGTGGCACGAGTACGAGGCGTTGAAGTATGAGATTGGAGCCCTGCGCGCGCACACGGAAATTCAGGGTTACATCATTACGGAATTCACGGATGTGAACTGGGAGTCAAACGGCCTGCTCGACATGTGGCGTCATCCCAAGGCTTTTGGTGAGGCGCTCAACCGCCTGCAACAGGACGATCTGCTGGTCCTGCGCGGCGACAAGAGCAATTACAAAACCGGCGAGCCCGTTTCGGCTGAGGTCTACATTTCGCACTATGGCCCGGGGGATTGGGCGGGCGCGAAAGTGGACTGGCAAGTGGAAGGAACCTCGCTCACGGGCAGCCTGCCGGTGAGCGCCAGCCTCTCCGCGGGCGCGGCCAAGGTGGGAACGATTCGGTTCACGGCCCCCGCCGGTCCCGAGCCCGTCAAACGGGTCTTGCGAGCCAAACTTATCCTTGCAGATAAACCCCTGGCGGACAATTCCCTGAATTATTATTTCTACCCCATCAAACCGCTCGATTTGCCGCCGCCCGTCTCCTTCTACGACCCAGCGCCGGAACGCCTGCGCCGGCTGGTGAAAGACATGCGCGAGCGCAATTACCTGGCGCCTTCCGGCTCGGAAGCCTTCCCCGTGCTCATCACCTCAACCCTGGATGAGACGGTGAAAAGCAAGCTGCGCGCCGGGGCGCGCGTGATCCTGATTGCCTCCGACCCGTTGACCCTGGCGCCGGGAATCGAGATAGCGCCGCGTTCGCAGGATGCCCTCGACGGCAACTGGATTTCCAACTTCTTCTGGCTGCGCAAAGGCAGGGCGCCGTTTGCCGATATTGGATTCGATACGCTGGGCGGGTTTGAAATCCAAGCCGTCAACCCCGCCGCCGTAATCAAGGGAATCCCGCCGCAGAATTTCAACGATGTACTGGCGGGGATGTTCTACGGTTGGATCCACAGCAACGTGGGAGTCCTGGTGCAAGCCAAGGCCGGCAAGGGCAAGCTGCTGATCTGCACTTTTTCTCTCGCCACCACCTACAACTCCGACCCCTACGCCACCGACCTTCTGGACGCACTGGTGAACTACGTCATCTCGGATTTCTCACCACACTTTGAGTTGCCGATGTGAGGGAAGGAGTCAGGAGACAGGAGACAGGAGTCAGAAGGCAGGAGTCAGAAGGCGCGCGCCAGAATATGCAGAGCACGTCGCACTATTCTGACTCCTGTCTCCTGGCCCCTGACGCCTTCACTTACCCGCCAGCAGCCGGTGGGGCAGCGCGGCCGCTGGCCGCAACCAAACCCCGCCCTGGCTGACCGGATTGCGCAGAGCGCAGCTCTGCGGTTCAGCGCGGCAGATGGACCCGAACCGCAGAGCTGCGCTCTGCGCAATCCGGCAGAATTCATAATTTCCGTTTTCCCTCGCCCCTGCATGTCACGCCCGCAACTTGCCCAGCCGCCGCAGGGCTTCATCCAGCGTGGCGTCTTTCTTGCAGTAGGTGAAGCGCACCTGCTGCGCTCCGGACGCGGGATCACGGTAGAAGCTGCTGCCGGGCACCACCCCCACGCCGATTTCCTTCACCAGGTAGCGCGCAAATTCCACGTCATTGGGAAAGTTGAAAGCGGAAATATCCGCCATGATGTAATAAGCCCCATGGGGCCGGAAGCAACGGAAGCCCGCCTGTTCGAGGCCCGCCAACATGCGGTCACGCCGCGCCTGGTAACCCGCGCAAAGCTGTTGATAATAGGTCTCCGGCAGGCGCAGGGCGGTGGCGCCCGCTTGCTGCAAAGGCGCCGCGGCTCCCACGGTGAGGAAGTCGTGCATTTTGCGAATGGCGTGGGTGACTTCCGGGGGAGCAATCGCGTAACCCACCCGCCAGCCGGTGACGCTGTAGGTTTTGGACATGGCGTTGATGGTGATGGTGCGCTCACGCATGCCGGGAAGAGTGGCCAGCGAAATGTGCTGGAAGCCGTCATAGACCAGATACTGATAAATCTCGTCGGTGATGGCATAGGCGTTGGTGCGCCGGCACTGCTCGGCAATCAGTTCGAGCTCCTCGCGGGTGAAAACCTTCCCCGTGGGATTGTTGGGGGTGTTCAGGATTATGGCGCGGGTGCGATCGGTGAAGGCGGCAGCGAGTTCGTGCGGGTCGAAAGTCCAATCCGGGGGATGCAGGCGTACATGGCGGGTGGCCGCGCCGCAAATGATGGCGTCCGGGCCATAGTTCTCGTAAAAGGGTTCGAACACCACCACCTCATCGCCCGGATCGATGATGGCCAGAAGAGAGGCGATCATGGTTTCCGTGGCGCCGCAGCAGACGGTCATCTCCCGCTCCGGGTCAACCTCCAGGCCCGTGTCGTGGAAAAAGCGCTCGGCGACGGCGCTCCGGAACTCGCGCGCCCCCCAGGTAATTTCATATTGGTTATTATCCGCACGGATGGCTTGCACCGCGGCTTCCTTCACCTCTTCGGGAGCGGGAAAATCCGGGAACCCCTGGGCGAGGTTCACCGCGTGGTGCTCCAGAGCCAGGCGCGTCATTTCGCGGATCACCGACTCGGTGAACTTCTGGGACTTCTGGGAAATGGGCGACCGGCGGCCCGGGGCTGCCCGGAAGCCGATAACGTTTTCACTCATGCCTTCACCTCAGAATTCTGTTGTGCTCCACGCATGCTCGTAGGGGCGGCCTTTTGCCCGCCCAAGGGCGACCACAAGGGTCGCCCCTACGGCGCGCCGGTTTCCGCCGGCACAGAAGGTTGCGCCGCGGCACACTGCGCAAAGCGTGGCGAGCCGCTCATGAGCTGGCGATAGATCTCCGCATCGCGCAACACCATCTCCACGTATATCCGTGTGGCGGAAATGGGAATGCTCTCCAGGAACTCCCCCGGATCGCGGAAGGAATATTTCTTCACCCAGTCCTTTACGCGTGAATCGCCCGCATTGTAAGCGGCCAACGCCAGCTCCGGATGGTTGTCAAAGTCCTTCAGGAGCTCGGCGAAATAGGCGCACCCCACCCGCACATTGTAATTGGGATCGTACAGCCGCCGCGCGGCGGCGCGCGTGCGCGAAGGTCGATTGCTGCGGGCCGCCGTTTCCGGTAGAATCTGCATCAAGCCGCGGGCATTGGCCACGGACAAGGCGCGCGCGCTGAACGCCGACTCCTGCCGCACCAACCCCATCACCAGATAAGGATCCAGGTTATTCAGGCGGGCCTGGGACTGGATGAGTTTCGAGTACGCCTGGGGATAGAGAAAATCCCAAACCTCCTTCGGCAGGTCGGAGAATTCCATCTGCGCAGAGGCCGGCGCGGTTTTGAGGGCGGCGAACAGTGCGCCCGTCACGTCGTTCTGCGCGGCGTATAGCTCAGCCTGCAGCAGGTGCAATTCGGGGGGCGGATGGTCCTCGGCGAAGGCAGCCTTCAAATAATCCTCCGCCAGGCTTTTCAAATCCAGGGCCTGAAGGATCAGCGCCCGCCGGGCGGTATCGCTGGGAGCCGTGGGGAAGCAGGCCAGACCGGTCGGAATCACCGGCGGCTTTAGAACCGGGATCAGCGCGGCGGCCAGGGGAGCGGCGGCGGAGTCACTGGAGCCCGCAAAGCTTCCCTGCCTTGCTTGAATCGCCGCCATGCGCGCGGCGGCCTGCGGCGCATAATACGTATGCGGAAACCGTTTGGCCAGCAGCGCGTAAAGTGCGCGGGCCTCAGCGAGGGCGCCTTGCTGCTCCTGGACCCGCCCCAACCAATAGAGCGCTGCGGGAGCGCGGGGAGAATCCGGAAACCACTTCAGGTACTGGCTGATGACCGCAGAAGTTTTGGGATCGCCCAAAAGATAATCGCACCACGCCAGTCGCCAACCGTCGTCGCGCAGGTGCTCATTCCCAGGATAAAGCTCCCAGAGGCGCCGATAGTCGCGCGCGGCTTCCTGCCAATTGAGCAGCCGGTAATTGTATATTCCCGCTGCCGATAGCGCGTCGGCGTATGCGGGGAAGAGGGCGTAGGAGGCATTAAGCTGCGCCAGGTCTTGGGTAGCCCCCTGCGCGTCACCTTGCTGCGCGTGAAGCTGGACAAGCAGGGCCAGCCGCTGGGCTTCCAGGTCCGGCACGGCATAGTGAGTGAACAGCGCTTGCAAAGCATCGGCCGTCCGACGCAGGCGCAAGAGGCACCTGGCCTGCCCCATTTGCCAATAAGGAACCATGGGGCTGGTGGGCTCATCTTTCAGCAACGCGCCGAACTCTTTCAAGGCGTCGTCATAGCGTCCCGCCTGGGAGAGCGCCTCCGCGCGCGACCGTCTGAGTCCAACATCCGGGACCGGATAAGCAATGTCCAATTGTTTGCGCAGCGCTTGGAGAGCATCGGCGGCCGCTTTGGCCTGCGCGGAAGCCGGGAAGTTGTAATACACATTCTGAAAGGCGTTGGCGGCTTGCAGGAATTGATGGGCCTGCACGCAGGCTTGGCCCAGTAGCAGCGAAAGCGCCGGCTGTTTAAGCGTTTCCGCTTCGCCGGTCAGCACATCCACGGCCTGCTGCGCCTGCTGGGCATTCAGCAAGGCGTTGGCACGCAAGACGAGCGCCGGTTCGCGCAGGTGGCTGCGGAGAAATCGTGCCGCAAAATCTTGCAGCGCCGCGGCGGCATCCTGCGGGCGGCTGGACTGGCTGAGCGCCGAAGCCTGATAAAAGACCGCGTAATCCGCCAGCGGGAATCCGCTCTGCGCCGCCTGGGCCAAATCCCGGGCAGCCTCGGCATAACTCTGGCCTTCATACTCCTGATATCCGGCCAGGAAATAGGCCCAACCGCTCCATTGGGGGTCAGTTTGTGATTGCGCATAGCTCCGCAGGCGCGGCCAGGTGTCGCGACGTGAGGCGCTGGCCGCGAGCTCGCGAAGACGCGCGGGGAGCAAATCCGCAGCGCGCGTGGGCACCGACATCGCCGCCAGGCCTGCCCAAAGGCAGAGGCTTCCGACGAACAGTTTACGGAGGGAGGTCACGCGGCGGGCCCTGGATATTCCGGCCCCAGAGCCGTCGGGTCATTCGCCGCCAAGGTCCTCACCAGCTCCTCATGCAAGTAATCAATCTGCTTGCTCAGGACCTTGCCAAAGCGCTTATCGAAGGTCTGGCGGCTGCGGTCGACGTCAGACTTGAGCCGCTTATATATGTCATGGTTCTTGCGCCCGTCGGCCACCTTGGCTTTGTTGTAGAGCTCGATTTCCGACACCAGGAGTTTGGCGAATCGCTTGGCGTCCTTATGCACCTTCTGCTCGGCTTCGCTGAGCTGCGTGATGTCGAAACCCGCTGGAGCTGGCGGGGCTGGAGGCGGTGCGCTAACGGCAACAGGCGGCGGGGGCGGTGGGGGTGGCGGTGGCGGCGGTGGAGGAGCTACCTCCACGGGCGGTTCGACGACGGGCGGAGGGGGTTCAGGCTCGACCACCGGGGCAACGGGCTCCGGGGGCTCCATGAAAACTTCCACCGGTGGTGCCGGCGGTTCCGGTTCCGGTTCAGGCACATGAGGTTCCACTACCTCGGCTTCCGCGTGCACCCCGGCAACCGCCTCCGCCGCCGCAGGCTCCTCCATCGCGGGTTCCTCGGCGGGAGGTTCCGCACGCACCGGTTCCTCAGCGGCAACTTCCGCTTCTTCCACGGGCGCTTCGTGTTCTGCGGTCTCGACAACTTCCTCGTCCACCTCGTCTTCGGATACGCCGCCGCTTAGCGCAATCAGGCGATCGATCTGCGCGCCGGCGAATTCGGCGAGAATCTTCAGGCCATTGACGGGGAGTGCATGGCCCTTATCGCCGGGGTCGGCATAGAAGATGGCGGAAACCGTGCCGGAGGAGCGGATGGGGAGCAGCAGGACAGGCGCATGGGGGGCGGGCTTGAGCTTGTCCAAGACGTTGCGGTTTTTCTTGAGCGTCTCGGCGCTGGCGTCCACATGGCCGGCGGTATCCATGACTTGCCGGAAGGGATTGTCCTGATTGAGCTGAACGATCAGAGAACGCAAAACCTTTTCCGAGAGCGCGGGCCCAAAGCCGTGTGCCGATGCGCCCCAGGCCGCTTTGCCCCGCACGTCGAAAACCGCGGCGCGCACGCCCCATTGCCCGGCCTCTTCGGTGAGGACCTCAAACACCTGTTCGGGAATCGTGCAGGTCATCAGGCTGCGGACGGCGCTCAAAACGTTTTCGAGCGCCTTATCCGGCGAGGCCTGCGGCGCGAAGGCCGCCGCGCCCAGCGTGGCCGCGTGCATCACCTCATCCCATTGACGGGAAGCTTCCTGCTCGGTTCGTACGTGCAGCTGCTGCAACTCCGTCAACTCCAGATTGATCTTGGAGATTTGTTCGGCCTGCGCGCGCAGCTCCACCGCCAAGCGCTGGCGGGCCTCCCGAATCGAGTCCGCAAAAGAAAAAGGTTGGTTTTCAGCCAAGTGAAGACACCTCAGGGAGATAAGCTACCCGCTTATTATGAATCAAGGCGCGGCAAAGGCGCAACGGCAATGTCAAAGGAAGGGGTTCGGGACAGGAAACAAGGGATACGGGCTTGGGGACGAGAAGTGCAGCGCGGACCGGTTGGGCAGGTCCGCGCTTGGCAGGTCCGCGCCAGCAGCTCAGGCCGCGGGCTCGGCCGATCGTTGAGGTCGGAGAGCGTACTGCTCGCGCGGCTTATATTTGAATTTGAATTCCAGTGCCTGGCCGAGCAGGCGGAAAATGGGCCCGCGGTTTTGATAAAGGACCTCCACCCAATCCCGCCGCTTCATCTGCGGAAAATAAATTCCCCGGAAGGCCAGACGGCAGAGGAGATGAATGAGCCGGTCGGGAAATGACTTCGCGCCCAACCATCCCATGGCGGAGGCGATGGTCTGGGGACTGTAAGACGACGCCCAGGCCTCGCGAACTTCCGCCTCCGCTTTTTCCGTGGTAATCCCCAAAGGCGTGAAGCTCATGGTGAAAGGCTTGAACTCCAGCCAGTGTTTCGGCCGACTGAGCCGCCCGGCAGCGGCCAACCGGTCATAAAGCGGAGTGGCCGGGTAGGGCGTGAGCAAACCAAATACGGGAAGCCCCGGTGGCCAGGAGCGAATCACCTCCAGGGTGCGCGCCGCCACCCCCGTGCGGTCGCCATCCATCCCGAAGATGAACGAGGTGATGGCATAAACATTGTGGCGCGCCAGGCGTTCCAGAACGGCCTGGTATTCATCCGGCTTGTTGAATCCTTTGCTGACGCTCTTGAGGTTCTCCGGGTCAATGGATTCGAGGCCCATGAAAATCCACCGGCCGCCGCTTTGGGCGATCAGGGAAACCAGTTCTTCGTCGCGCAGCAGGTTCATGCTGATTTGCGCCACCCAGGGCACCTGGGCGCCGCGGGCGATGATCTCGCGCAGGAGGGACTTGGTGCGCCGGGGATTGATGGCGAAGTTGTCGTCGATGAAGAAGACCGCCACCTTTCCTTTTTCGCGCTTCTCCAGCGCCTTCAGCATCAGCAGTTC
>Ga0326727_10013767_pt1 | contig 17855 bp, 12 predicted proteins | sample MB2enrmetagenome_FD_207643 | JGI IMG/M metagenome (GOLD analysis project Ga0326727, IMG submission 207643) | Lab enriched peat soil microbial communities from McLean, Ithaca, NY, United States - MB29MY | ecosystem: Environmental > Terrestrial > Soil > Wetlands > Peat | place: USA: New York...
CCCAATCGTCCCCGGAGCAATGTGGAAGGGATGGTTCAGCGTCACCAGCGCCGCGGTCTCCGTCATGCCGTAGCCCTGGATCAGAGCGAATCCCAGCCGGTTCCAGAAGGATTCCAGCTCACTGGGCAGCGTCGCGCCGCCCGAGATCACCGCCCAGAACTTCCAGCCCAGCGCGCTGTGTACCCGCCGGTACCGCCACCACTTCCGCAGAACCCCCTTCACCCCGCCTCCATCGTTATCCTCAGCGTGTGCCCCGTTCATCGCGCGCCTTTGTGCAATGGGTGGGGTTTCAAGCTCCGGAAACCTCCCCAGCAGATGCACCCTCAGCAGATGCAGCACCCGCGGCACGGCCACCAGCACCGAAATGCGTTCCCGCCGCACCAGCTCGATGACGCGCGCCGGCTCGAGCTGCTCGGCAAAGTGGACCTCGGCGGCCAGCAGCGCAGGACACCACAGTCCCATGAACTGCCCGAAGACGTGGCTCAGCGGTATGCAGTGCAGAAAACGCAGCGGGTGAAACCAGCGCTCGTAGCGGCGATACTTCGCCATCTCGTTCTCGATCGACTGCAGGCTTACCAGCACATTGCGGTGGGTATGCACAATGCCGCGCGGCTCCGACGTCGTCCCCGAGGTAAAGATGATCTGAAACGCAGTGTTCTGCTGCACCGCATCGCTGACAGCGAACAGCGGCATGGCCGGCAGATGCGCGCCAATACCCGCCAGCGGCAGGCAATCAGGGATTTGAGATCCCGCAGCTTTTTCTGATCCCTGATCCCTGATCCCTGTTCCCTGTTGTTCCAGCGCAGCGATGAGCCCCGCATCGCCCACAATCAGCTTCGGTGCAACATCCTTCACCACCCGTTCCGCAAACTCTCTCGCCCCCGCCGCGTCCAGCGGCACCGCAATCACCCCGCGCAGCAGGCAGCCGAAGAAGACCCCAATCCACTCCGCCGAGTTCTCGCCCCACAGCACCACGCGCTCGCCCGGCTTTATCCCGCGCCGTTCCAGCTCGGCGGCAAATCGCCCCGCAACCTCAGCCAGCTCGCCATAGCTGGTTGCGTAGCGCCGATTGCCGCGGTGCGCCACCACCGCCGTCTCCTCGGCGTGCCGCCGGAACTCTTCCACCAGGCTTGCCAGATGCTCGCGCACACCGTCCATCATAGTGCCGCCGCTCAGTTTCCTGGGAAGCGTCTGGGCCGGGTGCCCCATCCATACCGCGTACTTCGCCCAATCAACAATTCCGTCATCCTGAGCGACCCTGAGCCTAGCCGAAGGGGAGTCGAAGGACCCCGACGGTCTCCGCCCTGCCACAACCGCCTGTCCCTTTCTTCCAGTTAAGCGCTTGACCTTGCTTCTGTCCTCAGCAGGGAGCGTGGGGCTTCAGACGCTGCTGATAATCTCTCGCAGTTGCATTTCGGAGGGAGCAGGGGGCTTCAGCCCCGGGAAAAAAGCCAATGAATGCTATGGGCTTTAGCCCCGGGCCTTCCACCTTACTTCAAAATCCCCAGCAAATCCGCATGTCAACCCCCTCAACTCCCAAAAATCCCCCTAACCAACATTCCATCAACTACTTCCCCGCAATAAATACTTGGCACTTTAGTTTCCCCCAACCAGCTACAATTTAAATAGGGAGTAATTCACTTCTTGTTGTCTGATCTTTTGTTTGTCATTCCCGAAGGGAATCTGCTTCTGTCTTTTCCGTTGTCTGTTTGTATCATTGGCTAGCGTAACAACATGATTCCAGAGACTTTAAAAAATAAACACTTTGAAATCAAGACTTTGAAAGGAATGTCCTGACCAAGTCCAGACTTAACATGCTTTTTTTGAATACTCTACGTTTTTTTGGGTGGTTTTTTTTTGCGATTAATCGATATCTGAAAGTCTATATAAGTAGCTCGACTGGCCGCCCGTAAGTTCGATTGAGGAGGAAAACACTTGGCGACACACTTCACCCCGGAGGCCCTCAAGTTTCTGCGCGGCCTCGTTCGCCACAACGACCGCGACTGGTTCGAGCCGCGCAAGGCCATCTACCAGCGCGAGCTCAAAGTCCCCATGCTCGCGCTCATCGAGGAAATCAACCACTCCCTCGCCACCTTCGCGCCGGATCACGTCCGCCCCGCGCCAAAGTGTCTCTTCCGCATATACCGCGACACCCGTTTTGCCGCTGACAAACGGCCTTACAAGACCCACATCGCCGCTTGGTGGGCCTGTGCAGGAATGCAGAAGACCTCCGGCGCCGGCTTCTACTTCCACGTTAGCTCCACCGAGACCATCATCGCCGCCGGTGTATACATGCCTACGCCAGATCAGATGCTCGCGATCCGACGCTACCTCGTCGACCACCACGCCGAGATGCGCGCCCTCCTTGCCGGACGAAAGCTGCGCGCTGCCATGAGCGAGTTCGAAGGCAACCGCCTCACCCGTCCGCCGCACGGATTTTCCGCCGATTCGCCCGCGTTGGATCTCCTCCTCTGCCGCCAGTGGGGCGTCTCGGCCACGCTTCCGCCCGAGCGCGCAACCCGGCCCGCCCTGCTCCGCGACATCACCTCGCGCTTCGCCCTCGCAGCCCCCATCGTTCACCTCCTGAACCGTGCGATTGCACCGGCCCAGCCTGCAAAATACTCAATAAAGCCCGCATTTGTGCCATAAATGGGACAAAACCCGAAGAAAACCGCAAAATATCTGTGGAAACCGCATAAAACCCATTGACAAAGCGACCCGAATGGTCGAAGGTGAATTGCGGTACGTTTCCTGACACCCGCATAAACACCGGCGATTTCGCAGCATGGAACCACTCCATCGCTGGTTCAACTCGGGAAGGTCAGACAAACGAATCGACACCATACTATCCGTAGCAAGATTTTGAAACACCAACTTGGAATCAAGGAGCAACATATATGGCAAAAGGAATGACCAAAACAGCGCTGGTTCGCCACATGGCGGAGAAGCTGGGAATCACCAATAAAGAGGCCGCTGCCGGCCTGGAGCTGTTGGCGGATACCGCCATCAAGGAGACCAAGAAGAACGGCGAATTCACTATCCCAGGCATCGGCAAGCTGGTCAAGGCAGATCGCAAGGCCCGCCTCGGACGCAACCCCCAGACAGGAGAGACCATCAAGATCAAGGCCAAGACCGTGGTCAAGTTCCGCGTCGCCAAGGCTGCCAAGGACGCAATCGCGCCGCCCAAGAAATAGTCCCTTCCCTGGATCAGACGGAAGATATACCCCAATGCAGTCCGGCCCGCCGCCCTGCGGATTCTCCGCGGATTTGAGCGGTTTCACCGGTTCTGTGGAGGCAAAGCATTGGATGGACCACGGTCTCTCCCAGTGAGGCCGTGTCGATCCACTGCGCAAAGCCACAGGAACAGTGAAACCGCTCAGGCGGCGGGTTGGTTCTGCATTTGAAACGCCCGAACCACCAGCGAAACTCCAAGCCACACCAGAACGCACTTGGTCAGCAGGAAGGCGTTGTATTGCCAGCCTAGCACCGCGAACGATGCGGTCACGCCCCACATAAAGATCTCCGCCAGTGCTGCCTGCGGCCACCGCGCCCGTGCCCCGGATGCTGCAACCCGCGGTCGTAGCGCAGGCATCAGTCGCGGCACCTGTGCACAGTACGCCGTATAAGCCTCGCCCTGCTTCCCAGACAGAAACGTCTCCTCGCCCAGAATCAGACGTAGATGGAACAGGACGAGCAGCACCAGCGTAAAGATCGATCCGCTGACTGGCATCAGCAACGCCAGTGCCAGCGTATGGATCCAGGACCCCAGGTAGAGTGGGTTGCGCACATGCCGGTACGGCCCATCCGCGACCACGCCCTCCCCGCGCATCGCCGTATCTCGCATCACATCGGTGCCCAGGTACGCCGAGCCCCACGTCCGCAGCCACGCCCCTGTTCCTGCGCACAGAATCCCCACCCCGAGCACCACAGAAAAGGCTGGCCCGATGCTCACAATCCCTGTCTTCGACAGCAGCAACGCCAGCACCCCCCACAGATGTGCGTTCGGGTCCGCCCCATCCAGCGGCAACACTGCATCCCACGGCGCCACAAAGCCGAGAACGTAGATCACCATGATGATCCAGAAGCGGTGCCGGAACTCGAACGCGGTGGCTTTCATACGAAGTGGTTTGTTGCAGAGAGGCGGATTTTGCGCAACCGTATATTTGTAACAAAATTTGTTTCTAAAACAAGACTGCTCGGCAGCATCGCCTGTGCGTGGGCCATGGCTTATTCTTCACCCAGTGCTGCCAGGATCGCGTCGAAGTCCTCGACACCCGTGTACTCGATAATCACCCGGCCTTTGCCCTTCTTGTCCTCAATCCGCACCTTGAGCCCAAGCCTTCGCTGCAGGCGCTCCTGCGCCTCGCGCACATTGGGATCCTGCGTCTCGGCAGCTGCGGCCAGTGTAACGTTCTTCTTCGACTCTGGATTCAGTAGCCCTTGCACGTAGCTCTCGGTCTGCCGCACAGACATTGCCAGTGTGTTCACCTTGGCTGCTGCCGCCTCCATGCGCTCCGGCGAATCCAGCGCCAACAACGCTCGTGCATGTCCGAAGCTGAGCTGGCCAGCCTCCACAAGACCCTGGATGGAAACAGGTAATTTCAACAAACGAAGGAAGTTCCCAATGCTGGCGCGGTCTTTTCCGGTGCGCACGGCCATCTGTTCCTGGGTCAGCTTGAACTCACGGCTCAATCGCTCGAAGGCCCGCGCCTGCTCCATCGGGTTCAGATCTGCGCGCTGCAGGTTCTCAACGATGGTCATCTCCAGAGCCTGTTCGTCGGATACCTGACGCACGATCGCCGGAATCGTACTCTTGCCCGCAGCCTGGGAAGCGCGCCAGCGCCGCTCTCCCATGATGAGCTGGTAACGTCCGCCGGGCAGCTCGCGCACAACCACCGGTTGTACTACGCCGGTTGCGGTGATCGACTGCGCCAACTCGTTGAGCTGGCCCTCGTCGAAGCTGCTTCGTGTCTGGTTAGGGTTGCGGTCGATCTGGTCCAGTGCGATCTCCAGCGGTTTGCCCGTCGCTTCAGGTGCAGGAGCTACTTGCGGCCGCGGTCCAAGCAGGGATTCGATCCCTTTGCCCAGTGCCGGCCGGCGCTTCGGATCAGTGTGGAGCGTAGTTGCTTCCATCGTAAAAACCTCTTTCTGCATGGATGCCTGAAACCTGTTAGCCCTCTCAGAACTCATGCCTCATTGCTCACAGCCGATTTTAAAAATGCTCGGTGCTCAACCAACAAGCTACAACCAACAACTACTTGTTGTACGGCCAGAATCGTGGGACCGTCTTGGTCTCTTCGTGTCCATCCCTCTGATGCTTGCGCGCCTTCGGACTCACAATTCCGTTTCTGCGCAGCAGTTCGGCCGCCAGCGCGGTGTATGCCTCCGCTCCCTTGGACCGGGGGTCGTAAAGCTGCACGGGCTTGCCGTGACTGGGTGCTTCGGCCAGCCGGATATTGCGTGGGATCGTCGTGGCCAGCAGTTTTTCCCCGAAGAACTTTTGCAGGTTTTCCGTGACCTGTTGCGATAGATTGGTGCGATCGTCGTACATGGTCAACAGCACGCCTTCCAGCGACAGCGTCGGGTTGAACGTCTGGGCCACCTGGTCGAGCGTCTGCATCAACTCTGTGATGCCTTCCAGCGCAAAATACTCCGCCTGCATCGGTACAAGCAGACCGTCTGCGGCAACTAAAGCGTTCAGTGTCAGCAGATCGAGCGCAGGCGGGCAGTCGAGCACGATGAACGGATAGGAGCCACGTACAGATGCAATGGCCTTCCGCAGACAGAACTCGCGCCGCTCCTGCGAGACAAGTTCCAGGTTCGCGCCAATCATGTCCTTGCTTCCGGGCAGTAGGGTCAGCGATGCGATCTCGGTCGGCAGAAGGGTCTCCTCCAGCGTCGCCAAGCCCATCAGCACATCATAGATACTAAGGCGGGATTCATTGCGCGCAACGCCGAGTCCCCCGGTGGCATTGGACTGCGGATCGCAGTCAATCAGCAGCGTGGGCAGCTCTTCCAACGCCAGTGCGGCAGCCAGGTTGATGGCTGTTGTGGTCTTGCCAACTCCCCCCTTCTGATTGACCACCGCAATCACTTTGCATGGGGTTATCTCGGTCTGGTTGGCAGGCGTAATCGATGGTAAAGGGTTGCTGGACACGTTGTAGGGAAGACTATCGGGCGAGCGGTATGGATGGCAACGCCGAAGGCTGTGCAGAAGTTTGTTTCCCTGTGGAGAAGCTGTGGACGGTTTCAAATGCTGCCTGCTACAGCGGGGATTCCGTCTGGCTGGTGTGGAAATCTTTTCCGATGGAAGTAGCAGAAATGCAATGTTCCACGTGGAGCATTGTGTTGCAAGCAGCTACTCCATGACCCCTTGGTTGCCTTCCCCCATCCCGGACGCTGCAATGTTCCACGTGGAACATTGCAGGAGAAATCAAACCAGCCTCTTTGATTATCTGCGGTGCGCAATCCACAGCATGCCGTCGTTCGACACTGGCAATGCAACCGGCTCATCCATTCGGAAGTTCTCCGCAAGCCCAGCATGGATTGGCTGCCGTGCTGTCCCCACAATCAGCACTCGCTCTCTGGCCCGAAGCCCAGCCTCGCACACGGCTCGTTCCATATCGTCCACCGCGCGCAGAACCACCGCGTCAAATCGTCGCTCAGGTGGCATCGCTTCCACCCGGCCAGCCCAGACTTCAGTCGGCAAACCCAGGCTGCGGACTACCTCATGTAGAAACGCTGCCTTCTTGCCATGCGATTCGGCCAGCGTTACACGCACCTCTGGCTTCAACAATTGGATTGGCACCCCGGGAAAACCGGCGCCGGATCCGAAATCGAGTAGCGTTCCACATGCTCCGATATGGCCTCCAACGAATAGGCTCTCGCCAAAGTGGCGCTGGACGATTTCCTCGGGCGTGCGGATCGCAGTCAGGTTGATCCGCGCGTTCCATTTCAGGATAAGTTCAAGATAAATAAGCAGTTTACTGTGAACTGCAAACCAGTCTACGTCTTCTGCAGCCCAACCCTCAGCCTGCCCCTTAGGCAAGCCAACATAGGGTTCGAGCAGTTTGCCTATCATATCGGGAGTCAAGGGAACCTTCTAAATCGTTGGGGGTGACGTTGGGCGTGGAACCCACGCCGCTGCCTCGGCAACAAAGCGCGCAAAGAGTGCTTTGGATACGGCGCTGTCATCGAAGGTCCGCTCCGGGTGCCACTGAACGCCGACCACAAAGTTGCCACCCAACCCATCCGGTGCGTTTTCAATAGCCTCCACCACGCCATCCTCGGGAGTGTGGGCGGTCACGCGCAGTCCATCCCCCGCAGTCGCAATCGCCTGATGATGGCTGGAGTTGACGGGCAGCAGAAGGCTCCCGTCGCGCTCCGTGATTTCGTCCACAGAGGCTATCTCGCCAAGCAGCGAATCCGACTCTACTGCCACGATATGGGCGATTGGAACCTTTCGCCCCGCCTTGTGGTTCACAGCTCCGGCGGTCAGATGCTGCACCAGCGTTCCGCCACGCCACACGTTCAGCATCTGGGTGCCAAAACATATGGTAAAAATCGGCTTACCCATATTATGGGCGTCCTGCAGCAGCAGCTCGTCCACGTTCTCGCGGGCAAGATCGGCGGGTGCGCACTCCGCAACCGGCTCCTGCCCATACTTTTGTGGGTTGACGTCCGCGCCGCTGCCCGGCAGCAGAATTCCCTGGCATCCCGCAATCAGCCGCGCGGTTGCGGCGGGAGGCTCGCCCAGTGGCACTTCGACGGCTTCGCCTCCGCTGCGCTCAATGGCGCTCGCGTACTGGTGCCAGGCCTGGCTGCTGTACTCCGGGTCCGTGCTGGGGATTGGTAATGCGATGCGGGGTCTGATCATGGCGTAGTCTAGGTTCCGTGAGTCGCGCTGTGGGACTCGGCTGCGGCGCGGGAGTCTTCCACCGGCGCGAGATCCGAATACTGATAGTACATCTTACTGATTGCGTCGTAGAGTCGCTCAGTCAGTGCATCGGCGTCCTTGGTGGTCAGCCCCTCGGTGGGGATCGGGTCGCCAACAACAATCATCAAGGGCCGCGGGCGAAGGCTGTACACATGGATCGGAAGCAGCTCATAGGTCCCGATCAGCGCCAGTGGAACCAGCGGTACACCCGCTCGCAGTGCCATGAAGGCGCAACCGGAGTGGGCGGAATGCATGTGCCCGTCCGGGCTTCGCGATCCCTCGGGAAACAGTACAAGCGGCATTCCCGACTTCAATGCCGCAACCCCGCGCAGCAATCCAGCGACCGCCGAGCGGGAGTTTCTGGATTCGATCGGGACCTGCCCAGACCGCCTCAGATACCAACCGACGAACGGCACCTTCCACAACCCTTGTTTGGCCAGGATGCGAAACTGGAAGGGCAGTTTGGCGAACAGCGCCGGCGTATCCATGTAGCTCAGGTGGTTCGAGGCGTACACGGCTACCTGGCAATTCTTCAGCTTCTCCGCGCCCACAATGCGTACTGGCGATAGAGCACAGCGCAGCATCACCGCGGCCCAGGCGCGAGCCACCAGGTGTTGCTGGCGGCCCGAGCGGTCCCACAACCCGCAGATCAACGAAACGCATCCGAAGCCGGCGGTGGCCACCGCCATCAGCGGAACGCATACAAACATAGTGAGATAGCGCAGATGGGCGGGAATCTGGTGTGCGGGAGGCGGCGTACCGCCTAGATTGACGTCGGAGGAAGTCATATCCTGGCTCAGGCTCTCGTTCATGATTCCACGACCGCCTCGCGCACCGCGCCCACCAGGTAGATGGAACCGGTCGCTACGATCAAGCCCTCGGCAGGTGTCAACCGTCTGGCCAAACTCAGTGCCTCGTTGGCATGGTATGTGGCATGTGCCCGGATATCCAACGATCGCGCTGAGTGCAGCAACGCATCCATGCTTGCCGCGCGCGGGTTATCGATGGGCACAAACACAATGCGGTCGTGCGGCCGTCCCCCACTGTAGTCGAAGAGTGGAAACAGGATCCGCGCCATCTCACTTAGATCTTTATCGCGTAGACAACTGAAGATCAACGTGCGCGGCCGTTCCGCCGGAAGCGATGCGATGGCTGCGTGCAGGGCCCATGCGCCCGCCGGATTGTGGGCCACATCCAGCAGCAGGTCGGGAGGCAGGAACTCCAGCCTACCCGGCCATGCGGTATTGGCAATTCCCGCTTCAATCGCGGCATTTGTAATGTTGTAACTATTATTACTACATACTATCGCTTGGCTTGTAATGTTGTAACTGTTATTATTACGTAATTCCATTGCCGCCGCAATCGCCAGCGCCAGATTGCGTTGCTGGTGTTCACCAGCCAGCGGAGAGTGTACTCGCAGTCGCTCGCCCCCCAGCGAAATCTCATAGTGGTTTGGGCGCAGCGGGGCACTCGGGTCGTTCTCGTCGAAGTCAGCCTCAAAGCCGCGGTCGGGAAGGTACTCCGACGCATCGATGACGCGTACATCGAGTGCATGCGTAGCCTCTGTGATCACATGATTGGCCTCGGGATGTTGCGGCAGTGTCACCACCTTGCCATGCGACCGCAGGATTCCAGCTTTTTCGCGTGCAATCTTCGCGATGGTGTCCCCCAGATACTCCTGATGGTCCAGCGCAATGTCGGTGAGGATAGAGAGAATCGGTTCCACAATATTGGTTGCGTCCAGCCGTCCTCCCAGTCCCACCTCCAGGATGGCGATTTCCACCTTGCGTTCGGCGAAGTAAAGGAAGGCCAGCGCAGTCAACGACTCGAAAAAGCTGGGCGCGTGCGGCAGCCTGCCGTTTGCAACCAGTCGCTGTGTCGTCTCGTCCACGCGGAAGTAGAGTCTGGCAAACTCCTCCTCCGGAATATCGAGTAACCTGCAGTTGCCGCTCGCCCCGCCTGGGCCCTCCACCGGTTCAGCAGTCCGAATGCGTTCAGTCACGCGAGTCAGATGCGGCGATGTGTAAAGCGCCGTGTGTACACCGGCCGCCGCACAGATACTGGCCAGCGTCGCCGCGGTGCTCCCTTTGCCGTTGGTTCCCGCGATCAGGACCGCTGGGAACTGCTTCTGAGGATCGCCCAGCGCAGCCGCCAGAACGCGCATGGTAGCCAGATCGAACTTCCGCCGCGGAGCCGCGCTGGCAAGTTCCTGGCCTAGGCTGTGCAGATGGTCGACCGCTGCGACGTAGGACATGACGACTATTTTAGTCGGAATGCCTGGATCGGTTGCGATACGCTGGTCGCGCGACGCCGGGAGTGGGATGCTTGCCGTGGGATAACGCTGCGGCAAATGCGTCTCGATGCTTTAGTTTAGTCGCAATGATTCATCGTTCGCGATGCATCTCCCATAGCACTCACCTACACTGAGGTCTGTCCCGCACAGCATGGGTGGTTAGCTCAGATGGTTAGAGCGCCTGCCTGACAAGCAGGAAGTGGGGGGGGGCGAGTCCCTCACTGTTAATTCTGTACGAAGTAAATTGCTCAACGCTCCGCCATGCTGAACGCTTCAGGAAGCGTGGCAATGCTTCGCCTTCTTCCCGCTGCCGCACGGACAAGCCATATTGCGGCCGGTCGTTGCGGCCAGGGCCTTCCACTTTTCGTCCTCAACTGCAACCCAGTTCATGATTTCGGCCGGAGCGCGTCCCTGCCGCAGAAGCTCCGCCATCTCGCGCATCGGGGTATCGACATGTTGAAAAAATCGCTTGTACCCGGCACATAGATAGTTCAGTCCCGGCTCTCCATCGGGAGTTGCGATGAAGCGGTCTTTAGGGCAGCCGCCGTTGCAGGCGAACAGCACTTCGCATTCGCGGCAGTAGCCGGGCAGCGATGTCTGCTTGCTGGTTCCAAAGCTGCGTTGTCTCTCCGATGCAACCAGGTCTGCCAGGTGGTTTTCGCGGATATTGCCCAGTATAAAGTCGGGCTCCACAAAATGATCGCAGGAGTAGAGATCGCCGTTGTGTTCCATAGCAAGCGCATTGCCGCAGGTGGGTGAAAAAATGCATAGTCCATACTGGCCCAGATGCGCTCCAAGCGTTGTGTCGAAGATCTGCACGTAGACAGAGCCGACATCGCGGCGCACCCACTCCTCAAAGATCTCCACCAGAAACTGCCCCATCGCCTCCGCTCCCACCGACCGGCTCGTCACCTGATTGCCGCTCTGCGTGTACAGGGGCCGCAGCTCGCTCCCACGTTGTCCCCAACCCACATTGGCAATCGACACAAGCTCGGCGCTCCCTCGCTCCACAATCGGGATGAACTGCATGAACCTGGCCTTCAGAACATCGCGAAAGAACCGGTAAACCTTCAGCGGGTGCTGCATGTTGGCGGCATGCATCGTGCAAAGAATGTTGAATTCGACAGAGTGCTTCACCAGCATCTGCCAGCCGTGCATTACCTGGTCGAATGTTCCTTGCCCACCCTTGTCCACGCGGTAAGTATCGTGCAATTCGCGTGGCCCATCCACGCTCAGCCCCACCAGAAACTTGTACTCCTTGAAGAACTCGCACCACGCGTCGTCCAGGCGCGTGCCATTGGTCTGGATGGAGTGTTCAACCTTTTGCCCTGGCCGGCGATACTTCGCAACCAGTTCCATTGTGCGGCGGAAGAAGTCCAACCCCATCAGTGTAGGCTCGCCGCCTTGCCATGCAAGCGCGACTGACGGCCCCTGCTGCGATTCCAGCAATTGCCGAATGTACTCCTCCACAAGATCGTCCGCCATCCGGAAATCGCTGTCGGGATACAGCGACTGCTTGGAGAGAAAGAAGCAGTACTTGCAGTCCAGATTGCACACTGCTCCCGTCGGCTTAACCAGGACATTGAACGAGGCAGGCGCCTCGGTCTTCCTCGACGGTGAACTTGTGCAAGCCATCCGAATGTCCGATCGTCCGAATCGTCGAGCGTGCAAGCGACCATTCGGCTGCCCATGTCCAGGCCTTCTTAGCTGCTATTCATACAATCTTCCGTCAAGGAGTCAATACTAAATTTGCCTGCCCCATAGTCTTGTTCCCTGCAAAGGCTGTAAGATGAGTCTGCTCAAAACGTCAAACAGATCAACCGAGGATTCTTATGAACTCGATTAACCCACGCACTCTCTTCGCATCCTTTGGCACAGTAACATCTCTATGCATCGCGCTGTGTCTCACCGCGACGGCATTCGCCGCGGTCAAACCCTCCGCGCTGTTCAGCGACCATATGGTCTTGCAGAGCGGCACGCTGGTGCCCATCTGGGGTACGGCCACTCCGGGCGAGAAGGTTGCCGTCACCATGAACGGGCAAACCCGCTCCGCCACCACCGATGTACAGGGCAAATGGACGGTCAGCCTCTACGGCCTCAAGGCCGGCGGCCCATTTGAGATGACCATCGCCGGCGATGCTGCGGGCGACGCTCCCATCGTCGTCAAGGATGTTCTGGTCGGTGAAGTGTGGCTCGGCTCCGGCCAGTCCAACATGCAGTTCAACGTATCCGCCAAGGGCCATCCGCCCTATGGATTGCTCAACGAGGACAAAGAAATCGCCGCCGCAAACTATCCGCAGTTGCGCATGTTCCAGGCGCGTAGCGTGTCCGCACTCGATCCGCAGTCCGATGTCACCGGCGTTTGGCAGGTCTGCACTCCGCAAACCGTGCCCGATTGGTCCGCCGTAGGCTATCTCTTCGGTCGCGATCTCAACCAGGCCCTCAAACTTCCCGTTGGCATCGTGGTCTCGGCCTTTGGAGCCAGCACCGCCGAGGCATGGATTCCCCGCGACGCCATGGCTGCCGACCCGCTGCTCAAGCCCATGCTGGACAAGTTCGACGCCCGCGAGAATTACTTCAAGGCGCATCCCGGCGCGACCGATGCCGGCGCTCCTCCCGCTCCGCTCACCATCAACGCGCGTCCATCGGCCCCCGGCCCCATGCGCGATCCGTCGCACGATCAGCACCAGCCCACCGTGCTCTTCAACGGAATGATCAACCCGATTATTCCCTTAGCCATTCGCGGAGCCATTTGGTATCAGGGCGAGTCCATCGTCGGCGGAGCGCACGGAGTCATGCTCTACGGCCACGTCATGGAGACGCTGGTCAAAACATGGCGTGATCGTTGGCACGAGGGCGACTTCCCCTTTTACGTCGTCCAGTTGCCCGGCCAGGCCAACGTCAGCAACAACCCCCTGGTCCGCGAACAGCAGGCCAAGATTCTTTCCCTGCCCAATACCGGCATGGCGGTCGTCCTCGACACCGGCGAAATACACAATGTTCATCCCAAGAACAAGGAGCCGCTGGGTGAGGCCCTCACCAAGATCGCCCTGGCCAACGTCTACGGCCGCAAGATCGAGTTCTCCGGCCCCGTCTACGCCTCAAGCAAAGTTCAGGGCAGCACGATCGTCGTCAAATTCACCCACGCCGCTGGCCTGAAGTCGAAGGATGGCGGCCCGCTGAAGTGGTTCCAGATCGCCGGAGCGGACCAGAAGTTCGTCGATGCCGACGCCAAGATAGTCGGCGACACGGTTGTGGTCAGCAGCCCCACCGTCAGCACTCCAGTCGCTGTCCGTTACGCCTGGGACAACTACCCCAACACCGCCAATCTTTATAACGGAGCAGGCCTGCAGGCAGCTCCCTTCCGCACCGACGATTGGGACGCCATGCCCCCCATCGAGGCACAGTTCACCGCAAAGTAGCTAGTTGCGTCATTCATCGTAACCTGCCAACCAATCGGGTACCCCATTCATGCCGCGTTCTTTGCGGCATGGGTGGGGTTTTACCGTTGCCCTTGTTCGCCCTACCCAGGGTTCTTCAGCAGCCAATAATGGAACCCATCCACTATGGCCATCAGCGCGGCCTGGTTCAGGTCGCTGCTCACCCCCGCCGTCGTCCACGAGGGATGCCCTTCAGCGTGGAAGCTCACCGTAACCCGCACATGGGCCGCCGTATCGTGCGCCACTACATCGATCGCGGTCACACTAAACGTATCCAGCCGCAACTGCGCCACCGCCGGATACCACTTCTCCAGCTCCTGCCGCATCGCCTTGGTCAGCGCATCCACCGGGCCGGAGCCCTCAGCGCGTGTTGTGGTCACCTGCCTCTCGCCAATCACCAGCGACATCGACGCCTGCACATAGCGATTGCCAGCCTCGTCCGATTCGTCCAGCACGCGCCAGCCTTTCACGCTGAAGCTATGGCGCAGCGTGTTCAGCACCTTCATGCAGGCCAGTGTGAAGGAGATCTCGCTGGCCGTATAGCCGCCGCCCTCAATCATCGCCCGGTTGGTGTCCAGCAGGGTCTGCGCCTGCGCCGAGTTCAGCGGAACGCCCAGCGACTTCGACAGCAGAACGATGTTGGCCCGTCCCGACTGGGCGTTGACCCCGATGCGCGGGCTCGCGCCGACCCTGGCGGGATCGCACCACAGGTACGCGCCGGGGTCTTTGCCCTCGCTGCTTCCGTGCATCCCCGCCCATGTGCCAAAAGCCCCCGGCCCGACGATGGGAACCCCATGCGGCGCCTCCAGCGAAAAGGCCGCATAGGCTGCCTGCGCCAGCCCTGTAAGTCCGGCGAGAGCTTCAGGCGCCACAAACTCCGCCTCGCCCCTAAGTTGCATGCTCCCAATCACGGTCGTCAGGTTCACATTGCCGCAGCGTTCCCCTGTGCCCAGAATCGTGCCCTGGACTTGCACTGCGCCGGTAAGGATCGCGGCCCGCGTGTTAGCGATTCCAAGGCCGCGGTCGGTGTGCCCATGAAATCCGAAACTGGCCTCGGGATGCTCGCCCCTCAGCACAGTGAACAGCCGTGCCACCTCCTCCGGGCTTGCGCCGCCTGTCGTGTCGCACAGGATAATCCGGCTCACCTTCTGCTCGACACATTGCGCCACCATCTTGTGGAAGTACTGCAGGCTGCGTTTAGCGAAATCCACATCGCACGCCTCGCCATTCTCGCGTCGCCCGCAGAAGGCATCTAGCGCGTGTTCCAGGTCCACCAGAACTTCCAGCCCATTTTCCTGCAGGCACGCAATAGTCTCGCGCGCCATCAACAGGTTCTCTTCCGGCGTCGTCTCCAGCGACTTCGCAACGTCCAGCAGGCGCGACTTCACCACCACCACCGCCACCGGAACGCGTTCTTTGTGTTGGATCATGAATCGAACGTCGGACCACTCCTGCACCTTGCTGCCGCGGCCGCGCGTTCTTCCGAACAGAGCCAGCTTCATCGCTCCCGTTTCAATTGAACGCATAGAACTGGCCAGATCGCCTACAAACTGGTTCGCCCCGGCAAAGCCGATCTCGGCGTAGCGCACGCCAAACTCGCCCATCTGCTGCAACAACCTCACCGCATTGGGCACCGAGATGTCGAGGTTTGGCTGCTGCAGACCGTCGCGCAGGCTGGTGTCAAACAATTCCACTCTTCCACTTCTGGTCTTCTGCATCTGTCCCTGTTCCCGATTGAAATAATGTCCTTCAGAAAGCATCGTTCCGCGGCAGAGTGCCGGACTTCCATCATACCTGTGCGGCCTTGAATTGCGCTGCTCACATCGGCTCCGAGCGCTGCTCGTTATCGCAGCAGAATCGCAGGCCAGGGATTCGCTGGAACCCAAATCGCCCCGGCGCGTACACTTTCCTCATGCAATTTACGACCCCGGCACAATCCGCAATGCTTGCACTCTCTCTCAGCCTCTCTGTACTCGCCCTCCATGCAGCCCAGGCGACATCGGCAGTTCCCGCGACGCCCGCGGCCTCGGCGAAGATGGACCGCCAACCCGACGGCCTCACCCTCCACCTCGACTCCGGCGATCTACGCATCCAGATCCTCTCCGACACTGTCGTCCGCGTCGCCTTCGCGCGCTCCGCCGATTTTTTCAGCCGCACCTCCATCGACGTTATTCCCCACAACTCCTTCACCACCGGCTGGAAGCTCGCCGAGCGGCCCACGTCCTTCGTCCTCTCCACTGCCAAACTGCAAGTCATCGTCAACCGCAGTTCCGGCACCGTATCTTTCGCTGACGCGGCGGGCCGCCCCATCCTCTCCGAAGCTGCCGGCAGCCGCACCATCGAGCCTGCCACCGTCCAGGGAGAAGACACATTCCACATCCAGCAACATTGGAAGGCCCAGCCCGACGAGTCCCTCTACGGCCTCGGTCAGATGCAGCTCGGCATCACCGACATCAAGGGTTATGACCTCGACCTCTGGCAGCACAACACCAACATCGTCGTGCCGTTTCTCGTCTCCTCCCGGGGCTACGGCATCCTCTGGGACAACACCTCCTTCACCCGTTTCGGCGATCTTCGCCCCTTCGTCGCCATCCCTCCCGCCAACCTCTATGACTCCACCGGCAAGCAGGGTGGACTCACCCTGGCGCCCATCGACGGCTCCCAGCCGCCTGCCCAAACCTCCGACATTGGCATTGACATGCGCCGCAATCGTCCTGCTGGCGGAGGCCGTCCAGCGCCGCTTAAGGCACAGCGCTGGCAAGGATCCATCCTCGCGCCCGTCACAGGCGACTACCAGTTTCAGGCCTATTCCAACGGAGGCATCCAGGTCTGGTTCGACGGAAAGTTAGTCATGAACCACTGGCGTCAGAACTGGAACCCCACCAACGATCAGGTTCTCGTCCATCTTCTCGCCGGACGCAAGTACCCCATCAAGATCGAGAACGACCCCGAGCAGCAATCCACCCTCACCTTCCAGTGGAAGACCCCGCCCCCCAGCGCAGACACCTCGCTCTGGTCGCAGGTCGGCGATGGCATCGACTACACCTTCGTCTACGGCCCTTCCCCCGATCAGGTCATCGCCGGCTATCGTTTTCTCACCGGCAAGGCCACCATGTTGCCCAACTGGGTCTTCGGCCTATGGCAGTCGCGCCAGCGCTACGAGACGGCCGATCAGTTGCTCGATGTCGTCAAGCAGTTCCGCGACCGCCAGATCCCCTTCGACAACATTGTGCAGGACTGGCAGTACTGGCGTACTGACGCCTGGGGCTCGCACCAGTTCGATCCCACCCGCTTTCCCGACCCCGTCGGATGGATCAAATCCATCCACGATCTGCACTCCCATCTCATGATCTCAGTCTGGGGCAAGTTCAATCCCAACACCGATAACGCCAAAGAGATGGACGCCCACGGCTACCTCTATAAGCCCAACCTCACCGAGCACATGCGCGACTGGATCGGCCAACCCTACACCTTCTACGACGCCTTCAATCCCGACGCGCGCAAACTCTTTTGGTCGCAGGTCGACACCGGCCTCTTCTCCAAGGGCGTCGATGCATGGTGGATGGACGCCACCGAACCCGACGTTACGCCCTCACCGCCATCGCTCGAAGGCCAACAGACCCACATGAACCCAACCTATCTCGGCACCGGCTCGCGCATGTTGAACGGCTATGCCCTGATGAACAGCGAGGGTGTCTACACCGGCCAGCGCCAGTCCGCGCCCAACCAACGCGTCTTCATCCTCACCCGCTCCGGCTTCCTGGGCCAGCAGCGCTACTCCGCCGTTCCCTGGTCCGGCGACATCACCTCTACATGGACCGCCATGGCCAAGCAGATCGCCGCCGGCCTGGGCGCAAGCATCTCCGGCCTGCCCTACTGGACCATGGACACCGGCGGCTACACCATGCAGAACAAGTTCTCCAAGCAGCCCATGACCCCCGAGAATCAGGACGAGTGGCGCGAACTCAATGCCCGCTGGTTCCAGTACTCCACCTTCACCCCGCTCCTCCGTGTCCATGGCGAGCTCCGCCCCCGCGAGATGTGGACCCTCGGCGACGACACCCCAGCCTTCAACGCGGAGCTCAACTCCGACCGCCTGCGCTACGCCCTCTTCCCCTACCTATACTCACAGGCCGGCTGGACCACCCAGTCCGACTACACCATGATGCGTCCGCTGGTCATGGAC
>Ga0326727_10013768_pt1 | contig 17854 bp, 12 predicted proteins | sample MB2enrmetagenome_FD_207643 | JGI IMG/M metagenome (GOLD analysis project Ga0326727, IMG submission 207643) | Lab enriched peat soil microbial communities from McLean, Ithaca, NY, United States - MB29MY | ecosystem: Environmental > Terrestrial > Soil > Wetlands > Peat | place: USA: New York...
TCGTCCATCGGTGGAGTTCCTTTCGTGTGCGTGGCTGCTCACGTTGGAACTCCGCTGGTGGACTGCCGGAAACGTCAAACTGCTACTGCCACCCCGGCAGAGCCGGGGGGTCTCCCGCTTACGCTAGTCCAGCTGATAGCGCGCGAAAAACCAGCCTTTCACGAAATAGACGAGCACAAGATAGGCGATCGTCACCAGCGCCAGCGCGCCCATGAAGGCGACGGACGGGGCGACAAAGCCGAGCCACGACGCCAAAGGCGTGTAGGGAATCGCCACGGCCAAGGCGGCGGCGCAGAGCGTAGTCGCCACCAGCGCCGGATGCGGCCAATCGCGCAAGGGATGAGCCGTGCGGATGATGAAGATCACCAGGGTTTGCGTCGCTAACGACTCGACGAACCAGCCGGTGTGAAACAACTTCTCGTCCGCATGGAAGACCCAGAGCAACAGACCGAAGGTGATGAAGTCGAAGATCGAGCTCAGCGGCCCGAACACGTACATGAACTTGCGCACCACATCGAGATCCCAGCGGCGCGGCTTCGCCACCATCGCATCGCTGACGTTGTCCAGCGGGATCGTCGTCTCCGAGAAATCATAGAGCAGGTTGTTGAGGAGAATCTGGGTCGGAAGCATCGGCAGGAAGGGCAGAAACAGAACGCCGCCCGCCATGGAGAACATGTTGCCGAAATTCGAGCTGGTTCCCATCATCATATATTTGAGGATGTTGGCGAAAGTCTTGCGGCCTTCGCGCACGCCGTCCGCCAGCACGCCGAGGTCCTTGCGCATAAGGATCAAGGCGGCGGCGTCCTTGGCGACGTCCACGGCGGTGTCAACGGAGAAGCCGACATCCGCGGCGTGAAGCGACGGCGCGTCGTTGATGCCGTCGCCGAGATAGCCGACGACGTGGCCCTTGCGCCGCAAGGCCGCGATGATGCGGGACTTCAGGGGCGGCGTCGCCCGGCAGAACAGCGTCGTGTGGTCGAGCCTGGCGGCCAGCGCTTCGTCGGTCATAGCGGCGATCTCCGGACCGGTCAGCGTTCCCGTGACCTCGAGACCGAGTTCGTTGCAGACATGCCGCGTGACTTGCTCGTTGTCGCCGGTCACCACTTTCAGGGCGACGCCGAGGTTGGCGAGGGCGGTCAGCGCCTCGCGGGCCCCCGCCTTCGGCGGATCGAGGAAGGCCAGGAATCCGGCGAAGGTCAGGTCAGTCTCGTCGGCGACATTCGCGTGCTGGCGGTCCGGTTCGGCCTCGCGCCACGCGACCCCCAGCACCCGGTAACCCTCGGCGCCGAGGCTGTTGAACGTCGCCTGGGCGGTCTTGCGCGCCGCGGCGTCGAGCGGGCGCGGCGGCGTTCCCTGCTGCTCGTAATGGGCCGCATGCTCGAGGATGTCTTCCGGAGCGCCCTTCACGATGATGAGACGGCGGCCTCCGCCCTCGACGAGGACCGAAACCCGCCGACGCTCAAAATCGAACGGTACTTCGTCGATCTTGCGCCAGGCCGTGAGGTCGATCTTGCCGGCCGCGAGGATCGCATCGTCGAGCGGACTCTTGAGCCCGGTCTCGAACGCGGCGTTGAGCTGCGCCATCTGCAGAATCGCGCCGGCGTCCTGCCCGCCAAGATCCACTTCCCGAACCAGCCTGATGTGGGCCTCGGTCAGCGTCCCGGTCTTGTCGCTGCACAGCACGTCCATAGCGCCGAGATCGTCGATGGCGGACTGCCGCTTGACGATCACCTGCTTCTTCGACATGCGCAGCGCGCCATGCGCCAGCGTGACCGATACGATCATCGGCAGCAGCTCGGGCGTCAGTCCGACGGCGAGCGCCAGCGCGAAGGTGAAGGATTCGAGCGCCGGTCGATGATAAAGGAGGTTGATCAAAACCACGAACAGCACGAGGAATATCGTGAGCTGTCCGATCATGTGGCCAAAATTGCTAATTCCGACCTGAAAGGCGGTCGGCGGCGCGGGCTTCTGCAGCGAGCGGGCGATCGAGCCGAGTTGCGCTTTGCCGCCGGTCGCCAGGACCAGCGCCTTGGCGGTTCCGCTGACGACCGAGCTTCCCATGAAGACGAGATTGGGCGGGAAAGCGGTCTCACGCGCCGCCGCCGCGGCGGCTGGCGCTACGCTTTTCTCGGCCGGATAGGACTCGCCGGTGAGAAGCGCTTCGTCGACATAGAGGTCGCGGACTTCGATCAACCGGGAATCGGCGGGCACGAGATCGCCGGCCGCGAGAAGAACGACATCGCCAGGCGCGATCTCCGCCGCGGGGAGGTCGACCGGCGTTCCGTCGCGAAGCGTCTTGGCTTTCGGCGAGACCTGCACGCGCAGACGCTCCGCGGCGTCCACGGCGCGGCGCTCCTGCGTCACGTCGAGGATCACCGACATCAGGATAATGACGGTGATGATGACAAAGCTCGGGATATCCCCGGTAAACGCCGACACGGTCGCGGCGAAGAGCAGAATCAAAACCAACGGATTGCGAAACCGTCCGATAAAGTCGGCCAGTACGCTCTTGCGCGGGGCGGCGCCGATCTGGTTTGGTCCAACCGCCGCGAGGATGGCGGCGGCGTCTGACGCGCTTAGGCCGGCCTCGCTAGAATGCAGCCGTTGAAAGAGGTCGGGGAGCGCAACCGCGGCCAACTCCGATATTGCGGGCGCGGCTTGCTCAGGCGCACCTTTGGTCGAACGTTCCGGAGCGGATTGAGGGGCGGCCGCGTCGGGCGTGTGGGAAGGTGGCTGGCTCATATCCCCTCCAGGCGCATAGGCGGGAATTGCGGGTGCGGCCCGAGACGAAGCCGATGCGCAGACGCTATCCCTTCGACAATGACCGGGGCTTGCGCGAACGCGCGCGTCTCGTTTCGCTCTTGCGATCCCTGATCTTCAAAGCGCAGAGGGATATCGATCCGCCCGACCGAAGTCCGAGCGTCGATCGTGACCTCGAGGTCGTTATCTACCTGCTTTTCCGATTTGACGATTTCGACGGTGGCCATGTTCAAGCCCCTTCGCGATAATGGGCAAAGGCGCGCGCCTCTTGTTTAGATGGGCGCGGTTTCGTTCGTTCGCCAACAGGTCAATCGCTTCCCCTCGCCGCCGATCGCGGCCTTCGTTACGCTGTCTGGGTTCTTACTCCGGAGGCCTGAGCGACCGTTGTGACGAAAATCAAATTCCGCGAGGCGCGGATGCAAATGGGTTTCGCCGATGGAATGACAACCGCCGCCTTTGGCGCCGATTAGCGGTCGTGATACAGCGGCGCGCCGGGGTCGACACGGCCCTCCCTCCTCGCCAAGAAGAACCCAACTCCCCCTATGACCCAAGTCGTGACGCGCTTCGCGCCCTCCCCGACCGGCTTCCTGCACATCGGCGGCGCGCGCACCGCGCTGTTCAACTGGCTCTACGCCAAGCGCTTCGGCGGGCGGTTCCTGCTGCGCATCGAGGACACCGACCGCGAGCGTTCCACCCGGGCGGCGGTCGACGCGATCATCGACGGTCTCGATTGGCTCGGGCTGAAATGGGACGGCGAGGCGATCAGCCAATACGCGCGGGCGAACCGCCACCGCGAGGCGGCCGAGCGCTTGCTCGCCTCCGGCGGCGCCTATCGCTGCTACGCCAGCCCGGAGGAGCTTGAAGAAATGCGCGCCAAGGCGCGGGCTGAAGGCAGGCCGATGCGCTACGACGGGCGCTGGCGCGACCGCGATTCCAAGGAGGCGCCGCCCGGCGTCAAGCCGGCGATCCGCCTGCGCGCGCGCCAGGAGGGCGAGACCGTCGTCGATGACAAGGTGCAGGGCAAGGTCGTCTTCGCCAACAAGGACCTCGACGATCTGGTGCTGGTGCGCTCCGACGGCGATCCGACCTACATGCTCGCCGTCGTCGTCGACGACCACGACATGGGCGTCACCCATATCATCCGCGGCGACGATCACCTGACCAACGCCGCGCGGCAGATGCAGATCTACGCCGCGCTCGGCTGGGACGCGCCTGTCATGGCGCATATCCCGCTGATCCACGGGCCGGACGGCGCCAAGCTCTCCAAGCGTCACGGCGCGCTCGGCGTCGACGCCTATCGCGCGATGGGCTACCTGCCCGCCGCGCTGCGCAATTATCTGGTGCGGCTCGGCTGGAGCCAGGGCGACCGCGAGTTTTTTTCGACCGACGAGATGATCGCGGCGTTCGATCTGCCGGCGATCGGCCGCTCGCCGTCGCGCTTCGACTTCGTCAAGCTGGAGAACATGAACGGCCATTTCATGCGCGCGACGCCCGACGGCGAATTGCTCGCCGCGCTGATCGCCGCGCTGCCCTACCTGCCCGGCGGCCCCGCCGTCGCCGCCAAGCTCGACGCCGCCAAGCGCGCCCAGCTCGCCGCCGCGCTGCCCGGCCTCAAGGAGCGCGCCAAGACGCTGGTCGAGCTTCTCGACGGCGCCGGCTTCCTGTTCGCCGAGCGGCCGCTGGCGATGGACGACAAGGCCGAGGAAATCCTCGCGCGCGGCGGACGCCTGCACATCGAGGCGCTGCTGCCGCGCCTGGAGCGTATCGAGGATTGGAGCGCGGCGACGGCCGAGACGGCGGTGCGCGACTACGCCAGCGAGCAAGGCGCCAAACTCGGCGCCGTCGCCCAGCCCTTGCGCGCCGCCGTCACCGGCCGCGCGACCTCGCCCGGCATCTTCGACGTGCTGGCCACGCTCGGGCGTGAAGAAAGCCTGGCGCGGCTCAGGGACCAGGCGCGCGCGGTCTAGAAAAAGGCCGCAAACCCGGCGCGTTTCGCCCTCGCCGGCGCCCGTCGTCCTCCTGTCACATCCGCTCGGCATGGCAGGAGCGGCGGCGCGCCTCGCGCCCCGCGTCGACGGTCAGAAATATGCCGCGTCGCGGCGTTTTTCGTTTGCCAACACGCTCGCGGATGTGGTTTCCCATGCACAGGCCTGTCTGGTCGCCCGACCCCGATAAGGCCCCGTCCCACGCTCCAGCCGGATCGATCTGATGCCGAGAGTGACCGACGTTGTCTCGCTGAGGCGCAGGGTATGGCCCAACATTTGGGATCTGATGGCGTTCGCGGCCGTTTTGGCCGGGTTTGTCGCCATAGCCAGGGGCTATCACGGCATGGCGGCGCCCCTGCCGGCGGCCAATGAATCCGTGATCGACCTCAACTATTGGAACCTGCCCTATTACGCGCTGCGCACAACGATGCGCATGTTCATGGCGCTGGGGGTCTCGCTCGCGTTCACCTTCACCTACGCGACGCTCGCGGCGAAAAGCCGGCGACTCGAAATGGTGTTGATCCCGGTGCTCGACGTCCTCCAGTCGGTGCCGATTCTGGGATTCCTGTCCTTCACGGTGACGTTTTTCCTCGGTCTTTTCCCGGGCAGCGTGCTTGGCGCGGAATGCGCGGCGGTGTTCGTGATCTTCACCAGCCAGGCCTGGAACATGGCTTTTTCGTTCTATCAATCGTTGCTCACCGTGCCGGCGGATCTCGACGAAGTGGCGCGCGGGATTCGCCTCACGGGGTGGCAGAGGTTCTGGCAGCTCGAAGCGCCATTCGCCATGCCGGGTCTCATCTGGAACATGATGGTGTCGATGTCGGGCGGCTGGTTCATGCTGGTGTTCTCGGAAGCGATCACCGTCGGCGACACGACGGTCACATTGCCAGGCATCGGCTCCTATATCGCCAAAGCCAACGAACAGGGCCGGTGGGACGCGATATTCGCCTCCGTCGTGGCGATGGCGGTCGTCATCGTGGCCTATGACCAATTGTTTTTCCGGCCGATCGTCGCCTGGGCGGCGAAATTCCGCGTCGAAACCTCCGAGTCGCAGACCCAGGAAGGATCCTGGGTGCTCAGCGTCCTGCGGCGCACGAACTGGCTTCGCATGATATTTCAGCCCATTTTCAATGGGCTGCGCTCGATTTGCCTGTGGCGGATACGCTTTCCCGCCGCCTGGAAGAATCGCAAGCCGCCGGCGGCGACCACGTCGTGGCTTATCGACGTCATTTGGATCCTCCTCATCCTGGCCGGCGCGGCCTGGGCCTTGTGGAGCGTCGCCGCTTTTGTCGCCACGGAATTGAGCTGGGACGAAGTTTGGAACGTTTTCCTTCTGACCGTGTACACATTGCTGCGCGTTCTCTTCGGCATGCTGGCGGCGACAATCATTTGGGTTCCGATCAGCGTCTGGATCGGCTTGCGCCCGCACGTCGCCGAACGCGTTCAGCCGATCGCGCAGTTTCTCGCCGCCTTCCCGGTCAATCTGCTGTTCGGGGCGGCGGTCAGTCTAGTGCTCCTCTTCGATCTCAACGTCGACATCTGGTGCACTTTGCTCATCATAACCGGCACGCAGTGGTATATCGTGTTCAACGTGATCGCGGGCGCTTCCGCCTACCCCAATGACCTGCGCGAGGTCGCCGCGAATTTTCGCATCCATGGCTGGGACTGGTGGACGCGCGCGATTCTGCCCGGCGTCCTGCCCTATTACATCACCGGCGCGATCACGGCTTCGGGCGGCTCCTGGAACGCCTCCATCGTCGCAGAATATGTCAAATGGAAGGACCAGTCCGTCATCGCGCACGGCGTCGGCGCCTATATCTCGCAAGCGACGGAAAAGGGCGATTTCCCGAAAATCGTCCTCGGCGTCGCGATGATGTCGATTTTCGTCGCCGTTTTCAATCGGGCGTTCTGGCGCCAACTCTACGCTCACGCCGCACGCCGCCTGCGGCTATGACGCGCCGGGCCCCCGGCTCCCTTGAGAGACTAGCGACTTCCCAAGCAGGATCGTGCGCGAGGAATAGATAGAAGGCGTGAACGCTTCCAGCCGAAGCGGTCAGGTTCGATAACGGAGAGACCCATGCTCGACGTCGCTTCTTCAGTTCTGCTCGATGTGAGCCATGTCAACCAGAGCTTCGTCACGGGCTCGGGCCAGATGGGCGCGCTGGTCCTGAAAGATGTTTCGCTGACCCTCAAGGAGGGCGAGATCGTCTGCCTCATCGGGCGCTCGGGCTGCGGCAAATCGACTTTGTTGCGCATCATATCGGGTCTTCTTCGCCAGACCGCCGGCGAGGTGACGTTTTGCGGCCAACCCGTCACCGGCCCATACGAGGGCACCGCGATGGTGTTTCAAAGCTTTGCCCTGTTCCCGTGGTTGGACGTGCTCGACAATGTGGAGATCGGCCTTCGCGCCCGGGGCACGCCGCCTGAAGAGGCGCGCAAGCAGGCCATCGCCTCCATCGACACCATCGGGCTCGACGGTTTCGAATCGGCTTTTCCGAAGGAGCTTTCAGGCGGCATGCGCCAGCGCGTCGGCTTCGCGAGGGCGCTCGTCGTGCAGCCCAAGATACTGCTGATGGACGAACCCTTCTCGGCGCTCGACGTTCTGACGGCGGAAACCTTGCGCACCGACCTTCTCGATCTTTGGTCCGAAGGCAAAATGCCGACCAAGTCGATCCTGATGGTCACCCATAATATCGAGGAGGCGGTGCGGATGGCCGACCGCATCCTGGTCCTTTCGTCGGATCCCGGCCGCATCGCCGCGGAAATCAAGGTCCCGCTCGTTCAACCGCGCGATCGCCTCGACCCCGAATTCCGCCAGCTCGTCGACAAGATCTATGCGCTGATGACCCAACGTCCCGAACCCAAGCCGGCGGCGCGCGAAGGCGCCGTGCCCGGCATGGGTCTTGGCATGGCGCTGCCCAACGTTTCGACCAACTCGATCGCCGGCATGCTCGAGGAGCTGGCCGGGCCGCCCTATAACGGGCGCGCCGATCTGCCGCACCTGGCCGAGTCGCTGAAAATGGAAGTCGACGATCTTTTTCCTTTGGGCGAGACCCTGCAATTGCTGCGCTTCGCCGAATTCGAAGAGGGAGACATCAAGCTGACCCCGGCCGGCAAGCGCTTCGTCGATTCGGACGTCGATCAACGCAAGAAGCTGTTCGGCGACAGTCTGCTCGCCTATGTGCCGCTCGCCGCGCACATCAAACGTGTGCTCGACGAGCGCCCGAGTCACCGCGCCCCCGCCACGCGCTTTCGCGAGGAACTCGAGGACTACATGTCCGACGACTACGCCGAACGCACCTTGCGCGCGATCATCGACCTCGGCCGCTACGGCGAACTGTTCGCCTACGACGAGAGCGCGACGACGTTCAGCTTGGAGAATCCGCAGTAGCCGACGCGAGACGGGCGTCACTCCGTCTTATTATTGACTTGTCGCCTCGACCGCGATCCGGTAGCGCTTGGCGCGGCGCAATTGCGCATTCGCCGCCGGGCGCCTTTGGGAGAAGGTCGATGTCCGAAACTTCCGCAACCCTCAAGTACGGCGACAAGAGCGTCGAGCTGCCGATCAGGCAGGGAACCCTCGGCCCCGCCGTGATCGATATCGGCAAGCTCTACAGCCAGACCCGCATGTTCACGTACGATCCCGGCTTCAGCTCGACGGCGAGCACCGAATCGAAAATCACCTATATCGACGGCGACGCGGGCGTGCTGCTCTATCGCGGCTACCCGATCGAGCAGATCGCCGAGCACGGCGATTTTCTCGAGGCCTGCTATCTGCTGCTCTACGGCGAATTGCCGACGCCGGCGCAGAAGTCCGAGTTCGACTATCGCGTCTCGCGCCACACGCTGGTGCACGAGCAGATGGCGCGGTTCTTCCAGGGCTTCCGCCGCGACGCGCACCCGATGTCGGTGATGGTGGCCTGCGTCGGCGCGCTCGCCGCGTTCTATCACGATTCCACCGACATCGCCGATCCGCGCCAGCGCGAACTCGCCTCGGTGCGCATGATCGCCAAGATGCCGACGCTCGCCGCGATCGCCTACAAATACTCGATCGGCCAGCCTTTCATGTACCCGAAGAACGACCTCAGCTACACCGGCAATTTCCTGCGCATGTGCTTTGGGGTCCCTAGCGAGGAGTACAAGGTGAATGCGGTTTTGGCGCGCGCGCTCGACCGCATCTTCATCCTGCACGCCGACCACGAACAGAACGCCTCGACCTCAACGGTGCGCCTGGCCGGCTCGTCGGGCGCCAATCCTTTCGCCTGCATCGCGGCCGGCGTCGCCTGCCTGTGGGGTCCCGCGCACGGCGGCGCCAACGAAGCGGCGCTGAGAATGCTCGGCCAGATCGGCACGGTCGACAATATTCCCAAATTCATCGCCAAGGCCAAGGACAAGAACGATCCGTTCCGCCTCATGGGCTTCGGCCATCGCGTCTATAAGAATTACGACCCGCGCGCCAAGATCATGCAGGCCACCGCGCACGACGTGCTCAGCGAGCTCGGCATCAAGGACGATCCGCTGCTCGCCGTCGCGATGGAGCTGGAGCGGATCGCGCTGAACGACGAATATTTCATCGAGAAGAAGCTCTATCCGAATATCGACTTCTATTCGGGCATCACGCTCAAGGCGATGGGATTCCCGACCGACATGTTCACCGTGCTGTTCGCGGTGGCGCGCACGGTCGGCTGGATCGCCCAATGGAAGGAAATGATCGCCGACGCCGACCAGAAGATCGGCCGCCCGCGCCAGCTCTACACCGGCTCGCCGCGCCGCGACTATCGGCCGATGGGCAATCGCTAAAGGGGCGCTTCGCCGGCCGGGCGGGCTACGTCGTTCGCGCCCCGCGCGCTTCGATCGTCGCCAGCACTTCGCGCGCCGCGCGCTCGCTGGGAACGACGCCGTCGCCGGCGAGCATCAGCCGGTCGAGACGGGCGAGCGCGGCGACCTGCGCGGATCGAACCGGCCCTTCGCGCAGGAGGTCGGCGAGCGCCGCGGCGAGATTGGCCGGCGCGCAATCCCGTTGCAGGAGTTCCGGGATCGCCCTCTCGCCGAGGATCAGGTTCGGCAGCAGGATCAACGGCGGCAGCTTGATGAAATACTTGAGCTGTTCCTCCAGGCGCGAGACCTTGTAGGCGCCGACCATCGGCACGCCGGCGAGCGCGAGCTCCAACGTCGCCGTTCCCGAAGCGGCCAGCGCGGCGCGGGCGGCGCGAAAGGCGGCGAGCTTGGCGGCCTCGCCGACTTCGATGCGCGGCTCGACCGCCCACCTTGCCGCGCGCGCGCGCACTTCGCCCTCCACATGCGGCAACGTCGGCAGGACGATTTCGAGCGGACCGGCGAGGCGCGCCAGCAGCGCCAGCGCGCCGCCGAAATCGTCCATCAGCCGCGCGATCACCGACCGGCGCGAACCCGGCAGCACGGCGACGAGCGGCGGCTGCGAGGCGCGGCGGCGCGCCTCGTCGGCGTCGGGACGCAATTCGTTCAGCCGTTCGATCAGGGGATGGCCGACATATACGCAGCGCGGGCCGCCCATCCTCGCGTGCGCTTCGGGTTCGAACGGCAGCAACGCCAGCACGCAATCGACGTAAGCGCGCATCGCCCTGGCGCGCCCGGGGCGCCACGCCCATATCGAGGGGCTGACGTAGTCGATGACCGGCAAGCCCGGCAGGACGCGCCGCACGCGTCGCGCCACGCGATGGGTGAAGTCGGGGCTGTCGATGATGACGAGCGCGTCCGGGCGCTCGGCGATGACCGCCTCGGCGGTCTGACCCATCCGCTTGAGCAGGATCGGCAGTTTCGCTGCGACCGGCAAGACGCCCATCACCGCGATTTCGCCGATCGGGAACAGGCTCTTCAGCCCTTCGCCCTCCATCGCCTCGCCGCCGACGCCGAAGAATTCGATTGCTCCGCCCGTTTGCGCGCGTAGCGCCCGCATCAGCTTGAAGCCGAGCTGATCGCCGGAATGCTCGCCCGCGATCAGCGCGACGCGCACGGCTGGCGCCGGCGCGCTCACGGCGCGAAGCCGACGACGAACAGGCCGGCTTCGTCGGCGGCGCGACAAAGCGCCTGGCGATCGGCGATGAGAGCGCGGCCGGCGGCGAGCGCGACGCCCTGCAACTGCGCGCTTCGCGCGGCCTCGATCGTCTTCGGGCCGACGGCGGGCATGTCGAGGCGCAAGTCCTGATCGCGCTTGGGCGCCTTGACCAGGACGCCCGTCGGCCCCCGGAGGCGCAGGCGCTGCGAGGCCCTCAATTCGGCGACGCGCGCCAGCATTGCGTCGGTGCCTTCGGCCGCTTCGATGGCGATGACGCGCCCGTTGGCGACGACGGCGCCCTGCCCCGCGTCGAACGGCGAAAGCGCGGCCAGCAGCGCCGCGCCGACGCGCGCGTCGGCCTCGGCCCCGCTCGACGCGGCGCGTGCGCCGATCGGCCCCGTCGGCGCCAGTAACTGCGGCGCGATCTCGTGGGCGCCGACGACGCGCAAGCCTTCGCGCTCGAAGATCCCGGCGACGCCGACCAGCAGGCGGTTGTCGCCGCCGCGAAATAACTGCGCCAGTTCTGGCGCGCGCTTCAGCGCGCCCCAGTCGATGCGCAGATCGGCCAATTCCGGACGGGTCATCGCGCCGACGAAGGCGAGGTCGGCGATCGCGCGTTCTTTCAGCGCGGCCAGTATCTTGCCGATCTGGCCCATGTGCGCCCAGACATGCGGAAACGCCTCGATCGCCGGATCGGACGAACCGACGACGCCGACCAGGAAGGGCGTGCGGCCGCCCGCCTGCGCCGCGCGGGCGACTTCGAGAGGAAAACCGCCGCCGCCGCACAGAATGGCGAGCGGGCGCGATGCGCTCCGCTCGCTCAAGCCTCGTCTTCCTTGCCGGCGCGCGGCGTGCAAATCGCGCGATCGCCGCCAGCGCGCAGGAACGCGACGATCTGTTGCACGGCCTCCTGATGAGGAAAGGCCGCCGCGACGTCTTCGGCGCGCTCCTTGAGCGTGCCTATCGGCGCGAACAATTGCCTGTAGGCGCGACGCAGATCGTGGATCGCCTCGTGCGAAAAGCCGCGGCGCTTCAATCCGACGACATTGAGCCCGGCGAGCGAGGCGCGATTGCCCAGCGCGATGCCGAAGGGAATGACGTCGTTTTCGACTCCGGCGAGGCCGCCGATGAACGCGTGCGCGCCGATGCGCGTGAATTGATGGGCCGCCGATCCGCCGCCCAGAATGGCGAAATCTCCGATCTGGCAGTGGCCGCCGAGCATGACGTTGTTGGAGAGGATGGCGTTGTCGCCGACGCGGCAATCGTGGGCGACGTGCGCATTGGCGAGAAAGACGCTGCGCGCCCCGACGATCGTGCGCGAGCCGCCGCCCTCGGTGCCCGGATTCATCGTCACCCCTTCGCGGATCAGGCAGTCCTCGCCGATCGTCAGACTGGACCGCTCGCCGCGATACTTGAGGTCCTGCGGTTCGTGGCCGATCGAGGCGAACGGGAAAATGCGCGTGCGCGCGCCGATTTCGGTCAGGCCGGCGACGCTCACGTGCGAAATCAACCGCACGCCGTCGCCGAGCGTCGCCTCGGGGCCGACGTGACAAAATGGACCGACATGAACGCCGGCGCCGAGCCGCGCGCCGGATTCGACGCAAGCGCTGGGATGAACGAAAGCCTCTCGCGGCGGCGCGCCGCTCGCGGCCGCGCTCATTCGTCCACCAGCATCGCGGAAACAGTGGCCTCGCACACCAGCGCGCCGGCGACCCTAGCCTCGCCGCGGAACCACCACATGTTGCGCCGCTTGGCGATTCGCGTCATGTGATACTCGACCTGATCGCCCGGCCGGACGGGCTTGCGGAACTTGGCCTTGTCGACCGTCATGAGATAGACGAGGCTTGGATGGGCGCCGGCCGGCCGGCTCGCCACGCACAAGGCGCCCGCGGTCTGCGCCATGCCTTCGATGACCAGAACGCCGGGCATCACCGGCTGGCCGGGGAAATGACCCTGGAAATGCGGCTCGTTGAAGGTCACGTTCTTGATCCCGACGCCGTATTCGTCGCCGCGGGCGTCGACGATGCGATCGACGAGCAAAAGCGGATAGCGATGCGGCAAGAGGGCGAGCAGTCGCTGGATATCGTAAATTTCGAGGGTTCGCCCCGCCGCGTCGTTCATTGAAGCCCTCCTTGCGCCCGCCGTGGGCGAATGCCCCGTCCCCGGCTCGCCGTCAAGCCTCGCGCGCGTTTTGACGCGCCCGACAGTCCGTCTCGAGCAGGATGGCGTCGATCGGAACCGGTCGGCGGACCTTCATCCGGGCGGTCGGCGGGCCGAGGGAGCGGCCGATCGGCGACCCGTCGTCGTCGCCTAGCTCGCGTCGGGCTCGCGAAAACCGGTTGCGCGCGCCAGTTTCTTGACCGCCGCCGCTTCGCGGAACCACTGCCGCGTCGGCTTGGCCGGCGCGCCGCCCCATCGCTCGCCGGCGGGAACGTCGGTCATGACGCCGGCTTGGGCGGCGATCTGCGCGCCGGCGCCGATCTTGAGATGGCCGGTCAGCCCCGCCTGACCGCCGAGCGCGGCGAAGTCGCCGATCGCGGTCGAACCGGAAACGCCCGCCTGGGAGACGAAAATGCAATGACGGCCGACGACGACGTTGTGGGCGATCTGGACGAGATTGTCGATCTTGGTCCCCTCGCCGATGATCGTGTCGCGATTGGCGCCGCGATCGATCGTCGATCCGGCGCCGATCTCGACGTCGTCCTGGATGATCACGCGGCCGATCTGCGGCACCTTGAGATGTCCGCCGGGACCCATCGCGAAGCCGAATCCGTCCTGACCGATGTGGACGCCGGGATGGATGATCACGCGATCGCCGATCAGCGCGCAGGCGATCGAAGCGAGCGCGCCGACGACGCTGTCGCGCCCGATGCGCACCTCAGGGCCGATCACCGCGTTGGCGCCGATGACCGCGCCCGCGCCGATCTCGGCGCCCGGGCCGATCACCGCGCCGGGGTCGACGATCACGCCGGCCTCGAGCCGCGCCGCGGAATGGACGAAGGCGGCGGGCGAAACGCCGTTCTCGCCGAACGTCGAGCGCGGCCTGACCGCCTCAGGGTAGAGCCGCGCCATCACTTCGGCCATCGCGCGATAGGGCTGGGGCGTCGTCAGCGCAGCGCAGCGGGCCGGCGCCTCAGCGGCGTAGCGCGGCGCGACCAGGACCGCTCCGGCGCGCGTCGCCCTGAAATCGTCGAGATAGCGGGGATTGTCGAAAAAGGCCAGATCGTCGGGCCCGGCCTCGTCGAGCGCGGCGACGTCGCGAACGATCCGCCCGCGCTCGGCGCCCTGGCCCAGCGCGGCGCCGGTCCATTGCGCGACCTCGCCGAGCGTCGGCGCGACGGCGAGCGGGAAGAAACTGATTTTCGCCACGGCCGGATGTCTTTTCCAGGTAAGGAAAGGCGCGCCAGGAACCCTGGCGCGCCGGAAGCGAAACGATGACCTTACGCCGTCAGAACTGCGCGCCGCCGGTGAAGTTTAAGGCCTGGAGCTGGTCGTACTTGCCCTTGGTGACCGCGTAGGCGTAGTCGACGCGGATCGGCCCGAGCGGCGAGGCCCAGATCACGCTCGCGCCCACCGAGGAGCGGATGACCGTCTCGTCGTCGACCTGCAGGCAGCTCTGCTGCCATATGAGGCCGCTCTGAGCCTTGACCTGCGCCGGCGTCAGGCAGGACGTATAACCGAGCACATTCGAGAAGTTGGTCTGCCCCTGGTATCCGAACAGCGTGCCGGCGTCGGCGAAGATCGCGCCCTTCAGCCCAATTTCCTTCGGCAGGCCCAAAATCGGGAACTGGATTTCCGCGCTGCCGCCGAAATAGGTGGTGCCGCCGAGGCCGTTGCCCGCGATGCTGTAGGGATCGGAAATGTCGCGCGGGCCGAGGCCGCCCGGAGCGAAGCCGCGCACCAGGGTCGGGCCGAGGTTGAAGTTGTCAATCAGCGGCAAGTTTCCGCCGCCGATTTCGGCGATCTGCCCGCCCTGCAGCCTGACGAGGCCGGTGAGATCGTCGGTGAGCGGATAGTAGTACTTGCCGTCGACGGTCTCGCGCAGGAAGCGCGATTCGCCGCCGAGGCCCGCGACGTCCTGATGGAAGTTCAGGTAGGCGCCGCTGGTCGGGTTCTTGCGGTCGTCGATGCCGTCCCAGATCAAGGAATAGCCGACGAGCGAGGTCACCACCGGCCCCAACGCCGCCGCCTGCTTGATCGCCACCGACGCCTGGCCGTTGTTCAAGCAGTTGGCGCCGGTGGTCGTGTTGGGCTGCACCCACCCTGTCCCGGGGAGGTAATAATATGAATTAGTGGTCGGGGCGTTGGTGGGGATATAGTTGCCGCCGACGAGGTTGGTAGGATTGTTGCAATCGGCATATGGCTGCGAAGACGTATTGGTGACGCCGATCTGCGACTCGTAAATCGAGTAGTTCGGCTGGAAGGTGAACTCGTCGGTGATGGGAATGCCGAGGCGAAGGTTGACGCCGGTGGTCCAGGTCTCGTAGAGTGCCCATTCGTTCGGATTCGTCGCCGTGTGGAACACGTCGAACCCGGCCGCGAGACGCTGGTCGAGGAAATAGGGCTCGGTGAAGTAGACGCCCCAGCCGCTACTGTACTGGCCTTCGGTGACGCTGAGCTTCACGTATTGGCCGCGGCCGAGGAAATTGGTTTCAGTGAACGCGACCTCGGCGAGGAAGCCGGCTATGGTCGAGTAGCCGCCGCTGAGGCTCACCGAGCCCGTCGCCTGGTCCTCGACCTCGATGGTCACGATCACCCGGTCGGAGGTCGAGCCGGGCCGCGTCGAAATATGCACCTTCTTGAAGTAGCCGAGCCGGTTCAGGCGGCGTTCGCCGCGCTCGACCAGCGCGTGGTTGTAGGGGTCGCCTTCGCCGATGTCGAACTCGCGGCGGATCACGTAATCGCGCGTGCGCGTGTTGCCGACGACGTCGATGCGTTCGATGTACACTCTCGGGCCGTCGTCGACGGTGAAGGAGAGCGCGATCCGGTGCGTCGCTTCGTCGCGTTCGCCGTGCGGACGCACGTCGGAGAAGGCGTAGCCCAGCCGCGCCATCTCGCGCGCGAGCGAATCGACCGTCTTCTCGACGGCGGTCGCGTTGTAGACGTCGCCCGCCCGCAGCGTGACGAATTGATCGAGCGAACGGCTGTCGACCCTGGGAATGCGCGAGGTCACGGTGACGCCGGACACGTGATATTGCGCGCCTTCCTCCATCGAGATGGTGATGACGTAGCCGGCCGGGTCGTTCTGATAGACGACGTCGGTGTTGGTGATGCGGAAATCGGCGTAGCCGTTCTTCATGTAATATTTACGGATCGCCTCCTGATCTTTGGCCAGGCGATCGGGATCATAGACGTCGCTGGTCTTCAGCCAGGAAAGAAAATTCATCTCGCTCGTCTCCATCAGCCCATGCAGGCGATAGGACGAAATGGCTTTGTTGCCGACAAACCGGATTTCGCGCACGCCGGTCTTGTCGCCCTCTTTGATCGTGAAGACCAGATCGACGCGTCCGTTGGGTAGTTGCACCAAGCGATAGCTGACCTCTGCGGCGCTGAGACCGATTTTCTTATAGGCGCCCTTGATGCGATCGATGTCGGCGTCGGCCTTCGCCTTGTCGAAGCCGGTGCGCGGCTTCGACTGGACTTCGACCGCGAGTTGGTCGCTCTTGAGCTTGTTGCCGCCCTCGAACGCCACGCGATTGATGATCTGCGTGCTTTCGACGACCGTGACGACCACCTGACCGTCGACGATCTTCGCGCTCACCTTGGAGAACATGCCCGTCGCCGACAGGTCCGCGACGGCGCGATTGACGCTCGCCTGGTCCGTGCCGGAGAAATAGGAGCGAATCGTGGGCGCTTCGACGCGGCTCGCGCCCTCGACGACGACGGTCTGCTCATTGACCGGCGCCGCCGGAATTTGCGCCGCCGCCGGCGCGCAAGACAAAGCCGCGCCGAAGAGCAACGCCGCCGCGACGAGGAGCGCATGAAAGCAGTCACGAAACGAATGCATCGGGCTCGTTGTCCTCGTATCCAACCGAGCCAAACGGCCCCGGTCTTTGGCGCGCCGCGCCCTGCGGCGCGCCACGCGTTTTGGCCGACTCGCGCTTCGCCCCGAAGCTGGCGCGTTCGCCCGCTGCCGGGCGAGCAATTTCTTAATCCGCTTTTACCTGTTTTGCGCCTCCATGCAAACTCGAATTCGTCGCACCCCGCGCCAATTCGCCGCAGCGTTGCCCCGAGGACACGATTCGTGGCCGACAAAGGGTTAATTGCCGCCGCCGACCAGCCGCAAGATGTCGTGCGAAGTGGTGAAAATCACCAACAGGGCGACAAAGGCGATGCCGACGCGCAAGCCGATTTGCTGCATGCGTTCGCTCAGCGGCCGGCCGCGCAGACCCTCGAGGGCGAAAAACAGCAGATGGCCGCCGTCGAGCAGGGGAATCGGCAGCAGATTCATCAAGCCGACCGAAACCGAAAACAAGGCGGCGAGGCTGAACAATTGCCAGGGGCTGATCTTCGCCATTTCGCCGGCGATCTGCGAAACGGCGATCGGCCCGGAAAGGCTGTCGGCCGATTCGCGGCCCGCGATCAGGCCGCCGACGTAGGCCCCCGTCGCCTTGACGATGAACCAGACCTGCTCGCCGCCCCAAACGGCGCAGGTCGGCGGCGCGCAGCGCTCGAACCTCGCGTCGGCCGGATTGCCCGAGGAGACGATGCCGAGATGTCCCATTCGGCGCTTGCCAAGCGGGCCCTGATCGACCACCGCGATCTCGGGCGTCGCGGTCAGCGTCGCCTCGCCCCCGGCGCGCTCGACGACGAACGTCATCGGCAGCCCCGTGCTCAGCATGGTGGCCTGCTGCAAGTCCTGAAACGTCGCGACCGGCGCGCCGTTGATCGACTTGACGAGGTCGCCCGGCAGGAATCCCGCCCGCTCGGCCACCGACCCGACCTCGACGCGGCCGATCCGCGCGGTTTGCTCGTACCGGCCGAAAATCATGAACAGCGCGGTGAAAATGACGAAGGCGAGAATGAAGTTGGCGATCGGCCCGGCCGCGACGATCGCGGCGCGATTGCGCAACGG
>Ga0326727_10013769_pt1 | contig 17854 bp, 15 predicted proteins | sample MB2enrmetagenome_FD_207643 | JGI IMG/M metagenome (GOLD analysis project Ga0326727, IMG submission 207643) | Lab enriched peat soil microbial communities from McLean, Ithaca, NY, United States - MB29MY | ecosystem: Environmental > Terrestrial > Soil > Wetlands > Peat | place: USA: New York...
TTTCCGACGGGGCGTTCCTCTCCACCCTTCTCCTCTTCCTCGCCTACATCAGTGCTTGGTTCGCCGCGTTCAACATGATTCCCCTCGGCCCGCTCGACGGCCGCAAAGTGTACCGTTGGAGCGGCTTCGTCTGGGCCGCATGCTTCGTCGTGTTCGCGGTGCTTGCGGGCGTACTGTTCTACATCGTCAGCTACGCACCGCTCCCCACCCTCTAGCGGGCGTCACTGTTCGCTTTCGGGAACGTCGGCCCCTGCCTCCGGGCCGGCGAACGGCAATCGACCCTTGACGCTGAACTCTCCGTTCGAAGTCAAATCGATTGGCGAGCGGAGCGTGGGTGTCGGAGTCGGTGGAAGCTCGGTCCTCTCTCTGCAACTCTGGCGGGGGTTCTCAAATCCTCGGGGGTCCAAATCGAAATGCCGGAGGGGGTTTTCGAACCCCCCGGGGGTTCAAATCCACGGAAGAACCGAGCGGGCGAGACCTATCGTTGGTAGACTCTGCGGCGGTGGTCGACCCTCTCCACAATGATCACTCGCTCAGAGGGCGAGAGGGCCGCGAGCAAACGAAAGTCCCCCACGCGGAGCTTGCGTTCATCGGCGCCCACCAGTTTCTCGAAGTAGTGATCCGGGTGGGTGGAAGCCCGCTCCAAGCGGTCGACGATTCGCCGTGCAACGGTTCGGTCCATGGACCTGAGGTCACGAATCGCCGTGTCGGTCCATCGGACCTTCCAAGGCGTCAGAGCCCCAACCGCTTCTTGACGAGATCGTGGTCGGTCACTCGCCGCGCGCGGATGTCGAGCCGGGCATTGAGTAGCCCCATACGGAACGAGTCTGTGTACAGCCCCTCGTCGTCCCCCTCCGGGACCAGAGCGATCAGTTTGTTGAGCAGCTCGTCGTAGGTCTCCCGAGGGGTCGCTTTGAGGGCCGCCAGCTTTTCGCGGGTGGACGGGGACAACTGGATGGTGGTAATCATCGACTATGTGATGCCATATGGCTCACATATAGCTTTGGCCGTCCCAAGTTCGTGAGCAAGGGATGAGACTCGAACTGACCCCGCGTCGTTGATCCGGGTGCAGTTGTTCCCCGCACTTCAATTCCGGAGGGGAATTCGAACCCCCGGGGGCTTCAAATCCTTGCAAAATCCGGTCGTTTTGGCGCTCGACTGCTCCGACTAGGAAACTCCCCACTACACAATTCCGTCGTTACAAATTGGTCCGAGAGGTCGGCCCGATGGCCTGTCGTCAGGGAACGAGTCCCTTAAGGGATGGTACCCACAGTCGGTGTTCAATCGCGAGGTGTGCGTGGGGCTGCGGGGAGGTCGCCGATTGGGTCCTGACAGCCTCGATATAGGAGGCGGGTCTGGCGAGGCCTTGCTAGGAACTATACAACAGATGCTACAGCCTAGGAGTCAGTAGTGATCGAACCGAACAATCCGTCCCCGAAGCTCGTCGCCCGACCGGAGTCGCGTCCCTCGCCGCACCGGCGTACTCCATGGACGGCGGAAGACACTGCGATGCTTACAGGCGGACTCATCGGTACGGCGCTCACCCTCGACGTGATGGACAAGATCACGACGTACCTGGCGATGGAGTACCCGAATTTGTTCTACGAGAGTAATCCTATCATGGCACGAACCATCGAGACCGTGGGACTTCCGATCGCACTGGGAATATGGGCTGTCATCCCTCCGCTCGGGGCCTGGGCGCTGACCGACTGGGCCGACCCTCATAGCAAGAGCCCCTGGCTCCGGCCCGTAGTGTGGGGACTCATAGCCGCATTCTTCGCCTTCACCATCGTCTCGAACATTTTCCAGACCTTCCTGCCCCTGCCCTAAGTCGAACCGAAATCGATGAGGGCACTCGTCACCACTCTTGCGAAAGCGGGCCCGATTCCGGCACGGCCCTCAAGGACCCGGGTGGTTTCCGCGGGGGAGGGTTCCCCAGCTCGGATGTTGCTCACGTCGGGGTCGACCTTACGAGAGATGCTCCGAATGATCCGGGGAGTCCTGGCGCGGGCCTGAACCATGTAATGGAGCCCGTGTCGCTCAGTCTCGGCAAACCACCGCTTTCCGGAGAGCGGAGCTGAACCCCGCGAGAGTTCAAGTCTTAGGCAGAGATGGAAAGCGAGACTCATTTTCGGCGGGGAATCGGTAGAAAATGTCGGAGGGGGGATTTGAACCCCCCGGGGGTTCAAATCCACCGAACCGGGCCGACGCTGACCTGGTGTCCCATACGAGAAAGTGTTCGAAGAGAGTCGTTCGGCGATTGTTCCGGAAGAACTCTCGCGCCCTTGATTCGAGCTAAGGGGGACCTTAACGCCCGGGCCCCGCTCGTTCACACGGTGTCTAAGGAGAGAATCAACATGGAGAACACAACCGGGGAAGAGAACAAGATCCTCGTTCACGAAGTCGCCAAGGTGCCCGCTGAGGTGGGACGGGTGACCGTGGATGGCGTGGAGACCGTCGGACGGGAAATTGCAAAGATGGTGATCGAAGGAGCGACGATTGTTGTCTACGCCACCAAGAACGCCGTCAGTGACATCGTGAAGGCGGGGGAGCAGCTCGGCCAGGACGCCAAGTACGGCTTTCTCCCCCACCCTCAAGAGCCGCTGGCGCCGCCGTCGGTCCCCACCGCCGTCGTGACGGAGTGAGGTCCCGCGCGCGCAGGCACGCTCCGGTTGTGGTCGGGCTCGACTCGCTTAGGCCCGACCGGGCGGGTCCCGCGGGCGCCCACCGCCCCCCGGAGGAGTCGGTGTTCGATAACATCTCCAATACAGCAACGCGACCGCGAACGCCAGGATGATTCCGAAGAGGACGCCGGCGTTCGGCAACCCAATCTGGTCCGCCATCTCGGCGACGCCGATGGTAGGGACCGCGAGTGCCAGATAACCACCGAGGTAGAAACCGGCGAGGATCTCTCCCCGCTCTTCCTCGGGGGCGATTCGGTCGCTCAGCGTGACGCTGCCCATGAACGTGAGACCCACGGACCCGCCCAACGCGGCCGTGACCAGGACGAGGAGCATCCACGACGTCAGCGGCAGGATCACGACGAAGGCGACGAGTGCACCGAGAAGGAACGGGAATCCCACGAGCAGCGCGCGCCGGTCGCGAATCTGCGAGGTCGTCAGTTGCGCGATGGCAGCCACTCCAAACATCAGGGCGACGACCGCGCCCGCCACCAGGGGACTCGAGATCCCGAGCTGGGTCCGGATGTACGATGGAACGAGGGCGGCGAAGAGGCCGTAGATGGAATAGCATGCGGCAATCCCTCCGACAGCGACCCAGAATGGGCTGCGTAACGGGGCGGGCACTGAGATGCGTTGGATTCGGAACGATAGCTTCGAGCGGAGCGCTGAGGCGGTCTCGGGGGTGACGGAGACAGCCAGAAGCCCGACCCCGCTGGCGACCACCGGCAGGAGATAGACGAGTTGTGTGGGGTACGCGACGTACCCCACGAGAAACCCGCTCAGGATTACTCCGACCGCGAACGCTCCAAAATTGGCTGAGACGGCAACGCGTGCGACGTGATGCTGGTCGTGGTTGGGTTCGAGGTCGCTCATGGCCGCCGTGGCCACGCTCGTGGTGGCTCCGACCGCGAGCCCTGAGATGAATCGTCCGAGCGCCAGCCAGAGGACGTTCGGGGCGAGCGCGAAGACGACGGCCCCGAGGGCCGTGAATGCCATCCCGAGGTAGAGGAGGTTCTTCCGACCGACTCGCTCGGCCTGAGGAGCCACGAAGAAAAGTGTCAGGAAAACGCCCGGAGTGTAGGCCGCGAACATCAGTCCCAGCACTCCCGAGGAGAACTGGAAATGTTGCTCGTAGAGGGGGTAGAGCGGTGTCGGGATGGCCGCGGCGAAGGCCGTAACAGCCAGGACGTATGCCGTCCAACGAAACGCTCCTCGCGGGCCGTGGACCATTAGGAGGGAAAGGCCAGGAGAGGCAGGTCGAACGTTCGCCCCGCTCATGGTGATCTGCCTCGAGGGCGGGTTTGCGAGCCGGGGTACGTGAGCGCCACGGTCCGGATTCCGAGAGTCTTCAGGCAGGCTCCCGTCCGGGGTTCGGCACTTGGGTCATCGAACGCGCGCGCCGTTCACTTCGAGACGATCTCGGCGATCTCCTTCTTCATGATCTCCAGGTAGGACAGCCATCGCTCCGGATAGGTGGTGTGCTGCGCGATCCACGGGTGCATCACGCAGCTGCGCAGCACGTAGACCGTTCCGACACGATCCCACTCTCGGGGGGCGATGCCCAGTCGGTCGAGGAAGTTCCGGGGCGCGCCTCCGTAGACCTCCTTCGTCAGCTCGGTGTGGGACGTGATCCACTCGTCTCCGTAGAGGGGACCCGATTCGTAGGAGGAGGCATGGTAGATCGCTTCGTTCAGCTCGTTCATCTTCGCCAGGTCGCGGTTGCCTTTCCGGTTGAACGCCATACAGACGATGTTGAAGTCGGGGCGCACGAGGAGGGGCTGACAGACCACCGTCTTCCTCCCCACGCTGAACTCACGGACCGTTTCGAGCGTCTTCTCGAAGTGGTAGGCTCCTTCGATGCTTCGGGCGATGATCTGGCCGTATCCCTCCATATTGAGGGGCAGCAGGCGGTGAGCGGCCCAAACGGCCGCAACGGCGGAACCGGATTTTGACCCTTCCAGGATGACGCTTCCGAGGTTCACGTCGAGGGGGGTCTTGGCGTCGAAGACGTACGCGGCGGTATAGGAGACGAGTCCGAGGATGCGCCGGTCCCGGATGGCGATACCCCCAGCCGAGTACGGGACGTATCCCATTTTGTGGGGGTCGATGGTGACCGAGTCCGAGAACGGGATCGCCTTGTAGGCGGACCACACCTCCCGGCTCGGGATCCCCGGCCCCCAGCTCGTGAGATCTTCCGACGTGAGCCTACGTTGGAGCTCGGCATAGGCGAGGAACCGTCCGTTCTCGTCGAGGAAGAGGCTCCTCCCATAACCTCCGTAGGCGGCATCCACGTGGAAGTAGAACGCGAGACCCCGACGCTGGAACTCTTGGCGCAACCGGACGATCCCACCGATATCGTCGATGGCTCCTTCCTCGGTGGTACCGACCACCCCGACGACGGCGAGGACGGGTATCTCTCGGTGCACGCAGTCGTCCAGGGCGGCTCGGAGGCGATCGAGGTCCATGCGGAAGTTGTCGTCCACCGGAATGCTCTCGAGCTGGTCCACGCCAATCCCGAGAATGTCGACCGCCTTCTCCCAGGAGTAGTGCCGGCTCGAAGGGACGAACACCTTTCCCGGCTTTCCCCGGCCGGCGCCCGTACCCCGTACGGAAGCTTTGAGCGACCGCGCGAATGAGCGGTTCTTCTTGGTGGCGTCCAGGAGGTCGAACACTTCCGAAGTGGGCAGGTTGAGCAGTTCCCACTCCGACCTTCCCCGTACGAGACCGAGGCTTGTCTCCTTCACGGCGAGCGGAAATGACTTCAGGTTTCGAGCCAGCCACAATCCTTCGTAATTGGCGACCGTGCCATCCGTCGTGACGTGTCCCCACGCCGTTGCCGGATTATATCCCATAAGCGTCGCAAAGTCCGCACCCACCTCGATCTCCATGTGCGATGTCGCGATGGAGGATTCGTACGCCACGTTGTTCGGGTTGTAGAGGATCGAGGCCATGTAGGCCAGGTTCGACACCATGAGGGTGTCGGAGTTCATGTGACCGAGATACCGCCGGGAGAACCACGGCGTGGAGGTGTCCTTGAGACGAGCCGATAGGTCCAGCAGGACGGACCGCATGCGATCCGTCGTCGCCTGGAAGGGATCGGTACGCATCTCGGCGGGGGTGACGACCGCGTCGTCCCTCGGGTGGAAATCCCGTCGCCAGTGAAGGTGTTCCTCTACGAGGAAGCCCAGCAACGAGGTGAAGATGTCCCGGTTTTCCGACTTAGGTCCGAGAAAGAGTGCCTCGACCGTCGGCCGAGGGATCACGATTGGCGTTCCTTTCCCACGTCGAGCGTTCGGCATCAGGCCGCCTCCGTCGGTGAGTCATCGCGCGACTTCGTCCGAGGGGCGGCGGGAGGCGGGGTACCGCGGGTGGGGGCCTTCGGTATCCAGTGGGGTTTGCGTAGCCAGTAGATGACGAACGGCACCGCGACGACCACCGCGGTCCCAATGGTCAGGAAGAGGATGTACGTGAGGGGAGTGCCCTCGGGAATTTGGCTCGGAGGCACCATGGCGACCACGAACACAAAGCCCATCGCCGCGAATCCCCAGCCGGCCGTGAGCCACATTCCGAGCTTGCCGCCCGGAACGCGGAATTTCCGCGGAGTGTCGGGTTCCGTGTACCGGAGCTTGATCGCGGCCGCGTACATGATGAAGTACATCACCAGGTAAACGGTCGTGGCCAGTGCGAAGAGCTCCCAGAAGGCCGAGTTGACGTTGCCCGGAAGGGCGACGAACACCAGGCCCCAGGCCGTCACGATGACCCCCTGCAGGATCATGAGTGAGACGGGAATGCCATTGTGGTTGACCTTTTGCAGAACGGGTGGGAGATCCCCCGCTCGAGCCGCGACGGCAAGGCCGCGGATCGGACCGTAGACCCATGCCATCACCTCCGCGATCGCCCCGATGATCACGAGGACGCCCAGGACCGTGACGAACCAGGAGAGGCTCGGTCCGAAAATCGTCACGTAGGTCTGCTGGATTCCCGCGATCAGGCTGAGGCCCTGGATGGGGACGATCCAGGCGACCACGAGCCCACCGAGAATAATGGTGACCACTCCGAACAGGGCGATGACGAGGATGGTCAGCGGATAATTGCGGCCCGGGTTCTTCAGGTCGTTCACGTGGGCCGCCGACACCTCGATCCCGAGCCAGAAGAACACGAAGGTCACGAGCAGCACGAGCTGATTGATGTTGGTGAGGCTCGGGACCAGGTCCCCGGGCGTTGGAACCACGGGTATGAGCGTGTGATGGCCGCTTCCGACCCACCACAGGCCGCCCCCGATCAAGATCACCATCGGCACGAGCACCCCCACGATCGTGAGGACCGTCGTGTAGCGGGCGTAGGCCTTGATTCCGCGAAGGTTGACGAGGGTCGCGGCCCACCACACCACCACGATGACGAGGAAAACCCACCACTTGTTGTTCGCGAGCGCGGGAGCGAAGAGGTAGCCGAAGGTTCCACCGATGAAAGCGAGGATCCCGATGAACCCGATCGTCAGCTGGAACCACTGGAGCCAGACCGCGGTGAAGCCCCAGTGCTCCCCGAACGCGTGTTTCGCCCAGGGGTAGATTCCGCCCTCTTCGGGCCATCCCGTCGCGAGCTCCGCTGCAACGAAGGCGGCGGGGATGAGATACATGACAACGGCGAGAACGTTGAAGGTGATCCCACCCCATCCGACGAGGGCCATCGTGGGGAAGTTTCGGATGCTGATCACCGTCGCGATGGTGATCATCGTGAACACGAAAAGTCCCATCGAGTACGTCGACTTCTTGCTCCCGGATTCCGCCGGGGAGCCTCCGTTCTTCGTCACCGATTCTCCCGGGAGCGCCTGCGCGGGCGTCGTGACGACCGCAGCCATGAAGAATGCCGAACTCCGAGCGTAATGAAATTACTTTGCTCGGGGTAAGGCTCCCGGGGTGACCGGTCGCCTCGTGGAAACGGGCCTGGAGGACTCCGCGTCCACAATCGCGACGCCCGGGCGGTGTACCGGGCTTCGGCACGTCGGAATCGCACTGACGAGAACTAACCCTTGGTCAGCGAGTTGCCCAGCACCCAAAAATGCCGTACCCCCGTGATGGACTCCGGCGCCGCTTCTCCGCCCACCAGGCCCTCATCCAACCACTTCTCCAATCGGCGGCCAATCTCCGCGATAGCGGCCCCGTCGTCCGGGTCATTCTGAGCGGTCGGTCGTCCATCCGCCGGAGTGAGGCCTCGAGAGCGCAAACTCTTCCAAACCTGGTCCGCGGTCACGGAACCCCCCTTGTGGCGGGCGAGGAACGCGAGGATGAACTCGTCCGCGGCCCCGTCCGCGTCCACGGACCCAGAGAACTGCACCTTCATTTGGGGACCTTCCCGCGGAACATGCCATCGGCGTATTTCAGCGGGCCGACGCGAACCTTGTGACCCGCGCTCTAGGATCAGGTCCGAACGACTCGGGGTACGTGGCTTCCCGTTGCGGGAAGAACAGCCGTTCGGCGATGGGATTATCGCACGTTCGGCATCCCTCGGACCCATGTGCGATTTGTGCACCACGACCGGCAGCACCCACGAATCGGTGGCCCTACACCCTTGCGAGTGCGACTGCCTCCCCCAGGATCTCGACCACAATCCCAAACACTGCCGAGTCTGCTACCACGACCTTCGGAGGGCGAACCCGACTGCGGGTGGGCGCTCGCTCGCGTGATTCTGTGAACGGTGTGTCCCCACAGGGATGCGCCGGCGCGCCGACCTCGTCCGGTCCGGCGCGAGGGGTCCCTTGGGGGCGATCTCGGTTCGTTTGAACCAACGTTCAGTCCAGCGTGGACCGACCCGACCGGCACTACCTATCGGCGGGAAGCACGACGGAGGAACGCGACACTATCCCGCCGCGAGGTAACGGTCCCTCACGGGTCGGATTGACGCTGTGTCAAGGTTTAACCCATTGGACCCCGGTCCGGTGCGCGCGCCTTGGATCCCAAGGGAACGCGTTCTGCCTCCGGTTCGATGACGCCCCTGCCCCCGTCCCCGAACAGACCCTCCCGTTCCTTGTTCTCACCCCGGGGCAAGCCTATGGCGCCCCCACTCGGTGCGGGGGACCGTCTCGCGATCGTGAAGATCGAAACCGAGATCCCGGACGGGATCTGGATGTTCGGGTTCACCCAGAAGCACCCAGACCTCCTCCTCGAGATCCACAACATCCTGCTCGTCGCGGGGGGCGCCCTGGGTGACTTCGAGATAACAGGTCCGCCGGTGGACTGGCGGACCGAGATTGCCGAGTTTCCGGATGTTATCGAGGTCAGCCGTCTGGACTCGCCGCCCGACCTCGGGCGGTATCGGGTGCTGTTCCGCGAAACGGTCCTCGTCCCGCTCATGACCGACCTCCAGATGCTCGTGCGCTATCCCTCCGTCGCGCGCGACGGAACCCTGACGTTCGAAACGGTCGACCGAATCTCTCAGATCCGTCGGCTGGTCGTCGCCCTCCGCGACGCCGGGCGCGAGGTACGGCTTCTCTCGCTCCGAAAGGAGCCCCTCCGATCACGGCTGGTGGACTTTACCCCGACACAACGCGAGATCTTCCGGCAAGCTCTTGCCGCCGGGTACTTCGAGGTTCCCCGTCGGATAAGCCTCACTCGCCTCTCCGAAGAGCTCTCCCGAAGCAAGTCCTCGGTTTCCGAGATGCTCGCCGCGGTCGAGCAGAAGCTCGCGGAAGCCGTCGGCCGGTCGTTGGCTTAACACGTTCCGAACGAGTTCGGGATCGAACCTGTCCGGAGATATGGCTTGAGTTGGCCCTCGGTGGTAGCCTTCACGAGAGTCGATGTCGCGGGCCTCTATTCTTCAGTCGTTCGCCGCCGTCCCGGTGAAAGGCTGGTGCGGAAGCCCTATCGTCCCCGAAGCGCGGGTGTTAACCGTCACTTCCACAGGGGAGTGCACGAAGCTGCTGTTCCGGGACCAGATCTTCTGCTCGGAGGAGTGCCTCGGCGCCTTCTGTCTCGAGCATCTTCGGACTCTCGACCTAATCGACACGTCGGCTTCGAACGCGGTTGTCAGTGACCTTCACGACCTCCATCAAGAACTCGCCCAAATCCTCATGGCGATCCTGGACGATTCGGTCGAGCGGGTCCGCTCCCTCGTCGGCGCGAGCCGCCAGGATCCTCCCTGCTAACACAGACACCCGGCGCTCCTTCAAGCCGGAATCCCTTGAGCGCTCCGGGGAAAATGTCGGAGGGGGGATTTGAACCCCCGACCCCAGGATATCTCCCGGGACGCGCTACGCGTCCCGCTATGAGTCCCGTGCTCTACCGGGCTGAGCCACTCCGACAGGGATTGGACGCGTCATCTCGCGCCCTTGGGGGCTACGCCGCCGGCCCCGTGCCCGCGTCGGCCACGGAGGCGACGACCTCTTCGGGGGGCGTCGACGGCTCGGGGGCCACGGTCGGCTCCGGTACCGGGATCTCTTCGGAGATCATGCCGAGGACCTCCGAGCGGCGGATCTCGATCTTCTTGAGCGGGTAGAGGGTCTTGACTCCATGGGCCAGGACCTTCGAAAGGTCCCCCTGGATCATCTCCCGGACGAACTCGGGAGAGGTTCGGAGCTGGGCCTCTTCGAGGAGAATCTGGACCATCTTGTGACGGAGCTCGGCGCGCAGTCGGGTCTGGAGGCGCTGCTCACCGACCGCGACCGGCTTGAGGATGATCTGGACACCATCCTTGGTCGTGACCGTGAGAGCGAGGTCGATCTTCGAGCGCTTGCGGCGGGCAAGCCTCCGAACGTAATCGCTCGTGAGGTCGTGGCCAACGAACCGCGCCTCCGCGATACCCTCCCCCGAGATCCGCTCGATGCGGAAGCGCAGCTTCACGTGGGCCTTGCCGGAGTCTCCCGACCCCGAGAGCTCGGGCAGCGTGGCCTCGAGGGTCCGACCGACGACCTGCTCGGGCTCGGTGGCGACGGTCTCGCCGAGCTCGACGTGCTGGAAGAGCCCGGGAGCGCGTACCTTGTACCACCGCTTCGCACGCCACTTGTCCTTGACCGTGCGGGCCACGGTGGTCTTCTTCGCTCCGGACTCCTTCTCGGCCATCGCTCGCGGGGGCGCGGACCGGGGAACGCTACTTAAAAGTGCCGCCCTGTCGCACCCGCGCCCGTTCCCGCGCTGGCGGCCGCCGGCGGGCGCGGCCTGAGCACGGAGAGCGTTCGTTTCGGCAAGCTAATTAACCCGACCCCGACTCCGCGCGCCATGGCGGCCACGCCCCGAACTTCGGTGCCACCGGGAACCCGAGCGACCGCCGCGGACCTCAAGGCCGCCGGGGCGCCGGTCGAGAGCCCGGCCGAACGGTTCCGCGACGAGGTCCTGCGCACGATCGACGGCCTTCGCCAGAAGGGGCTCGACCGTTCCGAGGCGTTAGCGGCGCTGTTCCCGCGTACGGTGCTCACCGAGACCACCTACGAGGATGTGGTCACCTCGATCGTCTCGGGGGCGCACCTCCTCTTCTTCGGTCCGTCCGGCGCTGGGAAGACCAGCCTCGCGAAGGAACTTTGGAACCTCTTCCCGAAGGGGGTGTGGGTCGTGGAGGGGTGCCCCGTCCTCGACCACCCGCTCTCGCTCGTCGACCGGGCGGCCGCCGCCCGGTTCCCTCCCTGTCCGATCTGCACGCGTCGGTTCGCCGCCGGCGGTGACCCGTCCCGCTTCGACCCGGGCTCGGTCGACCCGGCGAAGGTCCCCGCCGAGTTCATCCTCCTACGCGAAGGGTTCGGGTTCGCCCGCCTCCAGGGGAGCTCCGAGGTGTTCCCCGACCACCTGACGGGCAACATCAACCTTCGGAAGCTCGAGGAGATCGGGGACCCGATGAGCCCGCTCGTCCTCGAGCCCGGAAAGCTCCTCCAGGCGAATCGCGGCTTCCTGCTCGTGGACGAGATCGGCAAGTTGCCGCTCGGCACGCAGAACGTCCTGCTGCAGGCGCTCCAAGAGGGGACCGTCACGCCCTCGAAGTCACGGGAGAGCTTCCCCGGCTCGTTCGTCGCGGTCAGCACCTCGAACCTTTCCGACCTCGACAACATCAACGACCCGCTCTCCGACCGTCTCACGAGCCTGCACGTCGGCTACAACGCCCGCCACGCCGACAACCGGCAGATCGTGAACCTCGCGCGGACCGACCTCCCCACGGTGTACGTGCCCGAGGTCCTCATCGATGCCGGGGTCCGGGTCGTCGAGGCGTGGCGCCTGAAGACGAGCGAGGACAACCCCGACATCGGGGAGGTCGGCTCGAACCGGACGCTCATCGACGTTGCCGCCCGCACGGCCGCCATCGCGACCCTCGCGGGGCGCGTCCCGCCGTCGAGTGCGGACCTGAAGGCCGGCCTTCTCCACGCCATGCGCGGCCGCATCCGGGCCCGCAGCGGCGACTCGTTCCGCCAGAACGAGAAGCGGGTCGCGGATTTCGTCGAGCAGTACCTCACGGCCTCCCTGAAGCGGAGCGCCGGCGTCTACTGGTGCCGGTTCTACCGCGGCGTGCTCAAGGAGAATGCGGGCGAGGCCGAAGCGCTGGTCGGCGAGGGTCGACGGCTGAAGGACGACGCGGGTCTCCGCGCCCAGCTCGTGGCGAGCCCGGAGATCTTCCCCAAGTTCCGCACGTTCGTCCGCTACGTGGAGGAGCGCGAGCGCCCCGGGCCGACGGTCGCTTCCGCCGATGCCGCGGCGAGCGTCTTCCGCCTCCTCGAGGAGTTCTCGCTCTTCTCCTGCAAGGAGGACGAAGGCGACGACGCCCCCCTCTAGCGACGCGTTCCGCCTTCCCGACTGCACCGAGTACGCGGACGACGTCGTATCGGACGACCTGCTCGACGCGGTCGACTCGGCCGCGCTCGTCCGCGCGCTCGCGGAGGAGGGGGTCGAGGGCGCCCGACGTCTCCTGCGCGAACGTTCGAACGAGGACCAGGAGCTGCGCGAGCGGCTCGAGCGGCTGCGCGACCATCTCCGCCGCCAGGGCCGGCGACGGGTCGAACGGATCGTCGAGGAGTACGACCAGCAGGTCGTTGCCCTCGATCAGGTCCGTCACCGTACCGATGCCGAGGTGGCCCAGCAGATCGCCGAGCTCGAGGAGCGGCTCCGTGCGGCGCGCGCGACCGACTGGTCCCGCTTGCCGTCCGCCGACCTCCTCGATGATGTCCGCAGCGCCCTCCTGCTCCCGAACGCGTCGTGGAACCGCCCTCCTCCCCCACCGGGGGTCTTCGCACGTTTGCGGGCGGCTATCGCGCGCTTCCTCGCATGGCTACGGGGGCTCTTCTCCCGCCGGCCCGCTCCGCGTCCCAGCCCCGCGAAGGGCCGTCGCATGGCGTTCGCCACCGCCGTATTGGACGGCCGGTCGATCGGCCCGTCCGACCTCGGGAACGCCCTCGCCCAGCTCTCCGGTCCGGAGCGGCAGGAGCTCGCGAACAGCGTCACGGGTGCCCTGAAGTCCCGCGAGCGCGGGATCGAGAAGGAGGCCGAGGAGAAGCGGCGCCAGGCGGAGGCCCAACGCCGGCGCCTCGAAGAGGAGCGCGCCGAGGCGCAGCGTCGGGCCGAGGCGCAGGCGGAATCTCAGGTTCGTCAGGCCGAGGAACGCCGCCTCGAGCGTGAGCTCAAGGAACGCGGGTTCGTCGCCGAGCACCGTGGAGAGCTGGTCGTCACCTACGGGCTCGTCGAGCGGTTCGCGCGTCTTCTCCTCGAGGAGGAGACCCAGCGCCTCCCCGGGGACATGCGGATGTCGCTTCGGGGAGGGGGGTCGACGGGCGTCTACGAGAAGGCGCGGCTTCAGCGTCCCGAGGAGATCGCCCACCTGGATGTACCGGGCTCGCTGCTCGCCGCCCGCCTGACCGGCTCGAAGCACATCGACGAATCGACGAGCTACGTGTTCCGAGAGATCACGAGCGAGCGTGTCCACGTCGTTCTCGCCTTCGACCGCTCGGGCAGCATGTCGGAAGAGGGGAAGCTCGACGCGGCGAAGAAGGCCCTGCTCGCGCTCTACGTCGCGATCCGGCGCCGGTATCCCGACGCCACGATCGACGTGCTCGCGTTCGACAACGACGTCCAGGTCCTCGACCTGGTGGAGCTGTGGGAGTGCCGAGCCGGCGCCTTCACGAACACGGCGGAGGCGCTCCGGGCCGCGCACCTGCTCCTGCGCGCGTCCCGGGCGACCCGACGGGAGCTCTACCTCCTCACGGACGGCCTTCCGGAGGCGTACACGGACGACGACGGCCGGGTCCGCAGCGGCCAGCTCGACGTCGCCATGGAGCATGCCCTCGAACGCGCCCGCGAGCTCTCGACCGTCACGCCCCTCAAGAGCACGGTCCTCCTCCTCAAGTCCGAACATCCCGAGTACGAGCCGGCCGCCCGGGCGATCGCCCGCACGCTCCGCGGAGAGATGGTCGTGACCGACCCCGCGCATCTCGGGGTCGAGCTCCTCGTGCGCTGGGCGCACGGCGAAGAGACCGAGCGCCATCTCGTCACGACGGGCCCGGTGGCCCCGCCCACGCCAGCGAAGACTGCGGGCCGGGGCCGCCGTCGTAAGTCCGACCGTCGGATGGGCGGCTGATCGGCGTTGCGGATGCCCGTCAACCTTTATCTCCCGACCCGACGCTGACCGACCGAACGACCATGTCCGACCCCCGCCAACAGGCCCAGTTCCGGGAGCATCTCGCCGAAATGCGGCGTGCGGCCGGCGGCTTGGGCAGCGATTTTGCGCGCGAGTTCTCCGACCTGGACGGGAAGATCGAGCGGTTCGGGAACGCGACCGCGAAGGAAGCGAAGTACCTCGGGCTCGAGATCCAGGATGACCTTTCCCACCTCGGCAAGTCGCTGGACGCCGAGATGCGACGTATCCCGCAGCGCATTTCGGACGCGGGCGTCGCCATCGGCTCGGGGACCGTCCGCGCCGCGGGCGCGGCCCGGGACGCGGTCGTCGCGGCGGGCAAGGCCGCCAAGACGGGCACGAAGAACGCCCTCGCCACCGCGGCCGGGGTCAAGCGGACCCCGATGCACGAGTGGTCTCCCCCCGCTACGGGGGAGTCACCACCGCCCGACCAGACGTAACCCGGCGCCGGCCCTTCCGAGTCGCCCCCCGCGGTCTCGTCTCTCGGTCCGCGACCTCGCGACGGACCCGCTGTGAGGCGATGCGCAAGTACTCCGCGTCCAGGTCGAAACCGACGAACGACACCCCGAGCCGCGCCGCCGCGACCGCGCTCGACCCGATCCCGACGAACGGGTCGACCACGAGCCGGGTGCGGGCGAGGCCGTGGAGGCGGACGCACCACTCGGGAAGCTCGGGCGGGAATGTCGCCGGGTGGGGCCGGTCGCGCGAGCGGAATCGGATCGTCGGGTACGGCAGGAACCAGGTATTGCCGCGGCACCGCCGGTCCGCCGCGCTCGCGGCCCGCCATCGCGTTACGTTCGACTTGTCGCCGTACGGGACCCCCACCGCGAGCCGGTCCAGCGGTACATCCCCTCGTCGCGTGAAGTGGAAGACGTACTCCTGGGCGCCGTGCACGTACCGCGCCGAGCGGACCGGCTTATAGTGGCCGAGCGCGAGGTCGCGCTCGAGGCCGGCCGCGCGGCCCGCCGATGCGCGGTCGATGGCGATCGACTTCACCCAGTGGAGGACGTTCTGAAGGACGAACCCGCGAGCGACCTCCCGCGCGACGTCCCACGGTAGCCACGGGTCGGATGGAGGGCCTCCGATGTTGAGGAAGAAGGAGCCCCGGTCCGACAGGACCTCCCGAACGGAGTCCCGGACGCGGCCGGTCCAGCGGAGGTACTCCTCACGGGGCCGGTCGTCCCGGTACGTCGAGTAGTGGACCCCGAGGTTGTACGGCGGGCTCGTGACGACCACGTCGGCCCGGACGCGTCCCAGGCGGGCGCGGAGCCCGGGGACCGCGTCCTCGCAGTAGAGGCGGACCGAACGGCCCCGGGCGAGAGGAACCGTGTCGAATAGCGACAGCTTGGTGCCTCCCGACGAGGCGAGGCGCCCGGGCGGAAAAGGGCTGACCCTGCGCGGTTCCTTAGTAGCTCACGGGCGAGGGGTCGCCGCCGCGGCGGCCTTCACGCGCTGGAGCTCCGCGCGGGCCTCGGCGAGCGCCTTCTGCGGCTCTTTGTAGTAAAAGGCGACGAGCTGGCCGACGTCGCGGTGGGTGTACGGCTTCTGCCGGGTTGCCTGGGCGTCCTTCGCCATCATGAAGTCGAGGATCTCGACGCGGTTGCGAACCTCGCGCTCCATCTCCTTCATCGTGAGGTTCTTCATCAGCGCGACCCGTTCGTAGATGTACGAGTGGCCCGAGTAGAGGAACGTGTCGTCCGCCGGGTTCCAGGAGTAGACCGAGTTCGTGATCAGCTCGTTCGTCTCGGGGTCGAGACCGACGATCTCGGTGAGCGACTGGACGCGGCGCGTCATCTTCGTGCCGACCTTCACCTGCCGCTGGAGGAGGACGAGGTTGAGCGCGGAGACGAGCGAGCGGGGAAGCGTGATGGGGGGGTTCTCCATTCGGTGCACCATCGCGCTCACGCTCTCGGCGTGGAACGTGGTGTAGCAGGTCTTCCCGGTCGCCATCGCCTGGAAGACGATGAACGCCTCGGCACCGCGCACCTCTCCGACCATCAGGTACTGCGGGCGCTGACGGAGCGCGGCGGCGAGTAAGTCGAACATGTCGATCTCACCCGCGGCCTTGCCGCTCACGAGGTTCTTCGCCCCGAACCCGGCCTTGGTGAGCGACGGGACCCAGTTCTCGTGCGGGAGGTTGAGCTCCCGGGTGTCCTCGATCGAGACGATCTTCATCTGGGGCGGGATGAACAGCAGCGTGGCGTTGAGGGTGGTCGTCTTCCCGCTCGCCGTGCCCCCGCAGACCATCATCGATTGCCCGTTCTCGATGGCGATCCAGAGGTAGGCCATCATCTCCGGGCTCATCGTCCGGAACTTGAGCAGGTCGACCGGGGTGAACGGGTTGTCGCGGAACCGACGGACCGTGAACGTGCTGCCGTGCTTCGTGACGTGCTTTCCCAGCGTCGCTTGCAGCCGGGAGCCGTCCGGCGTGGTCGCGTCCAGGACCGGGCTCGCGACCGAGATGTGCTTGCCCGAGCGCTGGGCGAGCCAGACGACGAAGTCGTCGAGCTCCGCCGCGGTCTGGAACTTCATGTTCGAGCGGATCGAGCCGTACTTGCGGTGGTAGATGTAGATCGGGATCCCCTGACCGTCGCACGAGATGTCCTCGACGTCGACGTCGGTCATCGGGACCTCGATGACCCCGTAGCCGATGAAGTCCCGTTCGAGGTAGTAGAGGATCCGGCCCTTCGTGACCGGGCTCGGGGCGAGCTCCCACTCCTGAAGCTGGCGGTCGACCATGAGCCGGAGCTCGCGGCGCTTCGACTCGGGGTCGTGCTCGGCGAGCGGCTCGAACTGGTTCACGAGAACGACCCGGAGGCGTTCGAGAAGGTCCCGCTCGATGCGGGAAAGGGGCGGCTCGATGACCTCGTAGTTGTACTCGTTGCGGACGTTGTGGAACGTGATGCGAATGTAGGAAAGGCCCGGTCGGATCGGCGCGAGGTCGAGCTCCTTGAGCGCCGGGTCCGAGAGCGGTGGGACCACCGTCACTTCGGCCTCGGAACCCTGGCCGGAGATGCCGAGACGGGCGAGCTTCACGGGTCGCGGCTCGGAGGAACCCTTGCGGAGCGATGCCCCCATGCGCAGGAACGCGGAGGAGCGTTTCTTCCGCTCCTGGGCGGTCGGGATCCCCGTTCCCTCGTCGGGAGCGATTGGCGTTTCGATCGATTCTCCGGCCATGAGCTACCTACCTTCCTCCTTTCGCTACCCCGCGTTGAGCGGTGGGACGACGAACCGCATGATGAGCCAGCCGACCGCGAGCATGATCGTCGCGTGCTGGAGGCCTTCCGCGATGCGCCCGTTGACCAGGACGCCCGCCATGATGCCGTCCCCAACCGCGTGGGCGATCACGGCTACGAGGAACGCGAGGAACAGGGCCGGCACGAACCCGAACGCGAGATTGACGCCGCCCGAGGACGCGAGTCCGGACGACGAGACGCCCTGGCCCGCAGTGATCATCTGCGGCAGGAAGGTCGCGCACATGATGTAGATCGTGACGAGGAACACGAAGAACGCGATGTAGATCACCGTCACGTACGTCATCATCGAGATCTGGCGCGCCTGCTGCGAAAGCTGGG
>Ga0326727_10013770_pt1 | contig 17852 bp, 16 predicted proteins | sample MB2enrmetagenome_FD_207643 | JGI IMG/M metagenome (GOLD analysis project Ga0326727, IMG submission 207643) | Lab enriched peat soil microbial communities from McLean, Ithaca, NY, United States - MB29MY | ecosystem: Environmental > Terrestrial > Soil > Wetlands > Peat | place: USA: New York...
AAGGGGCCATACTCACCCATGTTAGCGAATTCCCTGTGCTCAGATCGATTTGCAGAGACCCCGGATCGATCCAGCGAAGCCTGGCTCGCGTCCGCGAAGCTCTACTTCGCCGTCCAACCGCCGTCGATTAGGATGTCGGTGCCGGTGATGAAGCCCGCGGCTTCAGAGCACAAGTAGCAGGCCAGTGCGCCGATCTCTTCGATGCGGCCCCAGCGGCCCACCGGCAGGCTGGCAAGGAACTGCGCATTGGCTTCAGGATTGTTCATCACCGCCGCATTCATGTCGGTGGCGAAGGGGCCCGGCGAGATGCCGTTGACGGTGATGGCGTCGGTGGCCAGTTCCAGAGCCAGCGAACGCGTGAGGCCGAGCAGCGCCGCCTTGGCCGAGCAGTACGCAGTGCGGCCGGGCAGCGAGACGTGGCTCATGATGGACGTCATGTTGAGAATGCGGCCGAAACCCGTGCCCCGCATGCCGGGAACGAAGGCGCGACACATGAGGAACGTGGAGATGAGGCTGGAGTCGAGGACGCTACGGAACTCCGCCAGCGAAAAATCGACCAACTGCTTGCGGATATTGGTTCCCGCGTTGTTGATGAGAATTTGAGGAGGGCCGAAGCTCTCGGTTACTGCCTCGGCCAGGCGGGCGACCTCGTCTTCCTGGGTGACGTCGGCGGTGAAGGCGGCCGCGGTTCCGCCCGCGGCAGTGAGGTGGGTGCGCACCTGTTCCAGGCGCCGGGTGTCGCGCGCCACCAGTACGATGTGCGCGCCGGCGGCGGAGAGAGCCTTGGCCATGGCCTCGCCCAGGCCGCGGCTTCCGCCGGTGATGAGGGCGGTCTTGCCGGTGAGATCGATTGTCATGTTTGCGTCTCCCTTTCTTATGCTTCGGCCTGCGCAACGGATCAGGGCGTGAGGCCTTCGGTGCTGATGTTGGCGGCGGCGCGGGCCAGGTTGAGCTCGCGTTGCCGCCGTGCGGAATCGGGATCGAGAGCCAGCCAGCAGGCGGACGAGACCACTGCCGCGGCTGCCATGGTGTCGATGAGGAGGTTCCAGTTGCCGCCGGTCCGCTCAAGGATGACGCCGCCCACCAGCGGTGCGACAAAGCCGGCGACGTTGCCCAGCGAATTCATCGCAGCGCCCACGGTCGCGGTGTAGGCGCCGCCGACCTCGACGCAGGCGTCCCACGAGATGGGCAACGCCAGGTCGCTGGAGAAGCTGGCCAGTCCCATAAGCAGCATGGCGGGGACGACCGAGCGAATGTGGGTGATGACAAACAGCAGGATGGCCGTCAAGAGAAAGCCGCACATGGCGATGGCCCGCCGCGGCAGACGGCGGGGCGCCAGTCCCGCGCCCAGCGAGCCGAAGCCGCCGAATAAAAGCGGCAGCACGGAGAGAGCAGCCGCGCGCGACGCCGGCTGGCCGCGGCCTTCATGCAGGTAAGTGGGCAGCCAGGTGATGTAGAAGACCCACACGTAGGAGAAGCAGAAATATTGCAGGCCCAGCGCCGCCGCCCTCCAGGTCAGCAGCAGAGACAGCCAGTGGCGCTCGCCCGCGCGATGCGTGGTCAGCACGCGCGACGCCTCCAGCAGGCTCCGTTCCGCGGCGTCCACGGCGGGGTGTTGCGCGGGGTCGTCGCGAAACCAGGCCAGGAAGATGAGGCACCAGACGAAGCCCAGCGCGGCGAAGCTCACAAACGCCCATCGCCAGCCGAACCAGTTGATGCAAAGCAAAGCCAGCGGCGGCGTGGCTGCGCCGCCCCAGCGCGTGAAGGCCCACATCAGCGACTGCGCCGTGGCGCGTTCGCGTGCCGGCAGCCACGCGCTGAGCATCCGCGTGAGGTTGGGAAAGCAACCTGCCTCGCCGGCTCCAAAGAGAAACCGGATCACCACCAGGGACGAGACATTCCAGGCTGCGCCGGTGAGAGCGGTACAGGCGGACCAGGCGAGCACGATCTGCGTCAGCACACGCCGCACGCCGAGACGATCGCCAAGCAGCCCCGCGGGAATCTCGAATAAAGCGTAGGATAATCCGAATGCGCCGAAGATCAGGCCCATTTGCTGCTTGGAGATGTGCAGATCGCGCGAGATCGGTCCGGCAGCCTGGGAGATCGCGACCCGCTGCACATAAGAGAGCACCGCCAGGCCAATGGCGAGCAGAACCACAGTGTCCCGGACTCGGCTGGGGGCGCGGCTGGCCTTCATTGGCGAACCTCTCGGTCAATGTGCTTTCTATCGGGCCAGACTCCAGGCGTAGAGGCTGTCTCCCGCTCCGAACACGATATATTGTTTGCCGTCGAGGAGATAAGTGATGATGCCGCCCGACTCATTGGCGCCGATTTCGTGGTGCCACAGAATCTCACCTTTGTCGGCGCTGTAGACGATCAGATTCTTCTGGTCGTCGCCGGTAATGATCAGGTCGCTCACGGTGGTGAGGATGCTTGGGCCCACGGTGGTGGGAGCATTGTTCAGGTTGGGGTATTCGTGCTTCCAAACGGCATTGCCGGTGAGCGGATCGATAGCCTGCAGGACGCGTTGCGCGTGCCCGATCCCAACGCCTGTGCCGCCATAGCCTGAGGGTTGCGCGCTGTCATCCGTGAGGTAATAGATGGCCTTTCCCTCGACTGAGTTCACATAGACCAGGCCGGTATTCGGATTGTAGGCTGGAGCCGGCCAGTTAGCGGCGCTGACGATGTTGATGGAGCCACCGACCGACGGGTCCTTGTCCGGGATGGGAATCGGTTCACCCTGCGGCGAGAGGCCCGACGAGTAGTCCAGCGGGACGTAGGGCTTGACCACCAGATACTTGCCGGTAACTCGGTCAAGGGTGACGAAGAAACCATTGCGTGCCGCCTGCGCCAACAGCTTGCGTGGCTGGCCGTCGATCACGCGATCAAACAGGATGGGCGCCGTGGTGTTGTCAAAATCGTGCGTGTCGTGGGGCGAGACCTGGAAATACCATTTCAATTTGCCCGTGTCCGCATCGAGCGCGACGATCGATTCCGTCCACAGGTTAGCGCCAGGCCGGCCCTGGCCGGCAAACACGGGATTGGTATTGCCGGTTGGCCAGTAGAGCAGATTGAGATCCGGATCGTAGGTGCCCGGCATCCAGGTCATGCCGCCGCCATGGCCGGATGCCGCCTCGTTAGGCCACGTCTTCAGCGCCGGATCGCCCTTGCGCGGAGTTGACCACCAGGTCCATTGCAGGTCGCCAGTCACGGGATCGAAAGAATCGAGGAAGCCGGGCATATCCATCGCGTCCCCACCTACGCCGACGATGACGTGGTTCTTCACGATAAGTGGCGCCGAGGTGGAGAAATACTGCTTGCGCGCGTCGGCGTAGTTCTTCTTCCATAGCTCCTGGCCGGTATTGGCATTAAGCGCGATGAGCCAGTTATCCGGCGTGAGAAAGTACACCGTGGATTTCCAGATTCCCACGCCGCGCTGGCCCACCAGGTGGCCGCCGTGATCGACCCAGTCGTAGTGCCACAGCGGGTTCCCGGTGCGCGCATCGAGAGCCCACACGTGATCCGGAATGGTGATGTAGAGGACGCCGTCGACCAGCAGCGGCGTGCACTTGATCACGGGCACCGGTGCGCCGCGCTGCGCTCCTACTTCGGTGATCCTGTAGACCCATTGCTGGGCGAGCTTGTTGACGTTGGCTGGTTTGATCTGGCTGAGCGTGCTGAAGCGCTGACCCGAGTAATCGCCGTTGAAGGTGGGCCAGTTCGCGACCGGCGGCTTCCCAAGGGTGCCCGGGTCAAGTCCGACGTGGGGGACATGGGGCACCGCGGCCGCCAGGGCTGCCGTTGCGATGGCCGCACAAATGCCGGCAGGCAATCTCATTTCAGGGTGCACCTGTTCATTTCAACGTCTCCAGGTACGCAGTCACGTCGTGCATGTCGTCATTGGCCAGGGTCATGATCATCTCTTGGTGGGCCGCGAGCGGGTCGGTCATCCGCACCGTCACTCCAGGCTTCCGGTCGATGGCGTGCGTCTGTCCGGCGCTGTCAATCAGCGCGATTCGAAAATCGCTGACCTGGGTGACGCGCCCGGCGATCGACGTGCCGCCGGGCGTCTCCACGGTCGCGGTGATCGCAAGCGAGTTGTCAGAGGAACCGCTGGGGCGCGTTGGCCAGATCCAGCCCCGCTGCAATTGCTCGGGGGAGCGGAACCTGCTGCCGATGTGCGCGAAGGCTTCCGCCGTATGGCACGACAAGCAATGAGTGTCGACGTAGGCCTGTCCCTTGGCCGCATTGCCCACCAGGATGTTCAGGACACGATAGGTTCCGCGATTGGCGACGTCCTCGACCTGCAGATGCACAAACTCGCCAATATCCTCGAGCTGGTTGTCGGACATGGTGGCAAAGGCCGGCATGCCCTTCTCGGGGCGTCCCACCTTCAGGAACGGGACCAGGCGCTCGCCGTGATCGTCGCCGAGCACCTCGTCGGCTGTGATGAGGCTGGAGCCGGTCGCGCCGCGGGCCTGCGGTCCGTGACAGAAGGCGCAGTTCCGCTGATAGAGCGGCGCCCCGCGCGCGGCGGCCGCTCTATCCGGCTCCGGACCGAGACCCAGAAAGGTGCGCGTGGCGGCGGCCCGCTGTTCCGGAGTCATATTCTGATAGGCCGGCTGCGGCTGCGCGCCGTTCTGCGCGCCGGTCGACACTTCCTGACCGATTATGATTGCCGTGGCAACGAGGAAACCCCCAGCGAACAAGGCGCGGATGAGCGAGTTGCGCAACCTTCCCATTCCTTTCCCGGCCCGGAACGCGCTGTTTACTCAGCGCCCCGATTCACGGCCTGCAGCCATGTCTGTCCAGAGCGCGCTCGTGGATTCCTGGGAACCAGACTCGACTGGCCAGAGCCATTCAGCTGCCGACCGCAAGTATACAAACCTATCTTGGTCCGGAGCGACCCATGCCATGTTCTTCGCCCGGATGGCATCATGAATTGCCAATTTGGCATCCAAGCTCGAAGGATCTTGCCCGCTTTAAGGTAATCTCCGAGGGAACCTAGCCCGGGTCGGGAGGTCGCTTGCTCCGGGTGAAGCCATCGTCACATGAGCTGCCCAGGATCCTATCGTTCGGCACCTGCTGCTGTTGTATTCTCTCCATCCGGAAGAGCTGGAAACGCGAGTCTCCTGCCGGCGCATGCGTTGGCGGCGCAAGGCGTGAAACTGTGCGGCGCCGCATGATACCGGCATATATCCGGGCGGAGAGAGGGTGATCATGGCGACCGTTGCGCCGCCGCCGTTGGATCAGTTGTTCGCGATGCCGCGCAAGTTCGCGCAAAGGCGTCTGCCGGCCTGAGCCAACCCTCCGGGCGCCTCTTGGAGTACTCTTGTACTAAAGCATCCCTTTTCTGGTGCCCGCATGCGCATCGATCGACTGAGGCTCTTAGCCGTCATTACCGGCTTTTCGCTTAGCGCGCTTTCTTCGATGGCGCAACAGCCGTCGCCCCAGCATCCCCCTTCGGCCCCCGGCGGCCCTGCCGCGGTGGCCGCCAGCATGGATGACATTGTTGCCTCCTACCGCAAAATCATCGTCCTGATGGACAACGCCGCGGCTCTGGACGAGGGCAACCGCGAGCGGGTGCGTACCGCGGCATGGATTCTCTTCGAGAAGAACCGGGAGCGTCTCGACCAACTGGAACAGGATCTGCGCACAGATACTGCCAGCAAAGAATCCCCGCTGGCTGCAGCCTTTCTGGCTCGCCTGGAAAGCAATAGCGATTATCGCGATGCTGACAAGCTGGTGTTCCGGGATGTCCTCGACGGCCTGGCCACGGCTCCCGCAGAGGAAGTATCCAGCGTGCCTTTGCGCAAGCGCATCGGAGACGACGCCGCCGCCGTTGAGCAGATCCAGGCTCTCTACCAAAAAGAGATTTCCCAGGTTTTTGCCGGACTTCAGGCGCGCGGCATGGCCGTGCATCGCGAGGCCTGGGAGCACTACGTTGAGTTCCTGAAGACCAGGTACAACCGCGAGCGGATTCTGAGGGAATCCGCATCGCAGCTTCCTCCCGCCGAGTCGCGTGGGGGTGCGGCAGCGAGGAGCAAGCTGGAGATCTCCGGAGCCGAACTTCCCTTGAAGACCGTCGCCCTGACATTCGACGACGGACCACATCCCCGCTACACCGACCAGGTTCTGGCCATTCTGAAGAAGTATGGCCTTCATGCGGTCTTCTTTGAAATCGGCAGAAACATTGGTACGGTCAACGACAAGAGCGAAGTGACCCTCGGTCCCACGGCCGCCGCCAGTTACCGGATTCTTGAATCGGGCTCGACCATCGGCAATCATACCTACACCCATCCCGTGCTTCCCAAACTCGATCAAACCGATTTCAACCGGGAGATCGATTCCACCAGCACGATTCTGACCTACGTGCTCAAATCGCCTCCCGTTCTCTTCCGTCCGCCTTACGGCGCCGCGAACGCAGAGATCCTGTCGGAGATTCAGTCCGACAAGATGAAGACCGTGATCTGGAACGTCGATTCCGAGGACTGGGCAGATCCGGTGCCAAATTCCGTGACACAACGGGTGATTTCTGAGGTCGAGAAAGCGCAGCGCGGCATCATTCTGTTTCATGACATTCACAAGGTGGGCATCGATGCGCTGCCGGTGGTCATAGAAACACTGCAGGCCGACGGATACAAATTTGTTTCGTGGAATGGCACAGCCTTTGCCCCCGCCGAATCGCGGGGCGATCAGCCTGAAGCGGCCGCCGCTCCCCCCGCGGCTCAGCCGTATCGCGACAGCTGGGCGGCGATTATCGGCATCGACGATTACGTCAACTGGCAGAAGCTGCAATACGCGGCCCACGACGCACAGGGCGTGAAGGATCTGCTGATTCAGAAATACAACTTCAAGCCTGACCATGTGTTTACGCTGTTGAATGGCGAAGCGACGCGGCAGAACATTCTTTCGCTGCTCGGCGACAAGTTAGCCGACGCCACGAAGGTGCAGCACGAGGATCGCGTCTTTGTCTTTTTCGCAGGGCATGGCGCAACACGCAAGCTCGCCTCGGGACGGGGCCTCGGCTATATCATCCCGGTTGACGCGGATCTGACGGACTTCGAAGGCACCGCGATTTCCATGACCAACTTCCAGGACATCTCAGAGGCCATCCCCGCCAAGCATGTGCTGTTCGTGATGGACTCCTGCTACAGCGGGCTGGCCCTGACCCGTGGCGGCCCGGCTCTGCCCTCGCAGAATTACCTGAACGAAATCTCCCGGCGCGAAGCGCGCCAGATGTTTACCGCCGGCGGAGCAGATCAGCAGGTAGCCGACAACGGGCCCAATGGGCACTCCGTGTTTACCTGGACCCTGCTGCAGGGACTGGACGGGCGCGCCGATTTGAATGGCGATGGCGTGATTACGGCAACCGAGCTTGCGGCCTACGTTGCGCCCGCCGTTTCCGCGCTGTCCCACCAAACGCCCGAGTTCGGCAACCTGCCCGGCACAGAAGGAGGAGACTTCATCTTCAACCTGAAGCACGAGACCGAATTCCTGAATGGAGACTCGGCCCAGCTGGACGACCAGGGGATCAAGATGAACGCGGAGCTGGAGAAGCTCCGCAGCCAGATGCGCGAAGAAGAACAGAAGAACGAAGAACTCCGCAAGAAGCTGGCAAGCGCAGAGGCGCAGTTGAAACAAGGCGTCCAGCCGGTCATCGCTGCTCCGCCGGCTCTTCCCGCGACCGGCAAAAATCCGGCCACGGCCGGCGCGGACGCCGCGCCGGGGGGGGCGGTCACTCCGCCCTCCGACCCAGCCGCTGCGGCCAACGACGAGGGCATGCGCCTTTACAAGGAAAAGCGCTACGCAGATGCCGCCTCGAAGTTCATCGAAGCGTCCACCTTGCAGCCGGCCAGTGCACTCTTCGCCAATAACGCAGGCTTTGCCTTCTTTCGCATGGGACAGTACGAGGAAGCCGTAAAGTGGTTTCTGCAGACGATTGCTCTCGATCCCAAGCGTGCGGTTGCCTGGCTGAATCTCGGAGACGCTTACCTCAATCTTCAAAAGAAGACCGAGGCCAGGGACGCCTTTGAGAAGTTCCTCGCTTTGGCACCGAACTCCAAGAGCGCTCCAGACGTCCGCGAGAAGCTGCAATCCCTTCCTTGACGTAGCCTCGTGATCGCCAAACCGATTGTCAGCGATTCTTTTCCGCTCACAAGGCTCGGTTGCCGGTCCGGCGAGTCATGACATCTAATTCGGCTGCCTATTGCCCGTCTTCCATCAACTCTCCTAACCGACCCATCCTGCGTTCCCATTCCGTCCGATGGTCGCGCACCCAACGCTCCAGCGCGTCCAACCCCGCTGAAGCCATCCGGCAAGTCCGCACCCGCCCCACTTTCTCGGTTGTTACGAGCTCGCACTGTTCCAGTATCTCCAGATGCTGTCCCACAGCCGTCAGCGTGATCCCCAGCGGTCCGGCCAGTTGCGACACAGATACTGGTCCTCGGCGTAACCGGTCCAGCATTGCGCGCCGCGTCCGGTCTCCTAGCGCATGAAATACCCGATCGATATCCACTCGGTTCTTTGTCACGACTCCGCCTTCTTCAGCCAAACCAGAAGCCAAGTCATTTGGCTTGGGCCAGATTTGCCACCGAGCCTACGGCCGTCAACGACCGGCCACCTGTACCTGTACCTGAGTTACTGTTCGTTCACTACTGCCACCAGTTTGTCCATCAATGCGTTCCAACCCTGCTCACGCATTGCCGGCCCATCCGACCCTTCAAAGAACGCTCCCTGATGGGTGAGGATCAGGTCTGTTCCCTTGTCTGTGGGCACCAGCTCGAACGTCACCTGCGACGCGGAGAAGATCCGCCCGCTCATCTTCATTGTGGACGCCGTTACAATCCGCTCGCCCATCACGATCTGCTGAAACCGCCCCTCATTGAGGATCTCTTCGCCGGCGATCGGCGTTCCGGGACCCATTTTGTACTTGAAGATCTGCTTCCCGCCTTCCCTGAATTCGCAGCCGAATTCGAGCAGTTCGGAGTGCTCACTGCCGCCCATCCATCGCCGAACCTTGTTTGGATCGCTCAGCGCCGCAAACACCAGCCCCGCCGGCTTTGAAAAGCTCCGCTCCACCACGCAAGTCGCATGCACAACCTTCGGTTCCACCTTTGTTTCCGTCATTTCCGTCAGCCTCCTTGTTTTGTCGCTATCACTGCAGTAGAAACTTCAGTATTCATTGGCAATTTCAAATTGTCAAGTATTTACTTCACTATTTTTTCTGTGTTTCCGGGATCGCGTGAATTCCCAACCACGCTTCGAGGGCCGGCCAAAACCATTGCCCGCCCCGTGTCGGGTTTCTCTCGCATATTGTCTCTCTTTCCCCAGGATTTCCCGGTCTCCATTGGAATCGGTCTGCGGCCAGCGCAAGTAAAGCAGACCCCTTTGAGGGTTTGCGCTTAATATAAAATGTGCCAAAAGCAGCAGCCGGAAGGACTAGGAAGGCTGGCTCAGGAGAAAGCGAGCACTCGTCATGAAAAAGAGCGGTTCCCAGAATGTCGAATCTGCGTCTAGCCAGACTGCATCTCATTTGATCGACGCAAAAATCCAGGAACTCGGCGACTGGCGCGGAGAGATGCTTGCCCGCCTCCGCGCTTTGATCAGGCAAGCCGATCCTGCGGTCGTCGAGGAGTGGAAGTGGGAGATACCCGTGTGGTCCCACGACGGGATCATCTGCACCGGCGAGACCTACAAAAAGGCCGTGAAGCTGACGTTTGCCAGGGGCGCATTTTTGGATGACCCTGCAGGTCTCTTCAATTCCAGCCTTGAAGGCAGAGTGAGACGCGCCATCGATTTCCGCGAAGGCGACAAGGTGAACGAGAAGGCGCTGAAAGATCTGATTCGCGTCGCCGTGGCCCTGAACAAGTCCAAGGCCTGAGATGCCTGAGGGGTTTTTACTCTCCCCCCCTTCCGCAAAATGCGTGGAAGGAAGGGGCACACGCATTTATCGGCGGGTCAAGGATGAGCCACCCGCCTCATCGAACCTACTGGTCGAGGAGGCCTTTTCCCTTGAGAATATGCGATATAGATTTCTGCACCCGCGCCTCCCGGGTTTTGGCTTGCTTGGGGGCGGAGAAATGATAGATGTAGGCTCGTTGCCGTCCCGGCGTCAATGCTTCAAAAGCATTCTTGAAGTCGGGGAATTCATCTAGCATAGTTTGCAATTCTTCAGGAATCTTCAGATCCGATGTCTTTTTTAGTTTCAATTTCACTCCGGATCTTTCTACCTCGATCGCTTCGCGAAGATAAGCCCTCAAGACAGATTTCATCTCAACAATCTCTCGCACAGACGTAAACTTGAACCAGCGCGTCGACTGATGCTGGCCGGGCCTGGTGAGGACACCATGCACATCCTTCAGCAGGGCGCCCTTGAAGAATGCGAGCGCGCAGGATTCCTTTAATCCATTGATGATGGCCACGTTCTTTCCCTGGAACGTGTAACAAGGTTCACCCCACTTCAATTCTTCGGTCAGCTCAGAGTCAAGAAGCATGGTTCTCAACTTCTTCAACTCCTCCTGCCACTTTTTCGCGTTGGCGATGAAAGCGTCTACCTTGGGATTCGCTTTACTCGTTGTCATGGTCAATGGTCCCATTCTCTGATTGAGGGTTTCCGTCATTCAATTGACGGGTGGCGCACTCTTTGCTCCGCGTTTGCACTTGCCTTTCCTCAACCTAACACAGCGCTTGGCGCCCCATCCTTGCGATTTTGTCTGTCGCAAGGGTGGGCCCCATAACACTTCGCCTGCAAGGCTTCGGCTCGCGCTCAAGAGATCGGCCGGCTCCGGGAACAGGCAGGTCCGGCTTAATCAAATCCTACCCTGCAATGGAGGAATCGAAGGCTGGGGCGCTCTCAGTTATCGAAGGGACACGGGGCGGGCCACCCGCGCAGACGGCGCGCCCTCAGCCAGCGAGTCTGCGCACGATGGCGGCGAGTTTGGCCTCGGTCGCGTCGTCCAGCGCGGTGAAGAACCACGCGCAATCAATAAGCCGATGAGGCGCGCCCTCTTCGGGGGTGAGGTTAGCTTCCTGCGTGAACCCGAAGGTCATGTAATTCTTGTCTGCGCGGAAGAAGCACACGGTCTTGCCATCTTTCTCGTACCCTGGCATGCCGTACCACACCCTCGGCTGGAGCACCGGCGCGCTGCGCAGGATGATCGCGTGGACCCGCTCGCCCAGATTGCGCCAGGGCGCCGGCATCGCAGCGATTTTGGCGAGCACCGCGGCCTCCGCCTCAACCTGCTTCGCTGCCTTCTTCGCGGCCGGATTCGCAGTCCTGGCCGCCTTCCTCTCAGGCGCATCGATTTCAGCCATCTTTACCTCCCATCTTGGTTATGCGGGCCCGCCGCTCCTCGCTGGAAAGAGGACGCCGATTCTGCGGCTTTCCGGCCGCAATGCCCACGATGCCACAAGAAAGCCAGCAATGATCAGCGGTGCAATGACATGAAAGCCGTAAGCGCCGTAGCCGCCAACCGCGGCGCAGGATGCGGCCGCACCTGTCAGGTCGAAGAAGATGCCGGCATACGCCCATTCCTTGAGCCGCGGAAATCGCGGCACGAGGATGGCAATGGCTCCAAGCACCTTCCAGAATCCCAGAATGGCGAAGAAGTACATTGGATAACCAAGCTCGGGTACAACACCATGAGGGTTGGCCCGATATTGTGCGATCTGTACGACACCGCCGCTCATAAAAAACGCCACGAGGATAGTCATTGTCCAATAAACAATGGGTTTTGTTCTCATGTCAGTTCAACTCCTCAACGAGACGCTCCAGGTTGGCGAAGAACTTCTGCCAGCCGTATTTTGCACCTTGATAATTGGCCTGCTGATGCGGACCGAAGCCGGACTGCTCCATGCGAACGTGCGTGCCGCCCTCCGCGGGAGTCAGCGTCCACTGCACCACCCACTGCAGCCCGCTTTCGCTTCCCCCAACGCCCCAGTTATAGGACAGGCGTTGCGGTGGGTCGACGATCAGCACCTCGCCGTCGACAACCCCATTCCAGTTCGGCCTGGGCTCAGCTTGGAATTGGAACCTCCGTCCCACCACCGGCTCAAAGTCGTTGTTCATCATCCATTGCGCCAGCAGCGGGCTCTCGGTGAGCGCGCGCCACAGCTTCTCCGGCGGGTGAGGGAATACCCTCTCAACCACAAGGGTGCTCTCTGCTGGGTTGCTCACGATTCCATCCTTTCCAAAAGGGCCTCAAGACGGTCAAACCGGTCGCGCCAGAATACGCCGTAAACATTGAGCCAATCCACCATCGGGGCCAGGGATTGCGGTTGTGCGCTGTAGTGGGTCTCGCGGCCCCGGTGCCTGCAGCGTACCAGCTTGGCGCGCTTTAAAACACCCAAGTGTTTCGACACTGCCGGCTGTGAAACGCCGGAACGATCGGTCAAGGCATGCACTGTCTGTTCCCCGTCGCGGGCCAGGCGCTCGAAGATCGCCCGGCGCGTCGGGTCGGCGAGAGCCCTGAAGACCTTGTCTGTTACGGCTTGCATGCAGAGCCCCCTCAGCCATGGGCCGTATTACCAAAGGATTTACCAGGCAATTTACCAGGCGATCTACCAATCCAGGTGTGTGATCTGAATGAGATTGCCGCACGTGTCGTCGAGCACCGCAATGGTCGATCCCGTTGTCTTGGTTGGCTCCTTGGTAAACGTCACGCCGTGTTGCTTCAGGCTCTCGTACTCCTTTTGGACGTCCCCGACGAAGAAATTTGCCGCGGGTATCCCGCTCCGACGAATCTCCTGCTGATACGATTTCGCAGCCGGGTTGTAGCCCTCGTTGGCCTCAAGGACCAGCTGCACCCCTTCCGGCTCTTGGGGGGAGACCACAGTGAGCCACCTGTAATTCCCACCCCCCGGGAAGTCATGTTTCTTTTGGAAGCCCAGAACTTCGGTATAGAACTTCAGGGCTTTTTCCTGATCGTCCACGAAGACGCTGGTTAGCTTGATTTGCATGGCTTTTCCTTTCTGCTCCGTGTTGTGAGGTCTTGTTTGGTTTCCCGACTCATTGCGCTGCCAGCGGGCCAGGCGTTCGAAAACCGCCCGACGGGCCGGTTGGGCGAGGACTTTCAAAAAGCTGCCCGCCACGGCTTGCATTTCGGAATCATAACCAAACGATTATGGGTTGTCAAGACCCAAAATGGAGGCACACTTCCGTGACGCAAAACCCAAAACTATGCCAGTTGGACCCAGGGGTATCTTGGCAGTTCACGGCGTCGGAAGAAAGAACGAGGAGGTTCAATATGCCCAGGAAGGGTCACACGGAAGAGCGGATTGCTGCGGCGCTCACGCGGTATGAGGCTGGAGACAAGACCAAGGACATTCGCTGATACGGGGCAGAGTCGCACTCCATCTGAAGATGGAGATGGATGTGCGGCATCGCCACTTCTCAGATACGGCGTCTCGCTCACAGCTATGCTTTTCCTCGGCGGATCTCGTCTTACGGCTGGGAATCCGAGTAATTGCTGCGCCGGGCTGCAAGCTCATCGGCAATCTGACGGCTCTGTTCGCGGCTGACGGGGTAAAAGAACATGCACACGGCCGACGCAAAAAAGGCCAGCCCGGCATAGACGCTTGCTGTGAGCAGGATGCCGGTCTGCGCTGACGCTGTCTGCACCTGCGCCTCCGACACGAAGCCGTAGAACGAGAACAGCCATCCCGCGATGGCTCCGCCCAGGGCGAGGCCTGCCCAGAGCGCGAAGACCACAGCTGCGGTGACGGTGCCGCTGGCGCGCCGTCCGGTCTTCCACTCGCCGAAGTCGGCAACGTCGCCCATCATGGCCCAGATGATGGGTCCGGACAATCCGAAGGCGAACTGGCGAAGCACCTCAGTTGCGATGATAAGGGCGGTTGCGTGCGGCGGGATCGCGAACAGCGCCATAGTGCAGATGCCGGTTAAGGCCATGCTGGCGATGAACAGTGGGCGCTTGCCGACGCGCGCCGCAACGGCTGTCGAGAGAGCAACGCCAACCAGCAGCGAGGCCAGGCCGAATCCATTGAACCATGAGAACAGATCCACATTGTCCGCAACGAACCGGAAGTATGGCAGCATCACGTTGCCGCGAACCACGATCGCGGCAAAGTAGAACAGCGTGGCGAGAAACAGGACGATCCAGGGGCGGTTGCGAAACAGGTCGGAAAGATCCTGGGTCAGCGAGGATTTCTGCTGTGGATCGGGCTGGATGCGCTCTTTGGTACAGAAGAATGCAATCACGAAGAAGATGACGCTCAGCCCCGAGAGCAGGCCCATGGTGAGCTGGTAGCCGCGTGCATCGTCGCCATGGCCGAAGAACTTGACCATCGGAATGGCGAGGCTGGCGACAATGAATCCGGCAGAGTTGGCCGCGATCTGGCGATACGACGAGATGCTGGTCCGTTCGTCGGGGTCCGAGGTCATGACGGCCGTTAGCGAGGCATACGGGACATTGTTAACGGTGTAGATTACTCTGAGCAGAATGTAGGTGGTCCAGGCATAGACGATCTTGCCGGCCGGACTGAAACCGGGCGTGGTGAAGGTGAGCACGCCAATCGCGCCGAAGGGCAGCGCCGTCCACAGCAGCCATGGACGGAACTTGCCCCAGCGGGTGCTCGTGCGGTCGGCGATCATGCCCATCACCGGATTGAGAAAGGCCACGCCGAGACCGACAACCAGGAAGAGCGTGCCTGCCCGCGCTGCTGTCAGGCCAAAAGTGTGCGTATAGAAGTCCAGCTGCAGGGCGAGCATGGCCTGAAAAATGAAGTTCGCCGCCAGGTCGCCCAGACTATACCCGAGTTTCTCTCCCACCGTGAGTTTTTGCCGCATACTTACCTCGTCTTTCGCCGGTGCGCTTGCCTACTGCGTGACCTGCAGCTTCAGTTTCGTCAGATCGGAGGAACGCGACGAAGTGCCGACCATGATTTCGAAATCGCCGGGCTCCACGAGGTACTTCATGTTCACGTCGAAGAACGCGAGCGATGCCGGGACGATGTCGAGCGCAACCGTAGTGCTCTGGCCGGGCTTGAGCCATACCTTCTTGAAGCCCTTCAGTTCCTTCACCGGCCGCGTAGCCGAGCTGACCAGGTCGCGGATGTAGAGCTGCACCACCTCAGAGCCTTCGCGGCTTCCGGTATTCGTCACGTCCACCAATACGCGAGTTGAACCGCTGCGCGCAATGCGCTTTTTGGTTAGCCGCGCATTCTCAAGCTTGAAGGTCGTGTAGCTCAACCCATAGCCGAACGGATACAGCGGCGAAACGTCGTCAAACAGATAGCCGCGCCGCGCCGAAGGCTTGTAGTTGTAGAAGACCGGCAGATGACCAACCGAACGCGGCACCGAAATCGGGAGTTTGCCGCCCGGGTTGTAATCGCCGAACAGCACGTCCGCCACTGCGCGGCCGGTCTCCTGGCCCAGATACCAGCACTCGTAGATCACCGGCACATTCTCGGCCACATAATTGATCGACAGAGGGCGGCCATTGAAGAGGAAGACGATGACCGGCTTACCCAGCGCGACCATCGCCTTCACCAGTTCTTCCTGGCGACCGATCAGGTTTAGGCTGGTCCGGTCTCCCATGTGGTTCAGCCCCCAGGCCTCACGCGAGGTCTGCTCGTTGCCGCCGATCGCCAGCACGATGACATCGGCCTTTTTGGCCACGCGCACTGCTTCGGCAATCGATTTGCGGTCCTCTTCCGGATCGCTGGGCGCAACCGCATCCTGGTTCCACGAGCCCCCAATTGTGATCTTGCAGCCTTCGCTGTAGAGGACCTTCACCTTCTTCCCGGCCTTCTCCTTGATGCCTTGGAGAACCGTAACATTGTGTTTGGGCACGCCGCTGTATCCGCCCAGCAGTCCTCGGTCGGCATTGGGACCGATCACCGCGATGGTCTTGATTGCATTCGGATCGAGCGGGGCAATACCGTTTTCGTTCTTGAGCAGGGTGATGGCTTCGTGCGCCGCCGTAAGCGCCAGGCTGCTGTGTTCGTCGCAGCCGGCCATGCGTTCCGCCTCTTCGGGATCGACATACGGGTCGTCGAACAAGCCCATCTCGAACTTCCAGAAGAGCATGGGCGCAACCAGTTCGTCGAGCTGCGACTCCTTGAGTACGCCCTTCTTCACCAGCTCCACCAGGTGCAGGTAGCAGTCCGGATCGGGCAGCTCAATATTGACGCCCGCTTCCACCGCCAGCCGGCAGGATTCCTTCTTGTCCCTGGCAACAAAGTGGCCGTGCGTGTCGGGCCGGTAACCAAGCTCCCAGATGGCGTAGTAATCCGACACGACAAACCCCTTGAAGCCCCACTCCTTGCGCAGCAAGTCGCGCAACAGCCACTTGTTCGCGTGCGAGGGGACGCCATCGATCTCGTTGTACGACGCCATCAGAGTCACGGCTCCCGCTTCGCGCAGAGCCTCCTTGAAGGTGTAAAGGAAGGTCTCCTGCAGAACCCGCATCGACACATTTGCTGGAGCGCAGTTCATCCCGGATTCCGGCTGTCCGTGCCCCACAAAGTGCTTGAGCGTAGCCAGAACATGGCGCTTGTCCTTGAACGACGCGTCCCCCTGGAAGCCGCGGACCGCTGCGATTCCGAGGCGCGAAACCAGGTAAGGGTCTTCGCCGTAGGTTTCCTCGACGCGGCCCCATCGGGGCTCACGCGCTACATCGACAACCGGCGTGAGCGCATGATGCGCACCGCGCAGGCGCGCCTCGAGAGCCGCCATTGTGAACAGCGACTCCACCAACTCCGGATTGAACGTTGCGCCCAGGGCAATAGGCTGCGGAAAACTGGTTCCCTCCGGGGCGGCGTGGCCGTGCAGGCATTCCTCGTGGAACATCACCGGAATGCCCAGACGGCTGTTCTCGAGAAAGAACTTCTGGATGGCATTGGTTAACTCGGCCATGCCGCGAGCGCTCTTGCCGCCGCCGGCATCGCTGGGCCGGCCCACCTGTCCCAGTCCGCGGCCGTCGCGAAACGACTTCTTCGCCTTCTGGGGATCGAAGTTGCCCTCGGAATCCAGCATGGTCTGGGCCTTCGATTGCCAAACGCACAGCATTTGTGCGGCCTTTTCCTCCAGGGTCATTCGTGCGAGCAAGTCCCTCACGCGCCTGACGGAGGGTTGATTGGCATCTTTATAAACTGGAGCAACTTCGCGGGTGGCCACGCCGGCTGCGGACTTCTGCTTTTTCATAGAATTGATTCCTCGGGTCTTTTGTTCGCGACAGTACGCGGCAATTGAGTGAGATGAGAGAGCCTGGATCGTAGTGCGGGGCTCCGAAGGGGACAGGAACTTCCCAGCGGTTTGTAGAATCGGAAAATCCCTGGCTCCGGCGGGACCGCAGCGAAGAAGCGGCGGGAGGACTGTCCCGGCTTGGAATCAAGTCGACGGAAACACTCCAACCAGGCCGGCTTGCGCCCGTCCGCCGGTCAGGAGGAACGTCGACTCGTCGAGGTGAAGAGCCCACTTGACACGACTCCTCGGCAACAAGAGCAGACCGGATGCTGTCCAGCCACGGTGCGGAACCGCCCGCGTTCTCATCAATGCCTGTTCTGCCGCCCCAATCAATCTAGTAGCTCAAGGTGGAAAGAGCAATAGAAAAATCGATTTTCTTCGAGCCATCTCCGCGAGATCATGGAGCCGCGAGCGAGAGAATTCAACGTTGTTACGCGCGACACTTCAACGTGGCCGCCTCCAACCAGGCGGGGGCCGGCGACATCACCTACATTGCCACAGTGGAAGGCTGGTTGTTTCTGGCCATGGTCATCGATCTGTTCAGCCGCCCGGATAGAACGGTGGGCTGATCTTGCATAGCGATCGCAGCAGCCAGAGCGCAAGCTACGATTTCAACCAGGTGCTCCGGGAGCATGCCATCCGTCTG
>Ga0326727_10013771_pt1 | contig 17851 bp, 14 predicted proteins | sample MB2enrmetagenome_FD_207643 | JGI IMG/M metagenome (GOLD analysis project Ga0326727, IMG submission 207643) | Lab enriched peat soil microbial communities from McLean, Ithaca, NY, United States - MB29MY | ecosystem: Environmental > Terrestrial > Soil > Wetlands > Peat | place: USA: New York...
GGCGGAGGTGGAGGCTGGAGCGGTGGCGGAGGCGGGCAGGTCGACATGGGCAGCAGCAATTTTGCCAACAGCATCCTCGGCGAAGCGGTGAATGCCGCGGTCGCCAACTTGGGCCAACAACTTGACGACAAAGCTGAATCGCTGCCCACCGTTAAAGTCGTGGTTTCAGGTTTGGTTGCCGATGTTACGGGTAATACCTTGATTATGAACGTGGGCACTAAGGCCGGTGTCAAGGTCGGCGACCACTTGGGGGTTTTCCGCAAAGGCAAGGAAATCCGCGACCCTGCCACAGGAAAGGTCCTGAAGACAATTGAGACCCGACTAGGCGATGTGACGATTACCGAGGCGGATGAGACCTCTTCCACGGGGAGTTACGCGGGACAAGCGCCCAAAGTGGGCGACGCAGTAAGGAATTCTCAATAATGCTCGGTCGGAGACATCATGGGTGTTCGGCCCACGACCGCGCATGGAAACGCTCCAGGCAATTCCTCTCCTTGGTTAGGGAGGGGGCCAGGGGGTGGTTAGTCCGTCGGCTGAGGGACTCTCGTACCCACGCCCTGACCCCTCCTGAGCCGAGGAGGGGAGTTATTCTCACGGCAGGAGGCGAGCCATGAGTTTTCAAGTTGGCGACAAGATTGGAGACTATCAGATCATCGGCGTATTAGGCGCCGGCGGCATGGGGAGGGTATACAAGGTCAGGAATATGATATCCGACCGCATCGACGCGATGAAAGTTCTGCTGCCGGACCTTGCCAACGACCCTGATCTGGCCGACCGCTTTGTTCGCGAAATTAAAGTGCTGGCGAGTTTGAATCATCCCAACATTGCCGGCCTCCACACGGCTTTTCGCTTGGAAAATCAACTCCTGATGATTATGGAGTTCGTCGAGGGCACATCGCTTGAGGACAAACTGAAAAGCGGGCCGCTTCCCCTCCGTGATGCGATTGACTATATCTCCCAAGTGCTATCCGCGCTCGGGTACGCTCACGCGCAGGGAGTCATTCATCGGGACATCAAGCCTGCCAATATGATGCTGACTCCTGAAAACGTTATAAAGCTGATGGATTTTGGGATTGCGAAATCGAAGACGGATCGCAAGTTGACCATGACCGGCACAACCTTGGGTTCGCTTTATTACATGTCTCCCGAGCAGGTCCAGGGCACTGACCTCGACCCCCGATCAGATCTCTACTCGGTGGGCGTGTCGCTCTATGAGATGGTGACTGGATCTCGCCCCTTCAAAGGCCAAAGTGATTACGACCTGATGGTGGCCCAGTTGCAGAAAGCTCCCTTGCCCCCGATCGATATTCAACCTGAATTGCCCAAAGCACTGAATGACATCATCATGATTTCGCTTGAGAAGGACCCGGCAAAACGTTTCCAATCGACGGAAGCCTTCCGTTTCGCATTGCAGAGTGTAGAGGGTGGGCACACGAGCTCACCCATTGCATCTTCGCAGGCAGTAATGCCAGGCTTAGCTGGACAGCCTGCCCCGCCGCGCGCGGCATTTTCCGCGACCGGCCTTATGGGGGCACATCCTAGCCAACCGGCTGGTACGCAACTCCCGCCTACGAAACCGTCTCAAGCTCCCATGCCGCCATCACAAGCTCAAGTGGTTCCGCCTCCGGCAGCCTCCAGGAGCTATCGCGGCCTTTACATGACCTTAGGGGCGCTGGTCGCGATTGTCGTGATCGCGCTGGGGGCTACGCAGTTGCCGCGCCTGTTCAAAGCAAAGGCTGGAGGAGCCGAGCAAACTGCGCAGCCAGCGGCATCTACGGGAACGAATTCGTCCTCGCCTGCTGGTCAGCCCGCGAATGTTGGCGCGAACCAGGAACAGCTGGCGCCGTCCGTCACCGAACCAGCGCCGCCTGTGGCTTCAGCGTCGCAGGGGGCGACGACGGCAGGCCAGCCAGGTCAACCCACCGAACAATTGCAGGGATCAAACAACCCCATGACGCAAACTCCCCCTGCAGGCGGTTCTAAGAAGCGCTTGGCCGGAGCTTCACAAGGCGAAACGACGGCTTATAATGGGCAGATTAATCAGGGGGGTGGACAAGCAGGACAGACGCTTGGTGAAGCGGCCGCTCCTTCCAGCCAAGCTAGACAAGCTGCGGCGAGGGACGCTGCGGCCGCCAAGGAACTCGAGGAGCTGGAAGATCGTATGACACCTCTCGCCGGGCGTGCCAATGCCGTGAAAGACAGCGTCGAACATCTTCGCCAACAACAGGAACGCGCCGGCTATTCACTTCGTCAGGACATCTCAGCGTCGTCGAGCAATATGGAACGGTATATGGACAACGCTGACGCAGCACTTAAAGCTCGTTCCCCTGAGGCTGCCAAGAAGTATATGGATCTGGCGGAGCGAGAAATCGAAAAGCTGGAGAAGTTCTTTGGAAGATAGGGGCCGCTTTGGAGTGCGGCAGCTTGCTGCCGCTTTCATTCAGCGAGCTTGCTCGCACCTCACCTGCCCATGTACCGCGCTCCAGTGCACGGCCATCAAGCTGGTCCCGCCGTGCGGGAAAAGCGGCAGCAAGCTGCGCACTCCAAAGCCCGAACACCCACTATCTTGTGCGGGGTAAAGAAAAATGGACACACCAACGATTATTAAAGGGCGATATCAGATCAACGAGATCCTTGGCAAGGGCGGAATGGGAGTGGTCTACAAGGCCTTCGATTCGGTCTTGCGGCGCGATGTCGCCATCAAGACCTTGCTGGATGTCTCCGATCCGGAGGCTCTGCAACTCTTCCATCGTGAATACGAAGTTCTTGCCCACATCAACCACCCCAATATTGTTGAGATCATCGACATCGGTGAGTTTGAAGTCGAAGGGGCCGAGAGACCCTACTTCATCATGCCGCTGCTGCCGGGACATTCGTTGGGCCAGTTGATCAAGACGGCCAGCCATCGCTTGACCGTGGAACGCGCCGTCGACATCATTTCTCAAACTTGCCGGGGACTGCACGCCGCCCATGAAAAGGGACTCATTCACCGCGACATCAAGCCGACCAACATCATCGTGTTGGAAGATGATTCGGTGAAGATTATCGATTTCGGAATGGCGCATGTGGCCGACAGTCACTCGCGCACGGGCCTGAAGGGCACGTTGCTTTACATGTCGCCGGAACAAGTCGAGATGAAGCCTCCTTCGCCTCTTTCCGACATCTTCTCGCTGGGTGTGGTGGCCTTTGAAACTCTGACCCGACGCCGGCCATTTGAAGGCGCCTCGGACCGCGACATCTTCCAGGCCATTCTCCACTACATTCCACCGCCTGCCTCGGATCTCAACCCCATGGTCAGCCCCAGCGTGGCAAGAGTCATCCATAAGGCGATGGCGAAACAGCCGTATCACCGTTTCCCCAACGCGCGCGACTTTGCCGACACCCTGCAGCGCGCCCTGCGCAACGAACCCATTGAGATTTTCGACCCCTCAAAAATCCGGCCGCGGCTCGAGCGTGCGATGAAGGCATTCGAGCAGGCGGACCACCAATTTGCCGCTGAAATATTGGGAGAGCTCGAGGCGGAAGGAAATATCGACCATGACATGACGGTGCTTCGCCTCAAAGTCGATCAGGCCCTGCGCCAGAAGCGTATTCAGCAACTCCTGGAAAGCGCCCGAACACGCCTGGAGGGTCAGGAGTACCCCCTGGCCTTGCAGAAGGTGCAGGAGGCATTGGAGCTGGATGCAACCCACGCCGGCGCGCTGAGCCTGAAGAGCGAAATCGAGGAAATGAGGAGTGCGGGCAAGATCGAGGATTGGCTTAATCTTGCTCGCCAACACTTGACGAACCATTCCTATGGTCACGCCCGTGAAGCGCTGAAGAACGCTCTGCAACTGAAACCCAAGGACAGCCGTGTGGCACAACTTTTGAACGACGTCGATTGGCAGGAGCAGGAGTACCAGCGCGTTCACGTCGAAAAACACCAGCTTTACCAGGCGGCGGTCGAGGCCTATAGCCGCGGTGAAGTCAGTGCGGCGCTCAGCAAGCTGCAGCACGTACTGGAATTGGACCAGCGTGCCCCGGACACCTCTGCACCCGAAAGGGCTGCGTCTTACCAGTCGCTCTACAACCAGGTGCGGTCCGAGCATGACGCCATGAACAGTGCTTACGGAGAGGCCCGGAAATTGCTCGCGGAAGCCAAGTTTTCTGCCGCGCTTGCGGTTTGTGACCAATATCTCGCCAAGTACCCTGGGCACGCCCTGTTTCAGGCGATGAAGTTTGACATCGAGGAGAAGCAACGACAGGAACTCTCCACACGCATTGCCGAGGTTGACCGGCGTGTCGAGGCTGAGCCCAACCTCGACAAGCGATTTGACATCCTCAAAGAGGCCCTTGAACTCAATCCGCGCGAGCCTCACTTTGAGCGCGCCCTGCGCTTCACGCGCGAGAAGCGCGATCTGGTTAACTCCATTGTGGCCAAGGCGCGCCTGCACGAGGAGCGCGGGCAGTTCACTGACGCCCTGGCGCAATGGGAGATATTGCGGACCATTTACAGTCCGTACCCGGGATTGAGCTTCGAGATCGACCGCCTTGGCAAGCGGCGGGAACAACAGGTTCGAGAAGAGGGCAGGGCACGTTGGGTGAAGCAGATTGACCAGCACATGGCCGCGGGGGACTACGACCGGGCGCTGGATTTGCTGCGCCAAGCAGAAAAAGAATTCCCCGACGATGCCGAGCTTGCAGAACTCAAGAAGCTGATCCAGCAAGGGAAGGAGCGAGGGGGCGAGGCCCTGCGCCTGCTCGCGGAAGGCCAGGAGATGCTGGCCGCCGGGCGCTTTGAGGAAGGGTTGGAGGCTTTGCGCAAAGCTCATGGCCAGGATGAGCGCAGCTCCGCCATACAACGAGCTCTTCTGGATGCGCTGGTGGAACGGGCGCGGACCGTTTTGGAGACTGACTGGCGCGCCGCCGAGCCCCTGATTCAAGAGGCCTTGGATCTTGACCCCGGCCACAGTCTTGCCAAGAGTCTTCGCACCCTCGCCCAGGACCGAAAGAAGGAAGAGTTTATTCAACTTTGCGTCGCGCAAGCGCGGCGTGCCCAGGCCAGAGGGGACATCGGTGCAGCTCTTACGCAAGTCCAGGAAGGGATGTCGTCGTATGCCACTGATCCCCGCCTGTCGCAACTTTACACGACGTTGAGCGCGGAACACGAGGAAACGCGGCGCCGTCAGTCGCGCCGCCACGACCTTGACGAATTGCACCGGCTGGATAACGAAGCAGCGTCAGTTACGGCTCTCGACTCCCTGAGATCGGTGGCAGGAAAGATTCAGTCGATGTCTGCCCCCTACGAGGGGGATACGGAGTTCCAATCAGCAGTCGCAAGCGCCATTCGCCGCGTTTCCACCCGGATTGAAGCCCTGGAGGCTGCGAAAGCTCTGACGCCCATCCCGCTGCAAAGCGCTCCGCCGGCTGCAACTTCCGCTGGCGAGGGAATTCCAAGTCAGCCGCCCTCTCGCGCTTCCATGCCCGCGAGTGAGCCAGCGTCTTTACGGGGACCGCGTGCTGCAATTCCGCAGCAACCTGCGCCTGCAAGTCCTGAATCCGACTTCGACCTGCTTGGTTTCGCGACTGGAGTTGTTGGCGCCGAACCCTCCACCGGAGGTGGTGTTCCCCAAGCACCAACTGGGACCGTGCCCCCGCTGTCCGCCTCCGGAATGGTCCCCATTCACCCTGCGCCGCAGGAACCTGTGCCGCCGGAACCAGTTCCTCCGCTTCCTCCGCAGGACGTGTCAGCCCGCCTGCCAGCAGGCAAAAAGATTCTCTGGGTTGCGATTGGAGTGGCCGTGTTGGTTGTTGCGGCGGTTGCGGCTCTCCTTGTGCCTCGCTTGCTCAAGAAACAGCCTGCTACCGAAGGGGCGGCGAGCAGCACTACGCCAATTCCGGCGCCGCCGCCGGCGCCGCCACAACTGGCAGGATTAAGGGTTTATACGGACTTGGAAAACGCCAAGGTTACGCTTGATGGAAACGAAGTGGGCGCGCTGGAGGGAGGACAATTCAGCCTGGACAACCTTTCCGATGGACAGCATGCGCTGGAGATTGGTGATGGTACCTCTCAGGCGAAGATTTCTGTTGCGAGCCCGCACGATTCCATGCCAGTCGTTCAGGGGCCTCTTGAAGCGAAAAACATCAAGGTGATCGTGGTTTCTAATGGCCCACAGCAGGGCCAGGTACTGTTGAGCTATGGCCCCGTGCCAGTTTCGATGGACGGCAAAGATATGGGCACGATCAGCTCCGCCCCGTTGGAGCTTCCTAATCTCTTGCCTGGAACTCACGATTTGGTTTTGGGCACAGGAAAGGACGAAAAGAAAGTGAGCTTTCAGGTGGCTGACACGCCGGCCCTGACGGTTTTCCTGAGCGCCGACCGGAATGTCGGCAATCTGCTGGTTGTAACAGGTGAGGACGGTGCGACCGTCCTCTTGAATGGGAGGAAATACCCGCGCACGACGAAGCACGGCCAGCTCGTGATTGCCAACCTTGATCCCAAGCGATACACGGTATCGGTGGTCAAAGATGGGTTCCAGGCCGTCCCTCAACAGGAGGTCAATATTCAAAAAGGTCAGGTGGAGAAATTGGTCTTCGCGCTCCAGCCTGCTCCCACTGTGGCCTCATTGGTTATCGCCGGGGCAACACCCTTGGCGGAAGTTCTGCTTGACGGGAAATCCCTGGGCAGAATTCAACAGGATGGCAGTTTTAGCGCGGCTAATGTCCCGCCGGGGTCGCATACCATCCAACTGAAGAAGGATACCTTCAAGCCTAAGGATTTGCAGAGGCAGTTCGTAGCAGGGGGAAGCGTGCACTTGACTGCTAGGGAAGTTGCCTTGGAAAGCGCCGCGGCGCATGCCACCCCCGCCTTGGCCCCTCCTAAGCTCATTGTGCAGACGGTTCCCGGGGCGCAGATCAACCTTGACGGTCGAGCCGTTGGCCAGACGGATTCCAAAGGGCGTTTGGAAATCAGCCCGGCTCCTGCCGGTGACCATACCGTGGAAGTCGTAGCCAAGCCTTACGACAATTTCAAGGGAAAGGTGACACTCACCGCCGGCAATGTTTCGACGATCACGCCCAGTCTGCGGGCTTCCATGCCCGTCGAGCACAAACACGTGGTGGGAAGTTGCAGCGGAATTCTCCTCGTCGGATTAGGCAGGATTCAGTACATAGCGAGTACCGGAAAGGACTCGTTCGACTATCCCATCACCGCGGTCAAGAAGGCAGGATCCGCAGATTCCGGCAAGGGGTTTTATCTCGAGATCACCGGCGCCAAGCGCTATGTCTTCCACGCTCCCACCGCGGAAGAAGACTTGCAGATTGTTCAGAATGCCCTGCCCAAGCAGTGACGAAAGAGAGTTCCGAAGGCGGGGTCATCTGTCATCCTGAGTCCCGACTTGTCGGGGCGAAGGATCTCCGCAGTTGTTTTTTGCGCTCATCAGCCTACGACGATGTGTGGAGATGTTCCGCTCAAGAGTCACTCCTGACGGTCACTCCCCCGAAAGCGAGTCCAGCTCTTACTGATCTAATATGGAGCGGATTCCCATTTTTCTCACTTGTCTCACTTTTTTGAAGGGTTCTGCGCCAATGACATAGTATTCCCATGTGTTTTCAATGGGTTAGAAGAATTTCAGGGATATGCGGAACAGTGCATGAGTGTGTCATTTTGATCCACTTGGCGGCTCGCCCGCCTAACAGTACGCTCTTGAAATAGCCTAGCATAGGGCAAAAAAGCAACTGTGGAGATTCTTTATCCATCAGCCGAGGGGCTCAGAACGGCAGGCGTAGGAAGATTCTTCGCGACCGTGCGATAAGCGGAAAGCCCGTTGAAACGCCGAGCTCCGCTCTGCGCTAGCCGGTGTCTCCACGCTCCTGACTTTTTGGCTTTGCAATAGAAAGGCGGTGGGCGCATAATTACAGACGGGCAGAAATCAAAAAAAATTCTGGATGACACAGCCTGTGAAGCGGGTGTGTCGAAAGAGATTTGGCGGAAAGACGGACCAAACATTCAGAGCTAAACCATACCGCGGGCTAGGGTGAGTCCAATACCCAGACCCCCTGAAGGAGGGAATCCATGGGAAACGGTTCTCGCGTTGACTTCATGCCGTCTGAAGAGTTCAAGCGCCGTGAACAGGAATACAAGCGGCTCGGCATCCATCCTGTGGGCCAGACGCTCCATTTATCGGTTCCCTTCGATCCCGGTTACGACCGGTTTGTTGCCAATGTCGCCTATGAGCTGCGCCATTACATCGTCTATCGAAGCGATGGCGGCTTCTTCGCCCGCGGCCTCGTCCGAGCCGCAGACGAGATCCAAAGCATTCACAAAAAGTTCCGACAGGCCGGGTCATCGCGACCCACGGGCAGCAGGGTGCGGCTGGACGCTCAACTGTTCCGGCGGGATCGCGCAGCCCCCGAGCTTCGATGGGCCATGTATATCATCTTCGACACACCGGACATCGTGGACGGCGACCCTATCGAGATCGCCGCTTCACCAGAGATTACTCAGAGATCAGAAAACAATTACCTCCGCGATATCCTGGACAAGGCGAAGTTCGTCATCGGAAATCCCGCCTGGAATCCGCCGAACAAGTGGGGAAGCGATCGCGTCCGGCGAATGCGTGACTGGGTGGAGCTTGCAGACCGAATGGGCGTGCCGAATTACCTCAATCTATGGTGCTATCACGACAGAGCGATCCACCTCTACCTGCTCCCGAGAGACACGCGTATCCTGTCGCGGCAGGAAATGACCGCCGCGACGAACGGGCGGTTTCCATTCGACGGAAACACCGGCTTGCCCGAATATGTGCCGTGGCGGATTTACCCGTTCAAGCTGGCCGCGGAAGAATGCAGGCACATTTCGGACCCCGACGAGCGGACCGTAAAGATCGGCGAGCAGATGCGTCGCGCGGAGAAGTCTATCAGCGTCCAGATCACGGAACTGAATCAGCGTGTTCAGACGATGGGCAATGCCGCCAATCTGAACCCCTGGCAGAGCTGGCACGGCTCGAGCGCCGATGCGACGGGAGCAGACGTCAGCGCCTTCCTCAAGCACTTCCTGACGCTTCTCAAGGACCCCAAAACTCTGTATGCCCCCTACATGAAATATTCGCAGTCCTACACCAAGTTGTGGGCTGCTTATTGAAGGAGGGAGGACCATTCCTGCGCGGACGCGGGTGGCGAATACGAGCGATGTTCTTCCAACCCCTTAGGGGCGAAAGAGTGTGCCGACGATTTCTTTCGCCCCTCCGGGGCTCAGGCCACACGCGGAGGATGCCGCTGTTCCCACAGCTTGCCCCGTGGGCTACGATCTTCTGCCCGCTGCGCGGGCTAATATCAGTTACACATTACAGAGAGTGTTTTGACCGAGCCGAGACTCCATGTCGGATGTGAAATTCGTATCAGAGTCCCCGCTTCCGCTACGCGCCTCACGAGCACGCGCAACATCCCTGTCAGCCCGTCCTATGCGCGGCCTGCCCCGGCTTCTGAACGTCGCCGACATAAAAGGTCCGCCGTGGCGGATCGGCGCCAGCCGCGGTTTGCTGCCACGTGTGAGCAGCGGCGAAGGTTAGGGCACGGTCGCTGAAACTTGATTCGAGTCCGCACTCTGGGTGACATCATTCGACGCCACGGCTGTAATCACATAGTAGTACGTCTGCCCTGCTTGGACAGTTGAGTCGCAATACGTGGTTCCATTAATAGGCGAGGAATTCAGTTCCGTCGGGTACGGTCCACCCGAGGTGGTGCCACGGAAAACATTGTACCCAACTACGCCGGGAGTCGTGCTGGCGGTCCAGGATAGGATTACGTCGTGCGTTCCCGCGCCGGACAGGCTCACCGTGTGCGGGCTGCCGCTGGCGTTGTCCGCGATGCTTAGCGAAGCCGCCTCGGTGCCAGCAATGGAAGGCGTGAACATCGCGGCAATTGTGCAGTTGGCGCCGGCGGCCAGCGAGCTGCCGCACGTGTTGCTCTGAGCAAAGTCGCTGGCATTGGTACCCGTCAGGGCGAGGCTGGTAATGCTCAAGGCGGCGTTGCCGGTGTTGCTCAGGGTGACGGTCTGCGCCGTACTGGTCATACCGACGGGTTGATTACCGAAGGCGAGGCTGGTGGGTGAAAGGCTGACCACGACAGCCGTGCCCGTGCCGGAGAGACTCACTGTCTGCGGGCTACCACTGGCATTGTCCGTGATGCTCACCGAGGCCGTGCGGCTGCCGCTGGCCGCAGGCGTGAACGTCACGCTGATTGTACAGTTGCTGCTGGCCGCCAGCGAGCTCCCGCACGTGTTGCTCTGAGCAAAGTCGCTGGCATTGGTACCCGTCAGGGCAAGGCTAGTAATGCTCAAGGCGGCGGTGCCCGTGTTGCTCAGGGTGACGGTCTGCACCGTACTGGTCATACCGACGGGTTGGTTGCCGAAGGCGAGGCTGGTGGGTGAAAGGCTGACCACGACAGCCGTGCCCGTGCCGGAGAGGCTCACTGTCTGCGGGCTGCCACTGGCATTGTCCGTGATGCTCACCGAGGCCGTGCGGCTGCCGCTGGCCGCAGGCGTGAACGTCACGCTGATTGTACAACTGCTGCCGGCCGCCACCGAACTGCCGCACGTGTTGGTCTGAGCAAAGTCGCTGGCATTGGCGCCCGTCAGGGCAAGGCTAGTAATGCTCAAGGCGGCGGTGCCTGTGTTGCTCAGGGTGACGGTCTGAGCTGCGCTAGTCACACCTACGGACTGGCTCCCGAAGGCGAGGCTGGTGGGTGAAAGACTGACCAGGGCAGCCGTGCCCGTGCCGGAGAGGCTGACCGACTGCGGGCTGCCACTGGCATTGTCCGTGATGCTCACCGAGGCCGTGCGGCTGCCACTGGCCGTAGGCATGAAAGTCACGCTGATTGTACAACTGCTGCCGGCCGCCACCGAACTGCCGCACGTGTTGGTCTGAGCAAAGTCGCTGGCATTGGCGCCCGTCAGGGCAAGGCTAGTAATGCTCAAGGCGGCGGTGCCTGTGTTGCTCAGGGTGACGGTCTGAGCTGCGCTGGTCACACCTACGGACTGATTGCCGAAGGCAAGGCTGCTGGCTGAAAGGCTGACTAGGGGAACCGTGCCCGTGCCGGAGAGGCTCGCCGACTGCGGGCTGCCACTGGCATTGTCGGTGATGCTCACCGAGGCCGTGCGGCTGCCACTGGCCGCAGGCGTGAACGTCACGCTGATGGTGCAGTTGGCGCTGGCCGCCACCGAACTGCCGCAGGTGTTGGCCTGGGCAAAGTCGCTGGCATTGGCGCCCGTCAGGGCGAGGCTGGTAATGCTCAACGAGGCGTTGCCGGTGTTGGTGAGCGTTACGGTCTGGGCCGTACTGGTATTGTTAACTGTTTGGTTCCCAAAAGCCAGGCTTAGGGGCGAGAGGCTGACCACCGGCGCAGGGACACTGGTCCCCGTTCCCGACAAACTGACGGTTTGCGTACTGCCTGCCGTGCCGTTGTTGTTGTCGGTAACGATCAGCGTGCCCGCGCGGGCTCCTGTGGCCGCCGAGGTGAAGGTCACGGCGATTGTGCAATTGGCACCCGCTGCAACTGCGCTGCCACAGGCGTTCGTTTGGGCAAAGTCGCCAGCATTGGTCCCTGTGACCGTGATGCTGGCGATACTCAATGCTGCGTTGCCTGTGTTGGTGAGCGTCACGGTCTGGGCCGCACTGGTAGTGTTGATCGTTTGGTTCCCAAAAGAGAGGCTGCTGGGGGCAATGCTCGCCACAGGAGCCGGAGCCGGAGGCGGGTCGATCGCGCCGGCGCCTCCGCCACAGGCGACCTGCCATGCAGCGGCAAGAATCACCGACAGGGCCAAAACAAGGGCTCTGCTTCTTGGAAGCTTCCTTCTTTCGGCTCTCGCGGCGTACGTGTTCATGATGGAACAACCCCTTGTCGGCTCTTCGGCAGAATCCGTGGGTAAGAAAAAAGCGAAAGAGCCTGGTAAGGGCTACAGGACAACTTTGCGCATCCTGTCCGAATCCTGTAAGGGATCGTGCGAGCTAACACAAATCCCGCAGGAGAGGACAGAAGGTGCGTCTAGAGTATTCTGAATCGGATCGAAAATTACAAGGACTTTATGTATGAGAAGTCTGGTGGCCGTCCCGAGCGGGTCGGCCGTGTTTGAAAGTCGAGGTGCGGGCGCCGCAGGAATCGCCCTGGTCGAGCTTTAGGTTCTACTATCTTATACGAATTTCACATCCGAAATAGAGTTTCGAATCGGTCAAAACACTCGCTGTAATGTGTGACTGATATTAGCCCGCGTAGCGGGCGGAAGATGGTAGCTCACAGCGCAAGCTGTGGGAGCAGCATCATCCTCCGCGTGTGGCCTGAGCCCCGGCGGGGCGAAAGAAATCGTAGGCACATTCTTTCGCCCCTACGGGGCTGGGAGAATGCCCCCCGTATCTGCCACCCCCCCACAGCTTGCGCTGTGGTCCCGCGCCCGCGGGATCGAGCGCCTGACGGCGCTGCAAATCTCCTCCTTTGACGTCTAATTGGGATCACGCGCAGGGCAGGGAAGAAGGAGGCCGGCCAGAGTTATTGCCGAATCCTTTTGGCCAGGAACTCGGCTTCCAGCTTCCACGTCTTCCCATCCGGCTCTAGCACTTCGCCGGTCCACCGGAACGAGTTCGGAGTGGTCTCGCTAAAACTCCAGCGAATGGGGGTGCCATCCGAGTGTGTGCCAATCTGCACGATGTTGTTGCCACTCTTCCGTCCCACCAATTCGTCTCGAACACCGTTAACCGGATCGATCCAGCTTACCCGCCACGCTTGAATGGAAGGATCCCAGACGCGAAGTGTCGTGCCGTACCGATTCCCGGCTTTGGGCGGGTCCGATCTACGGTCGGAGAGCCGGGGCATGATCCAAACGTCTTGCACCGCGCTTCCCTCGAGTACCCATGCAAAGTGTACCTCGCCGTTGCTCCTTCTCACCGTTCCGTCGGGCAAGTAATCGTGTACATCGAGTTCCCAGCTTCCCACAAGCCAACCATAGACATCCGCGGATTCGGGGATTTCCTGTGATCGTCCGGAGGCGGACAACACGGAGTGAAAATCAGTCCTCTGCTGTGGTGAAAGTGTCACGGTCTTTTACCCTCCTAAAATCATCAAAAGTGGGCGCATACTGCGCCAGTCTCCGGGCTGAACAGGCTGGGGAAAAACCGGTTTGGCCTGTCATTCCGAGGAGTCCGCCATTCTTATTAGCGGAGGACGAGGAATCTGGCACTGGGTTGAAAATACTCAGAGCGAGATTCCTCGCGGAGTTTACCCTGAGCGAAATGCGGAGATCCTTCGCGGAGTCTATCCTGAGCCAACTGCGGAGATTCTTCGCTTCGCTCAGAATGACAGGCCAAGGGCTCAGGATGACAGCGAACGGGCTCGGAATGACAGCTTGGAGGGCTTTTTCCGCAGCTTGTGAAGCCATTGCTTCGTCCGTGAGACCCAATCAACTGTACAAGTCGAGGGAGACAAAGTCTTGCCGAGAATTGCCCTCACCAATCCAAGCCAGCGCAATATCGAGGAGCGCGGGCGGCGCCTCGATGCATCGGGGCGCCTCACGAGCACGCGCAACATCCCTGTGAGCGCGTCCTGTGCGTGGCCTGCCCTGGCTTCTTGACCGTCGCGGCCAAAAAGGTCCGCCGCGGCGGATCGGCGCCACCCGCGGGTTGCTAAATCTCGAACGCACGCGCCTGGTCTTGTGGGTCGACCAGTATGACCTTCTTCCAATAATCTTTGAGAAATACCTGGCCTTGAAGTTGCTTCCGGTCGAAATCATCCAGGCAACCATAGGCGATGTGATCCACCAACACTAGCCACCATTCGGCATATTTTGATCTTACGTCGGCGATCTTCTTCGTCTTGTCGCTGATGCAAATTCGGACATTCCTGGCCATGTCCTCGACCAGAAGGCCGCCGGATTCGTCGTCGCTGTAGCCGGCCATCACGTAAAAGGTTGGGTGCGGATTGCTTGCTCGGAAGATCTCAAGCTCAAATCCATTTCCCAGCGCGAGGCTGGTTTTCTGGTGGGTCGTGGCGTTGATAAAGCCGTCCAACGCAGCTCGAACCTTCGGCTTAAGCTTCTTCCATGGTTCCACGGGACGTCGGAAACGGAAGAAGACGAACCAGCTTGAATCGTGTGTCGGCGGGCTGAGGGACAACGCGAGCCTCTTTACCCCCAGCCACAGGGGTATCTCGGTCTCTTCGAGACCTTGGTGCCCTGTCCCCACCTCGTAGTTCTCATTGAGGCGGCGAACCTCAACAGCGATATGCCCGTCTACTAGGAAGTCCGGTGGGACGCCTCCATCGGGCTCATACACGACATCAATGTAGCCGCGATGAGCAAGAAAGTTGGCTACGATTTTCTCGGAGGCATCCATAGAGACTTAACTCTTGTTTCGACTAAACCGCTGCGCGGCATGTGCTGGCCCTACCTTTCGATCTGAGCCTGCCAGAGGTCATCAACTTCAGCGCAACCTGCTGCCCCTTCCGCCGGGTAGCGCCCCGATGGATCGGGGCGTTTCGGCCTCCAACACGCTATACTGCCCTTGCTACGCCTGTCTCCTGGCGCAATTTCGCACCCGGCCAGTTGCAGTTTATCACTTCTAGCGCCTATCGTCGCACCAGGCTCTTTGAGAGTCGCCGCTTCCGCTGCGACTTCGTTGAGGTTCTATGGCAATTTGGACAGGAGACGGGCTTTCTGCTGGTCGGCTGGGTTCTCATGCCAGAGCACTTTCAGAGGCTTGTTGCATTCGCCGGAGGAATGGTCCTGATCGAGCTTCAGGTTCTAGTGTCTTAATGATTCATCCCTCTTGAGCATGGATAAGCTCGTTTGACTTCCTTCCAGACTCCAGTCGCAGAGCTTTTCTCTGCGCCGGCCAGCGAATATGATCTCGGCCAGATGCTCACCTTCCCAACCGCACCCTGTCTGCTATCGGCCAAGTAGGGCATAACGTGACGCATTGACGGGTCAGTGTCGCGGTAGCACAATGAGCCTTCAGCCATGGCGAGAAAAGCGAGCCCACGGAATCGGCAAAGAAAACATGCGTTGAGGCGAGCAAGAGCGGCGAGTTCGGACCGCCTCAGCGGTAGAGCGCCGAGCCTCCCCAGGGCCCAACCTCGGCGTGATTTGACCTTCTTTGGCGTCCTGCTTCTTCTGCTCGTCATTTACAATTCGAACTTCCGGACCATTCAACAGGGCGACACTGTCCCAGCTCGCCTGCTGCCCTTTAGCCTGCTCCTGGACCACAGCCTCTACTTGGATCACTGGATCTCACCCGGCCCGGGGCGGCCCCCGTACTACACCGCTAATTCCCACGGTCACGTGATGTCGTGGTATCCGATCATGACCCCCGTTGTCGTGACGCCACTCTACGTCCTACCAGGTTGGTGGCTCTCCCGCCAGTCGCCTCCACTGTATCCGTATTCACCCGTCTTCCTCCTGATCGTCGACACGATGGAGAAACTCAGCGCGTCCCTGATCGCCGCGATGTCGGGAGCAGTTCTCTTTCTCGCTTTTCGCAAGATCGCCTCGCGCAACGTCAGCTTTGTGGTGGCACTGATCTACGGGCTGGCCAGCAACACGTGGGCGATATCGAGCCAGGCTCTGTGGCGACATGGGCTGGCGGAACTGAGTTTCGCCTTCTTGCTGTGGGCGCTATTCCGTGTTCCCGACTTACCCAGCGCTCCTTTTTGGGCGGGCCTTGCCCTGGCCGTGGCCACCGCCAACAGGCCCGAGGAAGGTATACTCATTGTGCCTTTCCTGCTTTATTTCGCCCGCAGGCAGTGGAAGAACGGGCTTCTGTTCCTGACGCCGTTGGTTGCTTTAGGCTCACTGGTGTTCGCCTACAACGTGTATTTCTTCGCAAAACTCCTGGGCCCCTATGCAGCCGAGATCCTTGGAGCGGGAGTCGGTGCCCATTTCACTTTCTTGGCCCGTCTCGGTGTCGGCCTCCCCGGATCACTGGTAAGTCCAAGCCGTGGCTTGCTCGTCTACACGCCGTGGGCGGCCTTCACGTTCTGGGGCGCAGCTAGACTCTGGAAAGAAAAAAGTCCCGGCTGGAGCCGCCCCCTCATCGTGGCACTGGCTGCCATCTGGGTGGTTCAGGTGGGGGCGACCAACTGGTGGGCTGGGTGGGGCTTCGGTCCCCGCTACTCCACTGACCTGGAGCCCTTCTTGGCTTGGTTCCTGGTGCCGGTGTGGGGTAGCATTCGGGCTCGCCCTGTGCTGCGGGTGGCGTTCGCCGCGACCGTGGCCATCGCCCTGTGGGTGCAAGTGGTCGGAGCTTTCTATTATCCGGCAGGGAATTGGGACGGATCGCCCGTCAGCGTTGATCTCGAACCGCAGCGATGCTGGGATTGGTCTGATAGCCAACTGCGGAGAAGCTGGAGGGCAGGTCCCGCCGCGCCCTCTTTGCTCATTCAGTGGGAGAGGCTGTTGCAGCCCCGATCTGGCGTGCCGCACCCTTAGCCGCTGGCGTGCCTAAGGCCGCGGGTGGCGTGTAAATTGTGTTTCATGGATGCGCCCCGCGAGCACGCGCAACATCCCTGCCAGCCCGTCCTATGCGTGGCCCGCCCTGGCTTCTTAGCGGTCGCCGACACAAAAGGTCCGCCGCGGCGGATCGGCGCCACCCGCGGCACTCCAAACCCGACTGACACCAAACTTGAGCGTTGCATGTGCGCGGGGCGAGGTGTACCATAACCGTACGCCTGAAAATGAAAAGGGAAATCCCGTATATAAGGAGACACGATCATGCCTACGTACATCACATTGGCGCGGTGGACCCAACAAGGCATCGAGCAAATCAAGGAAAGTCCGGCACGGCTCGACGCGTTCAAGCAACTCGTTGAATCTGCGGGCGGAAAAGTGAAGGCCTTCTATGTAGTGACGGGGCAGTACGACATGGTGATCGTTTCCGAGGCGCCCAACGATGAGGCGATCGCCAAAGTAGCTCTCGCGACGGGCTCAAGAGGGGGTACCAGGTCGGAGACCGTCCGGGCGTTTACAGAAGACGAGTACCGGAAAATCATCGCGGCTCTGAAGTAAGAGCCACGCGGTGTTGCTGAATTAGGAGCACTGGGGCCGGAGCCGCGAGTGCCGCATTCATTGTATTTAATGCATGCGCCTCGCGAGCACGCGCAACATCCCTGCCAGCCTGCCCTATGCGTGGCCCGCCCTGGCTTCTTGACGGTCGCCGACGTGAAAAGGTCCGCCGCGGCGGATCGGCGCCACGCGCGGAATCCCTGGAGTCAAGCTTCAACTAACTGCTCTTTGCGGCTCGATGACATAACCTTGGATCGACGCCGAGACCCGCTAACCAGTTGCGAAACGCAAAGGGCGACCCCGAGAGGTCGCCCTTGAACCTACAAAGACCTTATCGTTCCTTTTTGCCTCTACTTCTTCCGCTCTACTACCCACTCGCAATGCGAATCGCCACGGACCATATTCTTGGTAAGTCTGAAAGTAAAGTTGGGGTTTAAACTTTCCACAGCTCCATCGCCCCATCTTTGATGCCCTACGCCGCAAGTGTCCATGTCAAGGCCTTGCTCCTTCCACCTCTTGTGCCAAGGACACTGGGTAGTTTTGCCCACACATCTGTCTTTGGTAGCTTCAACAATTTCGAACTTAAACTCCGGCCCCATAGACGCTAGAGCAAGGAGATGGGTGATTCCTTCGACATCGCCGGCATTTTCAGTGGCCAGTCCGAAGGTATCAGCAAATTGCTTCGCTCCCTTTCCTGCTTCATACCAGAGGGACCCATTGAACTCCTCAAATTTCTTCTGTCCTACAGCCTGCTTTAAGGCATTAGAAATTGCAATGAAGGCTCTGGTCAATCCTTTCGTTGCAATCTCCCACCTCGTTTTCTCAGGAATC